>Ga0208752_100863_pt1 | contig 8459 bp, 10 predicted proteins | sample LakWasMet27_LOW6_2_FD_183871 | JGI IMG/M metagenome (GOLD analysis project Ga0208752, IMG submission 183871) | Freshwater sediment methanotrophic microbial communities from Lake Washington under simulated oxygen tension - Sediment Metagenome... | ecosystem: Environmental > Aquatic > Freshwater >... | reverse complement strand
GGCGGCGCAAATGCAGACCAATTTGCCTTCGTTGGCGACATACAGCGGGTCTAAACCCAGAATTTCGCAGGCGGCTTTGACTTCGGATTTGATCGGAATCTGCGCCTCGTCGATGACCATGCCGACACCGGATTGCTTCGCCAATTCATTCAACGCCGTCGCCAAGCCGCCGCGGGTCGGGTCGCGCAAGCAACGAATAGCGTCGGGTGCGGCGGCGACCATGTCGGCGACCAGCGAATTCAACGCGGCGGAATCGGAGACAATGGTTGTATCGAATTGCAGGTTTTCCCGCCCAGCCATGATCGCAACGCCGTGATCGCCGATCGAACCGCTGAGCAAAATCGCACAGCCCGGTTGCGCAAGGTTGCCGGAAATGTTAACGCCCTCCGGCACGATGCCGACGCCGGTCGTGGTGATGAACACGCCGTCGCCCTTGCCGCGCTCCACTACTTTGGTGTCGCCGGTGACGATAGGCGTACCGCTACGTTTGGCGGCCGCCGCCATGCTGATGACGATTTTTTCCAGATCGGCCAACGGAAAGCCTTCTTCCAGAATGAAGCCTGCCGCCAGATAAAGCGGCTTTGCGCCGGACATCGCCACATCGTTAACGGTGCCGTGTACCGCTAATGAACCGATGTCGCCGCCCGGAAAAAACAGCGGCGAGATCACGTGACCGTCGGTGCTGATCACCAAGCGTCCCGCGGGTACGGTGAACAGGGCTTGATCGTTATGTTGGCGCAGCAGGTCGTTGTCGAAATGCTTGATGAATAATTCGTCGATCAGCTGGGCCATCGCGCGGCCGCCTCCGCCGTGGCTTAGATCGACTTTACCGGTTGCTGTATTTAATTTGCTTGTATAAGGGTTAGGCATAGGGATGATTTTGGGTAAGTATTCGGCGGATGCTGACTTTTGATACACGATGTTTTACTACGTTTGCCAAGTTTCAAACACTTCAGTCAGATCAACAGCCAATTCGGGAAATAAATGCGCTGTGGCGATGTCATCATCCGTATACATGTGTTTAAGTTGGTAATGCCCGTTATCATCCAGGACAAATTGATGAATCGCTTGGTCATTGGGATAAACAATCCAGTATTCCTGCACGCCGCTTTCTCGATAGAGTTCATATTTGATTTGCATCTCCCGTTTGGAGTTTCCCTTGGATAAAATCTCGATAATCCAATCGGGCGCACCATTGCAACCTTGTTCATCCAAAACTTCAGGATTGCAAATAACGCTTAAATCGGGCTGGACAATGGTATGAATGTCTTGATTGGCTAGAATGGATTTTTTGCGGTCGTATAGGCGCACATCAAACGGCGCAGGGAAAAATTGGCATTTTTTGTGACGGAAGGAGTTATAGAATATGCCGTATAAATTCCCTGCAATGCGTTGATGTTTTACAGTCGGGGCAGGCGACATCAGCATGATTTTGCCTTTGATCAACTCAATGGCTTCATCCAGTTGCCAGGTCAAATAATCGGCATAACTGTAAGTTTGGTTTAAATCTAATTGCGATAATTGGGTGATTTTAGGCATTGGTTTAATCCTGGTTTATTGCGGTAAATAGGACAACATTTTTTACCAATCTTTTCTCATTTGCGGAGCAGTATCTTCACGGCCCATGCTCATAAAATCGTCGGGCATATTCGCCAGCAAGTCGAAAGCCTGAGCCAAGCTTTTGCCTTGTTCAGCCGGTTTTTCCCAGTTTTAAGACGACATCAACTTCTTGCTCTGCCCATTCTTGCGGTAATTGGACGGTTAAGAGTCCGTTTTTATTGATATGTGATGTTAGGTGGATGCTGTGCATGAGCGTTCTCTTTTCTGAAAAATAGTTAACTTCAAGTTTTTTGTATTCTTCTCTGAGTTGTTTTGGATTCATCATCAATTCGCCTGCACCTAACGAAAAAAAATAGCTTAACCCAGCCAGTAGAACCATTCTTGAGATCTCTTCTGCTTTATGAGCCGAAGAAACGCAGGATGCATCGAATGGCGAAAGAGACCCATGAACCAGATCCGACCGGCATTTGTAAATAGTGGATACTTTTAGTTTTGAGTCGGCGAGGGATTCCTCTGTAGCAAGAGAATAAAGTATAGAAGATCGGTTTGTAACTATCTCTGTAACTCCTCGTTCTAAATTTCCTTTACTATCCATTTCGATACCAGTCCCTGTAATTCTTTCAATCGATGTCACGAACTTTACGATTTTGGCTGCGTAGGATTGCTCAGAAACTGCATCGCCATACCATGAAAGTGCATCAATAAATCGAGCGCATAATGGAGGAAGGTCATTAAATTCTAACGATAATTTTAGAGTTTTTGTTGCTAAGTCAAAATAATAATCTGCTTCCGTACTTAAAATTTCTAGCCATTTGTCGCCAATGACATTGCCACCGGCTGTACTGGAAAGAGAAATTTCAAGTTTTCCGCTTTCAACTCTGGTTAGCCTTGCTGACTTGGAAGACTCTCCATAATCTCTTTCAGTTCTTATTTGATCGGTAAACTCACTGCCGAACAGGAGCTTGAGTATATTCAATGCTGTCTTGGTTACCGATATTGCTTTGCTGTATGAAGTTTTCTCATTGCATTCAGAAATTGTCACAACAGCAACCCACTCCCAATTTTCAAACGATGAAAGAAGGCCGTCAACTAACCTTTCCGCTAACTGTTGGGACTGTTCTTCTGTCGCAAATCCGTCTGTGATTGCCTTAGCACAATGCTCTCGGTGTTCATCCTTGATCTGAATCCGCAATTGATCAATTTCATCCCCATAAATTGATTCGAACTTTGTTTTATGAAGAAATCTGATTGAACCAATTTCGAAGCTATCTATGGTTCTTGAAAAAAATATTGTACAGGGAATATAGTGGGTGAGCTGCTTAAACTCCCGTGACATACTTCTATAGGCAGTAGAAAGCATCCTATCCACTTTACTCTCATTTATTTCTTCGCCTTCTTGCAAAAATCTCCTTGAGAATTCTTCTTTAAGTTTTTTGACAAACTCATCCAAATTGGTTTTATTCTTTCCCTCTTTTTGCGAGCTGAGGTACCTTTCAGCTATGTTATAAAATTTTTCTGATGCCTCACGACCGCAAATTATCATTCCTAGCCTTTTATCTGGAATGGAATAAAGTGAATCCATTCTGTGCTCTTGAAAATACCGTATTAATTCCTCGGGGCTTTGTTTGAGATACCAGTCTACTTTGTTGTAGATGAAACACAGGTCTTCTAAATTTTGCTGTCTTTTATTCATTCCCTAGTCTCGTCAGGTTAGGCATCAGTTGTAGTATCCGGACTATTACAGTGTTTCAGTCAGCGTCCTTTCGACTTTGCTGGGGAGGCAAGTAAAAGTAAATCCGTTCGTCCTGAGCTTGTCGAAGGATGAGCGGATTTACTTTGGGCCAAGCGGGATACTTCCGCCCAGTCGCCGCGTATCATGGCTTCTTTCTTTTTACGGCTCCAACCCTTGATCTGCCTTTCAGCTGACAAGGCTTCTTCCCGAGTGGGGCAATCCTGCGACCAGACAAGTTCCAAGGGGCGGCGCGTTACTGTATAACCTGGACATTCTCCTGCCTGATGTTGACCGATGCGCATTTCAAGGTTGTCAGTGTGTCCTGTGTAATAGCTGCCGTCGGCACAGCGAAGAATATAAACCCAAAACATTTTTTATCCTTTTTTGTGAACACTTATTAAGTTTGCTGGGGAGCTTGCTATCTTTACTCCATTCATCCTTCGACAGGCTCAGGACGAACGGAGTAAAGATAGCAAGCGCGTAGCTCGTGTGTTGTACACTTTATCCAGGCTACTTTTTGGCTGTCCCTACATTTGGAAACTTTTAATAATTGTTTTTTTTATGATATTTGCAAGTATAAGCTATTGAAAGAAATGAATATCAATTCTTCAAAGTTGAATCGCTATAGATTTTCCATTTGAAATCAAGTTTATCCAGTCCACCTGCAAATCTCGGGTTGGTTCCCTCCCGTATGCCGCGCCGAGCACCGGAGCTTTCGGCGGGATCAGCCCGTAGGGGCGCTGCATGGATGCAGCGCGTTGTCAGAGGGCCAGGGATGGCCCTTCTGGCAACCTCCGTCGAAAGCGAGGAGCGCAGGAAGCAAGCGGCAACCGGGTCGCCTTTCTTTTGGTTACTTTTCTTTGGCCAAACAAAGAAAAGTAACTCGCCCTCGGGTGCGAGAACCCGATTAAAACAAAACCGTCGCGTTAGCGACTCAACCTCTAACCCGCCCATACGACCAATACGCCGCACAAGCCCCCTCCGACGACACCATGCAAGACCCCATCGGATTTTCCGGCGTACAAACCGTGCCCAACAACTTGCAATCCTGGGGTTTTTTCGCGCCGCGCAAAATGGCCGGACATTCGCAGCCTTTGACATCGGAAGCCTGAATCGCGGGCATATTAAAACGTTGCTCGGCATCGAAATCGGCATAATCGGCTTTGATTTTTAACGCGCTGTCGGGAATTAAGCCTAAGCCGCGCCATTCGAATTGCGGCCGCAACTCGAACACTTCATTCACCAGCGCTTGCGCTTTCTGGTTGCCTTGCCGGGTGACGGCGCGGCTGTATTCGTTTTCGACCTCGTGACGGCCATCGTTCAGTTGGCGTATCAACATCAAAGCCGATTGCATCACGTCCAGCGGTTCGAAACCGGCGATCACTATCGGCTTGGCATAACGCTCGGCAAATACTTCATAAGGCCGGCTGCCGATCACCGTGCTGACATGGGAAGGCCCGAGAAAAGCATCGATGGCGACCGGTTGCGGCGCATCCAGTATCGCCTGCATCGCGGCAGGCGTCAGCACATGGTTGCAGAATACCGAAAAATTAGCCAATCCTTCGGCTTGCGCCTGTTTAATGACGACGGCGGTCGGCGGCGTCGTGGTTTCAAAACCGATCGCGAAAAACACCACTTGTTTTTCGGGATTTTCCCTGGCGATTTTCAATGCGTCTTGAGTCGAATAAATCATTCGAATATCGCTGCCGCCTGCCTTGGCTTTCAGCAAACTGTTGCGACCGGTGGCCGGAACCCGCATCAAGTCGGCATAAGTGCAGAGAATGACCTCCGAACGTTCCGCTAACTGTATCGCATTATCGATGCGGCCGGTCGGCAATACGCAGACCGGACAGCCGGGGCCGTGGATGAATTCGACATTATCCGGCATTAAATCCTGAACGCCGTAGCGGAAAATGGCATGGGTATGGCCGCCGCAAAACTCCATCAGCCGGTAATGGCGATTGGGATCGACGGCTTGCGCAATTCCTTTAGCCAGTTGCCGGGCGAGGTCTTGCTGCCTGAATTCGCTGATGTATTTCATACGCTTGACGTTAATCCGGCTTCGGCAAACAAGGCCAGTGTTTTCAAGGCTTCGTCCTCGTCGATTTTATTCAGCGCATAACCGACATGCACCAGAACGTAATCGCCGATCGCGACATTATCGACCAGCGCCAGCGACACTTCGACTTTGACATTATCGACCGATGCGGTTGCCATGTTGTTGGCGGGATCGAGGGCGACGATTTGGGCGGGAAGGGCTAAGCACATAGTTTTGGTTTTGATTAAGTTTTCTTGGGAGAGGGTGTTCTGTTTAGTTGCTTGCGTAACCACGTCGGGTTACGTCTTAAATCAAGTACGGCAATAACAATAATGGCGGTTTCAGAAACATCGTAATAAATCGCAAAAGGGAATCTTTTAGCCAGCATCCGGTAAAGTCCGAATTGTTTGCTGTGGACGCCTGCATACAATCTAAGCGATTCAATGTCGGCAATGATACTGTCAAAAAAATAATCGCCGATTCCTTGCTGATTATCGTCATAAAACCGCTTTCCTTGCCGCAAATCGACAGCCACTTGCTCTAAGACAACCAGCTCTTTAACTGTCATCGGTTAGTGTTTTTTAGTTCTTGCAAAGAAATCAAGGTTGCTTGCTTTGAATTAATCAGTTCCAATCTATCGTTAATTACGTCCTGATGCCACAGTGGTGATTCTACCGGTTCACGTTCATGACAAAGACTATCCCAAATTTCTTCCATCAACATGATCCGCTCGGAAATCGGCAGGGATTTTATTTCAGTAATCGTCATTGGCTTACCTTTTGGTTGTTGGATGCGCTGTGCGCACCGTTTTACTAAGCATAATCAATACGCTGCAACTCCAATTCGGCTTTCAGCCAGCGCAGCCAGCTGTCCATTCCTTCGCCGGTTTTGGCCGACAGCGACAAAATCTTGATGCGCGGATTGACCTGTTTTGCATACCGGATGCATTGCTCGCTATCGAAATCCAGGTACGGCAACAGATCGGTCTTGTTCAAAATCATCAAGTCGGCGGCATGGAACATATCGGGATACTTGATCGGCTTGTCCTCGCCTTCGGTAACCGACAAAATCACCACTTTATGCGCTTCGCCCAGATCGAACGACGAAGGGCAAACCAGATTGCCGACATTTTCGATGAACAACAGGCTATGGTCTTTCGGCTGTAGCGTTTCCAGCGCATGGCCGACCCGGTGCGCATCGAGATGGCAGCCTTTGCCGGTATTGATTTGCAAGGCCGGTACGCCGGTGGCGCGGATACGCTCGGCGTCGCGGGCGGTTTGCTGGTCGCCTTCGATGACGGTGATGTCGAGATCGTCTTTCAGGCGGACGATGGTTTCGGTTAAAAGCGTAGTTTTGCCTGAACCGGGGCTGGAAACCAAGTTTAATACCAGCATGCCGCGCTCGCCGAAATAGCGACGGTTTTCGGCGGCATAGCGGTTATTCTTGGCCAGAATATCCTGTTCGATTTGCACCATCCGCTTTGGGCTCAAGCCCGGCGCATGAGCGTGTGCAGTATCATGGTCATGATGTTCATGCATGTGTTCGTGATCATGATCGTGCGAGTGGGAATGGCCCTCGCCGCAGCCGCAGACGCCACACATTATTCTACCTCCAGTTCTTTGATTCGCATTTGGTCTCCGCTGTTGACCTGTAATTGATGGCTGCCGCAGTGCGGGCATAGATCGTATAACTGCTGCACAACCACATTGCGGCTGCACGGCATGCACCAGGCTTGGCCCGGTACTTCGATGATTTCAAGCTGAGCATGATCGGCCAGCGAGCCTTGCATCACAATATCGAAACTGAACCGCAGTGCGTCAGTTTCGACATTGGACAACGCGCCGATTTCCAGCCAAACCGTTTTGACTTTGCGGTATTGCTGGGCTTCGGCTTGCTGTTCCAATACCTGCAAAATGCTTTCGCAGAGCGACATTTCATGCATGTTATTTGATCTCGTTTCGACTGTCAGTCAAGTGTAACGCGTATTGTACGCAAGGGTCTACCGCGTTGATATAAAGTTCCGCCTGCCGTTGCAGATCGTTTGGGCTTTGTGCTGTCAATTGTTTCAAGCCTTGCGAAACAACGCCTTCGGGATGAAAATTCCATTCGGTAGGTGCGATGATACGGTAATCATGAACCCGTCCTTGGCGTAACTCCAGACGATGAATCAATAGGCCTCGCGCCGCTTGGACTTGAGCCAAGCCTAGGCCATCGTTGGCTGTGCTGATAGTCGGTAAAACCGGCTGATCTTGCATCTGCGTCAAAAGCCGTCGTAGTTGGGATGGTATCAACGCGACTTCCAGCAAGCGGGCCAGTATTCGGACGCTCAAGCCGTTGCCGTAATGGCTGCGCATCTCGGAGATTAAAGGTTGCGACCATTGGCGGTTCAACAGCGTCGTTTCAAAGCAGCGGCCTTGCCAGCGTGGTGTCCGGGTGAACGTTGTTAAGTCCTCCCGCTGCATCTGTCGGTTCAATGCTTCGGCATCCAGTTTGGGCAGGCAGGCAATATCGTTTTGCCCAACGGCCGCCCAGTTTTGGCTATATAAGTAGTTCAGCAACTTGGCAGCTAAGGCATCGTTTTTCCGTAGCCAATCATGCAACTGCGCTTCGCCGGTTAACGCCTGAAAATCGGCAAGCCGACCGTTAAAAATCGAGACGTCGATCAGGGCTTCCAATGCATCGATCAGCTGTGTTAACTGCGCGGCGTCGATGTCAAGACGGCTGTCGAGCTTGAACGCCTCGCCGCGCCGAAATAAATGCCGCTTGAACAGCGCATCGAATTTAAGCAGCGCAGCCAAGGCTTGTTTATCTTGGGCAAGACCTATAAAAACCGGCCAATCCAGCAAAATCCGCCAGGCATGTTCACGCAAGGTTTCCAGTTGCACCAGCATGTCGCGGGCCGAATCGATTTCAGGCGCGGCCGCCCTGCCCAGCGCCGCCCGGCAAGCCAGCAACGCGGCATAGGCTTGGGCATTGCCGCACAGCGTAAACAATAACGGAACGGTGTCGAGGAGCTGTTCCGGGGTTTTGCCGATTAACACCCGCGCTACCGCATCAGGTCGGCTGGATGCGATTTGCACCCCGGTTACGTTGCCGGCGCTGTGATACAGATCGATATGGATAGACCCT
>Ga0208752_100845_pt1 | contig 8559 bp, 9 predicted proteins | sample LakWasMet27_LOW6_2_FD_183871 | JGI IMG/M metagenome (GOLD analysis project Ga0208752, IMG submission 183871) | Freshwater sediment methanotrophic microbial communities from Lake Washington under simulated oxygen tension - Sediment Metagenome... | ecosystem: Environmental > Aquatic > Freshwater >... | reverse complement strand
AGGAACGTCTCCTTCAGGGCGGAGAAGCGGTCCGAGACCTCGCGAATCGCAGCCGCCTTGACGTTCGAGGCGTAGAGTCCGAATGCCAGTGTGCGAGCCCGCGCGCTGAGTGCATTTTCGAACCGAGCGACGCCGAGTTCGGCCAGATCAACCTGCCGGTTGGCAATGGCCTTGCGCAGCGAGAGGCGGCCGGGCCATTCGAAAGTCTGCGAGACGGAGACGGACCACACGGTGCCGTCGCCGATGTTCGCGCCGGAGGAGTCCTTCAGGCGCTTTTGGCCGAGGTCGAGCGAGACCGACGGATCGGTGAGCCGCCCGGCGATGCGGAGACCCGATTTTGCCGCGACGATTTCCTCCTGATAAAAGCGGCGTTCGGGATTGTTGTTGGTGATTTCGCTGACAAGCGAAGAAATGGAAACCGCGGACGCGGAATCCGCGGTCGCGGGCTGGGCGCGCGCCGCCCCGACAAGGGCAAGGGAAAGCAGCCCGAGTGCGGGCCGAATGAAGTGAGTGACTGGAGTAGCGGTGGATTTCATGAATACGGAAAAACGAAACGACAATGAGGGTGGGAAAGCCCCCGCGGTGAACGGACGCGCGCAGGCGTCCCGAAGCGGGGGCGATTACAGGGGCAGGCTGACTAGTCCGCGCAGGGACTAATCAACCAATCAGCGAGGGCGCGCGCGACAGCGGCGCGGCGCGGCGGACAAACTGCCAGACCGGAACCCAATGCTCCGGGGACTCGGACGAAGTAACCGCAAAGATCGGTTCAACGGCCACGACCAGCGGCAAAAGCTGCAAACAAAGAAAGCAGGTGCAGGCAGCCAACAAGGGGGTCGGCACCTTGATCGTCTCGTTGCTGGACTTAATGAGGCTGCTCTCGACCACATTGCATCCGTCATGGGTGCAAGGACCGCTGCCCGTCTGACAACACCCGAGGTCAGCTCCGTGGGGAGATTCTGCTGCGATCAGCCCCGCCGCCTCCAATCCGCAATGCTGAGTTGTCGGCAACCAAAGGGCCAACAGGACAATCGCGATGATGTGGCGGAGCGTGGACACTGATCTCACTAATCGACGCTGCGCATTTTTTTGTCAATTGCCACTTGGCCACGCTCACCCTGCCTGAGCCTTCTACTCAGCCGACATAACGCGACTACTGATTGTCACTGTGGAGTTTGCCGCGGCCGAAAGAATCAACTGGCCCCAAATAGATCGTGAGCCCTGGTCCTCAAACTAGGACGTTACGCTCGCTTCGCTCGAATTCCTCTAACTCTGCCCCGTCCGCATTATATGGGCAGTCAAGGTCGCGCCCAAGTTTCTGCGCGCAAAGCCTGCCCTGATCGCGGGCTCCTCGTCGGCGCCCCAAAACGTAACAATATACCGCTTGCCGCATATTCCTTGGGCCGCATATGAATTGGCCATGAACAATCTGGTGACCATCTATGAGTGCCTGTGCGACCAGACACGGCTTCGAATACTAAACCTGCTTTGCGCGGGGCCGCTGTGCGTATGTCACATCCAAGAGATCCTCAATGAGCCACAGGTGAAGATTTCCAAGCACCTTGGTTACTTGAAGGCGCATGGCATGGTCAATGCCCGTCGCGAGGGCAACTGGCGCATCTACAGCCTCGTCGCAAAGCGGACAAAGGCATTGGAGTCCAATCTTGCTTGTCTGCAAGACTGTGCGGCCGAGGACAAAGTCTTCCGGCGTGATTCCGAGAAATTGAATTCGCTGCGCTGCAATCTCGACGGGGACGCCCCGGCGTGCTGCGCCAAACCCCAACCCATCATGTTCAAAGTCACATGAGCACCAAAGCTCCCTACAAAGTCCTGTTCCTCTGCACGGGCAATTCCGCCCGCAGCATCCTGGCGGAGCATATCCTCCGCCAGCGCGGCCAAGGCCGCTTTGAAAGCTACAGCGCCGGCTCGCATCCTGCCGGGGCCGTCAACCCCTACGCCGTCGAGGTTCTCCAGCAGCACCACATCGACACGAGCCGCGCGCGCAGCAAATCATGGGACGAGTATCAGGGCGTGAAATTCGATTTCGTAATCACGGTGTGTGACCGCGCCAAGGAGACCTGTCCGATTTGGCCCGGCCAGCCGATCCTCGCGCATTGGGGTTCGCCCGATCCGGCGGCAGTCGAGGGGGATGACCGGACCAAGCGCAAAGCGTTTCTGGACGTCGCCAGCCAGATTTCAGCGCGGATCAATATTTTCTGCGCCTTCCGTGACGAACAGCTTGATGAGTGGACTGTGCGCGACATCGGCAACCAGTTCACCCAACCCGGCTCGGTTACGTCGCCCATTGGCTCCTGATTCTTTTTCTCCTATGAAGAAAGTTCGTATCGGTATCAACGGTTTCGGCCGGATCGGCCGCCTCACTTATCGCGCTGCTTGGAATTGGCCCGAGTTCGACTGGGTCGTCATCAACGATCCGAAGGGCGGGGCCGAATGCGCCGCGCACCTCCTGACCTTCGATTCCGTTCAGGGCCGCTGGTCGCAGGAAGCCAGTGCAGAGGGCAAGGACACCATCCGGGTCGGCGACCGGCGTATCGCCTTCACCGAGCATGCTAAGCTGGGCGACGTGGACTGGGCCGCGCATGGCGTGGACATCGTGCTCGAGTGCAGCGGGAAGTTTCGCACCCAGGAGCAACTCGCCCCGTATTTTGAGAAGGGCGTGAAGAAGGTCATCGTGGCCGCCCCGGTGAAAGGCGGGGACGCCCTCAACATCGTAATGGGCGTGAACGACCAGCTTTACGAACCGGCCAAACATCGTCTGCTAACGAACGCGTCGTGCACGACCAACTGCCTTGCGCCGGTGGTAAAGGTGATCCACGAGGGCATCGGCATCGAGCACGGCGCCATCACGACGGTGCATGACGCCACGAACACCCAGACGATCATAGACGCCCCGCACAAGGACCTGCGTCGAGCACGCGCCGCCGGCCTGTCGCTGATACCCACCACCACGGGCAGCGCCACTGCCATCGGCCTCATTTACCCGGAGCTGCTTGGCAAATTGAACGGCCACGCGGTTCGCGTGCCGCTGCTCACTGGCTCACTTACCGATTGCGTGTTTCAAGTGAAGCGGGACACCTCCATCGAGGAGATCAACTCGCTGCTCAAGACCGCCGCCGAGACCGCCCCGCTCAAGGGCATCCTTGCCTACGAGGCGCGCCCGCTCGTCTCCATCGACTTCAAGGGCAACCCCGCGTCCGCCACCATTGATTCCCTTTCCACGATGGTCGTAAACAAGCGTTTGGTGAAAATCTATGCATGGTATGACAACGAGTGGGGTTATTCGAATCGCATGGCCGAGCTGACCCGCAAGGTGGGCAACTCCCTCTGATCAGCGCAGCGTGAATCTGCGCAACTACATCCTCGTCACTGGCGCCTACTGGGGCTTCACGCTCACGGATGGTGCCCTGCGGATGCTGGTGCTGCTGCATTTCTTCAATCTCGGCTACGCGCCGGTGACGCTGGCGTTCCTGTTTCTACTCTATGAGTTCTTCGGCATCGTCACCAACCTGCTCGGCGGGTGGATCGCCTCGCGGATGGGATTGCGCGTCACGCTCGTGTCCGGCTTGGCGTTGCAGGTGGTGGCCCTCGGCATGCTGGCACTGTTGAACCCGGCGTGGTCCGAACTGGCTTCGGTGACATGGGTCATGATTTCGCAGGCCCTCTCCGGCATCGCGAAGGACCTGACGAAGATGAGTTCCAAGAGCGCGATCAAGGTGCTGGTTCCCGCCGACGCGAAAGGAACCTTGTTCAAGTGGGTGGCCGTGCTGACCGGCTCGAAGAATGCACTGAAGGGAGCTGGTTTTTTTGTCGGCAGCTTCCTGCTGGCGACCGCCGGCTTTTCCGGCGCGCTCTGGATCATGGCCGGCGCGCTCGCGCTCGTCTGGCTCGGCTCGTGGGCGTCGCTCCCGCGCGAAATCGGCAAGGCCAAAGCCAAGGCCGGTTGGAGAGACCTGCTCTCAAAGAGTCGGGAGATCAACGTGCTCTGTGTGGCGCGGTTCTTTCTCTTCGGGGCGCGGGACATTTGGTTCGTCGTCGGTGTGCCCGTCTTCCTGCGCGGCGTGCTCGGCTGGAGCTTCGCCCAGGTGGGCGCGTTCATGGCCTTCTGGGTGATCGGCTATGGCATCGTCCAGGGAGCGGCTCCGGCCATCCTGCGTGGTCGCGCCCCGGCGGGCGGCACGGCCACGGCCATTGCCTTTGCCCTCGCCGCTATTTCCGCAGCGATCCCCCTCGGGCTCCTCGTCGGGCTCCCGCCGGCCACGGTCATCATCGGCGGGCTTGCGCTCTTCGGCGCGATCTTCGCGCTCAATTCAGCGGTGCATTCCTACCTAATCCTCGACTACACCGATGGCGACAAAGTCGCGCTCAACGTCGGCTTTTACTACATGGCCAATGCCGGCGGACGACTGGTCGGTTGTCTGCTGTCCGGTTTGCTCTACCAGTTTGCCGAACTCGCCGGGTGCCTCTGGGGTGCCTTCGTCTTTGCGGTCGCCGCAGCGGTCGTCGCGCTCAAGCTTCCCCGCGACGCCTTGCACGCAGAAAAGCTGGCCCATGCCACGATCAAGGCCGACGGCGAGTAACGCATCCTAACCCTTACCCATGTCCTCCGATCAATCTCCCTCCGCCTGCTCCTGCTCCACCGAGCGCCCGACTGTCCCGGGCTTGCTGATCTCCCAACTCAAGGCCGCGTTGTCCGCTGCGCCGGCTCTTCCGCTCACCGTGGTGTGGACCGACGGTGAACCCCTCGAGGCCCATTTTCATGTCACGGAGGTCGGGCGCGTGCAGCGCGACTTCGTTGATTGCGGCGGCACCCTGCGGCAGACGATCACCTGTCTCCTTCAAACGTGGGTCGGCGAGGACACCGACCACCGCATCACCGCCGGAAAGCTGCTGAAAGCCTTTGAGCATGCGGTCCCGGTGTTGCGCGGCGAGGACCTAGCCGTGGAACTAGAATACGAGACCTGCAACGTGGTTCAACTCACCGTGGCCGCCATCACCCAGGAAGCGGATCGATTCGTGATCCAACTGGGCTCCAAGCACACCGACTGTCTTGCGAAGGAACTTTGTCTGCCGCCGACCGGTGGCACCGCCAAGGCGTCCTGCTGCTGACCGCCCCCCGTTCGCCCATGTCTGACAACGTAGCCAAGAACATGTCCTTTCTGGACCGTTACCTCACGGTCTGGATCTTCGCGGCCATGGGCGTGGGCGTCGCGCTAGGACATTTCGTGCTCGCCGACCCGGAGGCTCTTTTTGCGCCGTTGACGGTGGGCACAACGAACCTGCCTATCGCCATCGGCCTGATCCTGATGATGTATCCGCCGCTCGCGAAGGTGAAGTATTCGCAGCTCCCGAAGGTGTTTGCGAGCACCCGCATTCTCACACTCTCGCTGGTGCAGAACTGGATCGTGGGGCCGGTGCTCATGTTCGTCCTCGCTATCCTGCTGTTGCGCGACCACCCCGACTACATGGTCGGCCTGATCCTGGTCGGCATCGCCCGCTGCATCGCCATGGTGCTGGTCTGGAACGAACTCGCGAAAGGCAGCCGTGAATATGCCGCCGGGCTCGTGGCGCTCAACAGCATTGCCCAGATTCTGTTCTATAGTTTTTACGCGTGGCTGTTCATCACGGTGCTGCCGCCGTATTTCGGGCTGCAGGGCACCGTCGTGAAGGTCGCGATGAACGACATCTTCTGGAGCGTCATGATCTACCTCGGAATTCCGTTCGCTGCAGGCGTGCTCAGCCGGGTCATTCTCGTGCCGCTTAAAGGTGAGGAGTGGTATGAAACGAAATTCATCCCGCGCATTTCCCCGCTCACCCTCACTGCGCTGCTTTTCACGATTGTCGTGATGTTCACCTTCAAAGGCGACACGATCGTGCAGTTGCCCTTGGACGTGCTGCGCATCGCGCTGCCACTGGGGCTCTACTTCGCCGTCATGTTCATCGTGAGTTTCTTCATGGCGAAGCGTCTGGGTGCGGACTACCCGCGTTCCGCTTCGCTGGCCTTCACGTCGGCCGGCAACAACTTCGAACTCGCCATCGCTGTTGCCATCGCGGTTTTCGGGCTGAAGTCGGGCGTGGCGTTCGCCGCTGTGGTCGGGCCGCTCATCGAAGTCCCGGCCCTGATCGGGCTCGTCCACGTCGCGTTCTGGTTCAAGCGACGCTTTTATCCCGACGCGGCGTAGCGTCCACCTGCCCCAGAGGCTTTCCTCTTCATGAAACCGACCGTTCTCATCCTTTGCACCGGAAACTCCTGCCGCAGTCAGATGGCCGAAGGCCTCCTTCGCGCCGCCGCCGGCGACCTGATCGACGTTGTCAGCGCCGGCTCGAAACCCGCCGGCCACCTCAATGCCCGTGCCGTGCAGGTGCTGAAAGAAATCGGCATCGACATCTCTGGTCATCGCTCGAAATCGATGAGCGAGTTTCTTGATAAGAAGATAGACACCGTGATCACGGTTTGCGGCAACGCGGATCAGGCGTGCCCCATGTTTCCGGGCCAGGTCAACCGGCACCACTGGGGCTTTGATGATCCGCATCACGCGAAAGGCACCGAGGGGGAAATCATGGCGGCGTTTCGCCGCACGAGGGATCAGATCTCGCTGGTTTTCGGCGCCTATGCCGCAGGATTGAAAGAAGGTGCGGTGTTAAAATAGGGGCGACGGTGCACACCGAAGCTGAAAGCATTGATTGTCTGAGCATGATGCTCGCTTCGCTCGAATTCTTTTAGCCCTGCCCCGTCCGGTAGCGCCCCATTCTATGGGCGGTCAAGGTCGTGCCTGCGGCCTCCACCCCGCGCAAACGTTCCGCTTCCCCCTCGATTGGTCCCGCTGCGCGGGACACCGCCTCGGCGCTCCACCCAGCGCTTTGACTTTCGCCCATCCCGAGCGGGCGCTCAACCGGGCAGCACCCGCGATCACTCGACACCATGTCGAGAAAGGGAAACGCGGCTCGCGCGAGCGCTCACCATGCGCGTTTACGAAGCCAAGATCGTTTACTCCCTCATTTCTCTCGGCGAAGAGGTCCGTCTCGACCGACCGGAGAAGGTTGCCGACTACCTCCGTTCTGCATTCGAGGAGAGCCCGATGCAGGAGGCATTCTACTGCGTCTATCTCGACCGCAAAAATCACCCCATCGGCCGACATCTCGTCACCTTGGGCACGGCTACATCCACATTGGTCGCACCCCGCGAGGTATTCCGCGGTGCCATCCTCGCCAGCGCCACCGCCCTCGTAGTCGCCCACAACCACCCCTCCGGCGACCCGGCCCCCAGCGCGGCCGACGTCCAGATGACCCGAGTCCTCCGTGAGGCCGCCAAGGTGATCGACATCGACCTCATGGACCACGTCATCGTCGGCGACGCGAAGGCCGATCCGAACGGCGTCGGGCACTATTCCTTCCGTGCGGCGGGTATCTTGTGATGCCCTTTGGGCGGTAAACGCCAGAGATACCGCGGGCGGATCGTGCGTTGACTCCGACTCATTTCGGCCAACGGTTTTGCCACACGGGCCAGCCGCCCCGGGGGCAACCTCGGGGCGGTATTTTTTCGCCGGCTAGCAGCGCTGCGAGCGTAGAAGTGAAGTCGCCAAAGCAAGCTCCACGTCATTGCCAAACGTCAGCGCGCCTTGACGAATCTATTCTTACTGGCATTCTTACTTCACGGTCGCCGAAAATTCAAAAGCCCGTAACTCGCGAGAGCTACGGGCTTTTGAAGATTGGCGTCCCCACGGGGATTCGAACCCCGGTTCTCACCGTGAAAGGGTGGTGTCCTAACCGGGCTAGACGATGGGGACCCAGCACGGAATTGGGGAAGCTACGGTCTGAGGTCTGTCGCGCAAGTGTTTTCTGCCTGCCGTGGCCCGGCGCCCGTGGCTTCCAGTCAACCGTTAGCACAGCACGGCTCCGTTCCGGGGTTCACTTTGCCGGGAAAACACCGGATCTAAGGACCGGGAAGATCGTCCAGTTTGCCCTGGATTTCGGGGTCTGACCCGACCCCCCACCCCATGTTACCCCCTCCTCCCCGCCCCACGGCGCCGTCCGTGGCCTATCGTGCTGGCACGCTGGTCTATTCCGCCGCGGGGCTGCGGGCCGTCTTTGCCTGGCTCCTAGGCGCGGAAATCATCTTCACCCTGATCGACATGCTGGAGCCCAAGGTCCTGCCCGTGCTCCTGAAGCTCCACGGCGCCACCGACACCCAGATCGCCATCATTGTCGGCTCTTTCAACGCCGTGCTGCAACTGGTCATCATGCCGCCCCTCGGCTACTACTCCGACCGGTTGCGCACCCGCTGGGGCCGCCGCATCCCGGTCCTGTTCTGGGCCACGCCCTTCGTGGCCCTCTTCCTCGCCGTCACGCCGTTTGCCCCGGAAATCGCGTCCTGGCTGACCCGCTACGAGCGCGTGGGCGGCTGGCTTTCCGCCCTGCCGGTCACCCCGGTGATTCTCGTTTTTGCCGTGCTGGTCGTCCTCTACCGCTCCGTGCAGACCATGACCAACGTCTGCTTCTTCGGCCTGTTGCGGGATGTCGTGCCGGAGACACACATGGGCCGCT
>Ga0208752_100835_pt1 | contig 8590 bp, 7 predicted proteins | sample LakWasMet27_LOW6_2_FD_183871 | JGI IMG/M metagenome (GOLD analysis project Ga0208752, IMG submission 183871) | Freshwater sediment methanotrophic microbial communities from Lake Washington under simulated oxygen tension - Sediment Metagenome... | ecosystem: Environmental > Aquatic > Freshwater >... | reverse complement strand
CCGGCGCCCGCGGCAGATTGATCGTGCCTAAAACGGCTTTAAACGGCGTGGCCGTGGCCGTGGTTGAAGATAATATATAGAGAGCGCCGTCCGCCAGATCGCGCATTCCCAAGCTCCAGCTTGGGAACCAGCAGCAACATGAAAAATTCACCACGAATACGCAAAGAAATAAAACTTCGTGTTCTTCGTGCCTTCGTGGTGATCGCTTTTAAATAGACACAGCAATAATCAATGGATAAAAGAATGAAAGGTGTATTGAATTTGGTTTCGGTTGGGCCGGGATTTAGCGATTTGATCGTTCCGCGCGCCGAAGCGGCATTGCGGGACAGCGATGTGATCGTGGCTTATGACCTGTATTTGCGCTGGATTGAACCGTGGATAACCGGCAAGGAAATCCACACGCCGCCGCTGACTCAGGAATGCGAGCGGGCTTTATTGGCGATAGAAAAAGCCCGTAGCGGCGCAAAAGTCGCGCTGATTTCCAGCGGCGACATCGGCATTTACGCGATGGCTGCATTGGCTTTCGATGAAATGCGCGAAGATGACGACTATGCCGTCAACGTGATACCCGGCATTACTTCCGCCAATGCCTGCGCCTCGTTATTAGGCTCGCCGTTGTCACACGACTTTGCCACGCTGAGCCTGTCCGACCTGTTGTGCCCCTGGGACTGGATAGAACAGCGCGGACGACACATCGCCCAGGCCGACCTCGCCTGTGTGTTGTACAACGTGCAAAGCGCCGGTCGCCAGGAAGGCGTGTACCGCATCCTCAACATCATGCTGGAGTCGAAATCGCCGAAGACACTGTGCGGCGTGATCCATAATGCCTATCGACCCGGCCAGAAAGTCAGCGTTCACCATCTGGAAGACTTGCTGTCTTTGCAGTTCGATATGCTGACCACCATCGTGATCGGCAACCGTTTTACCCAGCGCAAACGCGGCTATATTTTTACGCCGCGCGGCTACAATAACTGGGATGAGTCCGCCGAACAGCCGATTGTTGATGAACTGCCGGAACACGCGCTATGGGTTTTTTCCGGTACCAGCGACGGCAACGCATTGGCTAACGAGTTAGCGCAGCAAGGCTATCCGGTCGTGGTATCCGCCGCAACGGAATACGGCGGCGAGGTTGCCGCCCAGCATTGCTCCGGCGTGTCGGTCTGGGCCGGGCATCAAGGAGTCGAGGTGCGAAAACAGGCGCTAAGCCAAAATCAGGCACGGGTAATTGTCGATGCAACGCATCCTTATGCCAACCTGATCTCGGAACAATTGATGGGCTTGTCGCAAAGCTTGAATATCCCGTATCTGCGTTTTGAGCGTCCCAGTTCTTTTGCAGCAGATAGCGGCATCGAATGTAACTCCACAGAACAAGCGGCCGAACAGGCCATTGCCCTCGGTCGGCGCATTTTTCTGACCACCGGCTCCAAGGACTTGGCTGTCTTTCTACAAGCGCCGGGTGCCGCCGAACGCGAATGGTTTGTGCGGGTTACGCCCGAACCTGAATTTATCCAAAGAGCAATCGATCTGGGTGTGCCGCGCAGTAACATTTGCGCGATGCAAGGGCCATTCTCTGAAGCTTTCAACACCGCCTTGTGGCGGGATTTGAAAATCGATTGCGTCATCACCAAGGATTCCGGCGATGCAGGCGGCTATAACGCCAAAGTCGCGGCAACACAGGCGCTGAACATTCCGCTGCTGGTTATCAAGCGCCCGAAACTTGAGTATCCGTTTACCACTTCAACTTTCGATGCGGTATTGCAGCAATTACAGGCGTGGAATATCAACTCATGATTCCAGTCACCATCGTTACCGGTTTTCTCGGTTCCGGTAAAACCACCCTGCTGGGCAACCTGATCAAAAGCCGGCAAAGCCGCCGTCTTGCCTTATTGATCAATGAGTTCGGCGAAGTTTCCATCGACGGTGCGCTGATTAATGGCAGCGTTGGCGATGACGAACATGTGCGGATTCATGATTTTCCTTACGGCCTGATTGCCTACGGCGATGACGATCACTTTATCCCGACCCTTCAGGCAATCGCCAAGCGCAAGGCCAATGTCGATCATGTGCTGATAGAAACCTCAGGCTTGGCATTGCCTACAGCAGTCATGGAGCTTTTGCAATCACCCGAACTGGCCGGGGATTTTATCCTCGATGCCACGCTGGCCGTGGTGGATACGCCTTTGCTGTTGTCCGACCAGTTTGACCGGTGCCTGAGTATTGACAGCCCCCAGGCCGCCGTTGCCGATTCAGTCGCAACCTTGTTTGAGCAGCAACTCGAATATGCCGATGTCGTGGTATTGAACAAAATCGACACGCTGGATGAGGATGCCTTGCTGCTCGCGGAACAGCGAGTCCGTGACCGTGCGCCGAATGTGCGCTTCCTCGAACTCGCTTACAATGCGCAGCTTGACATCCGACTCGCCCTGGGACTGCGCCTGCACCAACCCACCTTCACCGCGCACAATCACCGGTTTACGCCATTGCCCGGTTCCGATACGCCGACCTTGGACAGCCATGCAAGACTGAACGGTCACGTCCATTCCGGTTTGGCGGGCCACAGTCACGGACTGGCAACCCACAAACATTTTCATGAACAAGATCCGGGATGGCTATCGTTTGTGCTACGAAGCCAAGCTCCACAGCAGCCGGAAGCGCTAAAAACGGCACTATCGGAAACCGCCAAGGCTGAACCGATTTTACGCATTAAAGGTTTTATACTGACCGATAACCCGGAAAACGCGATGCTCGTTCAAGGCGTTCGTACCCGCATGGTCATCAGCAACCATGCCGTAAAAAAATCAGCGCAGGTATCCGAAATTGTTTTTATCGGTTATCACCTAAACCGTAACAAGGTGGCGGCGCTATTATCCCAATTGACCGCAACGCAATGGCAATAAAGCGAATCCACGGAGTCTATGTGGGCGCGAATTTATTCGCGTCTATAGCCGGCAATGCGAATAAATTCGCGCCCACACTATCAGTCGAAAACGGACATCCAACAGCTCCTCTTCTAGCCCGATGCTGTAGCCATGATCGGAACCAGGCAGCGACGATTATCGATAACGCCGTGCCATGCTTTGATACCAAAAGCGCAGGCTAAGTTATTTTCGGTCAATACCGCTTCAGGCGATCCCTCTTCTAACAAGCGTCCTTGATGCAAAAGATAAAGTCTGTCGCAATAACGCGTAGCAAGATCGAGATCATGCATGACCAGCGCAATGGACATGCCGTCATTTGCCAGTCCGCGCAATACGTCCATCAATCGCAACTGACAGCCGGGATCAAGCCCCGCCAGCGGCTCATCTGCCAGCAACACCGGGGTTTGCGTAGCCAGGGCGCGAGCCAGTAAAACGCGCCCCCGCTCGCCGCCGGACAAGGCATTGGCATTGCGTGCGGCAAGATGGCTTACATTGGTCCAAATCATGGCCTGATTGACGGCCGCCCGGTCTTCCGCGCCAAGTTTCATGCCCGAGCCATGCGGGAGCCGTCCCAACGCGACGACCCGCTCCACCGATAAGGGCCAGTGAACGACTTGCCCTTGCGGCAGGAAGGCAAGAAGTTTGGCGCGTTTTGCCAGTGTCAGTTGCGTTAAAGCGCTGCCGCCGAGAAGCACCTCGCCCGCCTGCGGTTGTCGATAACCGGATAGCAGGCTCAGCAGACTGGACTTGCCTGCTCCGTTGCAACCGATAATGCCTGTCAGTTCCCCCTGCGCCAGGCTGATCGATACCTGATCGATGACCTGGCGTTTCCCCAAGGTTAACGATAAACCGCGACCCTCTAAAAGACTCACCATCCCCTACTCCGTAAACGTAACACCAGGCCAAAGAAAAACGGCGACCCGAATAAAGCGGTCAATACGCCCAACTTCAATTCCTGCCCCTGGGTGACCAGTAAGCGGGTGCCAATATCGGCGCTCAATAATAATGCCGCCCCGGCCAGCGCGGCGGCCGGCAAAAGTCGTCTCGGATCAACCATTACTGCGGATCGCATCAAATGCGGCGCGACCAATCCGATAAAGCCGACACTCCCGGCAACGGATACAGCGCTACCTACCAGCAAGGAGGAGCCGATCAACACCAGGGCTCGCAGTCGTGCTGGAGAGAACCCCATCGAATGGGCCGTTTCCTCGCCAAGACTCATCGCCAGCAAGCCTTTGCCCGCAAACAACAGTAACACCGCACCGACGGCCATCGGCGGCAGCGCCAAATAGACTTCATCCCAGCTGCGATCCGCCAGCGATCCCATCAGCCAGAACATGATTTCGTAGCCGGCGTTCGGATTCGGTGAAAAATTCAGCACTAAAGCGATCAATGCGGCGCACAGCGCACTACCGGCGGCGCCGGCAAGAATAATGACGGTCATTTCCGCCTGCAAACCGGCCAATGCGATGACAATAACGGACATCAATATCGCGCCGCAGAAACCGGCTAACGGTAAAGCCAAATAAAACTCGGCGGCCAATCCGCTATAAAGTGCTATGACCGCACCCAGTGCGGCTCCGCTCGAAGCCCCTAATAAACCCGGTTCGGCTAGCGGATTGCGCAGCAAACCCTGCATAGCTGCGCCGGCCAGTCCCAGCGCCGCACCGACCAACAAGCCGAGCACTGTGCGCGGCGCGCGAATTTCCCATAGAATAATTGACCATTCCTGACTCCTGTCGCCGCGCCAATCGGCTACGGCATCGAAAATAGAGACCGGGCCGGTCAGCATGGATACCACGGACAGCATCATGATCAATAGCCCCAGCCCTATCCAGACCAGCTTGCTCATAAGCCTTCCTTGGCGGGATAAGATTTGGCGGTGAATGCACGGAGACGGTTTACGGCCTCCATTGTCCAGGAACCTCCGCCGCAAACCAGCAAGTTGGCGGGTAAAATCACAGTAGACTGCTGCATTCGTCGAAAAACCGGATGATGTTGAAAGCGTTGTGCGCGGGAGGGTGTGTTCTGATGGTAATCAGTCAATACCAGAACATCCGGCTTGGCGACGATGAACTCCTCCAGCGGAAGATGGACGATGCCTTTTCGACCGTGCATTGCGCTAATGTTCTCGATCCCCGCCAATTCCAGCACCCGGCCCTCCATCGTATTGCTGCCGGGACTGACGCCGCTGCCGAAATAGATGACACCCCTGATCGTTGACGAAACCGGCGGCATGCTATTATCCAGTTGCTGGATTTGCGCGATCAAGGCTTGCGCCCGCTCAGGCTCGCCTATCAAATTACCCAGGCGGGCTATCTGCTCCTTTAGTTCGGCAAAATTCTGCACGGGTGCAAATTTTTCAACCTGGATGCCCAGGCGTTGCAGCTGTTTTATAGTTTCACGCGCCCCATATTTACCGGCAAGCACCAAGTCGGGCTTTAACGAGAGAACCGCTTCGGCTTGGACCGATACAGCAGGAACTTCTTTCGCCAATTCAGTAAAAGGGCTCCGGTTGTGGTCACTGGCGTACCGGCTCACCGCTGCGATATGCTGTTTGGGCGCCAATGTCAGCAACAGCCCGTCGGTACATAAATTCACCGAAACGATCCGTTTGGGCAGCGCTTTTACCGGGCTTGCAAACACTAAAAGCACTACCAGCAACGCCATCAGCATCGGACTGTCAGGCATTTTTGTAGGCGGGTGCAGTACGGTCGATGGGGTCGGGCTGCAAGCCAAGAAACGACTCCCGTAATTGATTCCACAGGCTCAATCGTGACCAATCGGGTTCTCGGGCAATTTTGTCCTCCGGCGTCAATAACGGATTGGGCATGAATACGGTCAGTTGCTGCTGGTCTGCACCATTAAACATCCGAAACCCCCAACTTATCGGTTGATCATCCGGGTTAAGCATGCGATAAAATTCGGCACGGGCAGTCTGACGCACTTGCGCATCTTCGTGGCTCCCAAGATAGTCTCCGATACAGAGGTGGAAATGCCAGGCACCGAAGTCGATAGTCAAATAACCATCGAGATAGCTTATGCGTTCCGGCTTGTTGGGAGCCTTGATTTCATAGACTGCGCCGGGCACCATGACACCAAAACGAATGTCCGGCCAGTGTTGCTCGAACAAGCGGGTTAACAGTCCTTGCAGCAGCGATTCACTGACCGGCAAGGGAAATATTTCGACATGCCTATTCGGCGGCTCAGTGACAATTTGCCGGGATGTCGTTTGTTCAGTTACTGAGTTATCAGTCATGTTGTTTGCTCCTTAATTTAGTTGATGCAATTTAATAAGTACCGTGGTTTCTACTCTATTTAACAGCCAGTTTGCTGTTAGAACGCGAAGCTATAGACAAGATTAAGCTGTCGTCCCGCCAACGGGAAGCCAAGCTTCTCGTAGTAGAACTTGTCGAGCAGGTTGCCGGCCTGCGCGGAAATCGTATGGCCCTTGTAAAAACGGTAGCCGGCGGAAATATCCAGGGTCACGAATGATGGATATTCGATGATGGGGCGGGTCGGCGCAATAAAGTCAAAGTCATTGCGATGGCCGACATAACGGCCGCTAATACGTGCGCTGACAGGCCCCTGATCGAAATCCACGCCAACATGTGCGGTCATATCCGCCACATTGTGGGTATTGCGTTGTTCGCCGCCAATTTTCTCGGTGCGTTCGAAAAACCAGGTGGCATCGCCGAACAGGCTAAATTCTTGCGTGATCGCTTGGCGTACCTGAAACTCCAGGCCGTTGGCAAAGGAGCTGTCGGCATTGACAAACGAATTGATAATGGGCGCCGGCGCGGCGGGTCGGCTCGCAACCACGGAGGCGATCTTGTCATCGACGATGGTTTCAAAATAAGTCAAATCGGCGGAACGCTTATTGTCATTCCAACCCAAACCAATATCCCAACCGATGCTGGATTCGGGCTGGAGATTGGGATTGCCCTGGGTGATTTGCGTACGGCCGCCGACCACCGTCTCGTTCTGACCGGTGAATTGTCCCGCTTCCGGCGGTGTAAATGCCCGGCCTATCGTGCCATGCACCCGCAGTTTTGGGGTAAAGAGATGCGAAAAGCCCATGCGCGGATTGAACACCTCAAAAGACGATTCCGATGGCGTGAAATCCGTTTTAAACGGGGTTTTAAAAGTCTCCAGGATGATTTGATCGAAACGCGCGCCTACGCTGAATATCGTGCTGCCGCCGAACCAGTCAAAGTTAAAGTCATTTTGTGCGAAAATCCCCCAGCCGCGCCGCTCAAGATCAGCGGCGAACGGCGCCTTGCGAGTGCCGTTCGCCTGATAGGACAGGCTTGTCTGTCCCACCTCCTCGTAGTCAAACCCGACCATCAGCTTGTGCTGCCCGTCATTCCACCACGGCAGGCTTGCCTGCGCCTGCGCTCCCCACCAATTAATATCGCTGCCAAAAGATTTAAAAGGCAAAAACGGCCGGTCAGCGACTGTCAGCGTGGTAACCTTACGCCGTTCGCTGGCTTCTTCTGCACGAAACAGGGTGAACTTAAAATCACCCCAGTCATACTTGCCATCCAAACGGACATGGCCTGAATATCGATCCAAATCCAGGTTGGATTGCTCGCCTTCACCGTCGGCGGTATCGCCGGGCGTGGCGATATCCATGCCGAGATAGCTGTCAATAAATCCTTCCAGATTCATATGATCGCCTAAGGGCAAGCCCACCCGCAGCGCATTATTGATAGTGTTGAAATGGGTGTTGGGGCGAGTGTTACCGTTACCGAGGACAAAATTATCATCCTGGTCGTAATAGGACCCGGAATAATCGAAGTTGACCGAACCAAGGCCTCCGCCTATGTCAAACCCGAACTGCCGCGTATCGAAATACCCGTAACCGGCGCGAGCCTTACCGGTTATGGGGCCGGTGCTGCGTTTGGGAATAATGTTAATCACTCCGCCCATCGCCGAGGGGCCATAGAGTGCCGAGGCTGGGCCTTTGACGACCTCCACCCGTTCGATCATGCCGGTCTGAATCATGCTGAGGTTGGTCGCGCCGGCGGGCCGTCCGTCAATGAGTAACAGCGAGCGTTTACTGATACCGGAGAATTCAGGACGGAAACCGCGCAGTCCGATGCCGGAAAGCATGCCGGGATATTGAATCACATCGACCCCGGCGTTTTTCTTGAGCAGATCAGTCAAGTCAACGTTTACGGTCTTGTCGATATCTTTAGTGGAAATCACCTGCACCGCTTGGGGCGTTTCAAACTGACGCATTTCGGAGCGCGTGGCCGTAACTACAAGTGGATCCAATACCTGGAGTGACGGGGCTTCTTTCGCCATGACTGCCGAACAGGTACCCGAGAGCAGTAAAATTGAAACGGAAATACTGCGTCGTTTATAAATGAAATGCGATTCAGGAAATGAGCTGGATATAAATTTTTGCATTGTTGTCCTCTTGCGCCGCCCGCGCATAATGGTTGTTTTACACAACAGAGGACAAAAGAAAACGAGAGATGAGGCAAACGCGGAGCTGCACTGTCACTTTCGCAGACAGCCCTCCGCTGTACCGAATTACACTTTCGGGCCGGTCTCCGGGCTTATAAGTGGCGTTAACCTGAATCATCACCTTCCCATGCGTGAACACAGTGGCATCTCGATGAAACTTTTACTTATATACCGTTGCGGGGGCAGCGTCGGATTTG
>Ga0208752_100829_pt1 | contig 8639 bp, 9 predicted proteins | sample LakWasMet27_LOW6_2_FD_183871 | JGI IMG/M metagenome (GOLD analysis project Ga0208752, IMG submission 183871) | Freshwater sediment methanotrophic microbial communities from Lake Washington under simulated oxygen tension - Sediment Metagenome... | ecosystem: Environmental > Aquatic > Freshwater >... | reverse complement strand
GCGAGCTGGGTTCAGAACGTCGTGAGACAGTTCGGTCCCTATCTGCCGTGGGCGTTTGAGATTTGAGGGAAGCTGCTCCTAGTACGAGAGGACCGGAGTGGACGAACCTCTGGTGTTCCGGTTGTCACGCCAGTGGCATTGCCGGGTAGCTATGTTCGGACAGGATAACCGCTGAAAGCATCTAAGCGGGAAGCCCCTCCCAAGATGAGATCTCACTGGGACTATAAGTCCCCTGAAGGGCCGTCGAAGACTACGACGTTGATAGGCACGGTGTGGAAGCGCAGTAATGTGTGAAGCTAACGTGTACTAATTGCCCGTGAGGCTTGACCATATAACACCCAATCAGTTTGAATAAGTGTTATAAAAACAGCTTATTATCGCAAGCTAAAGAGACCTAACGTTACAGATTTCCAACACTCGGCATTAACCTGCCCAGTGAAGACGGTCGATTAAGCAACCCCAGCCAAAAGCTGAAGAAGCCAACCGACCACACCAGTTTGCTTGGTGACCATAGCGAACGTGAACCACCCGATCCCATCCCGAACTCGGAAGTGAAACCGTTTAGCGCCGATGATAGTGTGGCAGTTTGCCATGCGAAAGTAGGGAATTGCCAAGCTCTTAAATTAAAAACCCAAGCCCAAACGCTTGGGTTTTTTTTTGCCTGAATTTAGGCAAGCGCCGGGTATCATGGCGACATTAGTTTTACAGCGGTATGGCAATCAGCAGGAATCATGACCCAATGACCCCGATAGTCGATTGGGTTATCGGAAAAGACCGGTTGAATGATACTCCTTGCTTTTTGAAGATTGGGTGAGGTTGAACAACATGTCGCCGGAAGAATATAACATGATTGAATTATCAGGCTGTTTGGGAGCTGCAAGGCATGCAAAAAACAGTGTTATAAGCATTCATGCCCTTGAAAGTTTAAAAAATGGGCGCATTATTAATATTTATGGCTATAGAGTTTAAGCATCAGGTATTTTTTATGTGATTGACAAATGTTATTTATTTTTGACCAGTTCGCGTAAAATAAAGCGATAAAATCCCATTAACACTACCGAGAAACACCATGAAAAAGATTCTTTTCTTAACTGTTTTATTGTCGGCAGCAGCAGCTTTTGCTGATGACGCTAAAAATGAATGGCATAACACTACTTTGTCCGATGCCACAATTAAGAAAATTCAGGATGCCAAATATCAATATAAAAAGTGTGTCTCGGATGAAATGAAAAAAACCGTTCATCAGGAACAGGAGAGTCGCCAAGCAACAGAAGAGATTATGAAGCAATGTGAGTCGGTTTTATCCCAAATGCGTGAAGTTTATCTTGCTGAAAAAGTGCCTGGTATCATTGCTGACCGACATTTAAAACAGATGCGCATGCAAACTACTCGTAATGTTTTGCAAGGCATGATGATTGGTGAAGCCGCCCGTAAATCCGGTCAACAATAATAACTAAAAGAGCCTCGTATAATGAATACTTATGCAATCGATTTATCCTTGAAACCCACTACATTCGATTTATGGCATGTTTGCTTGGCGGGCACTGTCGCCCTGTTATCGCTGATTCTAATCGTGTTGTTGCTGTCGGTGGTGATCAGCCGGATTCGTTGCAAAAAAAAATCGACTATTCAACAAACTGCGCCAACGCCTGAACCGGTAGTGAAAATTGTCGAGAAAATCGTTGAGGTTGAAAAGCTTGTCCATGCGCCCGCACCGGAACCCGTTGTATTAAAAGAGGCAACCCCCGATGCTGCCTTGCAATTACTGGGATTGCTGCAAAAAGAAGCGCGCTTTATCGATTTTATTAAAGAAGATATTGCAGCGTTCAGCGATGCCGATATTGGTGTTGCTGTCCGCGTCGTACATGAAGGATGCAATAAGGCAATTAATGAGCACTTTACTTTAGCCGCCGTCCGCAACGAGCAGGAAGGCAGTAAAATCACTTTGCCGCAGGGGTTTGACGCCGCGGCTGTGCGTTTAACCGGCAATATTGTCGGTGCTGCGCCATTTACCGGCACACTGGTTCATAAGGGCTGGCAAGTTACCGGTATCAGACTGCCCAAACTGACGGCAGGGCATAATGCGGCTATTGTTGCGCCGGCAGAGGTTGAGTTATGAGTGATTTGTCCGATCAGATACAACCGGAAAAGGTTACAGAAAACGCGGCTGTGATGGAGGCAGAAAATCCAACCGATCAACGAATTACAGCTGAATATCCGCGAAATGGAACGCGGTTTTCTGTCGGTATTGATTTGGGGACGACACATTGCGTTTTGTCTTATGCCGATCTTGATAATATCGACGATGAGGCGTTTTCGCCTCAAGTCATGGCTATACCGCAACTGACATCCCCTGGTTCGGTTGAGGAAAAGCAGCAGTTGCCGTCATTTTTATATCTGGCTCACGAAGCAGAGCTTACAGAAGACTCGACCTCGTTACCTTGGGCTGCAAAACCGGATTATCTGGTCGGCGAAATAGCCCGTAATCTGGGCAGCAAAACTCCGATACGCTTGGTATCCAGCGCTAAAAGCTGGTTGTGTCATGCGGGCGTGGACTGCAAAGCGCCTATTTTGCCTGCCGAAGCTCCCGACGAGGTTAAACGCGTCTCGCCATTTCTGGCAACTACCGCTTATCTGCAACATCTGCGTGATGCCTGGCAAAGCCTGCATCCACAGGCGCCGCTGGATCAACAGGATGTTGTTATTACCGTGCCGGCCTCATTCGATCCGGCTGCACGGGAATTGACGGTTGAAGCAGCACGCGCCGTGGGTCTCGGTCAGGCAATTCTTCTGGAAGAACCGCAGGCCGCGTTATACAGCTGGATAGAGAAAAGTCACGGCGACTGGCGCAAACATGCCGAGGTGGGCGACATCATTTTGGTGATAGATATTGGCGGCGGCACTACCGACTTATCATTGATAGCGGTCACTGAAAAAGACGGCAATCTCGAACTGACCCGGGTGGCGGTTGGCGATCATATTCTGCTGGGTGGCGATAATATGGATTTGGCCTTGGCCTATACTGTTAAAGCCAAGCTTGAGAACGACGGAAAGCGCTTGGAGCCTTGGCAGATTCAGGCTTTGACCCACAGTTGCCGCGATGCCAAGGAGAAAATCTTCAATAATTTCGAAGTTGATAATATTCCGCTAGTGGTTGCAAGCCGAGGTTCTTCCCTGATCGCCGGCACACTGCGAACCGAATTAACCCGTGAAGAAGTCAATCGTGTATTGGTCGAAGGTTTTCTGCCTCAAGTGGCCGTTGGTGACAGACCGGTAAGTGGTCCCCGCACCGGTTTAAGAACCGCCGGTTTGCCTTATGCCCAGGATGCAGCCATTACCCGCCATCTGGCGGCGTTCCTGGCCAAACAACAAGGTGCTACGGATGAGCTTAAAGACATTAATCTGCCGGAACACGCAAGTTTCCTGCATCCCACTGCAGTGTTATTTAACGGCGGCGTGTTAAAAGCCGGTGTCTTGGCTGAGCGTTTAATGGATGTCTTAAATTCATGGTTGAGAGCGGAGCAAGCCCCCGAAGCTCGATTATTGACTGGCGCCGATCTTGACCTGGCAGTTGCCCGTGGCGCTGCTTACTATGGCTATGTTCGCAAAGGCAAGGGTGTACGTATCAAAGGCGGCACGGCAGCCTCTTATTATGTCGGCATAGAAAGCGCTATGCCCGCAGTGCCCGGTATGACGCCGGAAATTCAGGCTTTGTGCATTGCCCCGTTTGGCATGGAAGAAGGCACCCAACAGGAATTGCCGGATGATGAGTTCGGTTTGGTGATCGGGGAGCCGGTACGGTTTCGCTTTTTCGCCTCCCATACCCGGCGCGAAGATAAAGTCGGAGCTCGTCTGGATTACTGGACTGACGAAGAGCTTGACGAACTGGATGAGATTGAGATTACCTTGTCGGAGGAAGGCCGCAGGCCCGGTGAAGTCGTGCCGGTGCATCTGTGTGCCGCCGTAACTGAAGTGGGCACGCTGGAACTGCAAGCTGTTTCACAAAAAGACCATGGTCGCTGGAAGATCGAGTTTGATGTCAGGGCTGGGAATTAGCGCTGCTCAGTTAGAGGATAGAACGCAGATGACGCGGATGATTATGATTAATATGATTTTTAGTAACTGCCCACCTCTAGCCCTGCGGTTCACAAAACATGCAGTATCTTGATTGTACTTTAAAATTCGTTTTTTGAATCTCCTCACCTCAATTATCTCGGCAACCGCTCCTGCGTTTACCTCCTGCATCCATGCAGTCGTTCAGCAGGAGAGGGGGCAAAGGTGCCGAATTTTGACGTGTGATGAGAAAATCATAAGGTTCAAAGCTAGCTTTGAACCCCTTAAAGTTGGCTTTACCTACATTGGTGTAGGTAAATAGTGTGGGCTATTACGATTTTTTTGAATTATCTGCGTTCCATTATTATTTCAATATAAAATCAGCATCTTAAATATAAATGAATCAAAAAAAACGATTAATCATAGCCATGACCGGTGCGACCGGCGCGGTTTATGGCGTAAGGATGCTGCAAGTTCTGCAGGCGCAGCAGCAATGGGAAACGCATTTGATCATCTCATCCGCCGGTGTGGTGAATTTAAAGCATGAAATGAACATGAAGCGGGCCGCACTGGCCGAACTGGCCGATGTGACTCACGGTATCGATGATATTGCCGCCAGTATTTCCAGCGGCGGCTTTAAAACAGAAGGCATGATTATCGCGCCGTGCTCTATGAAAACCTTATCGGCGGTTGCGCATGGTTTTGGCGACAACCTGATTTCGCGGTCGGCTGACGTGGTGTTAAAAGAGCGGCGGCGCTTGGTGGTTATGCCCCGCGAAACACCGTTAAATCTGGTGCATATCCGCAACATGGCGAACGTGACGGAAATGGGCGGCATCATTTTTCCGCCGATGCCTGCTTTTTACAGCAAATCGGATTCGCTGGCGGCGATGGTCGATGAAACCGTTGGCCGGGTTTTGGATATGTTCGGGGTTAATGTCGAGGGCTTGTACACGCCTTGGGAGGGGTTGTAGCAGCTTAAGAGGATAAGTTATTTACCACGAAGGCGCGAAGAAGTTCATGTTTTTTCTTCGTGTCTTCGCGGTAAATAAATCGTGTTATTTACTCGATGCCGCCTTAAGACAACCGTCGCGAGTTTTTGCTGTTACGGAAAATCAGCGGCTTTTCATTGTCAGCTAAGGCGCTTGCTTTCGCTGAGTCTATCGCCTCCTGAATAACAGGGTGATTAGGCGATTTGCTGCACACCGGATCGGCAGCGTACATGTCGCCACTTAATAAATAAGCTTGGCAACGGCAGCCGCCGAAATCTTTTTCTTTCTCATCGCAGCTGCTGCACGGCTCTTTCATCCATTCAAATCCGCGGAAAAAGTTGAAAGCTTTCGACTCATTCCAGATTTGTTCAATGCTGTAGTCTTTCACATTGGGGCAATCCAATCCCGGCAAGTCGCGGGCGGAATGACAAGGTAGGGCTACGCCATCCGGCGCGATGGTCAGGAAGGTTGTTCCCCAGCCGTTCATGCAGGCTTTGGGCCTGTCTTCATAAAAGTCAGGCACTACATAATAAATTTTCATTTTACCTGCGACTTTTTCTTTAAAAGCCTGGGCGATTTGTTCGGCCTGTTCAAACTGCTCTTTGGTAGGCAGCAATAAATCGCGGTTGGCATGCGCCCAGCCGTAATATTGGGTGTTCGCCAGTTCCAGATAATCTGCGCCGAGCTCTTCAGCCATTGCCAGTATTTCCGGCATCTGGTGGATGTTTTCACGGTGTATGACCACGCACAGCACCATCGGATAGCCGTGTTTTTTGACCAGATGTGCGACTTCTTTTTTGTGCTGGAATGATGCAGTGCCGGCGATATGGTCGTTCAGTTCCTGGCTGCTGGCTTGAATACTGACCTGGATATGATCCAGTCCCGCTTCCTTGAGTTGGACGATTTTTTCTTCAGTCAGTCCATAACCGGAGGTGATCAGGTTGGAGTAGTACCCCAGGTCTCGGGCATGTTTGACCAGTTCAGGCAGATCCTTGCGGGTTAACGGCTCACCGCCGGAAAAGCCCAATTGCACTGCGCCCATTTTGCGGGCTTGCGTGAGTACGCGCTTCCAGTCCTCGGTGTCCAGTTCGGATTGATATTTCGCATAGTCAATCGGGTTGGAGCAGTAAGGGCACTGTAGCGGGCAGGCGTAAGTCAGTTCCGCCAGCAACCAGCGCGGCGGGGTGATGTTAGTTTTGTTGGATCCAGCCATTTTTTAAAGCGACCTCCAAGAAAGCGGTAATGTCATTGATGAGACCGGTTGTTGCAAATTTCTGTTCCAGATCGCTGACGATTTGGGCAAGGTTGCGGGTGCCGTCGCACATCTTCAGGATTTCCGCAGAGCTTTGGTTAAGCTCTACCATGCCTTCAGGATAGAGAATAACATCTTTCTGTTGTACTTCTTCCCATTGCAAACGGTGCATAGGAGAAAATTTGATGGTTTGATCTGGATTAATGCTCATTTTTCAATATTAAAATAAGGCGGCATTTCGTGAATATAAGCCATGTACATTGCATCCGCCATTGTCCACAACACATCCAGCTTGAATTTCAGGATTTGAATCATGCGCTCTTGTTGTTCTCGGGTTTTATACCAATCCAATGTAATCGCCAAACCGTGTTCGACATCGCGTCGCGCTTCGGTCAGACGTTTGCGGAAATAGATATAGCCTTCCTGATCCACCCAGGGGTAGTGTTCTGGCCAGTTGTCCAAGCGCTGCTGGTGAATCTTGGGAGCGAACAATTCGGTTAGCGAGGAGCTTGCCGCTTCGTGCCATTCCGCCCGGCGGGCAAAATTAACATAAGCATCGACCGCGAAACGCACGCCCGGCAATACATATTTCAATGAGGTAATGTCTTCACGGGTCAAGCCGACTGCGATGCCTAGCTGTATCCACGCCTCAATGCCGCCCGGATCGCCGGGGTGTCCGTCATGATCCATAATCCGCTGTATCCATTTTGCGCGAGTTTCGCGATCCGGGCAGTTGGCGAGGATGTTGGCGTCTTTAATGGGGATGCAGACCTGATAATAAAAGCGGTTGGCGACCCAGCCTTGCAACTGGGCTTTAGTCAATTTACCTTCGTTCATCAGGGTATGGTAAGGGTGATGAATGTGGTAATGGCTTTCCATGCCTCGTAGTTCGGCTTCAAACTGTTCTTTGGTCCAGGCTTTATTATCGCTGCTCATGGTATATCCTTTATAAGTCGATTTCCAAACCGTCGTAGGAGACTTCAATGCCGGCGGCGTCGAGTATTTTACGCTGTTCGGAGTCGTCATCTAAAATCGGATTGGTGTTGTTGATATGGATCAATATCTTGCGGGCTTTGGCAACGCCGCTTAACACTTCTATCATGCCGCCTTCGCCGGATTGAGGCAAATGGCCGATTTCGCGGGCTTTTTTATGGCTGATATTTTGCGTACACATTTCGTCATTGGTCCAGAAAGTGCCGTCTACCAGCAAACAATCAACGGTTTGCATGGCCGCCATGACATGCGGTTCTATTTCGCCCAGGCCGGGGGAATAAAACACCTTTTTGCCGGTAGAGATTTGCTCGATGATGACGCCGATATTGTCGCCGTCATGCGGGTCGTTTCGGTGTGGCGAATAAGGTGGTGCCTTGCTTTTTAAGGCCTGGGTGTAAAAGCGCAAATCATCAATGCCGGGAATGGTAAAACTGCTGCCATCGAAAGGAATCGGGTGATGGTTGACGGTGCAGTAATCTGCCAGCATGTTGAATAAAGGGAAGCCGGTGGTCAGGTCTTGCTTGACCATTTCAGTGCAGTAAACGTCCAGCGGCTTGCCTTCCCGCAGCATCAACAGGCCGGTGGTATGGTCGATCTGGCTGTCGATCAGCATGATCGCTTTAATGCCGGTATCGCGAACGCCTACTTTAGGCTGGATAGCGGGAAAGGCTTCCAGTTGCGCGCGAATGTCGGGCGAGGTGTTAAACAGTAGCCAGTTTTTGTTGTCAGTACTCACTGCAATGGATGACTGGGTACGGGCTTTGCCGTTCATTTCCTTGTGCCGCAAGCGGTGGCAATTATGACAGTTGCAGTTCCATTGAGGAAAACCGCCGCCTGCACCTGAACCGAGAACTCTGATCTTCATAGTTTGGGAGGTAACTTAAATGGGGAATAAGGATTAAATGATACGGGAATAAAAGGTATCAGGCAAAAAAAAGGGGCTCTTGACGAGCCCCTTTTTGATCCAAATCGAATTAACGATTGTAGATATACATTGTTACTTCAAAACCGAAACGCAGGTCTGTGTAGCTTGGTGTTTCCCATTTCATCGTAAACCTCCAGAAGTGTTTAAATTATTATGCCAGCTTGATCAAGTAAGCTGTTTTGAAGTATACGACGAACTATTTTTTTACGCAACTTTTGACATCGTCGCAAGCCGACAACCCTTGTTTTCCATACGGTTACTAAGTGGTTTGGCGACAAGACCGGGATAAGAAAATCGGTAACTTCTCATTATCCATAGGTAGCGGCAGCCCGAATCAAATCGGATAGCGGTGGAATGTTACTTTCGCCCAGCAGCCTATCCTTAAGATAATGCCAAAATGAAAGCCCATGCTTTAGACAGGTCT
>Ga0208752_100799_pt1 | contig 8869 bp, 5 predicted proteins | sample LakWasMet27_LOW6_2_FD_183871 | JGI IMG/M metagenome (GOLD analysis project Ga0208752, IMG submission 183871) | Freshwater sediment methanotrophic microbial communities from Lake Washington under simulated oxygen tension - Sediment Metagenome... | ecosystem: Environmental > Aquatic > Freshwater >... | reverse complement strand
TGCTGGCAGGCGGTCTTGATCGTGCCGTCGGGAATGAGCACGTCGCCCGTGGCGCCGGCCTGCCGTTTCTGCGCGATCTTGGCCTGCTGGATGCGCTGCACACAATAGGTGCACTTCTCCATCACGCCGCGCATGCGCACGGTGACGTCGGGATTCTTCACCATCTTCACCAGTTCGGGCATTTCCTTCTGGTGGCCGAGCGGACCCATGTAGAGGGCGTCCGTCGCGCGCTTGTTGAAGTCGAAGAAATTGAAGCGACGAACCTTGTAGGGACAGTTGTTCGCACAATAGCGGGTACCGATGCAGCGGTTGTAGGCCATGATGTTCAGGCCTTCATCATCGTGCACGGTGGCGTTGACCGGACACACCGTCTCGCACGGGGCGAGCTCGCAGTGCTGGCAGGTCATCGGCTGCAGGGAAACCTGGGGGGAGACCGACGGATCGTCGGAATCACCGGGGAGCTGCTTGTTGCCCTCGGCGCCGAAGGCTTCCGCATCGGCGTGGCCGTCGGAATAGTAGCGGTCGAGACGGATCCATTGCATCTCGCGGCCGCGCCTGACCTGGTCGCGACCCACGATCGGAATGTTGTTCTCCGCCTGGCAGGCCACGATGCAGGCATTGCAGCCGATGCAGGTGTTGAGATCGATCGACATGCCCCATTGGTGGAGACCGTCGAGATTCGGCGTCTCGTAAAGCGAGTTGCCGCGCGGGGTGCCGGCGGCGCGGGCCGTGATGAGCTTGGCCCTATCCCCCTCCGGAAGTTTCGCGAACTGCTCGGGAGTGTAATCACCGTAGATGGCCGGGGAGTGCCCTTCCATGCCGATGGCGGTGACGAACGCCGGGTTTTCCTTGAACTCGTCCAGGTTGGCTTCGCGCACGATGTCGCGGCCTTCCATGGACCAGTGCTCCTGGGTGTTGGCGAGGAGCTGGCGCTCGGTGCTGACCTTGATCGAGGCACCGGTGGCGAAGCCGAGGCCGTCACTGGTGCGGATGGCGTAGGCGTCAAAGCCCGCGCCGGTGCCCACATGACCGGTCCTGGCACGGCCGTAACCGAGCGGGAGCACGATCGTGTAGTTCGAAAGACCGGGCTGGATGTGCAGCGGACCGCGGACGGTGCGACCGTTGAGGGTGACTTCACCGATGAAGGCGTTCTCCTTGCCCTGCTGGAATTCGGCCTCTTCCTTACGCGCCACCTGCAGCAGGCTGCCGCCGGGGACGATGCCGAGTTCCTTGCCGAGACGGGGGCTGACGAGGATCGCGTTGTCCCAGGCGATCTTGGTCATCGGGTCCGGGCACTCCTGGAGCCAGCCATTGTTGGCGAAGCGACCATCATCCATCTTGTGGTCGGTGGCGAAACGAACCTCGAGGTTGTCCTTGGACAACGCCGCAAAGGACGGGGCTTTGGCGAAGACCGAAGCGGAACGCTGCGGATCAAACGCCACGTTGACAGTCTGATAGGCCGAACCTTCGACCAGACCGTCGTGCAGGAATTTCTCGAAGGCCTTCTTGTCGCCGCCGCGGGTCAGGAAGACCTGCTCGTAGGCGTCGGGCTTGGCTTCGCCGACCAGACGGGCCAGCAGCTCGACTTCGCTCAGGCCGTTGAACAGCGGCATGATCATCGGCTGGATCGGCAGGATCGTGCCGTCCACCGTGCGGGCATCGCCCCAGGACTCCAGATAGTGGGTGGCCGCGAGGTGCGTGCCGGCCAGCGCGGAGGTCTCATCCTGGTAGTAGCCGTAACGGATGACCTCGGGCACTGACTTCAGCAGGGTGGCGAAGCCCAGATCGGCCGGCGCGTTGTAAACAGGATTGCCGTTGAGAACGATGAGGGTCTTGACCGAACCGCCCTTGATGGCGGTGGCGAGGGCCGAGATCGTCGAGGCGGAGGAAGGCTCCACCGCGACGAGATCGATCGTCTTGCCGAGATTGCCCAGCTTGGCGTTGATCGCGTAGGCGAGCACGTGCACCTGCACCGGCTGATGGGCACCGGCGACGACAAGCGTCTTGCCGGCGTTTTCCAGCAGATCCTCGGCACACTTCTCGATCCACTGGGGATTGAGATCGAGGCCCTTGGTCAACGGTTCAAAAACAGAGGTCTCGAGCACCTTGCCAGCGAGCGCGGCGGCGAAGGCCAGCATGTGGCTGCTGGCGAGACGGAGGCGATGATCGGCCATGCTGCCGGTGAGCGAGAAACCGCTCTCCGCCACGTAGAGGCGGTTCATGTCATCATCGGGCTTGCTGACGCGGCGGCCCTTGGCGAAATCGCGGGCGTAGTAGAGCGAACCGGCCTCGGCGTGGAAGAAATCGGCATCGATGCTGACGATGCGGCGGGCCTTGGCGAAACGATAGACCGGCTTGACGTTCTTGCCAAAGGCGGCCTGCGCGGCGGCGACCGGCGGTTCGTCCTGCACAGGCTCGAACTCTGACCAGATGGCGCGCGGGAATTCCTTCTTCAGCTTGGCCACGAGACGGGCGCGGGTCGGCGAACCGGATTCGTCGGCCAAAAACGCCAGGCCTTCACCGTTGCCGGCATAGGTCTTGCGGATGCGGGCGAGGAGGTCGTTGACGTCGGCAACATTGAGGGTCTTGGCACCCTGGGTGTGGCTCGTGGCGCGCTCAGGATCGTAGAGATCGAGGACGGAGGCCTGGGCCAGCAACGAACTGGCGCCGCCGTGCGGCTCGTAAGTGGGATTGCCTTCCACCTTGGTCGGCCGCCCCTGATGGGTCTCGGCGAGGAGCGGGATGGCCGTCTTGCGCAGCGGCATCGCCGTGGCGAAATAGAGCGGCAGACCCGGCACGGTGTACTCCACGGACTTGCCGTAGGGCAGAATGTGTTTCTCGGGACGGCGGCAACCCGCGAGGCCCAGACCACCGAGGGCGAAGGAGGCCGCCATCAGGCGCATGAACTGCCGGCGATCGACACCTTCCATGGTGGACGCGCCTTCCGGAAACTCACGGGCGAGGTGCTCGCGGAAGCCGGGGGTGTCGGCGAGTTCGTCGAGGCTGCGCCAGTATTTGGGACCGGTGGGGGCGCCGTTCGACAAGCTCACGGCAGGGGAATGGTCAAATTTGCGTTTCATCAGCGATGGCAACCGGAGCAGCTGGTAGGCGGCATGATCTTGGCATGTTCAACGAATTTCTTGGCTTCGTCCAAACGTCCCTGGGCGGCCAGGGTCAGTGAGTCGAGATTGTAGACATCCTGCGGGTCGCGGATGCGCGCGGCGGGATTGCGGTGACAGTCGAGGCACCAGCTCATGCTGTGCGGCTGGGCCTGCTGGACGACCTTCATCTCGTTGACCTTGCCGTGGCACTCCACGCAGCTGACACCGCGGTTCACGTGGACGGAGTGGTTGAAGTAAACGTAGTCGGGATTGTTGTGGATCTTCACCCAGGGAACGGCCTCGCCGGTCTGGTAGCTCTGGCGCACGACCTCGAGCAGCGGGCTCTGGGTCTTGATCGCACTGTGGCAGTTCATGCAGGTCTGCGCGGCGGGCACGCTCGACGTGGCGGACTTTTCCACGGAGGCGTGGCAGTAGCGGCAATCCATGCCGAGCTGGCCGGCATGCAGGCTGTGGTCAAAGGGAACGGGCTGCACCGGCGCGTACCCGACACGCAGGTAAGCCGGCGTGGCGTAGTAGGTGATGCCAGCGGCCGCGACGCCGCCAAGGACGCCCAGAAAAATCAGGATCTGCAGGGGCAGAGCGTTGGCGGATTTCGGAAATATCTTGGACATGGTTTGTCAGACTGGAATTCGCGGGAGCGGAAGGATCGGTTGTCTATCCTTTCGGTTGAGCGAAGAATTCAGGCTAGCAGAGGGTGTGCGGGAAAAATATGCGCCAGAACAAAGAGTGTGCGGTGGGGGGATGTAAAACAAAATTTCGAACGATGATGAAGACAGTCTGAATATTAGTCCAAACCCGGTGTTCAAACGGGCTGCTTATTATCGAGCAGCAGACCACGAAGAGAGGGGCGCAGGCCGAGTGGACTGAAAATTCAGACCTTGGCCATCGGAAACCACTCCCCGCGCCTCCCGGGTGAATGATCTTCGCTGTAAAAAGTGACCGGTCTCAGCCTTGGATCACTGCAAGGATGGCCGCTTCTCCGTCTCGGATTCAGCAAAACTGACCATCCTTCATCGGCTTGATCTCGTCGCACCGATTGGCGATTTCAGGGTTGTGGGTGACCAGCACGACCGCCTGACCATTTTCCTTGGCCAAGCGCGTCAGGAGGTCAAAAACCATCCCGGAATTGGCCGCATCGAGATTTCCGGTCGGCTCATCAGCCAGAATAATGGCCGGTTCGTTGGCCAAGGCCCGGGCAATGGCCACACGCTGCTGCTCGCCACCCGAAAGCTGCGTGGCCAGGCGATGCGTCTTGGACCCTAGCCCGACGTGCCCCAACAAGGATTGGGCGCGGTCAACCATCTCTTTCTCATTGAGCTTGGCCAATTTGCGCATCGGCATCATCACGTTGTCCAAGGCCGAAAACTCCTGCATGAGGAAGTGAAACTGGAAAACGAATCCAATGTGCGCGCCGCGGGCCGCCGTGCGCTCCACGTCCCCGCTGTTGGACATGAGCTGGTCCCGGATCCAGATCGAACCGTCGTCGGGGCGGTCCAGCAGACCCAAAAGGTAGAGCAGCGTGCTCTTGCCGCAGCCCGAGGGACCGACAATCGCGGTCACATGCCCCCGCCGGGCCTCAAAAGACACGCCCCGGAGGACATGAACCCTCCCCTCGCCCTGTCCCAGGTAGCGGTGCAGTCCCTCACAGCGCAGGGCGATGCCGGCATCGCCGGCGGGAGCAGGGAGCTTGGAGGAAGGAGAAGGGAATGAATTGCTCACGAGAATTTGGTTTCGCGGACTCTGATATAGGCGCCCAACTTCCGGGAAAGCAAGCGAGCCTCCTCAACCATGGGCTGGGCTGTTTGATCGTTCAATAACTCCAACTTTCGAGCCAGATGAATCTGGGATCGGATTTCGCCACAGGATCCCTTGGCATAGTACAGAAACCTTATGAAATCCGCGTTTGAGTCGCGCTCATACCCCTCCGCGATGTTGGAAGAAATTGAAACGGCAGCGCGCTGCATCTGATCCTTCAACGAATAATCGCTGCAATGCCTCAACGCCGAGTAGACCGAAGCAGCCAGATCTACTGCCAGTTGCCAGACCATCAAATCCTCAAAGCGTTGGACCCTCGAATTCTTCGTTTTCCCAGTATCTGCCCCGCCTTCGTTCTCCCTGCCAGTGTTGTTTTCGGTGCTCATATGCTTGTCCTTCTCCGTTTTGGTTTTGGTGTTTTGGCCCGAAATTGAAGCATGCCTCCTGAACGAGTGCTCATGCGATCCTCCTTTCCCCCTGTTTCCCTGATCCTTTCTCCCTGCACGGCACTTACTGCGACGTGCCGCGAATGATATCACCCGGCTCCAAACGGGCGGCCCGGCGGGCAGGGATGAGGGCGGCGGTCATGACGACCACGGCGGCGGTCAGGGTCCCGACCACGTAATGCCAGATTGACCAGTAGACCTGGAAACTGTCGGCGGAGAAGATGCCGCGGATCTTAATCGGGTATTTCGAGACGCCGTAGGTCACGCCCGCGCCCAGGGCCCAGCCGCCGATGGTGCCCAGAATCAGCACGATGGCACCGAGCCAGATAAAGATGCGCGCGATGTCATTCCGGGTGTAACCCATGGAGCGCAGGATCGCGATCTCCTTGGTCTTCTCGATGACGATCATCGCGAGGGTGTTGAACATGCCGAGGCCGGAGATCATGATGATGGTAGAAACCGTCAGGGCGGCCGAGACCTGCAGGGCCTGGAAGGCCTGGAGCCAGCTGATTTCGCGCTCCTGCCAGCTCTTGGCGCTGTGGTTGAGCACCCGTTCCATCTGGGCCGCATCCTGGGGCGCCCGGTTCCGGTCGAAGAGGGATACCTGAATGAAGGAGGCGCCGGTAGGCTTTTTGAGCAGGGATCGCGCCTCGCCGAGATGCAGGTAGATCCGCAACCGATCAATATCGCTCACCCCGGTGAAATAGATGCCCGCGACCTTGTAGCGCCGCTGTTCGGTGCCCGCCCGCAGGATGAGGGTGTCACCCACCCCGAGGCTGAGACGCTCCGCCAGTTCCTTGCCCATCAGCAGTCCCTGCGGCGAATTACGGAATTCATCCAGGCTGCCGCTGCCCCGCTTGACCTGCGCTTCGAGGTCGGACACGGCGAGGTGGTCGTTCAGGCGGATGCCGTAGACCTTGGCCGTGTCGTTCTTGAACGAACTGTCGGCCACGACCGAGCCTTCGACCACGGTGGAAACGCCCGAGACATTGCCGAAGAGGCGCAGGGCCTTCATCATGTCATCGGGCTCCTGCACGCCCTCGATGTATTTGTGACCTTCTCGCGGTGTCTCGATCTCCATGAGGCTGTCCGCATGGGCCCCGGTGGCGGGGACATAAAACATGGTGGCCTGGAACCGATCCTCGATCCGGATGGCGCCGTCGGTGCCCAGGATGGTCTTGACGAAAAACTCCTCGAAGCCGCTCGTCTGAGCCTGAGTCACGATAAAGAATCCGATGCCAAAGACGATGCCCGTGAGGCTCATGAGCATGGAGCGCCGCTTGGCGGTCAGAAACCGGAGGGCGATGCGGAGGTTGGTGGACACGGAGGGATTAGGGAGAAAGGAACTGGGAAAAAGGAGAAGGGAGTCGGGAAGATATTATCGGGAAAGGTCAGCCGGGGACTTTGGGCGAAGAGTCCGGGCAGGGTTGCTTACTCCTTGCTCCCTGCTCCTGGTTCCTCCGTCAATTCTTCAGCACTTCCGTCCGCACGCGCTCACCGGCGCGAAAGCGATCCTGCTTTTCGACGACGACCAGCTCGCCGGCCTGAACCCCCTTGAGAATCTCCACGTAGTTGATGGCATCAAAGCCTTTCTCGACCTTGCGCAGGGCGATCTTGCCCCCTTCCACCACGTACACGAAGTCCCCGACCAACGCCCGCCGGGGAATCATGACAGCATTAGCCCGCTCCGCGATGATGATGCTCACCTCGCCGGTCAGGCCGGGCATGATGTTCTTATCCTCGGGCAGGGCAACATCCAGGTGGACCGTATAACGCTGGGTGGTCGGATCGGCCGACGGCAGGACCTTGGAGATGGTGGCGGGATAATTCTCGTTGCCGAAGGTCAGGAAGTGCACGGAGGCCTTCTGTCCCAGCTTGATCGCGGCAAAATTGTCCTCGCTGAGTTTGGCCATGATGGTGCGGCCGACCGAGATCATGTCGGCGATGGGGGCGTTGCGATCGATGAGATCCCCGACCCGGGCCAACACCTCGGTCACCACCCCGTCGGAGGGAGCCACGATCGTCATCTTGGACTTTTCCCGCTCCTTGGAACGGAGACTGTTTTCCAGATTCTCCACTGCCAGCTTGAGATTCACCTCGTCCAGCTCCCTGCGCTGTTTGGCTTGCTCGTATTTCCGGCGGTCTTTTTCCAACTCGGCGACGGGATAGGCCCCCACCTTGGTCTGGCGCTCCAGGTTATCGAGCGTCTCCTTGAGAATAAATTCATCGGCCCGCAGCGTGGAACCGAGGTCGTTGCGGGTCTTGGCCGCGGCCAGTTCGTTGTGGATGCGTTCGATTTCGAGGTCGATGTCGCCCGGATCGATGGTGATCAAGACGTCGCCCTTGAAAACCCGCTTGCCGACCTCGAGTTCGCTCGTCTTGACGCGCCCGCCCACCTCGCTCTTGAGCTCAACTTCAAACTCCGCCTTGACCTGAACAGTACCGGGCCGGGTATCGACCGCTTTGTTCCGGATGGCGGCCACCGTCTGGGCCACCGGCCGGGTGAGGTAGCTGAACGCATAAATTATGACCAAGATGACTGCGGCCGCGATACCCAACCGCAGGCCCCATTTGGGGAATGATGAAGACTGGCTCATTTATCCGAAAGATTGGCGAGCACGGGATCATCCAGGACCGTGCCCATGAAATCACCTATGCTGAGTAGGTAGGCCCGGCGGGCGTTGTATGCATTGATCTGACCGTCGTAAAGGTTTAGCTGAGCTTGGTTGACCTCGGCTTCCGAACGAACCCCGCGGGAGAACTCCTCTTTCTTGGTCCGCAGACTGCCTTCGACTGAATTGAGCAGTTGATTTGTGATGGACATCTCTCGCTCGGCAAAACCGATTTGCTTGACTTGGTTCTGGGCGTCCATGGCCAGTCTTTCGGTCAATTGCCGGTAGTCACTTTCCAGCTGCCGACGTCGGGCCAGGGAGCTGGACGCAGCCGCCTTGGCCGAGAAGCCGTCGAAGAGATTCCAGTAAACCGAGATGCCAGCATACTGGGAGGCCACGTTGTATTTGATGCCGGAGCCATAAATATTGTTCTGCTCATCCTGGGACAGGCCCGCGGAAAAGCCGAGCTTGGGCAGCAAGCGGGTCTTGTTGATTCTATAATTCAGGTTTTCGACCTGAATCTGCATGCGCAGGGTGGCGGCCTCCGTGCTGACCGGATCATTTTGAGCCAGGAAACCGGAGAGCAGGTGATTCAGACCACTCGCATTGGACGAAAGTTCCGGAATGCTGTCCGGGATGGAATTTTCCGTGAACTCGTTGCCCAGCCCGGCGAGCCGGGCAAAAGACCGGACGGCATATTGCAGGTCGAATTCAGTTCTTTCGGCGCCAATTTTGGCACGCTCGAGATTGATCCGGACCGGGAAGATGTCGGCCTCGGAAATGACCTTTTTGGCCAGCCGTTCCTCGTCCTGTCTGGCCGTGTCGGAGGCGATGTTCAGATTGTACCGGGCCCGGACCGCGCTCAGCTTGGCCACGATCAGGCGAAGGTATTCCGCCCGCAGGGACTGCGCCAACACCCGGTACCCCTCGCGAT
>Ga0208752_100763_pt1 | contig 9079 bp, 8 predicted proteins | sample LakWasMet27_LOW6_2_FD_183871 | JGI IMG/M metagenome (GOLD analysis project Ga0208752, IMG submission 183871) | Freshwater sediment methanotrophic microbial communities from Lake Washington under simulated oxygen tension - Sediment Metagenome... | ecosystem: Environmental > Aquatic > Freshwater >... | reverse complement strand
CCTTCGCGGCGACGGGGACCTGCAGCGCCTCGCGGTGCACCTACGCCCCGACGGACACGGCCTGCCCGGCGCGGGCCAACGCGACGACGACCTGCACCGGCGCGGGCGTGTGCGGCTTCACCTGCAGCGCGGGCTTCGCCGACTGCGACGGAGCGCCCGCCAACGGATGCGAGGTGAACCTCAACACCGACCGCGCGCACTGCGGCGCGTGCGGCGCCGCCTGCCCGAGCGGACAGGGGTGCGCGGCGGGGCTCTGCCGGATCGCGTGCGACGCGCCGCGGACGGTCTGCGGCGCGGGCGGCGCGCAGAGCTGCGTCGACGTGACCAGCGACAGCAGCCACTGCGGCGCGTGCGGCGCGGCCTGCACGCCGGGGCAGGTCTGCGCCGGGAGCGCGTGCACGACGGCGTGCGACGCGCCGCGGACGCTGTGCGCGGAAGCGTGCGTCGACACCCGCACTGACCGCGCGCACTGCGGCGCGTGCGGGATGGCGTGCGCGGCGGGGCAGTCGTGCGTGGCCGGCGTCTGCGTCGGCCAGGGCGAGCTGCGCGTCACGCTGACCTGGGACCGCGACGGCGACATGGACCTCCACGTCGTGCCCCCCTGCGGGACCGAGATCTTCTTCGGCAACCCGATGGCGTGCGGCGGGGAGCTCGACGTCGACGACACGCTGCGGCGCGGCCCGGAGAACGTCTTCTGGCGCGCGACGCCGCCGGCCGGGCGCTACCTCTTCTGCCCCGAGGCCTTCAACGGCTCCGTCGTGGGCGCGACCTGGACGCTGACCGTCGTGCGCGGCGGCGCGACGATCCTGACGCGCACCGGCGTGCGCGACGCCGTCGACGGCAACACCCCCTGCTCCGCGAGCTTCCCGGGCGTCGTCACGCTCGACCTCTGACCGACCGCGGGGCGCGTGGATCGCACGCGCCGTCGCCACTGCGCCCGCCGCCCTCGAACGTGCGTCGCTACGGCCACCCGAAGCGGTAGCGCGAGAGCGTCCCGAGCCCGAACGAGAACCCGTTGGCCGCGAGGCTCCACGCGAGGGCCCGCGGGCGCTTCAGCGCGACGCGCCGCCACAGGGCCTCGACGAGCACCGCGAAGACCTCGGCGGCGAGCACCTTCTCGGCGTAGCCCGCGCGCACGAGGGGGAAGAGCGCGAACCACAGCACCGGGTGCGTGATCGCGCTCGCGGCGAAGGCCCCCCACCACGAGCACCCCGCGCGGCGATAGACCGGGAGCTCGACGAGCTGGGTGAACGCGAACACCGGGAGCCACGCGAGGGGGTCGGTCATCGCGGGAGGCCCGTCCCGTCGGCGCGGCGGGCGCTGGTAGTTCCAGAAACTCTGCGTCGAAGCCTTCCGGTAACTCTGCGCCTCCCTCGACGAAGGAGCGCGCCCGATGAGACTCCTGATCGCCCTGATTGCGCTGGTGACTGCCGCGATGGTGACGACGCCCTCCGAGGCGCGCGAGGCGGGGGAGGTGATCCCGCGGCTCAAGCACCATGAGATCCATGGTCCTGCTCGACGCGAAGTTTTCGCCCACCGACGCCGCCGAGCGCAAACGTCGTCGCATCGGAGCGCGAGGTTGGCGCCGACGTGGCCCGACGCGCCGGTGGCGACGGCGGTCACGCGAGGCTCAGCGCGCGCGCCGCGCCGAGGGCGGGCCGGCGAGGATCACCACGAACTCGATGTCGAGCGTGCCCTCCACCGAGCTCGGGAAGCGCAGCGCGCGCGCCGCGCTCAGCACGCAGTCCGCGATGGGCTGCTCGGGGCCGACGAACTCGGTGCCGCGGATGGTCGCCGTGGACACCTGGCCGTCGCCGCGCGTGGCGAGCCGCAGCGCGACGGAGCCGTTGGCGGCCGCCGGCGCGCAGGCCGCGAAGCGTGCCCGGGAGAGCGTGACGATATGGTACACCATGTTGCTGGCGGGCGACGGCACCACGCGGAGGCCGGCGAAGTCCACCCGCCGGCCGGTGGCCGGGGGGGTCTGCGCGGCGGCGGGGGAGATCGTGCCGAGCGCGAGCGCGGCGACCAGGGAGGCCAGCGGGGTCCGGGTCATGGGGGGAGTAGAACACCGCCCGCGGCGGGTGATCAATCGCCCCCGGCGGGCGCGCCGCAGCCGGGGCAGCGGCCGAGTTCGCGCGCGTAGACCGCGCGGCAATCGGCGCAGCGCGCGCGGCCGGGGAGCTCCTCGGTGCTGGCCACGAGCACGGTCACGACGAGCATCCCGGGGCCCTCCTCGGCGCGGGCCGCGGGGAGGCCGGGGGCGACGGCGCGGCGGTGGTCGACGACCTCGACGACGTAGCGGCCGCGGAGGTCGGTGGCGAGCGCGGCGAAGGCCTGTTCCGCGGCCAGCGAGGCTCTCTCGAGCGCTCTCTCGGAACCCTGTGGACCGGGGGTTCGCATCGATGGGTGCCTCGTCGACCGTAGCGGATCCGTTCCAGGGTGCGGGCTGCCCCGTTGGATTTCCTGTCCCCCTAAGGGCCTCGCGGTCGCACTCCCCACCGCTTCCTCCCCCCTTCGCGCCACCGGCGCTGCGCCCGCGGTGCTAGTCCATGGCCCTCCATGACCGCGCCCCCTGCGATCACCCTCCGCTTCGACGCTGGCACCCTGCTGCTCGACGGCTTCGTCGAGGGCGCCAGCGAGGGCGCCACCCTCCCCGGCTGCGTCTGGGACCCTCGCGTCCGCCGCTACCGCGCCCCCGCCTGGCGCTACCGCGAGCTGGTCACCGCCCTCACCCGCCTCTCCCGCGCGGGCACCCTCTCCTTCTCCGACGAGGCCCGCGGGTACAACACCCTCTCGGTCACCCACCGCGCGCAGCGCACTCCCTTCGAGCACCAGCGAGAGGCCATCGCGGCGTGGCGCGCGGCGGGCAACCGCGGCGTGGTCGTGCTGCCCACCGGCGCGGGCAAGAGCTACGTCGCCGAGATGGCCATCGCCCTCGCGCAGCGCAGCGCCCTGGTGGTCGCCCCCACGCTCGACCTGATGAACCAGTGGTACGACGTGCTGGTCACCGCCTTCGGCGAGAAGGTCGGGCTCCTTGGCGGCGGCTACCACGAGCCTGGCGACCTCACCGTCAGCACCTACGACTCCGCCTGGATGCACATGGATCGCCTCGGCGCCCGCTGGGGACTCATCATCTACGACGAGTGCCACCACCTCCCGGGCGCTTCGTTTCTAGGCTCCGCCGAGAGCGCCATCGCCCCCTTCCGCCTCGGGCTCACGGCCACGCTGGAGCGCAGCGACGGTCGCGAGGCGCTGCTCACCGACCGCGTCGGCGCGGTGGTCTACAGCCGCGGCATCAAGGAGCTCGCGGGCGATCACCTCGCCGAGTACTCCGTCGAGACCATGATGGTCGACCTCACCCCCGAGGAGGCCGCGGCCTACAACGAGCACCGCGAGACCTACCGCGGCTTCGTCTCCTCCGAAGGCATCCGCATGGCCTCGCCCGACGGCTGGGCGCGCTTCCTCCAGGCGAGCGCCCGCAGCCCCGAGGGGCGCCGCGCGCTGCTCTCCTACCAGCAGCAGAAGCGCATCGCGCTGGCCTCGCAGGGCAAGCTGGAGGTGCTCGAAGGCCTGCTCCGACAGCACTCCAAGGACCGCACGCTGATCTTCACCAACGACAACGACACGGTGTACGCGATCGCGAGGAGGTTCCTGATTCCGGCGATCACCCACCAGACCGACGTGAAGGAGCGGCGCGAGGTGCTGGAGCGCTTCAACTCCGGCGCATACCCCGCGGTGGTGACCTCCCGGGTGCTCAACGAGGGGGTGAACATCCCCGAGGCCCGCGTGGCCATCGTGCTGAGCGGAACCGCCAGCGTGAGAGAGCACGTCCAGCGCCTCGGCCGCATCCTTCGCAGGCAGGAAGGCAAGACGGCGATCCTGTACGAAGTGATCACCCGAGGCACCGCGGAGGAGCACCAGTCGGGGCGGCGGAGGGAGCACGATGCTTACCGCTGACCTGATCCGCGCCAGGGTGGTGAAGGGCGAGGTGCGGCCCCGCTACGTGGCGCCCAACGACGAGGAGGTGCGGGCGCTCGCGGGGGTGATGGCGGAGACCTTCCGGGCGCACCTGGGGAAGCGCCGCGCCGAGCTCGACGCCGCCCTCGCCGAGCTCACCGGGGAGGGAACCGACTACCTCCTCCACCGCGGCCTCGCCAAGCTGCTCTTCGACCGATCGACCTACGAGGTGCGCTCCCCCATCGAGCCTCAGGACCTCCGCCGCGCGGTCTTCGAGGCCTCCGCGAAGGTGCACCCCGCGGTGCGCACGGCCGACGCGCTGCACCCGGTGTCCCGCGACGACGTGCTCGCCCAGGTGGCCGCCCAGCTCGGCGTGGAGCCCGTCGCGGTGGAGCAGGGCCTCTACGCCGACCTCGAGGACGAGCAGGTGATGACCGAAGCGCCCGACCTCGTAGGCGAGGCCCTGGTGCAGCGATACAATCTGGCCCTCGCCCAGGCGGCGCTGCTGCGGGCGACGAAGCTGGTGGTGCACCTCGACGAGGGAGACCCGGCGCGGTACCGGCAGCTCTTCCGGTGGGTGAAGTTCTACCGGCTCATCCACCGGGCGGAGCGGGCGCCGGAGGGCGGGTGGATGCTCACGCTCGATGGTCCGGTGAGCGTCTTCCAGCAGTCCAACAAGTACGGGCTGCAGCTGGCGGAGTTTCTCCCGGCGCTGCTGCTCTTCCCGTCATGGAGCGCGGAGGCCGAGCTTCGCTGGGGGCCGCAGAAGCGGGAGGTGACCTTCAGGGTGTCGCACGACGACGAGCTGGTCTCGCACCTCCCCGACAAGGGCGCCTACGTCACCCGCGAGGAGCAGTGGGTGCTCGACCGCTTTGCGGCGCTCAAGTCCCCGTGGACGCTCTCGCGCGAAGGCTCGCTCATCGACCTGGACGGCCGGGGGGTGCTCATCCCCGACTTCGTGGCGAGGCACCCCGACGGGCGCGAGGCCCTCGTGGAGGTGCTGGGCTTCTGGCGCAAGGAGACCCTCCAGGCGCGCATCGAGCTGCTGGCCTCCGCTGGGCCCAAGAACCTGGTGCTGGCGGTGCCATGGAAGCTGCGCGGGGGCGCCGAGGACGAGGCCACGGCCGCGGGCGCGGAGGCCCTCTTCTTCAAGGAGGTCATCGTCGCCAGGGAGCTGCTGGAGCGCGTCGAGCGCGTGGGCGCGAAGCCTGCGCCGGGGGCCGAGGCTCCCTCGGAGGCGGCCGTGAAGCCGAAGGCGAAGCGGGCGACGAAGAAGAAGGAGAAGGGCTGAGCGTCAGCGCAGCGCGCGCTCGCTGGCGAGGAGCCCCACGCGCGCGGTCGTGGCGCGCCGACCCAGTGAGCGCTTGCCGACGCCCGGAGGGCGTGGGAAGCGTCTCGCGCCGGTTGAACCGCCGAGAGGTCCGACGCAACGGATTGAGGCCCTGGAGAAGGTCCTGATTGATGAGCCCGCCCACCCCCGCAGAACCGCGCGCCCCGGCCACCGTGAGCATCGGGCTGCCGATCTACAACGGCGCCCGCACGATGCGCCGCACCCTCGACGCGCTGCTCGGGCAGACCTTCACTGACTTCACGGTGCTCCTCTCGGACAACGCGTCGACGGACGACACCGAGGCCATCGGCCGCGAGTACGCCGAGCGCGACCCGCGGGTGCGCTACGTGCGCCAGCCCGTCAACCTCGGCGCCATCGGCAACTTCCTCTACGTCTTCGAGCACAGCCGCGGGCCGTACTACTCGTGGCTCGCCTGCGACGACTTCTACGACACCCCGACGCACCTCGATCGACTCCGCGAGCGGCTCGACGCGGGCGACGCGCTGGCGTTCCCCAACGTCAACCTCTTCGACCTGCACCCGGACGGCCGCCTCGTGCCGCGCAGCCGCGACGGGTTCCGGCACTTCCGCGGCGCCGACTCCCGCGTGGCCATGACGCGTCTGGCGATGCGCGGGACGTCTCACCAGGTGTACGGGATGTTCCGCCGCGAGGTGGTCGAGCGCCACCTGCGGTACCTCGCCGCCGACGCCACGTGGTCCTGCTTCAACGAGTCGCGCTTCCTGCACTGGGTGTTCTCGCGCGAGCGATGCAGCTTCGTGAACGACGAGAGCCTCAACGTCTGCCACCACGCCGACAACGTCAGCCACAACGTCCGGCCGGTCCTGCTGCTTCGCGACTATGTCCGCCTCACCGGGCTCATCCCGTTGATCTACGTCGACGCCGACTACTCCCCCGCCGACAAGCTGCGCATGCTCGTCGACCTGGGGCGTGTCCACGCGCCGTACCTCGGCTACCTCGCCGCGCGGTCGGTACCGGCCGTCGCGGCCGACGCGTGGTCGTGGATCACCACGCGCCGCGGTCCGAGGTAGCGCCGCAGCGAGCAGGTGCCTGCGCCCGCACGAAAACACAGCCCGGTAGCGGGCGCGAACGAAGTTGAACACCCACCGTCGATCGGGCAGAGTCCCGCGCCAAAATGGACCTTTTTAAACCGATTCGTGCTGTGCGACGGGCGCGATCCGCGCTGCTCACCAGGGTGGGCCTGCCGACGCTCATCAACCCGGCGCAGGAGGCCCGCTTCCATGCGCTCGCCCCTCGCTTCCGCGAGGTGCGCGACCGGCTCGCCAGCAGCGTCAACCCTTCGCACGCCTCGGCGCCCAACGCGTTCGCGTGGGGCGACTGGGAGCGCACCGTCGCCGAGCGCTTCAGCGCCGGGCTGCCGATCGATTTCCTCCACGACCCGACGCTCGCGCACACGATGGTGTTCGGCGCGACGGCGCGGCTGGGCGAGCGCCTCGCGCGGGTGAGGGCGGCGTTTCCCGGAGGCGTCGCCGACGACCTGCTGCTGGAGGACGCCCTCGGCCGACCGACGCTCTGCGACCGCGCCACCATGACGTCGGCCAACCGCGCGCATCACGCCTACCACCTCGCGACGCACGCGATGGTGACCGGCCGGTCGCTGTTCGGCGCGAAGGTGATCGTGGAGTGGGGCGGCGGATACGGAGACTTCGCGCGCATCGTGCGGCGGATGAACCGCAACCTGACCTACGTGATCCTCGACCTGCCCGCGCTCGGCGCGGTGCAGTGGACTTACCTCTCGGCGCTGGAGGGAGAAGACGCCGTGCACCTGGTGACCGCAGACGATCCGACCGTGGCGCCCGGGAAGGTCAACCTCGTGTCGTCGTCGTTCGCGCTCGACCACCTGCCGATGCTCCAGGCTGACGCGTTCGTCTCGACGTGGGCGCTCACGGAGTCACCGCCCTCGCTCCAGGAGGCGGTCATCGCGCGGGAGTTCTTCGGCGCTGAGCAGCTCCTCGTGGCGTACACGCTCGATGGCAACAACATGGTGCGCGAGCCCCTCGCCGCGCGCGGGTGCGTGCAGCGGCCCGTCTCCATCCTCACGCGCGAGGGCCTCCTGTCCAACGAGTACGCGCTGCGTTGAGCCGCGCCGGGTCGATGTCGACGGTCACCCGCAACGCGATCGCGAACTTCATCGGGAAGATCTGGTCCACCGCGCTCGGGCTCGCGGTGATCCCGCTCTACATCAAGGTGCTCGGCGTCGAGTCCTACGGCCTCGTCGGCGTCTTCGGCTCGCTCCAGGCGATCATGGGCCTGCTCGACCTCGGCATGCAGCCCACGGTCAACCGCGAGCTCGCCCGGCTCTCGGCCCTCGATCCGCGCACTGCGGCGAGGCCGATGCGAGAGCTGGTGCGCACCTTCGCGGTGGTGTTCGCATGCGTCGGCCTGGTCTCCGGGCTGATCGTACTGGCTGGCTCCCCGCTGCTCGCCACCCACTGGATCCGCGCCGAGCGCCTGCCCGCCGGAACCGTGGTGCGCGCGGTCGGGATCATGGGGGTCATCCTGGCCATGCAGTGGCCGTCGAGCATCTTCCTCGGCGGGCTGATGAGCCTCCAGCAGCAGGTGCGCGCCAACCAGATCCTGATGCTGATCGGCACCCTGCGGTCGCTCGGCGCGCTCTTCGTGATCCGCTTCGTCTCTCCCACCATCGAGTCCTTCTTCCTCACGCAGGCCATGGCGAGCGCGGCGCAGACCGCCCTCACCGGCCTCGCGCTCGCCCGAGCCCTGCCCCGCACCGACGAGCGCGTGGGCTTCCGGCTGCAGGTGCTGCGGGACCACTGGCGCTTCGCCGCCGGGATGCTGGGCATCGCCGTGCTGTCGGTGATCCTCACGCAGGCCGACAAGCTCATCGTGACGGGCTCGCTCAGCCTGAAGCAGGTGGGCTACTACAGCGTCGCCACGGCGGTCGCCAACGCGCTCTACAACCTCAGCGCGCCCATCGGCGCCGCCTGCTACCCGAGGCTGATCCAGCTCGCCACGCTCGGCGACGAGGAGCAGCTCAAGGACTTCTATCACCGCAGCTGCCAGACCATCGCGGTGATCATCATCCCGGTGGCGGCGGTGATCTCCGCGCTCTCCTCCCACGTGCTCTTCGCCTGGACCGGCAGCCGAGACACCGCCACGCACGCCCACCTCGTGCTCTCGATGCTCATCATCGGCACCTGCTGCAACGGGCTGATGAACCTGCCCGTCTCGCTCCAGATCGCCCACGGGTGGACGCGCCTCGTGGTGGCGATCAACGTCTGCGCCATCGCGGTCATCGTGCCCCTCGAGCTCTACGGAGCCCGGCGCTTCGGGGCTCCCGGCGCGGCGGCCGGGTGGCTCATCGTCAACGCCAGCTACGTGGTGACCGTCGTCCAGCTCATGCACCGCCGGCTGCTGAAGGGCGAGCAGTGGCACTGGTACCTCTCCGACGTGCTGCTGCCCGGGTCCGGCGCGGCGCTCGTCGCCCTGGCCGCGAGCTTCGCCCCGGCGCCCTCGACCCGCCTCGGCGCCCTCGCCCTCGTGGCCGCGGTCTACGCCGTCGCGGCGAGCGTGGCGGCGGCCTCGGCGCCGGTGTCGCGGGAGATGATCCGCGCGCGGCTCTTCGATCGCCTGCGGCCGGCCAGGCCCCTCTGACGGGGGCGCTCGGGCGGAATACGCCCCTCACCCCACGCCGCGCGAGGTCGCCGTAGCCCTCCTCCCCCCGCTCAACCCCGCTCGTACCCGCCGCTCATCATCGACGGCCGCCCCGCCGGGAGCGTCACCACCATCCTC
>Ga0208752_100754_pt1 | contig 9126 bp, 8 predicted proteins | sample LakWasMet27_LOW6_2_FD_183871 | JGI IMG/M metagenome (GOLD analysis project Ga0208752, IMG submission 183871) | Freshwater sediment methanotrophic microbial communities from Lake Washington under simulated oxygen tension - Sediment Metagenome... | ecosystem: Environmental > Aquatic > Freshwater >... | reverse complement strand
GGCGCGGGCTGCGAGAGCGCGGCGGCGGCGTACAGGAGGGACGCGAGCAGCGCGATCGGGCCGATGGGGAGGCGGGGGGAGTGGGTGCTCACGGGGTGCGACGGTTCCGGGGCTGCGGGTTGGCGACGCCGGGCGCGGCGGTGCGCGCGAGGGTGTCGTAGAGGGCGGCGCGGCGAGCGCCGGAGGCGAGGGCCGCGCGGGCGCGGCGGAGCTCGTGGGCGATGTGCTCCTCGATGCGCTCCCGGGGGATGGCGCCGGAGACGAAGGCTCCGTTGATGAGCATCGAGGGCGTGCCCAGCACGGGCACCGACTCGGCGATGGCGTCGTCGTTGGCGATGGCGCGGTCGAGGTCCGTCGGGGTCGGCGAGTCGAGGGCGTCGGCGAGGCGCAGCACGTCGAGCCCGAGCGCGGCGGCGTGGCGGTCGAGCGAGGCGCGGTCGAGCGAGCGCTGGTTGGCGTCGGCGTAGAGGTAGCTCAGCGCCGCGAAGAAGCCCTCGCTGCCCCGCTGCGCCCTCGCGAGCCCGAGCAGCACCGAGGCCCCCCAGGCCGCGCGGTGGAACGCCAGAGGGCGAAGCCGCACCACGAGGCGTACGTCCGAGGGATGCGCCTCGCGGGCGGCCAGCAGCGCCGGGAGTAGCCGCGCGCAGAAGGGGCACTCGGGGTCGAGGAAGGCCACGACGGTGACGGGCGCGTCGGCCGGCCCGAGCGAGGGAGCGTCCGCCACCGGGACCCACACCCGCCGTGAATCACCCGCCCCGGTCGCGACCGCCGGGGTGCTCGTGGTCGTCGGCAGCGCGGGCCTCGCCCTCCCTGCTCGTCGCGCCGCAGGGACCGCCGCTGCGCTCGCCTGCGCCCGCTGCAGCGCCGCGAGCGCCATCGCCCTCGCCCGATCGGCCGCGGCGTCCGCGTCCGCCGTCGCCGACGCCGAGCTCTCCTCGGGCCGCGAGGGATCGCCGTCGTCGCCCGCCTCCGCCGACTCCCCGTCGCCGCTCTCCTCGTCGGGCTCGGCGCCCTCTTCTTCCGAGGGGCGTCCGCCGTCCGGGGAGCGCCGCACCACCAGGCCCTGCTGTCGCAGCAGCGCCACCACGCGCCTCGCGACGCGCTCCTCGTCGAGCACCACCTGCTGCTGGCTGGAACACCCCGACAGCGCCGCCAGCAGCAGCGCGAGGAGGGGGCGCCGCCGCCCGCGGGCCTGCGAAGGGACCACCATGACGGGCGCGAGGGAGCCACAGTGCCCCATGCGCGGGCAAGGCCCCCCTTGGAGCTGATGGTTGACCTCATCTTGGCGTCGCGGGCGCTCCCCAAGATGAGGTCAACCATCAGCCCTTGGAGGGCCTGGGGGTCGGGGTTCGGGCGAAGGCGCTCACCGCCGACGGGGGGAGCCTTGCAGCGTCGGGATGATCCACCGCCCCGCGACGGTCGTAGCACCGCCTCCTCGTCGGCGACCCCGCCGCCTCCGCCGCCGCCGCCCGTCGCCACCCTCGCGCGGCGCTGAGATGCCTACAAAAGTAGTGGATTCGTGATGGCACACGCGTCGCTCCGTCCGCGGCCCCTGCGATGGCCGATGGCGGTGTCCATGCCCACGTCGGAGCCCGCGACCCCGTCCGCGACGGGGTCGTCCACGGGCTGGCGCGCGATCACTTCGCCGCGTTCGTCGAGCGCGTCCAGGAGGGCGGTCGATCGCTACTTCGCTACGTCGTCGCGGAGTTCGAGGCCTTCGTGCGCTGCGGCTGTCGTCGCGTGGGCTCGTGGCGGAGGTTTAGGTGGGTTCAACCTGCACGCGGGGGTGCGCGTCGAGGCGGATGATCGCGATGCGCTGGAGCGGCTGTGCAGGTACATGGCGCGGCCTGCGGTGGCGACGGGGCGGGTGAGCGTGCTGCCCGACGCCAACCTGGCGTACCGGGTGAAGTCACCGCGGAGCGCCGGGCGACCCACCGTGTGACGAAGCCGATGGAAGTCATGGGTCGTTTGAGCGCGCGGTCGAAGGGCGCACGGGACAGACCGACGCCTCCGGTGCGACGCTCTTCGCATGACCCCGCGAACGACGCTCTCCGCGCGCCCGACCCGTGCGCTCCTGTCACTGAGCCTTGTCGTGCTCGGGTGCTCCGAGGTGGCAACACCGGGCGACGCCGCGGCGGACGTGCCCGGCGCCTGCAACGCTCGCCACGACGTGCCCACGATGGCCATACGCACGGTCTGCGACGGCATCGGGGTGGCGTCCTGCGAGCAGGTCGCCGCCGCCAGCGGCGCGGGGCTCCGCACCTACGCGACCTGCATCGCCGTCACGAACGTGTGCGTGTTCGCCGACCGCTGCGCGTCGCTCGACGTCGCGAGCTGTCGGTGCGGGACGGAGCCGCCCTGCCACGAGGGCGAGGTCTGCGCGGCGGGCGCGGCGGGCGGCGTCCCGCACTGCGCCTGCCTCGGAGCGCAGGCGCCGTAGGCACGCGCCACCCAGGCCGCCAGCACGGAACTCCGACGACGCTTCGGGCACGACCTCCGCGAGCCGGAACGAGGTCTGGCAGCCCGAGTGGTGCGTCCCGTCGCTCACGCCTGTCCGTTGGTCTCATCTTTGACGAGTTCTCCGTGGCCCTTTCGGCGGTCTTCCGTGGCGGGGTGAACCGCTCGGATCGGACCCATGGCCTGCACGGTGAACCCCGCCACGGGGCCGAACACGCCCAGAATCCCCGACGGAAATGAGACCAGCGGAGAGCGCTCCCTTCACCCCGGAGGGGAACATGAGCCGGTCCTCCTATGGGCCAACGGCAACGCGCTCGTCCCCACCAACATCGACGCCCACGGCCGCAGCGAGACCGTCGTCACCGCCCGCACCGGCTTCACCGTCGGCGTTGACCTCGCCAACGACCAGGCCGCCGACGCGCTCTCCCCCTTAAACCTGCGCGACGGACACCCCGCCGAGCCAAGGCGGCTTCCCGGGAGCTTCTGCCAACGCTCGCGAGAGCGGGTGTCCGAGGCGATCGCCGTCAGCGGCTCGTCCGACTCGAGCAGACGCGCCTGCGCCCTTCTTCGTCTCGTTCGTCATCGTTTGCTCGACACCCATCTCAGCCTCCTGGACTACCCGTCGTCCAGATCAACCGGGTGCGCATGAGGCGCTGCGGCAGGTGGTGAAACGGTGGGGCCACGCGACGCCGCGCTCGGTGACCGCGGACGACGCGCGGGCGCGGCTGCGGGCGCTGCGTTGCGGGTAGGCGGGGACCGAGCGCGCGGGAGAAGCAAGTGGGGCAACGACCGCCGGGAGGGTCACGCCGACCGGATGGGTGGATCTGCCGCTGTGGCTCCTACCCCTCAATCACACTGCGTGATGCTGGCGAGCGCCTTCGATGGGACGATGTTGGCCGCTGCAAGCGGTAAAGGCGAAGTCAGGGCGGAGGAGTATAGATACAACGTGTTGTGGAGAGTCCCCCGGCGCCTCCCGGGAACGTCACTGGGCCGCCGCGAACTGCCCCGGCGATGATGTCATCATAGCCGTCAGCGTTGGCGTCAGTGATCGAAATATCCCCGAAATAATAACTGATCGCGACGTCTCCGCAGTACCGTGGCAGGCTCATGATCGAGGGGTAATCGTGATGCGGCCCGACATATCGATAGATCCTTATCCCGTTGAGGCTTCTCAATGGGAGATTCTCTATCCGAACGACCAGGTCCATGGCTCCGTCGCCATCGAAATCGCCACCGCGAACACTCCCGGGAGTGGTGTCGGAAGGCAGGTCCAGCGGGATCTGGACGCTCGCGGGCAGTTGTCCATTGAACCGGGCCCACAACGTCGACGTCCCCCGCGGCTCAGGGTTGTAGTCCCGCATGATCAGGTCGAGCGATCCATCCCCGTCGAAGTCACCGGGGGTCGACCACTCCACGCTGCTCGCGCCCGGCACGGGCTCGGATGCAGGTTCACCCGCAATCGTGGGCGCGCCTCCGCGCAGGAACATGAACCTGGCAGACATCGGGAGAGGAGTCCCGGGGAAAGTCGTCCCGTCGCTGGTCGTACGGTTGTCGGTCCCGACCAGATCGCCGAAGCCGTCGCCGTCGAGATCGCCAGGACACCCGAAATGCACGACATCGGTGATACGAGTGACAGTCCCGGCGATCGTTCGCGTCTCATACGCGATGCCGCGGCGGACCTGCGGAGTCGAAGGTGAAGACGATGGCACGACCGTCAGCACCCATTGATCCGATTCGTACGTGTTCGTGATCCCGTCGGCGACGCCGTCACCGTCCACGTCGCGGACATGGTCGACGACCCCCCGCGAACCGTCGACCGCCGGCAAGACGAACTCCCAGACGGGCGATGGATTCGAGGCCACGACGGTGCCGCGACGCGCGAAGAGCCGCCAGAAGTGCACGCCGGGAGACAGCGCGGCCGCCGGGCGGAACTCATCGACGGAGAGATCCTGCGTCGACTCGACGCGCGAGCACGCACGATCGGCGCAGAGCTGAAGCCGCACGCCGTCGACACCAGACGCTCGCTGCCAGCGGAGGCGAGGCCGCCGCCCGCCGAGGATCGAGGTCGACAACGGCGCGATGAGACGGACGTCGGACGAGACGCAGACCCCGCCGACGCACCGCGTGGCGCCCTCACAGGCATGACCACAGGCGCCGCAGCTCGCGTCGTCGAACGCCAGCTCCGCCCCGCATGGAACCCCAGAGGAACAGGTCGCAAAGCCCGGGAGGCACGTGCCCACACATGCCGATCCGTGGCAGGTACGACTCGTCCTGCCGTCGTCCCGACAAAGGGAGCCGCAGGCGCCGCAGTTGTCCGGATTGTCGTGGATCGGAGTGCTGCAGGTCGGACCTCCGCCACAGCGGGCGGTCCCTGCCGGGCATGGGACGCAAGCGCCCGCGTTGCAGACCTCCGCGTTCGAGCACGCGTGTGCACAGGCACCGCAGTTGTTCGGATCGTCCAGGAGCGACGTGCTGCAGATCCTGCCACCGTCACAGCGCGCGAGCCCTGCCGGGCACGGAAGGCAGGCGCCTTCACGGCAGATGTCCGCGTTCGAACAGGTCTGCGTGCACGCGCCGCAGTTGTTCGGATCATCGAGCACGGAGACGCACATCCTACTGGCGCCGCAACGATCGGTGTCGGCGGGACAGGGACCCTCGATGCAGGCTCCAGCGACGCATCTGTTGAGGAGATCGCATTGGTGACCACAGGAGCCACAGTTCGCGTCGTTGGTCTGGAGGTCGAAGCAGGTGCCTCCGCAGAACGTCTGGCCGGCAGGACATGGGCCGCACCTCCCGGCGTTGCAGACCTCCTCGGCCCCGCAGACCCGTCCGCACAGCCCGCAGTTCTGACGGTCGGTGCGGAGGTCCTGGCAGCGTCGGGCACCACACGCGGAGTGGCCCTCCGGACAGTCGACGCAGTCGCCGTCATCGGAGCATCGCTGACTCGGAGGGCAGACGCGGCCGCATGCGCCGCAATTTTCCTCGGACCGAAGGTGTGTCCCACAGCTTCGAGGAGCGTTGGGATTGCAGGTGGCCCAGCCGACGGGGCAGGGGTAGCAGGTGCCGCTGACGCACCGGTCCAGGCCACAGTCGACTCCGCAGCTCCCACAGTGGCGAACATCACTCGAGAGGTCGACCGCGCAGGGGAATGCAGGGTCACACGTGGCATGGCCGTGGGGGAGGCACGCAACAGTGCAGCGGCCGTCGACGCAGATGGGATAGAAGTTGCCGCTGGGTGAGCGGCAGACGACGCGGGCCTCGCCGCAGTTGAAGGGATCGGACAGGACATCGGCATCATGGACGGACGCATCGACTGCATCGTCGAACGCGACTGCCGGATGCGGAGGCTCGTTGCACCCCGCCAACACCATGCAGAGAGCCCAGCGCAACCGTCGCACGACGTCGACGTTACGCCCGGCGACCGGCGTGGTCACGACCCGCCTCGTACAGTGGGTGGTTCATCATGCGCCTGGCGCGGCCTTCACCGCGCGCCCCAGTGGCCCTGCGTCGTCGCGCGCTGACGACGCCGCGCTCGTCACTCCGCGTCGGCGACCAGCGCCTCGGCCGCGGACCTCGAGCACCGTCAGCACCGCGCCGCGCAGCGTCTCCACCTCCGCGGCGTCGGCCTTCGCGGTGAGGCCCTCCACCATGCCCGTGAGGCGGCCGATGAGGTCGTCGGAGCCGATGAGTTCGCCGATTCCGTAGAAGAACCGCAGTGACCCGCCCTGCACCGCCAGGTCGAGGCCCAGCACCTCCGAGTTGTAGCGCCCCGCCTGCGGGACGACCCGTTGGTAGCGCCAAGGCGGCGTCCCGGGAGTTCCTGCCAACGCTCGCGGCAGCGCGTGCTTCGTACACTGGATGCTCTGTGAACCCGAGCGGATCTGCGCCAGCGAGGGTGCCGCGTTGGACGACTTATCCCCTCGGGGTGGCGCTCGGCTTCCGGCTCGCGATGCGCCGCGCCCGCGACCTCGGCCTCGACCTCGTGCGCGCCACGCCCGCCGGGGCGTGACGACGCAGGCAACCGCGGTGGCCGGCGCGGCGACCGATCGCCAACGCCGGTAGGCGCCGTCAACAGCCGTCGGGCGTGGCGCGCACGCAGTCGAGGACCGCCTGACTGCGCGGCCGCAAGCCATCGCCGCGGGTGTACGAGATGCGCTGCGCACACTGCGTCGACGGGTCGCGGGCGGTGTCCGAATAGAACCCGTGCGCGCCGCGCGGCGGGGAGGTTCCGGCCGGCACGGGGATCTGGTCGATGCGACACGCGGCGTGCCCCTCGCGGTCGGCCACGCGCCGTCGCCCGTGCGCGGCCGTGCACCACTCGGCCGGGTCGGTCGTCGCGCTCAGCAGCTCGGTCACGTCGCAGCGCACCGTCGTCGCGGTCGGATCGCGACACGACGGTGGCTCTACGCAGCCCAGCGGTCGCCCCATGGGATCGCAGCACGTCGGTGATGCCTGGGTCGGAAGAACCAGCGGGAGGCATCGCCCCCATGGCGTCGCGAGCAGTCGATCGAGCAGCGGGCGCACCAGCGGCGCGTAGTCGTCGCGCTCGATCGAGAGGAGGAAGCCCGTGTTGTACGTCTCGGCGAAGCGGCGCGCCGTCTCGATGAGCCGTCGTGGGAGCGGGCGCTCGACCGTCGCGGTGGCGAGCAGGGCGTCCCAGTCGACGGTGCCCCACGGCGTGGTCGGCGGGTCGAGCGGAACGGAGGTCGCGACCGCGAAGACGACTCGCTCCGGGTGGAAGGGATGGAGTCCGGTGAATCCCCGGTCGGGGTGGCTGCGCTCGATGTACCGATCGAGCGACCAGGTGGGGTCCTGCGGTGATCCGTCGGCGTAGCGGGTCAGGCGGTCGCGGAGGGAGGCCTCGGCCCAGCGCGAGCTCGCCGGGTCGAAGACGTCGGTCGCGTCGTCGCACGGCGCGGCGGGGTCGGCGCGGCGACAGTCGCGCACCGAGGCGTCGTCCTGCGGAGAGATGACCACGATGGCGAGCCACGCGTCGGGTCGCCGGAAGCCCGCGGCCGGGTCGGCGCCGGGCTGGGCGGCGTGAACGGTCAGCGCGCGCCACGCGGCCTCCAGCGGCTGCTGCACGGCGCAGCCCTCGGCGCCGAGGTCGGTCGCGCACGCGAAGTCCGCGAGGCCCTGCGGAGAGTCGTCTTCGTCGGTGCCGAAGCGCAGGAAGGCCGGCAGCGGAACCCGCGCGGCGGGGCACGCCCGCGGGCTGAACGCGCCGTCGTCGCCCGCGTCGGTGCAGCCCGCGACGGCGGTGCCGTGGGTTCCGAGGTCGGCGGAGACGACCGCGACGTGGGCGCTCGCGAGGGCCTCCGCGCCGACCGGGTGAACGACGGCCTCGGCCACGCCGGCGAGCGCGCGGGAGAGTGCCGCCGCGCGGGGACCCATCGGCGCGGAGTCATCGAGCACGAGAAGGAGGTCGAGCCGGTTGGGGCCGTTGTTCGCGAGATGCAGCTGCACGTCGGCGTGCACGCAGGACGGCGCCGCGATGGGCTCGCGGTCGAGGCATCCGGCCAGCAGCACGACCGCGCAGCCGCGAGAGAGACGTCGCATGGTCATCGTAGCTGCAACGCGGGGGCCAGCGCGGGAGAGGGGAGGTGACGACGCCCGGCGTTCGCTTTCGACCCGCTCGCGCTCGTGGGACGGTGCGCGCTCACCCATGCGCCCGACCCCACTGCTCGTCGCGGCCACCCTCGCGCTGCGGATCTCCCCGGTCGGCGCGATCCCGCTGCTGCGCGGCTTCGGCGGACCCGACGGGTACGGTCTCGCCGAGCACTGCGTGCATCCGAGCGACGACGGCTCCTATGCCGGTCCGCACCCCGATGCGCGCGCCACGACTTCCAGCTCATCGTGACGACGTCGTTCCGTTGCCCCAACGTCGACCGCGTCGACCTCGAGTTTCGCTACCACCGCTGCGAATGGACCGCCGGGGCCGACGGCGCCCACGCCCAGGTCGGCTTCGACGCGGGCAACCGACGAAACTTCTACGCGCTCCCGACCTGGCGCACCGCGGCCATCGGCGAACTCTGCCAGACCTCGAACGTCCCCGGCGGCGAGGCCGGGCTCCATCGCCTCTCCATCGTCGGCGTCTCCGACAGCGTCGGGTGCCTCGGCGCAGGGACGCCGTGCGTGGTCCCCGGTCGGGCGGGCGTCTGCGCCGACGGGGTCACGCGCTGCCGCGGGAGCTTCGACACGTACTGCCAAGCGCTGCGGCGACCGCAGGTCGCGCGCTGCAACGGCCTCGACAACGACTGCGACGGGCGCGTCGACGACAGCGCAGCCCTCTGCGGCGAGGGCGAGGTCTGCGATCGAGGGCGGTGCGCGGCCCGCTGTCCGACCGGCCGTGATTGCCCTGCCGGGCGCGTGTGCTCCGCGCGCGAGACGTGCGTCGACGACGCGTGCGAGTCGGTCGCGTGCCCGACCGGACAACGCTGCCGTGCGGGCGCCTGCGTGGGCCTCTGCGAGGGTGTGACGTGCCCCTTCGGTCAGCAGTGCCGCGCGGGCGGGTGCGTCGACGCGTGCGACGAGGCGTTCTGATCGGCGCGGGCGTCGCGCTGGTGGCGAGCGCGGCGCTGTGGGCGATGCGACGACGACGGGTACGGCCCCGGGCGCGCCGCTGACGGGGCCCTGCGCTGGCGCCGCCCGCGCCGATCAGAACGCCAC
>Ga0208752_100738_pt1 | contig 9225 bp, 6 predicted proteins | sample LakWasMet27_LOW6_2_FD_183871 | JGI IMG/M metagenome (GOLD analysis project Ga0208752, IMG submission 183871) | Freshwater sediment methanotrophic microbial communities from Lake Washington under simulated oxygen tension - Sediment Metagenome... | ecosystem: Environmental > Aquatic > Freshwater >... | reverse complement strand
CAACCCACGAGATGCGCAACCCGGGTCGGTTGGAGGTGGCGCAACCCGCGGCGTCCCTGGGGTTTGGGCGTTCGCCCGCACCCCAGTCTAACGAAGGCGTGCGCCCGCTCCGCGGGCTGCCGGACCGCAATCCGATGGATCCCCGAGAGGCGATTCTGGAGGGCCGATCGAGTTCCTGTTCGGAAGCCCCGCCAGGGGCGCACGCCTTCGTTAGACTGGGGTGCGGGCGAACGCCCAAACCCCAGGGACGCCGCGGGTTGCGCCACCTCCAACCGACCCGGGTTGCGCATCTCGTGGGATCAACGCTCGACGAGACGAAACGCGTTCGCCATCGCCTCCTGCTGTGCGCGAGCGATGCCCGCGGCAGAGGCCTCCTGCCTCCAGGCGTGGACGGCGGTGACGACCTCGTCGAGAACCTCGTTCGCTCGCGTCGGCTTCAGTCGGAAGTGCGACGCGACAGAACGGGCGAGGTCGAGGTCCTGGGCGTTGTCGGCTTCGTCGACGTTCAGGACCAACCCGTCGCTTCGTGCCACGGGGTTGAGGTCGTATGCCGGCGCGAGGGACCAGCCGACGCCCCGCGGGTCGAGCAGGAAGCCATGGTTTCTGAGGTGATCGTCGACGTTGGAGACGCACATAGAGAAGACGATGCGGCGCCAGAGCTGTTCGAGATCTTGCGCAACTCGGGCGCCATGGCGCGCGAGCACTTCGGCCAGTTCGAGGTAGCTGGCGGGCTCGCCGTCGACGTGTCCGGTGAGCGTCATGGCCGACGCGAAGTGCACGCGGCCTCCGCTCGCGGTGCGGTCGAAGCGGCGCGCAAGGAAGGTGTGGTGCCGGTGACCGAAGCGCTCGACGCGGACGTCGGCGGTCACCACACCAGCGCGCGCTGCGAGACGGTGCAGCACTCCCTCCCAGGCGCCGATGTCGTGGGTGTCATCGCGGCTCGGAAACTTCGCGATCCAGAGGGCTCCCGCCGGGTCGACCACGCTGGCCTTCGGGCGGGCGCCGCCCAAGGAGCTGCCGGGCGCGATGAGGAGGCCGAGCCACCGGGCATAGGAGGGATCTTCCTCGACCCCCACGCGCTCCAGTTCGAGGCTCGCGTGCTCGAGTTCGCGCAGCGAGGTCCACGGAGGGGCGGCGAGCTCGCGGCGGTCGTCGAGGAAGGCGCTGTCGCTGCGGCGAACTCGCAGCGCCCCCATGCGATGCCCGTCGTAGACGCCGAGCAGGTAGTCGAGCTCCAGGAGGTTCACTGCGCGACGCCCCTCCTGTCGGGCGAGCAGGGCCTCGCGCCGATCGAGGAGCACGCGCCCCCAACGATCGGGCGACGAGTCGAGGAAGGCGCCGAAGTTCGCTCGCTCGCCGCTGGCGTACTGCGCTCCGGCGTAGAGGCGCAGCTCGGGGTCGAGGTCGGGTGCGAGGCCCGAGGTCAGCCAGGCGGGGTCGTACTCGAAGGAGAAGAGTTCTCGGCCGCGCGACGACACGGCGTGGAGGACGCCGACCTGCGTAGTCGCGGGGAGGCCGTCCCAGTCCGCCCAGACCTCGACGGAGCGACGGGCGCCCTTCATGTCACGACTCCTTTGCGGGCACGGGACGGGACGGAGCCGGTCGCGGCTTCCGGGGGGCGCGCTTGCGCGGATCGAGCGCGGCGTCCTGGAGCCTGCGACCGAGCTCGTCGCTCTCGGCGACGGCCGCGAGCTCCTTCAAGAGGCCGAGCGCGTGGAGAACGTTCGCGTACGCGCCGATGCTGACGCCCGCCTCGCCGCGCTCGACGCAGCGGAGAGTGGTGCGGGCCATGCCGGCGCGCTCGGCGACGAGCTCGGCGCTCAGGCCGCGGCGCAACCGGGCGAGGCGGATGCTCTCGCCCAGGCGGGTCAGGGCGCGGGCGACGGTGGGCAGGGAGGCGGTGGTGGTGCGGCCCATGATGGAGCGTATCGTAGCCAGCAAGTGGGTGAGATGGCCAGGATAGAGACCGTCATGGTGGGGAGAGTACAGGCCGCGTAGCGGTCCACCGGGTCATCGGCGTGGAGGGTTCGGCCTCGGGCGGCCGATGCTCGCCGAGCGAATACCTCGGAGTAGATTGGAGAACGACCCCGACGCCGGAGGCGATCAGCGGGGCGCTCGCGGGGATGGGGGCGCCCGCGGGGATGCGGGGGTAGCGGGGTTGGGGAAGCTTGACGGACAGCTATACCGCTGACGCAGTCTGGAGCCGGGTCAGCCTTCGCCGTCGCTCGAGATTTCTTTCGGGAGGTCAATCACCTTTGCCGGAGCCGTATCGTCGAAGTCGACGATGTTCTTGGCTAGGTCGTCCTCCGAGATCGGATACTTCTTATTGCGCACATTCTTGAAGTCTTTGCAGACCCGACCGATTTCGCTCTTCGACTTAGGAGCAATATGCACACGCAATAAATTGAATAGAAGATCCGTATTCTCCTTCCCCGTCAACATCTTCGCACCATCAACGCTAAATACGGCTTCCCATGGTGAACTCTCCATTCGCCAGTCGAGTTGCGCGAGACGCTGCATGATTTTCGGCCACGGAAGCAGCCCTGCTTCCATGATGGCGATCGCGGCTCGTGCCACCGCCTTCTGTACCACGGGACGCATGAAGGGATGACCAGAGCCCTCCTGATTCTTTGGCGCTCGAAGGTCTCGTGCGGAAGGCACCGCCTCCAGGCGCGATCTGATGTTTCCGCAGTGCAGTAGGAGGTCGTCGAGACGAGCGATGATGACCTTGTATACTTCGTCAAGCACGTCGTCCGAAGGGCGCGTCTTCATATCTCGCATCGCTGCGCCCTGGTCATGTCCGAGGTATCGGAACATATCGTAGAGAACCGTCAGGGTCGTGAGCGCCTTCGGGTCCGCCTTCGAAACGCTGCCCTTCGCGAGAGTCAGCTCACCGTCCTCTCCAGACGAACTGATCACCTTCACTCGGCCCTTATGCTTCAGAAAGTCATGCTCTTCCAGCACACGCCGCGCGAGAATCGCGAATCCATCATCCTCATCCAAAGCGATATTCTCGCCCTGGCCCATTGGTTTCGCGTTCCGGTTGATATTCGAGAACAGCCGACGTGTACGCTTGCGCCCCTCAGCGTCATCGTAGTGCGTGACGATCAGCACACAGATGTCTTCCTTGCCAATTTCTGGCTTCTGCTTGATCGCGTCCTTGATCGCCTTAAGTCGATGCTGTCCGTCAAGCGCAAAATACTGCTGAGTCCCGTCAAAGGTTAGCACACCAAACTCACGATCGAGCCCTCGCAGGATGCCGTCCGAGTCATCCATCGCCAATCGGGTATACTGTGGCTCACCGCCCCAGGCGGCAACCACGATCCCTCCAAGAAAGCGGTGCTCTGACTTCAACAAATACTCAGTAATTCCATCCGTTCGATCCGAAATGCCCCGTTGCATCATCTCGCTAAGCTCGGTGTTTTCTCGCAACTCGTGCAAGAAGTTCACCTGACGGGCGACCTCCCCGTACTTCATCATGCAGATGTAGTACTTCCAAACTCCCACGCTACACTGAAATGCCGGAATGAACGTCTTGTTGCTCATCGCGATTCGTCCTTTGGCCTAGGCAGGTCCTGTTGTGGTAGCACGAAGCATGACTCCATACTGTCTATTGACAGGCGGATTAAGTATCTTAATCAAACTCCTCTCAAAATGAATAATGTCCCTCGGACTTTCCATAAGCAGAAACCAGTACTCCAGCGGTCGAACGGAGAGATACTTCCCCAGTCGCGCGTGCCTGTCATCGAGCGAAGAATTCTCCCACAGACAACTCGGATCCTTGCCAACGTACTTTGAATACTCAGACACATATCGATGTTGGATAGTGTCATGGGTCCCGCCTTCCTCGCCGGCCTTTCCGACGTACAGCACCCAACTTGGCCGAAATGTCTGCGGAGGATTGTCGATTTCAAGCGTGAGCAGCGGGCGCCACACGAACATATAGAGCCCCCTCTTTGGAGGCAGGCTCTCACCCAGCTTCTCTGTTGCGATAGACCGCTCCCACTTACCACCAAGATTGCGGAGCAGCGTTGAAATCGCGGTACAGTGCTCAGCGTCGATCAGGCGATTAACAGGTACGTTGAACGGAAGGACCGGCACTTCGGAATCACGATACTTTTCCAGCGCAAGCCTGTATTCTTGATCGTTTGCCATCGTCGCCCCCGCTCACAACTCACAAATCAGACACGGCCGATCCTCGTCATCTGGCTCGTCGTCTGGATCCGCGAACACGCTCACCAGCGGCAGGTTCTTCCGTTTCACCCCGCGCTCGGGCCGCTTCTCCCCGCCGCGCGCCTCTTCCTTCGCGATCAGCTCGTCGAGGCTCTCGCCCTGTCGCCACGTGAACCGCTCGCCCGTCTCCGGGTCGGTCTTCTCGTAGCCCTTCGCCTCCGCGAAGAGGTCCGGGTGCTCCCGCTTGAGCCCCACCCACTCCTCCTTCCTCTGGAAGAAGCAGAACGAGCACCCCGAGCGCGAGCGCCACTTGTAGTACTCGGGAATCCCCACTCCGCTCTCTTCCAGTATCCGGAACACATCCGCCTTGGCGATGCCGTCGTCCCGGAACGGAAACACCGACGTGATGTTGGGCTTCGTGGAGATGTACCCCTCGCGCTGCTCATCCGCGCGAATCCCCACGTAGTTGATCACCGGATCATTGCCGACGTACTGCTCGAAGGGCTTCAGCTTCAGCAGCCGCGTACACCACCGCATCCGGCTCGAAGGGAGATATCCATTGAAGACGTCGAGGTAGTGATCGAAGTCCCGATCGCTCATCAGCCGCTGGATGGGCTTGCCGAGATACGCCTCCATCTTCGTCAGAAACTCGTACGTCTCCGGCAGCTCCTTGCCCGTGTCGCAGAACACGTACTCCATCTCCGGCACCCGCTCGCGCAGGTAGATGGCGAGCGCCGAGGAGTCCTTGCCCCCCGACAACCCGAGCACGTGCCGCACCTTCTTCTGCTCGGCATCGCTCATCCCGGGCCCCCCTCCGACTCCTCCTGCGAGGCCCCCGCCACGGGTTCGAGCACCGTGTTGAGCGTGCGGCTGAGGGCCGCGAGCCAGACGTCGCGCTGCCCGCCGAGACGCCCTTCGAGCAGCTTGAGAATCTCCCGCTCGACCCCCTCGATCGCCCCGAGCTGATCGGGCCGAAGCAGCTTCGGGCGATGCGTCTCGGCGCGCCCCACGACGAGGTCCTCCGCGCGGAGGAAGAGCGCCCGCACCTCCTCGAGTCCGACCTCGAAGCGGGTAATCTCCCCGTCGGTCCACTCCGCGGGAGGCCGGTTGCCGACCACCATCGCGAGCCCTTCGAGCCACTCGGCCTGCTGGGCCTTCGCCTCCAGGGCCCGCCCCAAAAAGGCCTTCAACCGCAGGTCGACCGCGAGCCCGACCACCCGACGCGCCCGGGCCGTGAGCTCGGCGCGGAAGGCCTCCCCCTCGCCCGCCACTCCGAGACGGTCGGCGATCCTCCCCTCGATGGTCGCGAGCAGCGCAGGGTGCGCCCCGGCGAGCTCGCGCAGCGCCGTCGTCAGCCGGGCGGCGTACTCCGCTCCCACCACCGCGGCGTCGACCTCGACCCCGTGCCCGATGGGCGTCATCCCCAGCGCGCCCGGCAGATCCCTGAACAACAACCTCAACGGGTCGCGCGCCGTGAGCACCGCGTCCCTCGCCGCGATCGCCACCGCTCCGACGCTGCGCGTCCCCCGGCTGTACCGCGGGAGCTGCGACACCCTCCGCACCACCGCCCGCGTCAGCTCGATCGGCTTGCCCGACTCACCATCAAAGCCGAGCACTGACCAGAGCGCGCGCAGCACCGCGATGCGCCCGTCGTCGAGCCGGTAACGCGCCACCGCGAAGTGATCGATGCGACGGAGCAGGCGCTCCACCACCGCCCCGGTAATCTCCGGGACGAAGCTGCCGTCCTCGAAGAGCGCGACCTCGCCCGGGGTCGAGAGCACCACCGCGAAGAAGAGCACCGGCATCGGCCCCTCGCGGAGTCCGATGGGCCTCCGCGCGAGCTCGTCGAAGAGCGCTCGCAGCGGGCGAGCCTCGACCTCGGTGCCGTCGAGGAAGGCCTCGATGCGCCTCCACGTCGGAGCCAGCCGCAGCGGATCGTCCCCGAGCGGCGCGCCGTAGCCCCACCGCCCGCGCACCTCGCGGTGCAGTCCGCCCGCCGCGAGGAGCGAGGCGTACATGCTGTATTCCGGGGGTGTTCCTTCGATGCCGAGGCGGGGCTTGTCTCCGTGCTCGATCATCGCGTCGAGCAGCGAGCGCCTCGCAGCCGCCGCCGCAGAAGAGAGCGAGCGTCGGTTGAGCAGCTCGTTGCGGACGAGCGGAGCCTCGGGGAAGGACTGGTCGCACACCGCCGAGAGCGCCGACGAGAGGGCCCGCGCGCCGCTCCATGCCGTGGGGGCGCCGTCGTGCACCCAGGCGACCCGAGCGCCGTCGACCAGCCCGAAGCAGGACTGCACCGCCGTATCGAGGCGGTCGGTGGCGAAGTGGATGCGCGCGGACAGCTCGCGACGTGCGACAGGATCGTTCGAGAGCGCACCGACGCTGCGGCGCACCGACTCCCACGCGCACCAGTCATGGGCCCCCGCGAGGAGCGATCGCCCTTCGCGCGGAACCCCGAAGACCAGGTCGCTCCGCTGCGCCGCGCCCGTGGCCGCTCCGACGAGGTCGTCGACGGACTCCGATCCCTCGGGCAGCAGGTAGACGATGCGACCATCGGCCCCGCCGAGCTCGGCCTCCGCCGTCGCGGAGACTCCCTCCGGGGTCCCGAAGGTCACGTCGAAGTAGCGGAGCGTGCCCGTCTCGAAGAAGTGCCTGCGCGCCACCCAGGGCCTCAACACCATGCGATCGCGGAGCAGCGCCGTGATCTCCTCGACGCCAGGAGGCCGCTGCCGGGCCTCGTCGAAGTGGGCCTCGAGGTCGATGTCGCTGCCCTCCCACAGCGCGAAGGCGTCGCTGTGACGGCGATAGACCACGTGCGACGAGGCGGTCAGCCGCTCCAGCGCCGCGGCGACGTCGTGCTCGGGCGTCGCGTGCGCGTCGAGCGCGAAGCTCAGCACCGCCCGCGAGGCGCGCACCGCCCTCGACCCGAGCAGCCCGAGCAGCCCGATGGCCTTGAGGAGCCTCGCCGACATCGCGGGCTCCCCAGCGGGCAGGCGGGCGATGGCCTCGTCGATGGCGGCCCAGTGCCGACCGGTCGAGAGGGTGTACTGCGCGGGGCCGAGGGTCTCGGCGACGAAGTCATAGAGCAGGTCGACCGTGTACGTCGGCGTCGAATCGGCCCCGGCGAGGGGCGACCCCAGGAAGGCCCCGAAGGCGCCGTCGGCGGTGGAGGTCAGGAAGCCGAAGAGGGATCGCTCGTTCTGCGCGAGGGGCCCGCGGCAGAGACCCGGGAGGAGCAGCGCGGCGGTCGGGTGCAGCGGCGCGAGCTGCCGTAGCGTCGCCTGCTGCTCAGCGGGAGCGAGGCCGAGCACGACGGCCTCGGCGGCCAGCGCGTCGTAGTGGCGGTAGCGCTCCGGCGGAAGGTCGTCGCGGCGTCGGATGCTGCGCGCCGCGAGCCGGAGGAGCTCGCCCGGAGCATCGAGGAAGGCCACGTCCTCGAAGCGGCCCTGCACCTTGACCCACTCGGCGCGGGTCTCCGCAGCGAGGTCCTTCGCATAGCGATCGAAGGCCTGGTGGAGGAGGGTCACGAGGAGGATGGGCCGGGCCCCGCTGCGCGACGCCGCCTCGGCGAGCTCTTGCAGGAGGAAGACCTCGTCGGCGCGGCCCTGCCCTCGGGCCGCGTACTCCAGGCACTTGCCGAGCTCGTCGACCACGATGACCACGCCGTTGCCGTGCTTCTGGTGAACGAACTCCGCGAGGTCGCTGAAGAGCTTCACCGCGCGACGGTGAAGGTCCGCGGTCTTGGCGCGGCTCACCCGAAGGCCGCGGAGCTCGCGCAGCAGGATGTGCTGATGCGCGCTGGGCCGGAACATCCCCAGGATCGCCCGCTCGACCGCATCGAGAAGCGCAGGGAGCAGAGGGCCGTAGGTGCCGCTGACGAGGACGGGACAGAAGCCCCGCGATGATCCCCGGAGCTGCTGGAGCCGGCGCTCGAGCCCGCGGTCGGCGGACTGCAGCGCGCGTAGCGCCGACGACTCGGAGGTCCCGTTGAGGAGCTGGGCGAGCAGCACCACGAAGGCGGACTTCCCGACTCCGTAGGGCCCGGTCAGCGTCCACGCGCGCTCGGTGCGACCCTCGCCGAGCCCATCGAAGATGCGACCGAGCGTCGCCTGCCCGAGTGGGGTGAGCACGTAGCCGTCGCAGGCGTCGGGGCGCAGCGCGTCGGTCGCGAGGTGCACCGAACGGAAGAAGCGCCGACGCACCTCGAAGAGATCGGAGAGGCGGCTCACGTCGCTCTCCCGGCAGCGAGCTCGTGCCGCAACCACGTGAGGGGATCGACGCGCTTGCGCCGCAGCAGCTGCCGCACCCCGGCGGTGTCGTCGTGGAGCAAGGCCCCGCGGGACCATCGCGCGATGTCCTCGACGCGCTCGATCAGGGAGGCGTCATCGAGCTTGAAGACCCGGCCCGGCGAGCCGTGGCCGTGCACGATCTCGTCGAAGCTCAGGGTGTCGCGGTCGTGCGCGACCCGGTTCCAGAACTCCAGCAGGGCGAAGCCGAGGGTGACGTGATCGAGCGAGGGCTTCGGCCCGCGAACGAACTCGTAGCGCCGCTCGGTGGGATCCTCCCGCAGCAGGCGCAGCTCGACGAGGGGGCAGTCCAGGGTGTCTTCGACCGCGACGGAGCGCGTCGCGCGAGCGGGAACGTAGGTGCGCAGGAAGACCTCGACGTCGCGGGTGAGCGACGACACGGTGGTGCGCGACGAGAGCGCGGTGCCCTGCAGGTCGCGCAGCAGCTCGTCACGGGAGAAGGCCTGGCGGTTGAGCGAGCCGAAGGCCCAGCTCCAGGTGGTGGCCTTCTCTCGGTGGGTGCTGATCAACCAGTGGAGCAGCCAGAGCGTGCGCGGGTCTTCGAGGTACGGGTCTGCGCCGTGGCTGCCGAAGATCAGCTCGCCGAGGGCCGACACCCGCAGCGCCTGCCCGCGAGCCTTCGGGGCCTCTGGATCGGGCTCGACCACACGGGTCGTCAGCCCCCAGTGGCGGATGGCCTTGACCATGTTCTTGCCGACGCCGAGGACGACCATCGCGTCGTCGTGCGCGAAGACATCGGCGCGCTCGG
>Ga0208752_100716_pt1 | contig 9366 bp, 8 predicted proteins | sample LakWasMet27_LOW6_2_FD_183871 | JGI IMG/M metagenome (GOLD analysis project Ga0208752, IMG submission 183871) | Freshwater sediment methanotrophic microbial communities from Lake Washington under simulated oxygen tension - Sediment Metagenome... | ecosystem: Environmental > Aquatic > Freshwater >... | reverse complement strand
CTACCCGACCAGCTACCTGAAGTCCAAGGGTCTGGGCAAGGCCTGCGCCCTGCTGACCGATGGACGCTTCTCCGGCGGCACCTCGGGGCTTTCTATCGGCCACGCCTCACCTGAAGCGGCCGAAGGCGGCGCGATTGGCTTGGTCGAAGAAGGCGACACCATCGAGATTGATATTCCCAACCGCCGTATCCACTTGGCAGTAACAGTGGAAGAACTGGAACAACGCCGTGCCGCGATGGAAGCTAAAGGCGTGCAGGCCTGGAAGCCTGTCGACCGTAAAAGGACAGTGTCCGCCGCGCTCAGGGCTTATGCTGCGATGACCACGTCGGCTGCTAAAGGGGCGATTAGGGACGTTTCACAAGTCGAACGAAAATAAGGGTTGGTAACGCCTTATCAGAATTGATTTAAGCGAGTCGCCTGGATGAAGCGTAGCGGAATCCGGGATGATTGGGGCTACGAAACCCCGGATTCCGCAAAGCTTCATCCAGGCTACTTCCATTGAGTAGGGACGCATCGCGCCCCATTTCGGAACCCAACCGTAGTGGATATTTTGGTTCTCGAAATGGATTGTCAGTCGGAATGCTTTACCCCGATCATTTTGGTATTTGTAAATGGGCGCGATGCGCCCTACCGGACTTTTTATGCCAACATTATGACGTTTCAGCCAAAATGTTGGGCAACGATAAAGCTTCCAACATGACTCAATTCGTGCGAGGCATTTGAGCGCCCTCAGCCAATCCCCGATAAATCCGCTCGGCGGTGCGGCGCGCTTCCGGGTTGACGTTCAGCAGAATATCCTTGCCTTCCAATGCAGCCAAAAACGCCCAATACAGCGGCGCGTAGCGGTCAGGATAACCGGCTTCTTGCATGAATTCCAGGAATTTGGGGCCGTAACCTTGAGAGATAGCATAACGCAGGATGCGTTGTACGTGTTTGATATAGTATTGCCAAAAATCGTCATCTTCTTCGGTCAGCGCGTCGTCGAACGCTTTGAATGCCGGTCCTGGTTGGTCTTCTACCAAAAATTGGGCTGTATCCAATAAATGGCCGATATAACTTTCCGAAACTTGGCGTCCCAGTTCGGCATGTCGAAAAGCATCGCCCGGCCGATTTAAGTCGAACCAATATAAGTAAGCCAATACTCCATGAGTATAGTTTCGAAGTTCCGGCTCAAGTAATTCCAAACAACTCAGATGGGCTTCCTCTGCTTCCTCGTATTTACCTAACTTAGTTAGAAGATTAGCAACTCCATTCCACACACCAGGATTGGTTGGATCAATAACAATCGCTTGTCTATACGCCGATTCAGCCTCCTCGTAACTTTCGAAACACTCCTCTAATAAATTGGCAAGCTTGAGCCAGAAAACAGCAGAATTCTCATCTATGGCAATTGCCTTCCGATAGGCGTTTTCAGCTTCTTCATAACGCTCTAAGTGATGATGTAATAACGTACCCAAATTATTCCACGGATAAGCATTATTGGGGTCGAGTGCAATTGCCTGTCTATAGGCAGATTCAGCCTCTTCATATCGTTCCAATTGATTTTGTAATAATGTACCCAACCCATTCCAGGAAATGGACTCATCAGGATCAAGCGCTATGGCTTGCCGATATGCAGCCTCTGATTCTTCGTAACGACCAAACTGTTCTTTAAGTAAATTGCCAAGACCGTTCCAAGGGCTAGAATTGGTTGGGTCAAGCTCAATAGAGCGACGACAAGCAACCTCAGCCTCTTCGTAACGCCCCCATATATTCAAATAATATCCAAGTTGATACCATGATTCGGAGCGGAACTCGTTGTCACTGCTGTTTTCTCCTGCTTTGCGTAAAGTGCGCTCAGCCTCCTCTAGGAAGTCCATTTCCGCAAGCTTTCTTCCGCGATAATAACCTCGTTTCGCCGTATCGGAGGCATTGAAGTCGGGATGTTCGTCCACTTGTTTCCATAACAAACCTTCTTCGTCATTAAACCGTTCTCTTCTTATAGCACGAACTTCTTCCGGATTGCCCTCGTCATTCAGGTTAATCAAACAGCCCACGGCGGCAATCTCGGATTTGTTTTGTTGTAATGCTGCGGCGGCGGTTCCTTCCAGATCGTAGCGATGGAGTATGCTTCCGTCGCGGATTGCGGCGCGATAGGAATCCAAGGCTTGCGATGGAATATCCAAATTTTTGCTTAGTTCAATATATTCGTTTCGCAAAGCATTTATTATTTCTGCCAAATTTTCCGCGGGTATCTCAGACAAATGTTCAATAATCCAACGCTTAAGTACACTGCTGACTTCCAACGAACCACCCAACAACTCCCAGAAACTTTTTGCATCCAATCCTTCCGGCCAATCCCGCTGCACGACCAAGGCTTCACGTTCCAGTTCCGCCATGTTGGCCAGTTCCGGGGCGATGTCGCGCAGATCGACCAGTTGTTCGATGCGCTTGCGGGTTTCCGATTGTTGCAACAAGTCGCGTCCCGCCGCTTGGCTCAAGGCTTTGCGGTAAACCGGGTCGTCGACGCTTTCCGACAGCGCCAGCATCAGGTCGGCGCGGCCTTTGTGGTTGCCGGCGCGCAAGAAACCGCGCGCCAAGTCTTGGCGGTCATCGGACGAATAAAAGCCGCGCAAGAACGCGGTCAGCCAGCACACCCGCTGTTTCAAGCGACGGCTGCCGTGGCGCATCAGGTACCAGATGTTGAAGAATCGCTCGACCATTTGGTAACCGGAACGGCCACTGCCGCTAACCGGCACTTTTTCCAGAAATCCGTCGTTTTCCAGGCGCTTGAGTTGGGCGTTGACGACGGTGACTTCCAATCCCGAGGTTTTGGCGATGTACTTGGCGGTAATCGGGTCCCAGGCCAGCGCTACCGCATCCAGCACGGCGCGGGCTTGCGGCGCGGCTTCCTCGGCGCGGGCTTTATACAGCGGCGTCATCCGGTCCAACAGTTTTTCCAGGTCGGCGAAAGCATCCTCGCCGGCCTGGCTTTCCAGCAATAAGTACAGCACCGCCAGCGTGCGCGGGTTGCCGCCGGTCATTTCGGTCAAGGCGTCGATGCGGCCGGGATCGCGGCGCAATAACTCGCTGACTTTGCTGCCGGCTTCGCCGCGTTTTTGCGCCAAACGCAGGAGACAGGCACGGACTTCGTGGTGTTCCAGGCGGGCCAGCGTGGTCAGGCGGAAGAAGTCGAAAAACGCCGCCTTGCGGTCCGAAAGGCTTTTCGGATAGGCGGCCGCCGCGCCGATCACGATGGGAGCGCCGCTTTGTTGAAGAATATCGCGCAAGCCCCAGTCGTGTTTTTTCAAAGCGTCGAGGATCAAATCCAGGTTGTCCAGGAACAATACCGGCCGCTTGCCCAGCTTTTCGCAAGCCGTGTTGAATACCCGCCAAGCCGCATCGCCGCCGGCTTCGCCATTGCGGTTTTGCTCGTAAGCGTTTTCGATGCCGTCCAGTTGTTGTTCCAGCATCTTGGCCTGTTCGTCGCAGCCTTGGCGTTCCAGCCAATCCAACAGCGATTCGATGGCGTTGCGCCAGAACACGTGCAGGTTGATGACGTTGTATTGTTCCTCGCGGAAGGTCAACGGCATCAAGGCTTGCTTTAAGTCCTCGTGTTCGCCGACGGCAATGGCGATGCGATGCAGCAGCGTGGTCTTGCCCATGCCGCGCTGGCCAACGATTAAATGATGGCGCGGGCTGGCGCCGGCTGCGATTTGGTGACGCAGCTCGTTGAGGAAATAGTCCAATGTTTTTTCGCGGGCCACAAAACCGGCGACCAAATCGTCCGGTTTCAGGTTGCCGGGACCGTATAAGGCGATTACGTCGATTTCTGTCATGATCTTACTCCGGCAGATAGCGTTGCCACCAAAGGCGCAGCAATTCCATACGGAAACGGTGTGTGTCCGCTTCGAAATCGCAGACGATGAAGCCGTCTTCTTCCAGAATTGCCAGTAAGCATTTGAGCTCGGTATCCTGCATATTGGGATCAGCTAAATCGGCAAGCAGCGTTCCGGATGATGCTCCGTTTGGGGATTCGCTTAACGCGGCTAATAATTTAGAGGCTTTTGCAGCATTGTCTTGGTAATGTTTGCGGATATGCTCGGACCAAACGCTAAAACAATCTTTGTCCGCCGATTGAAAAAGACTAAGGCGTGCGGCTTCGATCAAGGGTTGCGTTTCGGCCGGATCGTTTGTAGGAACACCCTGGAGATGGCGACTGAACGCTTCCAAATAATAGGGTGATAACCAGCCCACTGCGTCGACGATTGCACAGCTTTCGCTATCGGTAATCTCTCGTCGATATGGCAGCAAGCCGTTTTGAGCTAAATCCTGGACAAAGGTTTGCGCGATGCTTTTTTCCAGCGGCTTAAGGTCAAAACCCTCCAAATCGCGCATGGCGCCTTGATAATTGCCTTTTCTGGCTAGCGGTTCGAAACCGATCGATCCGGTAAACAACCAGCGTATCGATAAATTCAGGCAGTTTTCCCGCAGCCAATACATAACCCTTGAGGCCTGGTCGATGGCGCTACGCTCATGCAGGCGCAACAGGAAAATCGGCAGTTCGTCCATCAAAATCAGCCACCGCCTTGAATCTTCGGCCAGTTCTTTGAGTAGGTTACCGGCGTAACTTTCCCAATCGACGTTCAACAACGCTTGCGGAAGCGTTTGCGAGTTTTGTTGATGTGGCGCTCCTAGCTGCAAAGCGCGTTGTTTGATCTGTTTTAGTATTTTGTTGCCGAGTTTGTCTTCTATTTTTTCGGCTAACTTTTTGAAGAATGCCTGGGTATCCGCGCAAGATGAAACGTCCAAGCGAATTGCATGGTAATTATGTTGGCTGGCGCGCTGTTCCAATCGCTCCAGTACAAAGGTCTTGCCCAAGCGTCTGGGACCCGGCATTAACAGGTTTTTGCCGGCATCGAAGCGGCTGAAGATGTAATCGGTTTCGCTACGGCGGCCGTATGGAGATGTATCGAAATTTAAGGGCATGGTCGACTCCTTCGGAAAGAAGCCGCTACTTTATGCACCTCTATCTTAAAACGCAAATGTTTTAAAACGGTATTGTTTTAATTTTAAACGAGCAATATCGTTCCGTTTCCCATAAAAACCATTCACAGTCGTAGGTTTCAAGTCTTGTAGGTTGAACATGTTTTTCATGCTCAACATTACGTTACGCTGCTTCAGCCGCCAACTACACGATCAGTAGCGTAGATGGGTAGAGCAGCAGCTCAACCTATCATAATCATAAAGTCATGGATAGGCTTCTCTACGCTCTTGGCAATCGCTCCTCACCCGTTATTTTGCCGATACCGCCGGGGCCAACGTAGCCGGTCCGATACCGACAATCTGCAAAATCGTATCCCCATCCTTGGCGCCGTCGTAATGAACTTCGTTGCCGTAATGGGTGACGAAACTACCCGCCGGAACCGGTTTCAAATTATCCGGGTTGTAATCGCTGCCGGTGCCGACCCACCAAGTACCGGAAATCACGGTGATGAAGCGGTCGTTCGGATGCGAATGCGGTTTGCTGTTGTGATGCGCTTTCCATTTGTTCAGCACCACATAAAGCCCCGGTTTGGACGGGTCGCCGACCAATACCGCGGTTTCCGAACCGCTGGGATTGGCGACCCATTTAATGTCGTCGGGCAGCTTGATTGAAATCGCCTTGGGATCGAGATCGGCCGCCGATACGGAACCGAAGCTCAGGGCCAAGCAGGTTGCCAACGCCAAGCGTTGAATGTTAATAAAACCCAACATATGAATTCTCCAGTGATAATGCATGATTCGGCCGCGGATCAAGGCCCAGGCGGAATGCTGGCTTGGCTTGACTCAGGCGGAACCACCGCTTTTTCGGAATGCGGCGTACCGGCCGGTACCCATTCATACGGCACCGGTTGGCCGCGATACAGTTGGTTGTTGGCGGTCGCCCGACCGGTCAGCTTATCCTTGCCGATACGGGAATAAGGATTGACGTATTCCCAAACAATGTCGCCGTCGCGGGTCACCTGGAATAAGCGGCCGCTCTGGCCTTCATCGATAAACGTATTGCCGTTCGGCAAGCGGCGGGCGGCGCTGATATGGGTGCTGCGGAACGACCAAGCGGGACCGCCGGAATCTTCGCCGGTGTACTGCCAAACGATCTCGTTCTTGACCGGATCGATTTCCAGCACCCGTGAGCCGCCGGTTCTGGGAACCGCCGCCGTCGGGTAGCCGGCCAAACCTTGATTGTCGAATACCAACAAGTTACCGGCACCGGGCAGGCCTTCGGGAATGATATGGGCGTCGTGCTGGGCGCTGATCTGGTCGACCGGCCTTGGCACATTGCGCGGCTGCGCTTGTTCTTCGCTAGCGGCTTTATAGTGCGGCCCCAGCCTCCAGGCGATCTTGCCGGTCTTTTTGTCGATGATCGCGATGAAATTGGCGTTACGGGCGTCGAACAGCAGGTTTTCGGGATCGAAACGCTTGTCACCGGCAGCAAACCAGCGATTGGGACCGACCACTTTGAGGTTGTTGACATGCAGGTAGTCGGCAATATCGGCATTGCGCACCAGTTTGAGTTCGGCCGGACTGAAACCGAATTCGTTCAAATGCTCGGACGCGATCCATTTCCAGACCACCTCCCCGGCCGGGTTGACTTCATAAACGACATCGTCCAGCACCTGCGGCTGTTTAAAGCCTTTGACCGGATGCACGAGGTTGGCCAGCACGACGGTATTGCCGTTCGGCAGGCGCGCCCAATCGTGATGTTGCTGGGCGGCTCCGCCGGGCGCTTTGTCGCCGAACGACCAAACGGTTTTGCCGTCCCAATCCAGTTCGCCGACCGTCTTGGCAACCCGTCGGCTAACCTGCCCCGGCACCAAATCGGTTCCCGTGCCTTCGGTCATTTCCAAGGTCACGAATACATGGCCGAGCTTGCCGCCGTTCACGGCCGGATCGATCAACGTGCTGTGGCTGGCGGCATCTTTCCATTCATGCACCGAATTGCCGTTCAGGTCGATCAGGTGAGCGATGTTGTCGCCGCCGGTAAACAGCACGAAGGAATTGAAGGCCTTGGCCGGATCGTAACGCGTGGTGCCGGTGGGATAGATGCTGGGGGCTGCGCTTGCAGAGATGCTTAGCAGGACGCCGACTGCACCCAGCATCGCTTGGGATAAAACCGGTGAAAACCGGGCGGTGCTACCGGGGCTGTTATGTGGCGTCTTAAAAGTAGTTGTCAGCGTCATGTATTGATTCCGTTAGTGATTGATAAAGCAAGCGCTCGCCACAACGACAAAGCAATTACCAAGCCAGCATAAGAAACGAGCACTGGATAAAGTCACGCGGACTTGGATCGAGCCATAACCGGCGCCGATTGCCCGAAGCTGTGCAAGCTTTCGCCGCCGCAAAAAGCCGACACTTATCAGGTCGCGACCACGCCGACTTGTTGAGCAATGCGCAGCCTATCTGCAACGAAGTGAACGTAATTCAACAGTTGCTTTTTAACTGAACGTTAATTGACGCTGCTGTTATCGCAATATCATCTGCTGGATAGCTGCCTTTAAATCAACACATTACCCGTGGACTGTATCGAGCCGCTCAAACCCACCCGATCCCGCTAAAGTTCAATCGAAAATAATAGATGTTTTGAAACAATCATCTAAATCATTCTTTGTGTTCCTCACCAGCGACAGCAAGGGGCGATTAAATCCATGGCACGGAATCTGCTCACTTTCTAGCGCTATGCTGCCGTATATCGCCAGCTTGAGGGTCATGTTGCCGGACTTGCAGGGCACGCGATTGGATTCGCTTAAAGCTCCAAAACCGCAACCCCGCAAGTCCATTACTTAAATATTAAAAAGAAAAAATACTATGAAAAATACAATCCTGTTGGGTTCGCTGCTGTTAAGCACTTCACTCGCCATAGCCGCTGATCAGCCTGCATCTGTGACGCCCGTCGCTGCACCGGCACCGGCACCCGCTCCGACAGCGGTGCCTATTCCTGCCGCTGATGCGAAACCCAAAGAACCGCTGAGCTTTTTTGTCACCAGCGCAGGGATAGGAAAAGGTGCAGAGCTTGGCGGCTTGGCCGGAGCCGATGCACATTGCCAAAAGCTGGCGGAAGCCGCAGGAAGCGTCAATAAGACCTGGCACGCCTATTTGAGTACGCAAGCCGCTGACGGTCAGCCCGTAATCAATGCTCGCGACCGTATCGGCTCAGGCCCTTGGCACAACGCGAAGGGCGCCGAAGTAGCTAAAAACATTGCGCATTTACATGGCAACACGCTGGAGCTCGCAAGACTCGGTAATAATCTGAGCAGAACAACAGTGCTCAGTGAGAAAAATGAATCGGTTAACGGCGCCGGGGACAAGCCCAACCAGCACGATATTCTTACCGGCTCTCAACCCGACGGCACCGCTTTTACCGATGCAGCCGACCATACCTGTAAAAATTACACCAGCAGCGCTGAAGACGGTTCGGCTCAAGTGGGGCATTTCGATCGTACCGGCGGGGGCAATACGTCCTGGAATTCAGCGCATGCCAGCAAGGGCTGCGGCCAGGAAAACCTGGTTAAAACCGGCGGAGCGGGTCTGTTCTATTGCTTTGCGATCAATTAATGTTCATCATTTGCCGACCGGCCCGGAATTAACCGATGCGCCGGAAACAACTGACGTTTTTATCAATAACCCAAGATTCAGATGCTCTTAACATTAAAGTTCGCCCTCATCGTAATAGCGCTATCGGTATTTTCAGCGTGTTCGCAGAAATCGGTCATCCGCGACCAGAAGGAAAGTCTTGAATCGTCAGCCACGATTCAAGAACTGATGCTGTCGTTGATTGCCCCCGCCTCTGACGGGGTTTGGAACTCAGTCAGCAAGTCCGGCATAGGAGAAAAACAGCCGCATACGGACCAAGAATGGGCGGCGGCCAGGCAATACGCCGCCACGCTGCTTGACGCGGCCATACGCTTGAGCGAAGGCGGCCGTCTCGTAGCGATAAAGGACTCAAAATTCGAAATCCCCGGCGTCAAAAAAAGTCCTGAAGAAATTCAGCAATTAATTAATGCGAAGCCGGAGATTTTTTTCAGGTATGCGCAGCAACTTCAGGCGACAGCCGAAGAAACGCTGGCAGCGATAGAGGCAAAGAATCCGGCGGCTTTACGTGAAATCGGAGGTCGCGTCGATGAAACCTGCGAACAGTGTCATACAACTTTTTGGTATCCAAATCAGCTTGAATCCAAGCAATGAGGATGAAATTTAATGGTGCATTTAATGTGCGAGGTAGCCATAAGAACCAGGAAACATAAGTTTTACCGCATCAAATTTAACCCGCTATTAGTCACTAACCAATAACAAGGAATTACTATGGAACGTCGCGATTTTATTCGCTTAAGTGTAGCAAGCGCAGGC
>Ga0208752_100688_pt1 | contig 9585 bp, 6 predicted proteins | sample LakWasMet27_LOW6_2_FD_183871 | JGI IMG/M metagenome (GOLD analysis project Ga0208752, IMG submission 183871) | Freshwater sediment methanotrophic microbial communities from Lake Washington under simulated oxygen tension - Sediment Metagenome... | ecosystem: Environmental > Aquatic > Freshwater >... | reverse complement strand
CGCGTGCGACTCGCTCGGCGACCGCTACGAGCGGGGAGCGGGCGTCACCCAGGACGACTCTCGCGCCGTCGCGCTCTACCGCCGCGCCTGCGACGGGGGCTTCGCCGGGGGGTGCACCCACCTCGGGTGGCTCCTCGAGTCGGGCCGCGGCGTGGGACGCGACCCCGCCGCCGCCGCGACGCGCTACCGCCGCGCCTGCGACGGACGTCACCTCCGCGGCTGCACCAACCTGGGCTGGCTGCTCGAGAACGGAACCGGCGTCACCGCCGACCTGCCCGCGGCCATCGCCCTCTACCAGCGGGCTTGCGAGGGCGACGAGGGCGTCGCGTGCGGCAACCTCGGGCGGCTCCACGCCGAGGGCGTAGGGGTCGCTCGCGACCTCGCGCAGGCCAGAACCTTCTTCACCCGGAGCTGCGACCACGGCGCCTGGGCGAGCTGCACCCGCCTGGGATGGATGTACGAGTCGGGCGAAGGGGTGGCCGTCGACGCCGCCCAGGCCGCCGTCCGCTACCGCCGCGCCTGCGACGAGGGAGAGGCGCGGGGCTGCGTCAACCTGGGCTGGCTCTACCAGAACGGCACCGGAGTCCCCGGGGACGCCAACCGCGCGCGGGGCCTCTACGAGCGGTCCTGCGGGCAGGGCAACGCCCTCGGGTGCGCCAACCTCGCGGGCCTCTATGAGCAGGGCATCGGCGTGGCGGTCGACCTGCCCCGCGCGGCGGCCACCTACGAGCGCGCCTGCGAGGCGGGCAACCACCCGGCGTGCACCACGCTGTCGACGATGTACCAGGAGGGCCGCGGGGTGACGCGCGACCTCGTCCGCGCGCTCAGCCTCGCCGAGCGGGCCTGCGAGGGAGGCAACGCGCTCGCCTGCAACAACGCGGGCTGGCTCCACAACGAGGCCCCCGGGAGGCCGCACGACCCCGTGAGGGCGCTCTCCCGCTACGCCCGCGGCTGCGAGAGCGGCAACGCCCTCGCGTGCGCCAACCTGGGATCGATGTACCAGCACGGCCTGGGCGCGGCGGTCGACCTCGCGCGGGCCAGGGAGCTGTACAACCTCGCGTGCACCCGCGACCTGGAGATGGGCTGCCGACTGCGCGACGCGCTCCGTCGCTAGAGCTGGGGGACTGATCGGTGCGGTGAGGGCCCCCTTCCCCGCTGCCGCGCGCCCTACCCCCGCGGAGCGGGGGCAGGGCTCAGATGTCCGCATAACAATCACAGCGCTGTCAGGTCACGGAGCCCTGCCCCCGCCCCGCGGGGGTAGGGCGCGCGGCAGCGGGGAAGGGGGCCGCGCTCGCAGCTGTCGTCAGGGGCCAAGGTCGAGGGACGCCCTCACCGCACCCGCAGCACACGCGCGCTGCGAGGCGCCAGCTCGACGCGGCCGCCCATCTCCGCGGGAGCGCCGTCGCGCATCAGGTCTTCGTACATCGCCGCCGGGACCTCCACCGTGCGCGCCACGTCGGCGCGGTTGAGGGCCACCACGATGTCGCGCGCCGCCATGCCGCAGCCGCCCATGCGATAGACCCAGGTGTCCTGGGTGCTGGAGAGCGTCGTGCGGCTGCCGCGGCCCAGCACCGGGTTGGTCGCGCGGATGCGCCCCAGCCGTCGGACCTGCGCCCTCAGCGCGAGCTGGTGGGGGTTCAGCGAGGCGTCGCTCCAGGGCATCATCCGGCGGTTGTCGGGGTCGCCCCCGCCCGCGAGCCCGACCTCGTCGCCGTAGTACATCAACGGAACCCCCGGGTTGGTGAGCATCACCGCGAAGGCCAGGCCGAGGCGCTCGTAGGGGGGCGCGTCCGTGGGCTGTCGGAAGTCCGTCGACCAGCCGTTGGCGGGTGAGCTCCCGGCGCGGCAGTCGGGAATCTGCCGGCTCGCGAAATGGATCGCCCTCGGGATGTCATGGTTGCCGATGAAGGTGCTCATGAGGGCGGTGGCTCCGTAGAAGGAGTCGTTGCCCGAGATCCAGTCGGCGAAGCGGTCGAGGCCTCCCGCGGGGGTGAAGAGGGCCTCGCAGAGCCTTGCCTTGAAGGGGAAGTCGAACTGCCCGTCGAGCATGGTCGAGGGGTTGACGGCGCCTCGGAGCGCGCCCCGGTCGTCGTAGTTGAAGGTCTCTCCCACGAGGTAGAAGCGCCCTCCCATCGGGGCGGTGACCTCGCGGTTGATGCGGGCGCGGAGGTCGGTGAGCCAGCGCAGCGGAACGTGCTTGATGGCGTCGAGGCGCAGCCCGTCGACCTGGTAGGTGCGCGCCCACCAGAGGGCGTCGTTGACGCTCCAGGCGCGGGCGGCGTCGTTCTCGAAGTCGAAGGGAGCGAGGTAGGAGGTGAAGGCGCAGCGGGTTCCCCAGACCGGGTCGTCCCAGAGGTTGTCCGGTCCGCAGAGCCGGAAGGCGCCGCTGGAGCCGCGGGCGAACCAGTCGCGGTGCGCCCGGTAGAGCCCGCTCTCGTCGTCGACGTGCTTCATCACGTAGTCGAAGAGCACCCGCACCCCGTGGCCTCGCGGCGAGGTCGCGCCGTGCGCCGCGGCGATGAGCGCCCGGAGGTCGCCGTCGGTTCCGAGCCGGGGCTCCACCCGGGGCGCGGGCATCGGGCGCATCGGGTCGGTGTAGTCGGTGTTCTCCGGCGAGGGCCAGTAGCCGTGATAGCTGGAGTACACGTGCGGATCGGCCGCCGGATCGATGGCCGCCCCGGAGGTGTCGCGGGCCTTGTAGGGGGCCGAGAGCCAGAGCGCCGTCACGCCCAGGTCGGCGAGGTAGGGCATGCGCGTCGTGAGCCCGGGGAGGTCGCCGCCCGCGTATTGACCGCTGGCTCCGCGGGTGGCGTCGCCGTCCGTCGCGCCGGGGACGAGGGTGCGACGGCCGTCGCCGTCGCTGAAGCGATCGACCATGGCGAAGTACATGAACGCGTCGCGCCAGTCGAAGGCCGTGACGTCGCCGCAGGAGGCCGCCGCGCCTCCGCATACGTTGAGCACGCTGTTCTCCCCGCCGGCCCCATCGGGGGAGCGGGTGGGGTTCATGGGATCGGCGATCCAGCGGGTGCCATCGATGATGAACTTGTACTCCTGGCGGCCGCGGGGCTCGACGCGGGTGGTGACGGTCCACGCGCCGTCGGCGCCTCGCGTGAGGGGGAGCGCGCCCGCGGCGGTGGTGGCGGGCCAGCGCAGCCACGAGCCGCTCAGCCACACGCTGGTGGCGCGGTCGTCGACGTAGCGGAACTGCACCTCGTTGCACGGAGGGGGCGGCGGGAGAGGCGGGGCGTCGGTGCCGAGCACGGCGCCGTCGGCGAGCACGGTGGCGGTGCAGGCGCCGTCGGGAAGGCGGGCGGCGTCGTCGGGGCAGGAGCCGTCGGGAGAGGAGGTGACGGGCCCGCGGGGGATGTCGAAGTCGGCGCCGATGTCGGTGAGCGAGGCGCCGCCGTCGAGGAGGCGCGTGTTGTCGACGGCGCACCCGGCAGAGAGCGCGGCGGAGAGGACGAGCGAGCGGGTCCACCAGCGGGGCGACGGGTTCATGGGGTTGCGGCGGAGCGTACCCGATGGGGCGGAGGGTCGGAGAGGGGCGGGCGGAGTGGACGCGCGGGGCGACGAGGGGGTCGGCGGGCGGTGCAGAGGTGCGAAGGGGGACGGCGTCGGTGGGCGCTCGTGGCGACGGTCGCTAGGGCGTCGCGGGCGTCTCGCCGGTACGACCGCGAGGGCGTCGGAGGATTGCGGGGAGGCCAGAGGAATGTTAGGAAGTTGGGTTGCGCCTGCGTAGCACCGCCCTTTATGTGGCAATGCAGCGGGGGGACTGCCCAATGCGATGTTCGGCGGGCGAGTGCGGGGAGCGTCATCGCCTGGCGCAAGTCGGGCATTTCAAGCCGCTCCGATGACGACGCGTTCCTGGCACGTCGCGCCACTGGCTTGCGGTCGATGTCTTCCCCTTGTCGGCCGTGAACTGTTCGTGTCACTGTGACGACGCGTTCATGAAGCGATCCCCTGCAGCAGCAAAACCCTCCGTGAAAGCCCGCCCGGCGCGAGTTAGTTCAGCACACGCACGCGACGGTGACGCCATCGTTCGCCTCAAAGACTCTGCCAGTCGAGGCGAACTCGTCGCCATCATCGGCACTGGGGTCAGCATGAGCCTTACAAATGGTCAGGTGCCCGCACTTTCGTGGAAGGGCCTGATCATGAATGGATTTGCTCACGGCCTTACGAAGGGCAGGATCAATCAGAAGCAGGCGAATGCGTGGAATGCACAGCTTGAGTCCAGCGATCTGGACGACCTTCTCGGCGCGGCAGAGTTCATGGGTCGCAAGCTCGATGCGCCGCACGGAGATCTTTACGCGCGCTGGCTCGACAACGTATTCAATCCTGTCCAGCCTAAGAATGAACGGATGAAACAGGTCATTCAAGGCATTCATGATGCGCGCATCCCGATCGGCACGCTTAATTTCGACTCACTTCTTGAGCGGGCAACCTCGCTGCCTACAATAAACCTACACGAAACCGCCAAGGTCACCGCGTGGATGCGCCGAGATGTCCCTGGGATTCTTCATCTCCATGGAACATGGGACGTCCCTGCCACGTGCATCCTGGGTATCCGTGACTATGAGACCACGCTGGGCAACGATGTACGCGATCTCTTGCAGCGAAACCTTGCCACGTTTCGGAGACTACTCTTCATCGGCTGTGGTGACACATTTGCCGACCCCAATTTCTCCGCCCTGATCCAATGGCTTAGGGCGAGAATGAAAAACGCAGCCCTTGAGCACTATGCTCTCGTAACTGAGGGTGAAGTGGCTGCTCGCCATGCTGATCCCTCCTGGCACGGCTTTGTTGAACCGATCAGCTACGGCATGAGTCACAGCGATCTTCCGGAGTTCTTGCTCAAACATTTTGCGACTCCAAAGACATCTGGCGCAAAAAAGAAAGGCGCTCCGGCGAAAGGGCCCGCCAGGTCGGTGGATAGCGCAAGATTGCTCCGCGAGTACCGCGCCTTCTTGGCGGGAGACTGCGGTCAGATGACCATTGAAGGCGTGCGCGCCGACATGGATACGGCGCAGCGTAGGTTCGACCTCGAGCGTCTCTTTGTTCCCCTTAAGGTGCAGTTGTGCCAACCAGAGTTTCCTGAAAACGATCCGGAGCGGGCGCAAAAGCTCGCACTATGGCGCGAAGAACACCAAAATCCAATGTCGTTCGGCGAGGTACTCGCAAGGTATCCTCGCATAGCACTTCTAGCGCTGCCGGGTGGAGGAAAGACTCTTCTCCTCAAACGGCTCGCGGTCGCCTACGCGGACCCAACGCGGCGACGCTCGAGCAATGACAGCCTTCCGGAGATTGATCTCACGCCTGTCCTCATTCGCTGTCGAGAATGGCGCGAGCACATCCACCGCCCCATCGTCACTCTTCTCCAGAATCTTCCCAGCATCACGGGCCTCGCATCATTGGTTGGGATCAACGAGGCACTACTCCCTCTGTTCAAGGCGGGTCGCGTTCTCCTGCTAGTGGACGGTCTCGACGAAATTCACGACGACGCCCTGCGCTCGACATTCGTAGAGCACCTAGAGACATTTCTTGAGGAGTACAAGCAGACACGACTCGTCGTCACGAGCCGAGAAGCGGGCTTCAGCCTAGTGGCCCCCTGCCTAGCGCGTTTCTGTGAGCGTTGGCGTGTTGCGCCGCTTGAAGAAGATGCAATTGCCACATTGTGCGACTATTGGCACAACCTCATGGCGGGAAGTTCGCTCGCGGCGAAGGCGGAGGGCCAAGAGGTGGCGCAGCATCTGCTTCGAAACGCCTCACTGCGTCGCTTAGCCGAAAATCCACTGCTTCTCACCATGCTGCTAGTGGTAAAGCATGGGAATGGACGCCTGCCACCGGACCGTGTCAGCCTCTATAGCCGTGCTGTTGAGGTGCTCCTTGATACTTGGAATATCAAGGGGCATGCGCCACTGAATCCGAAGGAGGCAGTGCCGCAACTCGCGTACGTTGCGATGCAGTTGATGCGACTTGGAAAGCAGACTGCGACGGAGAAGGACCTTCTAGCTATACTCGAGGAAGCCCGCGATAACGTTCCTCAGATTCGGCGTTATGCCAAGGACACGCCGATTGAATTTCTTCGGCGTGTTGAACTACGTTCCAGCCTCCTTGTTGAAGCCGGGCATCAGGCGGACGGCAAGGACACGGTTCCGTTCTACCAATTTCGGCATCTTACTTTCCAAGAGTATTTGGCCGCTGTCGCAGCCGTTGAGGGGCACTACGCAGAGTACAAGAAGAGCGACACCGTCTTGACTCCACTTGCGCCTTACCTCGTCGCGAGCGAGTGGAAGGAAATCATTCCCATGGCCGCGGTGCTTGCGCGTAAGCAGGCGGAACCGCTCATAGCAAGCCTCGTCGCAGAAGGAAGTAAGGTGCGGGCGGACATTGAGTCAGGGAAGATGTCCGACCATTCCTCATCGCTGCCGCCTCCAATAGCTCGGCTAGTACAATGCCTGGTGGAAGAGACGGAGGCCGCGCCGGAGACGCTGACGGCAGCGCTTCAGATGACCGCCTTTTTCGCTCGAGGATGCACGTCCGCAGAGGATTGGACGGCGCTGATCCGTGGCCCTTATGGGGAAGAACTCTGGCATCAGGCGTGGTTGCTATACGAACCCATGCGGTGGCCTAGCGAGACATTTCTCATCAACACATGCCCGGCACTGGCGGCACTACGCCACACTAATTCATTTTGGGAAGGCACCGATGGTCAGGCCGAGATTGGTCGGCTGCTGGCCAACTCGCAGCGGGAGGAAATTGCCCTCGGCCTCTTCACTGTGGCGGGATTGCTTCGTCCCCATCCCCTAGGCCGCGGCGGCACGAACGATTCGCGAATTGAACTACGCGCAGTCGAGCCGCACCTGAAGGACGTAGAGCGCCGTCTATTTGAACCGGATCAAGCGCTGTGGTCTGCTGCTGCTCGGGCACTGGGATGGTTCTATAATAATTCCGCGAGCGGCGCGCGTGTTTCTAACCAGGTTCGGGACCGTCTACTGACTTTGTGGCTGAGTGACGCCCATGTGATGGCTACCGGAAGGGCTGGTTTCGCTCTAGCTGGTTATTGTAAAGACTTGCAGCGAAATTTATGGTGCCCCGCGCTTACAGATCCACAACTGCAAAGTGTGCGTCGTCGGCTTGTTGATTCTGTTCCTGAAGGTCAAATCGGCAAGACGACGGCATTAATCGTCGCCTTTTTTGCTCGGACCGTTTGTTCGGACGAGGAGCTTTCTGAGCATTTGGCTAGGTACCGAGACCACGAGGGGGGGCGAGGACAACTTACGCTGGAGTGGATTCTGAATGAGATGGGCCAGCCAGGATACCAAGCCTTATACGGGAAGACCGCTCAAGGGCGACGGAAGAGAAGCAGGGGACCCGAAAGCCCCTGAGCCGCCGGACAAGGCGCAAGAACCGACGGGCGCGACGCACCCGCGGTTCAGCGTCGACTCGTTAGACAGCCACATAAACGCAGCCAGCCGATTTTACCCGTACATTCCTACGGAGGACTTCTATGTCACCTAGCCTCAACGAAAAGGAACGACGCGCGCCGCCGATCAGAAGCATTCAGTGGCGGGGTTCAGCAATCGTATGGACTGCGGAAGCGCTTGGGCGATTCTTTCAACTGTTCCAGCCTTTAACCTGGATCGCCAGGATTCTTCGAAAGCGAGATGAGTGGGGAGACGCCGCATCAATGGTGGCGGTTGAAGTATGGGTCATCGGGGTACTCGTGGCGCTGACGACCCTCCTCTTCGCTTGTCACGAAAAATCCATACTGACTATCGCTGCCGTCTACTCCTTAGTCGACGTAACCGCGGCGACTTTTCGCGATATCGCAGTTTCGCCGGCCATTTATTCCGACGCGGAAGGCCCCTACATCGGCGTGCGGAATCCCTTGCGCTGGATGCTGATGGCTCCGCTAAATGCGATCCAGGTTATCATTTCTTTCGCTCTCCTCTATCGAACTCTCCCCGTCGGCGCATTCGCAAAGCCGATCGGCGACTCGATTACGGCTCTATACTTCAGCACCGTCACCTTCACGACTCTCGGCTATGGCGACATTTCACCAACGGAGTCGACAGGCAAGTTGCTGGTCACCATCGAACTACTTTTCTTCCTAATGTTCCTCGGAATCAAGCTTCCGATCGCTGTATCTCTGCTTCGCGCAAAACAGGCACCCGCGCTCTCACGGGACGGACACGATGCGCGTACGGGCGGCGCCGATTAAGATGACGCTACACTGCCGGGCGATGAGCGACGAGGAGCGCGCGTGGGTCACGGCCAGCGGACAACGGGCGATTGACAACGGGGTGCGAGCAACGGTCTACGGTCGCTCACATGCGGCGGCAGCGGGCGACGGGCGACGAGTGGCGGCAGCACCAAGCGACGAGGAACAACTCACTTAGATCTAACAAGCCGAGAACGCCGACCGCCCATGCTTCATCCACCACCAACCCACCGCGCCCGCTTCGGCGCCACATCGGCAAGCCGTTGGCTAGCCAAAGACGCGACAAGCAGCGCCCTATGAAGCAGCAGCGCTCGTCCGATGGACATCGGACTGCGATCATCGTAAGGCAATAAGCCCATGGACAAGCGAACTCTCGAACAGCTCGAGGCCGCGCTCAACGCCGTCAATCAGGACCTGTCCCCTCGCGTGGAGGAGCTTGCGCAGAAGAGCACCGCGGGATTGCTGACTCCTGAGGAGCGCGAGGAGTACGCGGAGATCGTTCGCCTGAACGACACGCTCAGTCTCCTGAAGCTCCAGACCGAAGAGTTCTGGGCGGTACGTGCGGCCTCGTGAAGGTGCCGCGCGACCTGCGGGAGTTGGTCGTGCTGCGCGCGAAGGACGAGCGTGAGTACTGCCGCCTTCCTCAGCTCGTATCGCCTCTACCCACCAGATCGACCACATCATCGGGAGACAGCACCGGGGGTCGGACGATGCGGCCAACCTGTGCCTCTGCTGCATTCGATGCAACCTGAACAAGGGACCCAACATCGCGTCGATCGACCCGAGACTGGCTTGCTCGTTGCGCTGTATCACCCGCGATACAGTGCATGGCAGGAGCATTTCTCGGTCACCGCGGACGGCATCATCAAAGGACTGACGGCGGAGGGCCCTGCCACCGTTCTTGTCCTGGCGATGAACGAAGAGGACCGCGTTCGCCTGCGAGCATTGCTCATCCGTCGCGGCAAATACTCATGACTGGCATCGCGCATCGCTGCGACACCAATGGGCGAAGGGGGACCCCCGGTGAGCGACCGCACACGCCGTCACCCGGAGCGAAGCGGCTGTCCTCTGGTCTCATTTCCGACGGTGGGGGTGCGCTGTTTTCGTGGATCGTGGGGAGCGACCGCGACGCCAGCCCGATGCGCCTCACCGTCGCGAAGCGACGGGCGCGACCGCGACGCCGGCCCAACGCGACCTCGTGGAATCGGCGGTTCCACCCGGAGCGGAGCTCGACCGGTCGGAGTCGGAGCGCCGGACCGCTGGAACGCATTGAGCTGGCGTCGCGGTATAGGGGTAGGGACGGCCGGTTGTGACCCCGGCCGCCCCTCCCTCCGAACCGGACTGGCGGATTGCCCGCATCCGGC
>Ga0208752_100686_pt1 | contig 9614 bp, 9 predicted proteins | sample LakWasMet27_LOW6_2_FD_183871 | JGI IMG/M metagenome (GOLD analysis project Ga0208752, IMG submission 183871) | Freshwater sediment methanotrophic microbial communities from Lake Washington under simulated oxygen tension - Sediment Metagenome... | ecosystem: Environmental > Aquatic > Freshwater >... | reverse complement strand
TTATCCTCATCCAGAACCAGCCAATCATCGTCCAGTGAATTGACGCCGCGATAAAGGGTTTTATGCGTCGCCGCCGGAAACTGAAAACGTTCGATAACCCACTGGCAATATTCGTAAAGAAGATCCAGCTGCATGTAAATACAGTTGTTGTGATACCGGCTGTTCATCTTTTCTTCGATATACATGACCCAGTCCTTGCTGATGAAACTGGCTATCTGCTGTTTATGATACGTGGGAAACAGCCCGAAGCGGCTTTCGACCCAGCCTTTAAAAACCGCGCCCTGGGCGTTGTTTGAATCCAGCCCCCAGTCCTGGATTAACCGAAGATAACTGTTACGGTAACGTCGTCTTCCCGAATGGTCGTTGCGCAATCGTTGTTCCGTTTCAAAGCCGAAAACAATACACATATAGTCTTGAAATATCCGGCCACAATCATCGGGCGTTGATTGCCTGGACAATTGCTCAAATAAACCTGAAGCGGATTCGCGGGTACCAGCAATATGCAGCGGTTTGGGATTTTCGTTAAAGGCATGGCTGGCCATGCAAGCCGTCGCCAAACCGATTAAGTTGGTGCTGTGACCATGTTGGGAAATATCGGGCATTGGTTGATTAGAAAATGTTCAGGCAATAACGAGTTGAATCAATTTTCACATCAAATTGTCCGTTTAGCCAGAATGAGTTCGAAAATGACCTTTTGACCGCAGCCATGGCTAAGACTTTTCAAAGAGGAGCTTTCGCGCAATAATTTAAGTTTTTATGGTTCCCACGTAGCGCGTCACTGCTATTAAGTTAAGATGCCAGTCCCTTCTCCCACCGGGAGAAGGTTAGGATGAGGGGATCAAATAAAGCATGTTCCTTAACTTAATGGCAGTAACGACGTAGCGCGTGGGAACGAAACAATCGAAAAAACGGCATTACGCGCCGTCTTCTTTATCAAGCTCTTCAATCAAACCTGTCAGCGAATAATTTTCAGCGATTCCGCTTTCTTCTCCTTCTATCAGCGCGGAACGTAAAGCAGCCAATTTTATTTCCTGAGCTTCCAAAAGCCTAAGCCCCGCCCTGACAACCTCGCTTTTAGAACCGAAGCGCCCTTCTTCGACGATGTCGGCAATGAATTTTTCAAAATGAAGTCCAATCGAAACGCTGGTATTTTTTTGCATAATCTATAACCCCACTTTCATCGATATACCAATTATTAATAACTATTGGTATTTTTACAAGCGTTTAAATCCAGATGGGCGACAGCTGGCTACCGGTGTAAATAGGAGTGGATTGACGACATAAAGCCCAGCTATTTTCCGATCTGTTTTACAGATACTCGGCTAAATATGACGCAAGGAACCATCACTCGCATTAATACTGAAGGCGCGACCGAAACCAATAACGTATCGCCCATTTTCCGGACGCAATGCAAACAAATGAAAATCCGATAATGAGCGCAGCACACTAACCACCTCGCCAAACTTATCCTGTAAGGCTTGTACCCGGTCAGCGTATATTGCATCGTCACGGATTATTTCCGAGACACTGCAACTTAACACCGCCCGTTCTCGGGCAAAAAGGTTAGGCGATTCGGATTCCGGACGGATAAACAATATCGATGCCTGCGGGTTATTCAGCAAATTAACCGTGTGGCAGGCCATCTCGCTGACATAGATATAAAAGACTCCGACTTCGTCACGCGCAAAAGGCTCGTAACTGATGTCAGGCACGCCGTTTGCTGAAGCCGTCGACAGTAATAGCGTTTTCTTCGATGCCATCAGCTCCTGATAACGTTGGGTAATGTCTTCAAGCTTTTGTTTGGTTATTTTGGTTATTTCGCTCATTGGTAATCTCCCTCAAGCACGGTAAGTTGGGCAGAGCGATAGCGAAGCCTAACATTCAAGGTTTCGATTTGTTGGCCTTGTTTCAAGACACAAAAACCCTTCTGACTGTTTTGAATTGATCATAGTCAGTATGTAATTCTTTAATTGTCGGCGTAGTATGCAGCTCACTCGGGCTACTGTGTCCAGCAATTGAAACGCAACACTTTTCATAAATGTCATTTATTTTCCCCTTATGTATATCGAGATTTCCGCCATCAATACGTAACAAAGAAGGAAAAGCCACACCTTTTTTATAGCGTTTTATTGTCTTCTTTAATAGATCGTCTTCTACTGTCATTTCAATTGCAGAACGTAAATGCCCGTACCCTTCAGCTGCCAATTTACTTTCATCTTGATCCGCGGTAGGTTTTGTGTCTATAACGGCTTGTAGTTTTTTGGTGTAATAAGTATATGAATTCAATTCTTCGACTTCATCTAATATTCCAGTAATGCCAAAATTGTTTCTTACTTTACAAAACTCAAATTGGACTTTGGCTTGTTTATTTGTATCTAACTCTGATTGCTGAATCAAACTATGAAGGAGCAATATGCTATGAGTAAAAACAATAACTTGCCGCTGTTTCGATAGTTCTATTGACCTTTTCCCCACTTCATCAATGATTCTGTGGTCAAGGCTGTTTACAGGGTCATCAAAAATCACAGGAGCATTTATATTGTCAAGCTGTAACTCAGTTAAAAACGCAGCCAATGCGATGGCTTTTTGTTCACCCTCGCTTAATATTTCTGCAAGTGCATATTTGTTATTCATTCTATGCGAAATTTTAGATTTACCTTTATCCGTCCCAAAACTTAATTCAACTTTTAAGTCAGATTTTCTAACCGCTATTAGTTCTTCTTGGAAAAGCTGATTAAAATTTTGTTCAACTAATTGGTCTCTTGCTTCGGATGTTTTGCGGCTAATTGAGCTCGTAGAAAAATTACTTGACTTTGAGCTAAGTATTTTAGTTATCTTTAGATTCGCAATTGATGTTTTTATTTCTGAGACTTTTTGAGAAAGAAGTTTTCTATCTTTTAATTCTGCAATTTTATTTTTTAGCTCTTTTTCTTTAGCGGGGAAGTTCTCTAACAAACTATTTTTTTCTTTAAGAGCATATTGGATAGCAGTTCTCTTGTCGGTTATGAATTTGATGTATTTTTCATAATCAAAGATAAATTTTGAACCATCGGTTACTTTATCTGCAATAAAAGCTGTCTTTAATATTGCTAAGGATTTGTTATATTCAATTATTTCAATTGGCTGAATTGGCTTATTGTCACCATCAACACCAAATGTTGATTGATTAAAAACAAGACTAATATCAACTGGATTGATTGAGTTTATTAAAGCAGTTTTAGTTATTCTTAATTTTTTCAAATTATCTTGTGTCTTATCGTTTAGTAAAGCTCTATAGCTTTTCAATAATTCAGTAGCTGAATTTTCAAGAGGCTGTTTGCAATAAACACATAAATCGTCCGATGTTGGATAGTCTGGTTTACTAATTATTTTAATGTAATCTTCTGCCGATTTTATGAAAGCTTGGAATTCTTTTGTTTCATAAAATTCAATTCCATTTGTTACGGCAATGTCTTTTATTTCAGTTTGAGTTGTATTTTCTAAAGCGGCTATTTCTTTATTGTACGTAATGAGTAAATGCCAATTTGCATAAGTTAGAAGCGTTTGTGCTGAGCGTATTTTAGTTAATATTGTTTCAAGCTCGTTTTCTATCAACGTTAGAGTTTTAATGTCGTTTTCGAGTAGTGTTTTATTCAGATCAGATAGCTCTTTTTGCTTGTCGATTAACTCTTGTTCTTGCTCAGCTGTAAAAGAGGAAAGTTCAATTAACTTTTGTTCCGATGTTGATTCAGAAAGCCCATTAATAAATGTTTGTTGTGGTGTTCCGATATTAAGGGTATCGGTCCAGTTAAAAGTGGTCGTAAAACCCGAAATTTTTGACTCAAGTAATTTTTTTAATTCAGCCAGTTCTGTCGTTACAAGATTAAATAAATGAAAACCGGCTGGCGAAACAATAAGTTGCCTATCAGAAAGTGAAAGTTGAACGCAGTTATTGTTAAACACAGATATATTCTGGAGTTCAGTATCTTTATTGATTCCGTTCCAAATGAAAGTTTTATCTTCCCCACTCACCGAGAAATTTATTACGGCTGATTTTGGTTCGACAACAGAGTAAATATCAGAATGAACAATGTTGTTTAGATCGTAACTAAAACCAAGATTTTTAAGGATTCTACTGTAACCCGTTTTTCCTGTTCCATTTTCCCCATAAATTACAGTCAAGTTTTTACTAAAAGTTAAGGTTTGATTTTTTGCCAGTCGATTCACCCCTGTAATGTCTGACAGTGTTGTTAGTTCAATTTGTTTGCTTGTCGGTGTATAGGTCGGTTTTACAATTTTTAAAACTGGTAAGCCAGTGTACTGGTTGATTGATTGCAAAAAATAATTAAAAACCAATTCCCTATCTTGTGGAGATAGCTCACTTTCTGTGCTTACAACTTTACTGATAAGAAGCTTACTCCAGTCATTATGGTTTTCTGCCCACTCCCAGATAAAATCTACTAATTCTTTTTTATTCTTTGTTGTTGATGCCATATTTAAAGTATCCCATATAGTGGCCCCCGAAATCCGGACAGTAGTTTAAGCTATGCTCTGAGCTAAATTAGAGACCGAAAATGAGTGAAAAGAAACGGAAGATTTTTACCGGAGCGCAAAAAGCCAAGGTTGCTTTAGAGGCCGTCAAAGGCATGAAGACGATCAATGAAATTGCTCAAGAACATGGCGTACACCCGAATCAGGTAAGTCAATGGAAAAAAGAGTTGCTGGAGAATGCCGGCAGCCTGTTTGAAGGCAAGCGAGGGCCGAAACCGGCTAATGAGGCAAGCGACCCTGACCGGTTGTACGCCAAGATTGGACAGTTGAACATGGAATTGGATTGGCTGAAAAAAAAGTCTGGGATCAGCCATTAAAGGAACGCCAGAGCTGGATAGGGTCGAATGACTCTGTTACGTTATCAAGACAATGCAAGCTTCTCAAGGTCACGCGGTCAGTGGTTTATGAGCATAAAAAGCGCTTGTTGAAAGAGACGGATAAGGACGAACTCGTGTTATTGCGCTTGCTGAATGAAGAGTACACAAGACACCCGTTTTATGGCTCGCGCCGCATGAAGAAATACCTGTGCGAATGCGGCTATAGCGTCAATCGCAAGCGGGTGCAGCGATTGATGCAAAAATTAGGCTTGGTCGGCATGTCCCCCGGCCCGAATACCAGTAAACCGCATCCGCAGCACAAAATTTATCCGTACCGACTCCGCGGCGTTGACATTATTCAGCCCAATCAGGTGTGGAGCACTGACATCACCTATAGTGCGCCCAACCTTTGGAGGTGTTATGGATAGACACTAACAAAGCTTGAGCATGTTTGGAATGCATTTGTTTTATTCGCAGAAGCTATTAAACAAATGCCCACTTTCTGCTATGAGAGAGTGAGAGCCGAAGCGGCGGTGATCTGCTGTACACTAGCAGAGTGACGTAGCCCGTGGGAAACGGGGTGTGAGGCGAAACCGTTACGCCAAGATGCACCTCTAGGCTGAGTATTGGAAGGCTGAGGAACACGAACCGATTAATCCGTATCTATGGGCTGAAATGTCGCCTCCACCTACACGGTTTAACAGGTGGAATACAGATAAGAAGAATTGACAGGTAGCTTATTTCTTCACTTTCTATTGTATATGTAGGGCAATAGAAATGGGCTTTGAAAAGAGCGTAGTTAAATCAAAGCATCTGTATCAACTTGCAGAAAGCAAGGCTAAAGACTGCGATCGGCAGCCTACCCAATACGTTTGAGTCCAGCATGTGGACTGGGGAAGGTCTATTTAGATGCTAAGGGAGTGTGACCCCGATGATAAATAGATTGGCGGAGTTTTCGTAGTAGTCTGAGATGGGGAAAACCCATTACAGGGCGAAGGGAAACAGTTTAAGAAATTTGCTTGGCAAATTATCTGACTTTAGAGAGGTGAAGACCTTTGATAATCAGTGAAATGCAAAACAAAATTGCAACGTGGGCTGAAGCGGATGGTCAGCGTAAATTTGATCGTTTGTTAAGACTCATTACTAATCGGTCTTGGTTGCTTGAAGCAGCTCGCATTACACTTGCATCTAGCGGTGCTAAAACAGCGGGAATTGATGGAATCAACAAAGCCATGCTGGAAGGTCACCTTGATCAACACTTGGAGCAGATTCGGCTACAACTGTTATCTGGAGATTATAGACCTTCACCAGCAAGACGAGTTTATATTCCTAAAGCGAATGGTAAACAAAGACCGTTAGGTATTCCGACATTAACTGACCGAATTGTGCAGCGAGCGATGCTGATGGTTATGGAGCCTATATGGGAAAGTGATTTTCATCGCTCCTCCTATGGATTCAGGCCGGAACGCAGCGTTCATCATGCGATTAGGACAGTGAAATTTCAGTTACAAGATAGTAATTACACAGCAGGTCGCTGGGTCATCGAAGGTGATCTAGCAAGCTACTTTGATACAGTGCATCACAAACTGTTGCTGAAATATGTACGGAAAAGAATCTGCGATCAACGATTCCTAGCTCTGCTTTGGCAGTTCATTAAAGCTGGCCATGTTGATCAAGGTCTCTTTTGCGCTTCAAGTGAAGGGGTTCCGCAAGGGGGTGTGATATCGCCGTTGCTATCCAATATTATGCTCAACGAGTTTGATCAATGGTTGGATGCAAAATACCTAAACAATAAAGCGCGAAAAGATCGATGGTCTTGGAACCACAGTATTGATAGTAAACGACCTATTGCGATGCTAGAAAACAGGCAATGGCGTCCCGCCATTAGTTATTGTCGCTACGCAGATGACTTTGTTGTTATTGTTAAAGGCACAAAAGCCCAAGCGGAAGCCTTGCGTGAAGAATGCCGAAGCTTCTTAGAAGATGAACTGAAATTAACACTCAATATGGACAAAACCCATGTGACACATGTTGATGACGGTTTTGTTTTTTTAGGACATAGGATTATTCGTAAACGTGGAAGTCTTGGTAATAAGCGGATAGTAACAACAATACCTAAGGACAAATTCAAACACTTCGCTGCAAAGTTAGTGAATGAATTATCCAGTAACTATAGTGAAAATAAAATAGATCTCATTGTTCGCCTAAACCGGAAATTATCGGGATGGGCAAATTTCTATCAATTTACTGACTATACAGCGGTCATGTTTGGAAAACTAGATCAGATAATGTTCTGGAAGATCGGATATTGGCTAGCCAGAAAATTTCGCACGTCAATCAAATCATTGATAAAACAATGGTTTCGGAGGCCTGAGACAAGTAAAGCGAAAACTTGGGTCTTGTATGGTCGTAATGGTAAAGGAAATCTAGAGGGTGTTGTACTTAGGCGGCTGGTCACCAGTCGTAAAAGCCAATTCCGGTGGCGCAATCCAGAAACGAATCCGTACATAATACGTGATGAAATAAGGAATACCGTCACCTCTCGCTATAAAGACGTTGCAATGGCTATGAGCCATTCTTAAATGGAGAGCCGTATGCGCTGAAAGGTGCACGTATGGTTCGGGGAGGAGAAGCAGGAAAGACTACGTCCTGCTTCTTACTCTACTTTGGACAGAAGAAGGTTGGTTGTATTTGGCTGTCGTGCTTGAACTGTATTCGCGTCGGGTAGTGGGTTGGGCAATGGCTGAACGCATGACAGCGGCACTGGTATGCGATGCGCTTACAATGGCTTTATGGCGGCGAAAATTGCCTAAAGGCGTCATCATCCATTCTGACCGTGGCAGTCAGTATTGCTCAGCAGTCTATCAAAAGCTTTTAGGCAAACACCTGATGATCTGTAGCATGAGCAAGAAAGGCGATTGTTACGATAATGCGGCGATGGAAAGCTGGAATCACAGCCTTAAAGTCGAAGCCATACATGGCGAAAAATTCTTGACTCGCGCCGAGGCAAAACAACATGTATTCGAATATATTGAGGTGTATTACAATCGCAAAAGACTTCACTCGAAATTAGGCTATTTCAGCCCAGAAGATTTTGAAGCCAAAATGGTCTCTTAGCAATATGTCCAAGAAATTGGGTAAAGATCAATTCACATGTCTGCCTAACCAATTCTCTAACTCGCTCCGCAATCTCACCTCTCAAAACTTTGTAACGATATTTGATTACCCAGACAAAATGGTATTCAACTTGGTAAACCGTATGGCTCCCATATCTGTATTCCATAAACCACCTCCTTATGGCTTATTATCACAGCTAAAGCTGACCGGCTAAAGCCGGTGGTTTAAACCTTATGATGGAAAATTAAGTAACTTATTGGGCTAATTTTCTTTCCACAGTAGGTTAAATTGTACAAAGTCCTCATACCCTTTTTTGCGTTGGTCGCCACATGCGCACTAGGTTCTGTTGACATTTCATCTCAGCCATAAAAGCACCGAGGAAAATGATAGCATCCCCATGTAATTAATAGCTTTCTTCTCATATCGAGTGGCAATTCTACGGTAGTGTTTAAGCTTGCCAAACATACATTCAACCATATGCCGCTCTTTATAATGCCAATAATCGCACTCAATTTTTTCTTTTCGATTCGATTCTGGCGGGATAACGGCTTTTATTCCCCGAGATTCCAACCAAACCCTCAACTCGTTTGTGTCGTAAGCCTTGTCTACTAAAACGGCTGAGGTTTTAACGTTTTCAAGCAAGGGTATCGCTTGTTTGCATTCAGCTTCCTGGCCGCCTGTCAGAATGTACTTAATCGGTATGCCCAAAACATCGCAGAGCGCGTGGATCTTACAGCTAAAACCACCTTTGGAACGCCCCAGTGCCTCATTATCGACAGAGCTGTATGCCGCCCCAGCAGCGCAGGTATGCGCCATAACCACCGATCCGTCTATAGAAATATATTGTAAATCAGAGGCTTCAGAAAAATACCCAAAGAGCCTCTCCCATGCGCCATTGGCGCACCAGCGTGAAAAACGCTTGAATATGCTATTTCACTTACCATGCGTTGGTGGCAAAACCCGCCAGTGCGACCCCGAACGTAATATTCAGAAGCAGGTACTAATAAATTGTCTGCAAGTGTCTGGCTGCCCGACGTGAATGCCTGTCAATTTCTTTAAGTTTGCCAATATTTGTACCCATTCCTCATCGATTAAATTTATCCGGTTCATTCCACTCAAAATGATTAATTCTACCGGATTGGTAAAACGTCAATAGAACCTAGCATAACCAAACTATCGGCCATATCCAATGTAGTTATTTCGGGACTTTATCCTTCAGGGTCAGCATCACCTGTTACCTTTGCGCCTCGCTTCCTTTCGTGCATACGCATCAAGCACATCGTTACCGATATGCCTGGTAAGGCTCGATACTAGGCTCTTGGCTAGCGAATACCTGGGTGGGACTCACACCCGTTAGTTTATGCAACATTGCCAGGCAGCAACGGTTAATTAACCCCGTTTATTAAAGAAAAATCCAGTCAATGTGGAGTCGGAGTGGCACTTGCGGGGCTCATCCACGGTGTGGCTGAGGGCGTATAAATTGGTGAAGTTGTTGAGGATATAAAAAAGTCATGGGGCGGTAGCCAATGAATTGGGGAAATTAGCAACACAATAATCATTGCCCACCCAGTTGTTGGAGTCGATGGCGCAGATGAATTCTGTGAAAATCAAAGCCTTTGGTTGATCAACGGCTTATACAAATTCAATTCA
>Ga0208752_100658_pt1 | contig 9918 bp, 9 predicted proteins | sample LakWasMet27_LOW6_2_FD_183871 | JGI IMG/M metagenome (GOLD analysis project Ga0208752, IMG submission 183871) | Freshwater sediment methanotrophic microbial communities from Lake Washington under simulated oxygen tension - Sediment Metagenome... | ecosystem: Environmental > Aquatic > Freshwater >... | reverse complement strand
CCGCTGGGCGAAACGCCGCTGGCTGCCCTTCGCCGAGCGCAGCCGCGCCGAGGTCATGCGCAATCACGTGCCCGTGGTCAACGAGACGTGAGGCTGCGGTCAGGTCGGGTGTGTGAAGGCCGGCCTCTGAGCAGGCCGCGGGCGCCACTCAATCCTTTCAGCTGCCGAGTGTCACCACCCTCACGAATTCCTCCCGCGCGTCCATGTGCGGGTTGTGACCGGACTCGGCGATGGTCTCGATCTGCGCCGCCGGAAAGTGCCGGCGCATCAGCGCATGATCACCCGATTCGGCATAACGCGAGCGGCCGCCGAGCACAAACAGCGTCGGGCCCGCAAAACGATCAGCGGCGCCGAGGGCGTTTCTCTCCAACACCGGGAGGGCTTCGGTCAGGACCGGCAGGTTGATCAGCCAGCTCCACTTCCGATCGTCAGACTGGGTCAGGTTGGTGGAAAGAAACTTCCTCACGCCCAGATTCGGCACCCGGGCCTCGAAGCGCAACTCGGCTTCGCTGCGTGTGGTGAGGCTTGTCAGATCCAGTTCGTGCATGGCGGCGAACTCCCCGCGATGGGCCGCCCACGAGTAGTCCTTGGGGGCGATGTCCACGACCACGAGCCGCTCGACCAATTCGGGCCGGCGGCAGGCGAGCAGCATCGCCGTTTTGCCCCCCATGCTGTGTCCGACGATCGCCGCGCGGGCCAGCCCCTGGTCCTGCATCCAGTCGGCGACGTCCTGGGCCAGGACATCATAGTTCATTTCCGGGGCATGCGGCGACTTGCCGTGGTTGCGGGCATCCAGCGCAAACACATGGAAATGCCGCGCCAGATCGCGTCCGGTACTGAGCCAGTTGCGCGACGACCCCAGCAGTCCGTGGAGCACGATCATGGGCGGGCGCCCCGCGCCACCCAGGTCGAGATGATGGAGTTTGAGACCCATGACCAAGGGTGAGGTTGGCCGGAGGCGGCTTGCGAGTAGAATTTGGTAGCCACCGCCGGCCTTCCCGCTACTCACTTCCCTCTACACGCCCTATGACAGAAAAGCTCACGCCGATGATGCAGCAGTATTTTGAGGTGAAGCGCGGTCTCCCCGCCAACACCCTCCTGCTCTTCCGGCTGGGTGACTTCTATGAGATGTTTTTTGAGGACGCCGAGATGGGTGCCCGCCTGCTCGGCATCACGCTGACGCGGCGTCAGGAGACCCCGATGTGCGGCACCACGCCGCGGAGAACTACGTGGCCAAGCTCCTCGCCGCCGGCAAGAAGGTGGCCATCTGCGACCAGGCCGAGCCCGCCAAGGCCGGCAAGCTCGTCAAGCGCCAGCTCACCCGGATCCTCTCTCCCGGCACCACGCTGGCCGCGAGCCAGCTCGACGCGGCGAGGAATCATTACCTCTGCGCCCTCACGCTCAACGAGGCCGGCCTGCAGGCTGCGTGGCTGGATCTCTCCACCGGGGAATTCCGTCTCGCCTCCGACGCGCGAGCGGAAAACCTGCTGCCGGTCCTGACCGCGCTCGATCCCGCCGAGCTCGTGCTGATTGAGGGTCAGCTGGAGAAATGGGCATCGGCGCCGCACGAGCAGCACGCGGTTCATGCGCTGCACCAGTTCTGCGCACCGCGGCTTTGCTCGGAGCTGCCCGGCTACCATTTTGAAGTCACCGATGGTGCCCGCACCGTGATGGAGGCCCTCGGGGTGCTCAACCTCCAGGGCTTCGGCCTGGCTCACAACCATCCGGCCCTCGGGGCCGCGGGAGCCGTGGTGTACTACGCGACGGAAAACCTCTGCGCCAAACCGGAGAACCTGCGCTCCCTGCAGGAATACCGCAGCGCCCGCACCCTGCTCCTCGACCCCGCCACGCTGCGCAACCTGGAGATCTTCTCGTCCACGCGCGGCACGCGCGAGGCCTCGCTGCTCGGGGCCATCGATCGCACCACGACCGCGGCAGGTTCGCGTCTGCTTGAACGCTGGCTGGCGGCGCCGGCTCTCGACCTGCGGGAGATCCAACGCCGTCAGGCTGCCGTGGGCGAGTTCGTGGCACAGCCCGCCGACCTGGCCAACCTGCGTGAGCAGCTCAACAAAATCCGGGACATCCCGCGTATCCTGAGCCGCCTGCAAAACCGCCTGCGCAATCCGCGCGAGCTCGGCGGCGTGCGCGACACCCTCGCCCAGATTCCTCCGATCATGGCGGGTCTGGACCTGCTGGATGCGCACCTCGTCGGCCAGAATGGCGGGGTCATCTCCCACATCCGGCAGCGCCTCACCGATCTGCCCGCCCTCCGCGAGCTGCTCGCCCGCGCTCTCGCCGACGAGCTACCCAACGACCTGCAGGAAGGAAACTACATCCGGGCGGGGCACGATGCGGAACTCGACCGCCTTCGCGGTCTGACCACCGACAACAAGAGCTGGCTGGCCGAGCTCGAGCGCAAGGAACAGGAGCGCTCCGGCATCAAGAGCCTCAAGGTCCGCTACACCTCCGTCTTCGGCTATTACATCGAGGTCACCAAGGCCAATCTCGCCAACGTGCCCGCCGACTACGTGCGCAAGCAGACCACCGCCAGCGGGGAGCGCTTTGTCACCGAGGAGCTCAAGTTGAAGGAAAAGGAGATATTCTCGGCCGAGGAGAAATCGCTCGCCCGCGAGCTGGAGCTTTTTTCCGCCTTGGTGGCCGCCGTCCTGGCGGAGTCCGCCGCGCTCACGACCACGGCCGAGGCCCTGGCCGAGCTCGATGTCCTTGCCGGCTGGGCCGTGCTTGCGCGCGAGTGGGATTACTGTCAGCCGGAGTTGGACGAAGGCGATGCCCTCACCATCACCGATGGCCGTCACCCGGTGGTTGAGCAGATGATGAAGACCGAGCGCCTCGGCCTCGCGGGCAGCTACACCTTCGTCCCCAACGACACCACGCTCTCGGCAACCGACACGCAGATCCAGCTGCTCACGGGTCCCAACATGGCGGGCAAGTCCACCTACATCCGTCAGGTGGCGTTGATCACGCTGATGGCGCAGGTCGGTTGCTGGGTGCCGGCCAAGGCCTGCCGCGTCGGTCTGGTGGACCGCATCTTCTCGCGCGTCGGGGCCAACGACGACCTCGCCCGCGGCAACTCGACCTTCATGGTCGAGATGAACGAGACCGCCAACATCCTCAACAACACGACGGACCGCTCGCTGATCATCCTCGACGAGATCGGCCGCGGCACCTCGACCTACGATGGCCTGAGCATCGCGTGGGCCGTCGTCGAGCACCTGCACCGCGATCCCGACCACGGCCCGCGCACCTTGTTTGCCACGCATTATCAGGAGCTGACCCAGTTGGACAAGCACCTGCCCCGCCTGCAGAACTGGTCCGTGGCTGTGAAGGAATGGAACGATGACATCGTCTTCGTCCGACGCGTGGTGCCCGGCGCCGCCGACCGCAGCTACGGCATCCAGGTCGCCCGCCTCGCCGGCCTGCCCCTCCCTGTCATCGACCGCGCCAAGACGATTCTCGCACAACTGGAATCGGACGACGTGACCGTCACCCTGCCCGCCGCCCCCTCATCCAAGCCAAAAAAGAAGATCACCGTCAGCACCGCGGATGATTCGCAGCTGAGTCTATTGTAGGGAATCGAAATCAGTGCCCGCGAGGTTGCCTTGGAGGGCCGGTCTCCTGACCGGCCTCGGTTGGTCAGGAGACCAACGCTCCAGAAATACGCTGTTCGGCACGACCACATCTGGGTGAAAATAGGCGCGAGCTGCTATCCCCAGATGGAGTTTAAAAAGGTTCGCCGGAGCTCGTACGTGCCATTTTTGGCTTTGCCACGATGCCTGCGAGATATCCATTTCCCGTTGGGCCGAATCAATATGTCTGAATCCGAATCTAGGCCCCAACGGCCGGTCGGAAGACCGGCCCTCCAAAAGACAACCTGTCCTACTGGTGGAGGGTCGGTCTCCAGACCGACCGAAGGCATGAACGCAGCAGGCGCAAATCCCGCCCTACCCCAGCGACTACGTCCCGCGCATCCCTCTCCGGTGGCGAAACCCAATCAATCGGTCATCATCTTTTTGACGGTATGCACAAAGAAGCGACGTTCGCTGCTCGCGACGAATGAAGTCCATCGGGCTCTGCAAGCTGCGTGGTCACGCGCGACCCACTGGTTGGTCGGCCGCTACGTGATCATGCCCGATCACATCCATCTGTTTTGCGCCCCCGGAGTAATACCACCCCGACCTCTTGGGCTCTGGGTTCGCTTCTGGAAATCATCTCTCTGCAAAGCGCTCAAAGCAGAAGAAGGGACGCTCTGGCAACCCAACTTCTGGGACACCCAACTACGCCAGCACGAAAGCTACGCAACGAAATGGGAATACGTCCGCGCCAATCCCGTCCGGGCTGGGTTGGTGGCAAACCCTGACGATTGGCCAAATCAGGGTGAGATGAATCTTTTGCGCTGGCACGACTGAACGGCTGGTCGGGGGACCAGCCCTCCAAAAGGCAGTCCGCCATGTTCGTGGAGGGTCGGTCTCCGACCGACCGCGAATATCGCTGCCACCACTGCGTCCACCGCCCTCGCTCTCAATACGCCACCAAGAACTCCGGCGGCAGGGGCGCGCTGGCCTTGAAGGAAAAGGTCTTGCCGCCGAACTCGTAGGTGAAGGCCGTCTCCAGCGAATGCAGGAACAGCCGCTTCGTCTTGTGGGCCTTGGCGAATTCGCGGTTCAGGCCGAAATCACCGTACGTCTGGTCGCCGATGATCGGCAGGTGGCGTTTCGCGCACTGCACGCGGAGCTGGTGGCTGCGGCCGGTCCGGGGTTCGAGCCGGATCAGCGAGGTGGACAGGCTTTTCTGCGTATGCCGGATCACCTCAAAATGGGTTTCCGACGGGATGTTGCCCGCCGTCGCGGTGCGCACCGTGCCGCCCTTTTTGTTCACGGCGAGAAAGTCGCGCCAGATCTCCTTCTTTGTGTGGGCGTGGCCGAAGACGAGCGCGTTGTAGACCTTGCGCACCTGCTTGCGGGCAAAATGTTCGCGAATGACGAGCGCGAGCTTCTCGCTGGCGGTGACCAGAATCGCGCCCGAGGTGGCGGAATCGAGCCGGTTCAGGAGCCAGAGTTTGCGCTCCGCGCCCTCGGCGTTCTTCCAGTGGTAGCACTGCGCATTCTTGTCGTAGCGACAGGTGAGCAACGAGCGGGGCTCGTCCTTGGAGTCGTTGGGATGCGAGAGCAGTCCGGCGGGTTTGTCGTAGGCGGCCAGGCCGTTCGCATCACGGGCGAGCAGCCGTACATTGCCGCCCAAGGGCAGAGTTTCCCAAAAATCTGCCGGTAGTGGTCCCATTTGGTTATTGGTAATAAAAGGCGAACGTCAGGGTCTGGTCATCACCCAGCACGGCGATCATCTGGTCGGTCCACTTGCGGTAGGGCTGCCGGGCCTGGATGGCGTTCTGGCAGGAGAACACGCCCTGTTTGCCGGCGTCGGAGTCCTCGACCTTCACGATGTCGGTCTCGCCCTTGGAGTTGATCTTGAAGGTGATGACCACATGCGATCCGCGCGGGGGCGAGACGGCGCTGTCCCGCAAGATGCGATACCACTGCGTCTGGACGATTTCGATGAGCTCGTTCAGGTAATCGCCATATTCACTCCAACGGGCGTCCATGCCGACGATGCCGAGATTGCTGGTGCCGGTTACGCGGTTCGAAAGAATGGTCGGTCGTGGCGCGGTGAGCTTCGGCCTCGCTTTGGGCTGGGCCTGATGCGTGGCGCTGACGGCGACAAGTCCGCCGTCGGCCTCCTTGCCATCGCGGGCGCCTTCCACGCTGCGATCGGCGTTGGTCGTCGGCTTCTTGCTGTCGGCCACGTTGGTGGCGATGCCGTCCTCGGACTTGCCTTCGCTCTTGTCGAAGCCGCTGAGCGGGACCAGTTCCATCCGGAGCTTTTGCTCGCGCTGGTCGTCCTCTGCGGTCTGGAGGGACTCGGGCATGGCGGCTGCACCCATCTGCGGCTCGGACATGTCGCCGGTGACGACGGCGGTGTTGTTTTGGATCTTGTCCTGGGCGTCGCTGATGCTCGGCCGGTTGAGGGGATCAATTTCCTTGGGGGCCTCGAGTTGGGCGGACTGCTGGTTGCGGTTGCTGAAATTATCGGTCTTGTCCGGCTCATTGGCCGGGGCATCCGGGTTGGTCTCGACGAACTGGAGGGGATTGCGCGGCTTCTCCTGCGGCGAGTCGGCCAGTTGGAAGTCGAAACTCTTGCCGCGATCCTTGCTCGTGATGTGGATGCCCGTGTGCACGCCGGAGAACTCGTCGAAGGCAAAACGCGGAGTCAGCCAGACCAGCAGGATGTGAAACAGCAGCGTCCCCACGACGCCGATGATGATCGAGCGGTCGGAGGGTCCTTTATCCGGGGCCAGCGGTCGTTCGCCGGGCAGGGCAAATTCGGTGCTCACGGGATGAAAATCAGCACCGGAGACCGGCTTGAGTCAAAAGTTGTTTCATTTCGTCCACGGGAAGACCCACAATATTGCTCAAAGATCCCGTATATTGCGCCACAATCAGATCCGCGTGCTCCTGGATCGCGTAGCCACCCGCCTTGTCGAGGGTGTGGACCCGGCTGAGGTAAAGCTCGATCGTCGCCTCATCCAAGGGCCGGAAGGTCACTTCGCTGGCCACCCCTCGGTCGAGTTTCAGGCCATCCCGCGTCCGGCGGACCGCCAATCCCGTGAACACGGTGTGGCTGCGGCCGCTCAGCATGCGCAGCATGTCGCGCGCATGGCTCAGGTCCCGGGGCTTGTTGAGCACGGTCTGACCGATGAAAACCGTCGTATCCGCCCCGATGACCGTCGCCCCGGGGTGGCGTTCGGCCACCCAATCGGCTTTGAGCGCGGCGTTGTGGCGGACCATCTCCCGCGGATCGGCGTCCTCCGCCTCATGCTCCGTCACCTCGGCGGGAATGATCTGAAACGTCAGCCCCATTTGCTCCAGCAGTTCGCGCCGGCGCGGTGAGGCCGAGGCGAGGATGAGCGGTGCGGGTGAAATCTCTGGTGTCATTCTGGGCTATGAGGTTGCAGTCCGCAGGTTTGCACCCAAGTTGTCTAACCAATTTTCCATGCGCATCGGCCTGGCCCAGATCAACACCATCGTCGGCGACCTCGCCGGCAACAGCCGCCTCATTGAGGCCGCCTACCAGACGCTCGTCGCCCAAGGCGCCGAGCTGGTGGTCTTTCCCGAACTCGTGGTGAGCGGTTACCCGCCCCGCGACTTGCTCTTCAAGAAGCGCTTCGTCAGCGATGTGGAACAGGCCACCCAGCAGCTTGCGGCCCGGATCGGGAGTGTGCCCGCCGTGATCGGCACCATCACCACCAACACCAGCGGCACGGGCCGCCCGTCGTTCAACGCCGCCGTTTTCTGTCACGAGGGCAAGATCCTCGCCACGGCACGAAAATGCCTGTTGCCCACCTACGACGTCTTTGACGAGGACCGCTACTTCGAGCCCGCCGAGGCGCCGACCGTCGTGGAGTTTGCTGGTCTGCGTATCGGCATCACCATCTGCGAGGACATCTGGACCCACGAAATGATCTCCACCCGGCGGCTCTACAACGGAGTCTCCCCGGTCACGCAACTGGCGGGTCGCTGCGCGCTGATGGTCAACCTTTCCGCCAGTCCCTGGAATCATGGCAAGGGTGGCGTCCGCCAGAAGCTGGTTTCTGATACCGCCCGACTGCTTCGCTGCCCCGTCGCTTATGTGAACGCGATCGGAGGCAACGACGAGCTCCTCTTCGACGGGCGCAGCCTGGCCACCGACGCCCAAGGCCGCGTGCTGGCGGGACTGGGAGCCTTTCGCTCGGAATTGAAGGTCGTGGAAGTCGGTGCCATCGGCCCGGCGCGCCGCCAGGCCAAGCCGGCGCTTGCGGAGGATTCGCCGGACATTCACCCCACGTTCGAACAGGAGGATCTCGCCGATATCTACGAGGCCCTCGTGCTCGGCGTGCGCGATTACGCGCAAAAGACCGGTTTCAAGAAGGCCCTGCTGGGGCTATCCGGCGGCATCGACTCGGCGCTCACCGCGGTCATCGCCTCCGAGGCGCTCGGCCCGCAGAACGTCATCGGCGTCAGCCTGCCCTCGGTCATCTCCAGCCAGCACTCCCGTGACGACGCCGCCCTGGTGGCCAGGAACCTGTGGATCCAGTATCACACGCTTTCGATCGCGGATGTCGTCGCGGCCGGCGAAGCGACCTTGGCGCCTTTGTTTGCCGGACTGCCCCGCGACATCGCCGAGGAGAACATCCAGGCCCGCGCCCGCGGCCTGTTGCTCATGGCCATTTCCAACAAGTTCGGCGCGTTGCTCCTCACCACGGGTAACAAGAGCGAACTCGCGGTAGGCTATTGCACCCTTTACGGCGACATGTGCGGCGGTCTGGCGGTGATCAGCGATGTCTTCAAGACCCAGGTCTATGCCCTCTCCCGCTGGATCAACCGGGACAAGGAAATCATCCCGGTGAACACCATCGAAAAGGCGCCCAGCGCCGAATTGCGCCCCAACCAGACGGACCAGGACAGCCTGCCGCCGTACGACATCCTCGACGGCATCCTCAAGTGTTACGTCGAGGAGGGCCTCTCCCGCGCCGACATCGTGGCGCGGGGCTTCGACCAGGCCGTGGTCAACGACATCGTCCGCAAGGTCGACCTCAACGAATACAAACGCAAGCAGGCCGCCCCCGGCCTGAAAATCACCTCCCTCGCCTTCGGCGTCGGCCGCCGCATCCCGATCGTCCAGAAATACGTGAGCTGATTTGTTTGGGCACCACTAATCCACACTAATGGGCCACTAATGAAAAACCTAAATGACCACAATAGCAGGACTGTTTCAACAAGAAGGCTATGATTTCATGGCCGCCGCCTTCGACGTTTACAACGAAATGGGCCATGGCTTTCTCGAAGAGGTCTACCAAGAGAGCTTGGAACTTGAATTGAGTGATCGGGGGATACCTTACGTTTCGAAGCCTCGCCTCCCGCTTTTCTACAAAGGACGGCCCCTAAAAAAACATTACGAAGCAGACCTGATCGTTATCGGCGAGATCGTGGTGGAGTTGAAAGCGGTCAAGCTACTCCTGACCGAGCACGAGGCCCAGCTCATCAACTATCTACGCGCCACTCGCAAGCGGGTTGGCTACCTGATCAATTATGGATCGTTTCCGCAGTTGGAATGGAAACGTTTCGTTCTCTGAATTAGTGCCTCATTAGTGTCCATTAGTGGTTAATCCCATGTCCTCCTCCGAACAACTCTTCGCTCGCGCCCTGCAGCTCATTCCCGGTGGCGTCAATTCGCCGGTCCGGGCTTTCCGGTCCGTCGGCGGCGCGCCGTTCTTCACTCGCTCCGCGCAGGGCGCGACCCTCACCACGGCTGACGGCCGCGAGCTGATCGACTTTGTCTGCACCTGGGGGCCCGCCATCCACGGACACAACCACCCGCGCATCAAGGCTGCCATCGCCGCCGCGCTGGACAAGGGCACCTCCTTCGGCACGCCGAATCCCTACGAGGTCGAGATGGCTGAGCTGATTGTCTCGTTCTTCCCTTCCATCCAAAAGGTCCGCATGTGCAGCAGCGGCACCGAGGCAACGATGTCCGCCATCCGCCTGGCCCGCGGTTTCACCAAGCGTGACAAAATCATCAAGTTCGCCGGGTGCTACCACGGCCACAGCGACTCCCTGCTCATCAAGGCGGGTTCCGGCGCCCTCACCCACGGCAATCCCGACAGCGCCGGTGTGCCGGCCTCGTTCGCTCGGGAGACGATCGTCGTGCCCTACAATGATCCGGTCGCCCTCGAGGCGGCATTTGCCGCCAATCCCGGCCAGATCGCCGCGGTCATCATCGAGCCGTACATCGGCAACACCGGTTTCATCAAGGCCGCTCCGGGCTACCTGCAACACGTGCGGGCCGTCACCGCCAAGCATGGCACGG
>Ga0208752_100657_pt1 | contig 9930 bp, 5 predicted proteins | sample LakWasMet27_LOW6_2_FD_183871 | JGI IMG/M metagenome (GOLD analysis project Ga0208752, IMG submission 183871) | Freshwater sediment methanotrophic microbial communities from Lake Washington under simulated oxygen tension - Sediment Metagenome... | ecosystem: Environmental > Aquatic > Freshwater >... | reverse complement strand
CCGGGCAGCGGTTATCTGGATATGGCGTTGGCGGATATAACCGGCACCGCGCATAACTGCATCCTGCTGATTGAAAACTATCGCTGTTTTGATCGTCTGGAAAACATGCAGCTGAATTTACCGGCTCAATATGCCGATCCATTGACGTTATATCGAGGCGATAACGACTACAGTGAAAAGACGGTGCGGCAACTGTTAGCGCAGCTCAACTTACCGGTGCTGGCTATGGCTGATCTTGACCCCCAAGGCTTGCGTATTGCCCAATCATTTCCTCATATTGTCGGTTTAATAGCGCCTTGTTTGGCCGATTTGGAGGCTTTGCTTGAAGATAAGCAAAAAGCCAATCCCAAGCTATATGACAAGCAGCTGGCCGGTTGCCAGAATGCCTTATCAACCAGCCCCCATGGCTTGATTAGACAGCTTTGGGGAATGATGAAAAAACATCAGGCGGGCATAGTGCAGGAATATTGGTTGCAGGCGGGCTGTGCGCTGGTCGTGCATGGTTTGGATCCAGCAGAGCATCGGTAATACTGTCGGGGGCGAGACGAACTACATCGACGGAATACCGGATTTAACCGGGTGCCGGTTTAAAGGCTGGTTTGTCAAAACGACAGCCAAATATCTGTCCATGCAGAATCCTGCAGGCAAAAAAAATGCGGCCGATTGGGCCGCATTAGAGAAGGATATAAAACTCTGAATTCCGAGGAGGAAGTTTGCATCTCAAGAGTTGCATATATCTTAGTAAAAATACCTAGACGATGGAATGTGGCAAATTGACGCGTGTCAGAATGTCGCAGAGTCATGGTTGTTTAACCTAACGAATCAAGCGCCGAATTCGAGCTAAAAATCATCTCGGCACCATTGGCGACATAGAAATAATCTGTAATAGTTCAATTTTTCAATTGCCTTATAGCGTTTACGGCTACGCGCGGGGCATCGTACACAGCTCCACTGGCGTTACGCTTCCCGCACTCCTTTCGATGGATTGACTAACAACAAGGTTCTTGCAAAGACGACAGGGAGGTACACCTGCCTGATTCGCAACCGATAATAATGTGGCCACATTATGTGCATTAAATTTTCTCATTAACGTGGCACGATGCGTCTCTACAGTTTTTAAACTGATGCAAAGGCTATCGGCGATTTCTTTATTCTTGTACCCTGCGGCAATCAGTTTCAACAGCTGCGCCTCCCTGCTGGTCAGATTCCAGTTTAAGTTATTATCGAGGCATGATTTTTCTACCTTAAGATAGCCATTGATAATCTGTGGCAAGATCTCGGGACAAACATAATACTGGCCTGCCAAAATGTTTTTTATCGCATCAATCAATTGAGGAAGCGTCGTGCCTTTGAGTATATAACCATCGGCACCGGCACGAAATGCAGCGCAGATATTCTCTTCGGTATCCTTCAGGGTAAAAATCAGAATCTTGGTCGCTTGCCAGCGTTTTTTTATTTCTTTTATAACTTCGATGCCGTAGTTTTTCGGTATCATCATATCCAATAAAATCACGTTAGGCGGGGTAAGCCAAGCCTGCCGAAAAAGCGCCACTGGGGAGGAAGCCTGGAAATCGACAGTAAAACCGGGTTCCTTGGATATAAGAACACTCAGCCCTTCCCTGATAATCGATTCACTCTCAATTATTGCAATCTTGTACATTGTTATCCTCCTCAGCAGAAATCAATGTATTTAAAAAGGACTATCCTTAAACGGATAACCCGAATTTAAAATTAAGCGTTATTTAGGCAGTGCAACCTCAGCACCATAAATGTACATACTGAACACAGCTTCGGCTGCTGAGTACATGATTACATTTACTTTTCGGCTTTGATGGTATCTTCAATAGTTTGATAAATATATAAGTAACATTACTAACCGATATTTAAAAATTACATTCCGGCCTAGGAATGATAATTGACCCATTTACTGAAGCGCCCCTTGCAGGGCAACAAATTTTCCAGGCAAAAAAAAGACCAGCCCGTTAGTGTCTCCGGGCCGGTCCATCTAGCGCACCCTCTTTAGAAGCTGTACTTATAGTCGCCGATAAATCGGCATTAACTGTTTGGATTAATCATCCGACCCGCCAGCATTTAAGCCGGCGTCTTTCCTGTTATTGCGGAGCGGACTTCACCCCATCATTTCTGACAGCTTCGGTCTCTGCCCGCTAGGTTCCATCCAGTAAACATATTCGGCGATGTATTTGGGATTACCCAAGGCGGGACATGTCCCCCATCGCTCCAACGGCTCGATGCCGTATTTGACGACGCCGATGTGCTGGGTCTTGTCCTGATCCAGCACCGGATCCGAGAAAGTAAAACCCAGTTGCCGGCGCAGCAGCTCTATGTCGCTTTTTTTGCCGGTCAGAAACTTCCAACCCGGCCTGACTCTAAAAAGCTCGGCATAGGCTTTCAGCGCCGCCGGCGTGTCGTATTCCGGCTCAAGCGTGATCGAATACATAAATATATCGCGGCCCACCCGCTCACCCAGCTCTTTCTGCACCCGCTTCAAATTCGCCGTCATGCCTGGGCAAATATCGGCGCAACGCGCATACATAAAATTGATGAGCACGGTCTTGTCTTTGATCAGGTCATCATAGAACCGCACGGTCTCGCCCTCATGCGTTACCAGCGGGACATTCGGGAAGGATTTTTTGCGGCGCTCGTCCCGATTGCTCGGCTTGATTAAAAGGGAACGCTCCCCGGCAGTTGATATGGAGGGCATTGCACCCAATACCACTGTTCCAAGAGAAGCCGCGGTTGCGCTTTTGATAAACTCTCTTTTGTTCATGGCTGTATCCTCATTCGATTGATTACTTGCCGGCTTTCGAGTCATCGGGCGGCACGATGCGGAAGCGGATCATCATGGCGTGGTCTTCATGCACGACGTTGTGGCAGTGCAATGGATAGTCCCCGTACCAGTCCCGGTATTGCATGTAGTAGCTAACCGACCCCGTTCCCGACGTGCCAACGGCCCCATCGCCGATCCGCACCACGTCCTTTCTGGACTTATCATCAATCGCCAGGTTCTCGGCCTTGCCGTTGCGGGTGAGCAGTTGAAATTCCTCGTGATGCGTATGCACCGGATGCGACCAGCCGCCGCCCGACTCCAGCGTCCATTGTTCCGCCGACCCCTCTGCCGGATAGGCGCTGATTTTGGAGGGATCGAATAACTGGCCATTGACCGTCCAGGCCCCATTGCTGGAATCAAACTTGAACCGGCGCTGGACCTTGATCGGATTGGTCCGAGCAGGCATCGGCACCATGACTTGGGTCTGGAGCGTGCTCAGCGACACACTGTCATCTGCAACCGGATCGCCGGATACGATGAACTTGAGCAATTGGGTCTTGCTGCTGGAAGGAAGAATCTTGCCCGTGGTGCCCTTGCCGGTGAGCTGCTCCAGCCGGTTTTCCAGGTAAATCACCGTGCCTGGCGCATATTGGCTGAAATCGACGATCACATCCGCCCTTTCGGCCACGCCCAGCCGCACACTGGAGACGACCTGCGCCGTAGGCAGCAGATTGCCGCAATTGGCGATGCGCGTGAACTTGGCGCCGTTGCTCAGAAACAATTCGATAAACCGCGAGGGGCCGGCATCCAGGAAGCGAAAACGGTATTTGCGCCGCTTGACATCCATAACGGGCTTGATCTTGAAGTTGACCGTTTGCTGGTCGCCGACGATGCCTTCCAGGTTAAAGGTGTCGAAGAACATCTGCCCGCTTTGGTCGAACACCTTGTCGGTGAATAGCAGCGGGACATCGTATTCACCGCTGGGCAATCTGAGGCCGGTCGTTTCATCACCGGTATCGAGGTTAATATCGTTGCTGAACAGCGTATAGAACGAGGCCATGCCTTTGTAGACATTGGCGGCGGTGAAGTCGAACCGATGGTCGTGGAACCACAGCGTGCTTTGGGTTTCCTGCCAGTCGCCCGGACACCATGATCCGTTGTACCAAGTTCCGTTCTTGTGCGTGCTGGCAAAGCCTGCCCGAACATTGGGATACCAGTAGTCCCACCACTTGCCGGAGTCGTAGAACCGGGTCGGCCCGCCATCGGATTCCGGCGGGTTATGGGCGTTATGCAGGTGCGGAGTGCATTGGTTGATACCGAATCCCTGATTGTCCTTACTATCCTTGGGCAAGCCGTTATACATGCGCATGAGGACCGGCGCACCGTAATGGGCATTGATACGCAGCACGCCGACGGCATCCGAGTTCATATCGACATAGGTCCAGACCTTGGAGTTGAAGGACGGATATTCTTCCGTCGAGTAAAAATTCCAGTCAATTTCCCTGGCCATCAGCTCATATTTCGTACAGGCGTCCAGGCCGCCCAGTTCTATCCAACGCTGATGATTCTCGTCGCGCGCTTCCTCGAAGTCGTCAAAAGCATTTGCGCCCGGATTCCAAAGCGTCTGTTTTTCGCCGCATTGGCCTTCTTCCGGCGTAGGGCCGGTGTAAAATCCGACCGATTGGCAGGATTTGGGAATCGGCAGCGGCTCTGTCCAGGGCTTGTTGCAGGGCGGACTGATCAAACCAGTATCCGCCGCTTCAGCCAGATTGGGCAGAAAGTTGCGACCGCCAATCGCGGTCAGGCCGCCCACACCGGCGGTCAAACCCATTTTGAATAATTCGCGCCGGGTGATGCCGGCCTTTTGAATGTCGTTAACTTCCTGCATATAGCGAGCTATGGTTTCCTCGCGTTGGCTGAAGTTCGTTACCTTGATTATTTTCTTATACATGGCACACACCTCATGGGTAGTCTTGAAAAACTGCACTAAAAAATCATTTTTCAGTGTGGTCCTTTATTCGATGCTCAACAGCAGCTGTTCTGAGCAGTGGCTTAAAAACCGGCCCCTTGCGAAGCCGGTTTCTAATTTTCCAGCGCTTACCTGATGGTAATGGCGATATTTGCCCTAGTGGCGCCCGTTGCCGATGACCGCAGGCTGATTGGAGAGATACAGGCAGGTCCTGGTTTTGCCCTGAAGTCCCACGCACCGGCGACGACTGGAGCTGCCGCGCCCAGTTTATTGGTGTTCAAATCGGTCGGCACAGAGGCTGTCGAGTACAACTGGATGCTGTTGTTCGTCTGCACTGAGCTGATTCCAGCCACGCGCCATTCGCCCGAAGTGGCGTTGATGGGTTTGCACTGAAATGCAGTTACCTGGATATTTTCAGCATTAACGACCGTCACCGTGACATGCGCAAGCGGTGAAACCTGACCATTGTCATTGGTTACGGTGTAATCGAAGCCGAAAGTGCCTGCCGTGGCGCCGGCTGCAAAAGTCACCTTTCCGGTCGCATCAGGCGTTGCCGTGCCGCCGGTGACGTTGGATACCAATACCGACGCCGGATTCAGCGTACCGCCATTGCCAGAATCGTTGGCCAGCACATCGATCACTACCGACTGGCTGACGGCCACATTGACCGGCCCATCGGGGTTAACAATCGGTGCAGGCCCTGCTGCGGACGGCGCGACCGTGACGATCACTGTCGCCACATTGGACTGACCGACACTGTTGGATGCCGTATATTGGAAAGTCACATCGCCGTTTACAGTCCCCGGCGTATAGGTGATGCTTGTGCCAGTAACGGACGCCGAACCGGAACCGGCCGGGATCGCCGCTCCGATCAATTGCACAGAGGTGATCAGTGCTGCCGGATTCGCGACATCGTTAGCGGTAACCGGAATATCAACGGCCGGACCTCCCGCTTCTGCCACTGCGGCGTCATCCAGGGCAAGGGGCACTCCAGCTCCGGGTGCGCCGGCTCCGGTTATCTGATTGCGTTCCACGGTGAATGTCCCGCTGCCGCCAGCAGTCGATTTAACGGTAACGGTATCCGGCGGAGTGACGACACCGCTCACCGTCAGGGTCACTTCGGCTGGATCGTTGGCGTTATTGGTTGGCACGGCGGTTTCGTTGTAACCCTCCAGAGTCAGTATAGGCGGTGGTTGGTCGATCCCGAAGCCCTTATCGCTGCTGGTCGCAACGACGGTCAGCGTCTGGTTGGCGTAACTCACCGAAGCCGCGGTCACGACATCGACCACATGCTTCGTGAATAGGCTGGGCGGGGTGTCGGCGCTGTTGATGACCGCTATGGGACCCGGCAAATTGCCGAGAGGATCCACCATGCCCTGGGTATAGTACTGCCCGAGCGCGGCGGGGCCGAACGGGGTCATCTTGACAGGTGCTATGTTTGTTGCAGCCGCCGTCAATGAAGGATTAGGCTGAGAGGCCAAAACCTTGATGTCGCGGGCATACACATCAACCTGAGTGCCGGCGTTATCGCGTTTGTAGAAGCCGTTGTAGACATCCAGTGGGCTGGGGATAGGGCTTGCCACAAAATCGTGCAGGCGGCCCATCAGACTGAACTGGTCGGAGCGAAGACACGTACCGCTGAGCCCTTGGTCTCCCAGTAAAATGGGAGCGCCGGCGGCTGTTTCTCCGCAGATTTCGAGATAGTTGGTGCCGAAGGGACTGCCGGTGACGAATTCCGTAGCAACTCCGTCCGACAGGAATTGCGCGCCATTAAGGGTGACCGGTGCGAGCGGGACCCCTCCGCTGCTGGCGGCCCGTTGCAGGAAAGGCCCGACACGGCTGTGGAGCGCGCCGTCAAACATGCCGCGCGCCACGCCGATGTCTTCGCTGAAAACGATGTCACGATTGCCGGCAGAGACTGCATCAACCGGGAATGTCTCGACGCCGTAAGGATGGGTCACGGTATAAATGCCGGGTTCCGGTACGCCCGCAAACAAGCGAATGCGCGTGAATGTGATTTGATCGCCCACAACTACAGGCCCTACAGAGAAGGCCGCTTCCAGCGCCAGAACCAGCGTGGCGCGTTTGCCGCCCGGCATGTCCATCACGGACGTGGCATTAAAGTAAAAGGCTTCATCGGGGAAGTTGGTTGGGAAGCTGTAAGGCGGATCGGGCAAGCCGGGCCCGACCAGCAAACAGGCATTCTGTTGCAAGGCGCCGGTATCGCTGGCATTAGGCAAGCATAAATCGAGGACGGTTCCGTTCAAATCTTGATACCAGTTCGGAAAACCGTGCCCCGCCGGTGAAGGTAAGTTAGTCGGTCCGACCCGTGCCAGGTCGGCATGTACGGATAGACTCAACGCTGTAAGTGCTATCGCAGCTAATGTATGTTTGGTTTTCATTTGAAGTACCTCATTTTCTTTTTTCAAAGAACCAAAGCCCGATATGTCTTGATGTTGACAGCAACATCAAGACATATCGGTCAAGTACTTGCATCCATTCCTCGACTGGAAATACATCTGGATTTTTGACATGAATGCCGCCGATTCGACATCCCTTTGCGTGGGGAAGAAACAAATTACAGCAGACAACCAGTCTGAGGGTTTACTCCGTTAAGACTGAATGTATCGGAAAGGTAGAGTAAATGAACTCGGGTGAAACCCTGATTCGGACTCAGGTTAATACCTGATTTAGGGGGAACATAACGGGCAGACTCTGGCATCCAACCCTGTAGGCAAAGCTTCCGCTTATCTACAGGCAAAAAAAATGCGGCCAATTGGCCGCATTAGAGAAGGATATAAAACTCTGAATTCCGAGGAGGAAGTTTGCATCTCAAGAGTTGCGTATATATTAGTAAAAATACGTAGGCGATGGAATGTGACATATTGTCGCAGTATTTTAGTGGGTTTTTCTTGGCGATTATTCCCTCGCTGTGAAGCGCTACTTCAACGCACTGCGTAACGCCCCATCATATCCCCAACTCCTGGATTTTCCGGGTCAGGGTGTTTCTGCCATAGCCCAATAAAATAGCCGCTTCATGCCGTTTTCCATGAGTAAAGTTTAACGCCGCTTTTATTAAAATGCTTTCAACGGTGGGGATGATTTGTTTGGCGATTTCGGCCTCGTTCCCACGTAACAGCTGCTGGTCTATCCAGTTCCTCAGCAATGCTTCCCAGCCGGTTTCGGCCGCGTTTTTTTCTGATGCGGTATTAAGCAACTCGGGCGGCAGATCGTGCAGATGAATTTCCCGGCCCGACGCCATCACAGTCAGCCAGCGACAGCTGTTTTCCAGCTGTCTTACATTGCCCGGCCAGTCCAGCGTGCTTAAAAAAGCCTCAGCCTCGGGTTTTAAGACTTTAATTTCGGTATTGAGTTCGACAGCCGCCTGATTTAAAAAGTGGCGCAGCAGCAAGGGGATGTCCTGTTTGCGTTCGCGCAGGGGCGGGATGTGGATGCGGATCACGTTTAAGCGGTGGAATAAGTCTTCCCTAAAGCGGCCTTGCTCTACCAGCGTTTCAAGATTCTGATGGGTGGCGGCGATAATACGCACATCGACTTTAACCGATGAGTACGACCCGACCGGATAGAACTCGCCATCGGCCAGCACCCGTAATAAACGGGTTTGCAGTTCGGCGGGCATGTCGCCGATTTCATCAAGAAACAGGGTGCCGCCATCGGCTTGTTCAAAGCGTCCGGCGCGGCGCGATTGTGCGCCGGTAAAGGCGCCTTTTTCATGGCCGAACAGTTCCGATTCCATCAGGTCTTTGGGGATGGCGGCCATATTCAGGGCGATGAACGGGTTGGCGGCTCTGGGGCTGTGGCGATGCAAGGCTTTGGCGACCAACTCCTTGCCGGTTCCCGATTCGCCGTTGATGAGCACGGTGATATGCGACCTTGCCAGTCTGCCTATCGCGCGGAATACCTCTTGCATCGAAGGCGCTTCGCCGATAATTTCCGGCGTAGATTCATCGGCCGTGTGGGCATCTGAAGCCGATCCCTCAAGTTGCTGCTGTCGGCTATGAATGCAGGCTCTATGAGCCAGATCGACGACTTCTTTAATATCGAAGGGCTTGGGCAAGTACTCAAAAGCGCCGCCGTGGAACGCCGAGACCGCGCTTTCCAGGTCGGAATGCGCGGTCATCACGATAACCGGCAGGTTCGGGTGGCTCAATTGAATTTTGTTCAAAAGTTCCAGTCCGTCCATGCCGGGCATACGAATATCGGTAATCAGGGCATCGGGTAAATCGTTCTGCAATGCGTTTATCAAATCGGCCGCACCGGAAAAACTGCGGGTGTTGATGTCTGCTTTTTGCAGCGCTTTTTCGACGACCCAGCGTATGGATTTGTCGTCGTCGATGATCCAGACAGTTTCGGACTTAGTCATTGCCGGTCTCCCGTAGCGCAATAATGGGTAAGAAGATTGAAAACACCGTGTTTCCAGGTTCGCTGCTACATTCAATCAAGCCGTTATGCTGATTGATCAGCGCTTGGGCTATCGACAAACCCAGTCCCGTGCCGTCTGCGCGCCCGGTAATCATCGGATAAAATATTTGATTCATCATGTCGGCGTCGATTCCCGGTCCGTTATCGATAATGTCGCACTTCACCGCCAATTTATAGCGCTTGCGGCCAATAGTCACTTGCCGGTGAATTCGGGTTTTAATGGTGATGTTGCCTTCGCCGTTCAGGGCCTGAACGGCATTTTTGGCGATATTTAAAATAGCCTGAATGAGCTGGTCTTTATCCGCCAGTATGTTAGGGATACTGGGGTCGTAGTCGGATTTAATACTCAGGCTGGACTCGGCTTGAACCAGCTGCCTGACTCGCTCCAGCACTTCATGAATATTGATGGCTTTCTTGTTAGGCAGCTTGTTGGGGCCCAGCATTTTATCCATCAAGCCTTGCAGGCGGTCGGATTCGGCAATGATAATCCGGGTGTACTCTTTGAGTTCCGGGTCATTCAATTCCAGGTCCAGTAACTGTGCCGCGCCGCGCAAGCCGCCTAACGGGTTTTTGATTTCATGCGCCAAGCCTCGGACCAGCAACCTGGCGGTGTTCTGCTGGGTTAATAAGCGCTCTTCCTTGGATATGCGCAGGTGATTGTCCACTTGTTGAAATTCAACCAGAATCTCGTTGACCCGCTCATTTTTCAATAACGGCGTTGCGCTAAAGT
>Ga0208752_100638_pt1 | contig 10113 bp, 10 predicted proteins | sample LakWasMet27_LOW6_2_FD_183871 | JGI IMG/M metagenome (GOLD analysis project Ga0208752, IMG submission 183871) | Freshwater sediment methanotrophic microbial communities from Lake Washington under simulated oxygen tension - Sediment Metagenome... | ecosystem: Environmental > Aquatic > Freshwater >... | reverse complement strand
TGACTAAATAGCCCTGGGTTTTTAATTGCGGCGGTTTTAACGCCGTCACATGAGCGATGACGCTGCCGTTAATAAAAGGCACCTCATGTTTAAATACCAGCGCGTAATCCTGTTGCGTTTGCCATGCCGGTGGTAATTGGGTTTTTAACACATCCGGTTGCGTCGAAGCGATCAGCACGCCTGCCGCATTGAACACATAGAGATCGCCTTGTAACTGATAATATTGTTTAAGATTGATCAGCTCGGTGGTGATGCGTTTATCCAAATCATCCACCACCACGTCCAGCATCACCGACGAGGCTCGCCAGGACAGTAAATTGGTGCGCTCGAACAACAAGACATTACTGATTTCTGCGGCTTTATGGTCGGCAGTGTCGGTAAGATTGCGCTCAATCTGCTGATTGATTTTCTCGCCGAATTGATAGAACACCACCGCACTCAAGGTCGTGGTTACCAATAACACGATCAAACTAAAAAACAGCGTTAAACGAACTGAAAGCGAAAAGCGAGACATGAATTTACTCAGCAGTTAGAAAATATGGGCGAAAGGCGAAAGGTGGTTTTTTTCGCCTTTTGCCCTTTGTCTTTCGTCCTTTTTACCCGTGTATATTTTCATAAAGTAAGCACCTGCTTTATCCGGTTACTTACTTGAAAATTGTTGCAGGATTTTGATTTGCGGACTTTGCGGCTTCGTTTCGACATAACCGATCGCCCCTTTAATCCGTTCCACAAACAAAACAACGGCCTGCTCGGAATTTTGGGTGACCGGCGGAGTCTCGCCTTTGAACAGCATTTTATCCCAGTAACTGCCCAATTTGTCCGGCGTGCTGTCAAAAATTTCAGCGGTAAAACGGGTACGGGCATCGGCTTGTGGGGGCAGGTTAATCGGCATAATGTCATCGCCGTTTTCCCAATGTTTTTTCTTGAGCAAATAAATCGCCGCAATATCCTCTTTATCGAGTTGCGTGGCGGGCAGCTCTTTATTGGCAATGATGTATAAATCCGCCCACGCGATTGAAAACGGCATTAACGCGGCAGTCAGTCCTAAAACAAGCAATCGTTTCATTAGAATAACACCGCAATCGAGCTGTAAAGTCCGGTTTGATTTTGAAAAATACTCCCTTGCGTTTGTTGCCATTCAAGCTTGAATGATAAGCGCGGTACCGGGCGATACACAATGCCGCCTAACGCGGTATCGGTAGCGGCCAGTTTGTTGGCAAATTCAAAATGTTCGTAGCGGCCGATCAGGTTGAAATGCTCGACCAAGGGTACTGCCATTTGCACATAACCGCCCCAGTCATGATTGCGATAATGGAGTTGATCGGTATCAACCTGCGTGAACAGTAATTCGCTTTCCAGCTCAAACCACTTGTGCTGCCAATTGCCGTCTACGCTGATGGAATTGCGGATTTCGTTGCTTTTTGCAACGTCGGCATGTTGAAAAGACACGCCCAGATAATAATCCAAATCTTCATGGGCAATCCATCGTGCGCCGGCGACGGTTTGATAATGGCGTTCATGTTCAGTTAGCGGTTTAGGATTAAATTCTTCGACCGGTTGCCAATAGACTTCGAGTGCGTGACCGGATAACGCATCGAAATCGTGGCGCACGTTAACGCCTGTCACGTAGTTGGCGCGGGAATAGGATGACGTGACCGGGCGATTGGTCGTCCATACCAACGGTGCGGCATGGACAATATTCCAATGATTGATCGGTGCCAGGAATTTACCGGCGCGTAAGGTGTCGTTTTCTGTGACGTGAATATCGTTATACAGTCGTTCAACGACCAGTTGTGCGCTATTGAATTGTGCGCCTTTGCCTTCTTCCCAAAGCGGAATTTTGTAGGCTTCGGCCTCCAAAAAGGGGTTGAGCCAGCGATTAAATTTGCCCGAGACGAACAAACTTAAATCATCCAATTCAACGGCAGTGGGCGCACGATTAGGCGAACTGGTCGCCAGTTTGGCATACCCCGAAACGGTGACGGCATCCAGCCACGATACTGACTTATCGGCATATAACGGCGGTGCGAAATAAATCATCGCTAAACTGAACGCACAGACAAGCGCGCGACGATTGGAATGTAGCAAAAACGACATAACGGTAAAATTCAGTAGATAAGTAGCATGGCGGTATTATACTCATCGCCTGCTCAAAATTGTCCATTGTTCGAAAGTTGACGGCAAAGTATTGTCCTCCTTGCCGAAATCGAACGAGCTGGAAACATTCTATCGGGTAAAACAGTCGAGCCATTGCACCGGGACACGGGAATACAGGCTTCGTTTCGGCAATTGCTCCTGCTTGAGCGCTTGCGCTTGCAGGCGAGCCAGCACTTCAGCAGTCAGCAGCCAGCAAGCTTCAACGCTCAACTGACACTTACCCACTTGTTTAAAAAAAGCTGGAAATGATCTTCAGTGAAAGCCGATATAATGAAAAATATTATATAGGCATATTTTTTTTAACCTCTACCGCAATGCAGTAGCCCTCACAAAACACATTTCATGAAAGTTCTCTTATATAACGAACTCAACCCCAAAACCATTCCCGGCTTCGCCAAGCTGAAAAAATACTTGCAAGACGATGACTTCAAATCGGCGGAAGTTAAAAAAGTCGGCGATAACCTGTACCGGGCCAGGCTCAATCAGCGCGATCGCTTGTTGTTTTCGATTTATCAACATCAGCAACAAAACTATGCGTTGATTCTGGAGTTCATTAAAAACCACGCGTACCAGGACTCGCGTTTTTTGCGTCAGGTCAGCAGTATCGATGAAGATAAAATCCCGGTCATGCTCAAGCCCGACGAAACCGGGGAAAAAGAGCTGGTTTATCTCAATCCCGGTCATAACGCATTTAACCTGCTGGATAAGATCATCTCGTTCGATGACCGCCAACAATCGATTTACGACTTGCCGCCGCCTCTGATCGTTATCGGTTCGGCCGGTAGCGGCAAAACGGCCATGACCCTGGAAAAAATGAAACAGTCCGTGGGCGATGTGCTGTATGTGACCCAGTCGGCTTATCTGGTTAAAAACTCCCGCGATTTATATTACGCGCACCATTACGACAATCCCGACCAGCAGATAGACTTTTTATCGTTCCAGGAGTTTCTGGAGAGCATCCGTGTGCCTGCGGGCAAACCGGTTACTTTCCAGGCTTTCCAACAGTGGTTTAGCCGCTTTCGTCAGGGCCAACTGAAAGATGCGCACAAACTGTTTGAGGAGTTCCGCGGCGTCATCACCGGACCGGCGACCGATAAAAGCTGGTTAAGCCGTGAAGACTACCTGAATCTGGGTATCAAGGAATCGATCTTCCTGGGCGAAGAACGCGATGTGGTGTACGACGTTTTTGAAAAATACCTGAGTTTTTTACAGGATCAGCAGCTTTACGACAGCAACATCGTCAGTCACCAGTATTTGCAGCATGTTCAGCCCTGTTACGATTTTGTCGTTGTCGATGAAGTGCAGGATTTAACCAATATCCAGCTTTATTTGATTATCAAATCGCTGCGTCAGGCGCAGGACTTTATCTTGTGCGGCGATTCCAACCAGATTGTCCATCCCAACTTCTTTTCCTGGTCGAAAGTGAAAAGCCTGTTTTACCGGCAAGAGGATTTGCAGACCTCGGACGAATTGATCCGGATCCTGAACACCAATTACCGTAATTCGCCGCAAGTTACCGATATTGCCAACAAGATTCTGAAAATCAAAAACCAGCGCTTCGGTTCCATTGACAAAGAAAGCCATTATCTGGTCGAAAGCAACGGACACACCCAGGGCGAAGTGCTGTTTTTGCAGGACACCGCGACCATTCGCCAGGAGCTGGACAGCAAAACCAAAGCCTCCACATTGTTTGCGGTCATCGTCATGACGGTCGACCAAAAACCGGCCGCGCAGCAGCATTTCAGCACGCCGTTGGTCTTTACGATCCAGGAAGCTAAAGGGCTGGAATACGAAAACATCATCCTCTATAACTTCCTGAGCCAGGAAGAGGTCCGCTACCGCGAAATCAGCAAAGGCGTCAGTCCAGCCGATTTGGAACAGGACATTAAATACGCCCGCGCCAAGGATAAAACCGACAAATCGCTGGAAGTTTACAAGTTCTATATCAACGCCTTGTATGTTGCGATAACGCGGGCCGTTAAAAACCTGTACTGGATTGAAAGCAGCCCCAAACAACCTTTGCTGGACCTGCTGGGCTTGCGCGACGCCCAGGGCAGCCTGCAACTCGCCAATCAAAACTCCAGCCTGGATGCCTGGCGTCAGGAAGCGCATAAGCTGGAACTGCAAGGCAAACAAGAGCAGGCCGACCGGATTCGCAACGAAATCCTGAAACAAAAAACGCCGGATTGGCAGGTTATTACTGCCGAAGCCTTGGCCGACCTGAAACGCAAAGCCTTCGAAGGCAATGACAAAAATGCCAATATGACGTTGTTTGACTATGCTTTGGTTTATGAAGACCGCGACGTCATTAACACTCTGCTGAAGACGGAATTCAAAGCCGCCAAGCAGCCGGACAAGGGCTTGCAGATGCTGCAACAAAAGCACTACAGCGCCTACAGCTTTAAAAAGCCGGATGCGGTGCTCAAGCAAGTCAATCAATACGGCCCCAATTTTCGCAATATCTTCAATCAAACGCCATTGATGGTCGCGGCCTGGATGGGCAATGTCGAGGTTATCAAGGAGCTGTTTGAGCTGGGCGCAGATACCGAGAAAGCCGACGGCAACGGCTTGACCGCTTTCCAAATCGCGCTGGCGCAAACGGACCGTAGCGACGCTTACGCCAAAAAGAAACTGGCCGATATTTATGAACTGCTGGAACCGACCAGCATGAGCATTCAGGTCGACGGCCGCCTGATCAAGCTCGATAAAAACAGCATGGAGTTCTTCATGCTGAACCTGATGATCGCGCTGTTTTACCGGGTGATGCCGAAAAAAATGACCTATCGCCTCGACGGTTTTGCGACCCAGGACTTTATCGACGCCGTGCAACACATCCCTGCCGGCATCCTCCCTGAACGGCGCAAGCAGCGGGCTTATCTGTCGAGCATCCTGTCTAAAAACGAAATCGGCAAGGACGACAAGCACAACTGCAAACTGTTCTATCGCGTACGGCACGGCGCTTATATTTTCAATCCCAGACTGGCGCTTAAAGTGGAAGACGAGTGGGTTAATATTTACGACTTGTTGATGATTGACAGGTTGTCGCCCGTCTATAAAGTCAAGCAAGACTGGTGGAACGAGTATGCTGAGAAAGGCATGGCTGTCTGCAAAGAGCTATTGAAGCAGTTGATTGCCGAGAAAAAAGGAGAAACCCCATGAGCAACACACAAATTCCCTGCACACCCACTCAAACCGGAATATTAAAAAGGCAACAGTTTGGCGACACAAAGCCAGGAACGCTGTTAAAGCAGCATCCGAATTGGGCAGACGAATATGAGGACAATGATTGACTGGTGTTGCTCCGTCTGAAACGTTTAAGTGCAACCACTTGGCTCTGTCATCGCAAAAACGTTATGATCGGATCGTGCGCAATTGATGCGTTTCACTAAGTTCAGCATCCTACAGGCCATTTTGCTGGTCGCACAAAGAAGCATTAGACAGTCAATTAGTGTGGATATACAATAAAAAAATGTATATCTTTCTAACATAGGAGTCTGTCATGCAAGTCGCAAAATGGGGTAATAGTTTGGCCGTAAGATTGCCAGCGCCGGTTGTCGAAGCGCTTCAACTTAAAGAAGGCGATGACATCGAGATTCATATCGTCGGTGAGCGGGTTTTCGAACTTGAGAAGAAACCCAGTCCGCAAGAGTTGTTAGCCCGATTGCGCAAATATCGGGGCCGATTGCCCGCCGATTTCAAGTTCGACCGCTTGGAAGCCCATGAAAACCGATAGGCCGTTTTTCGATACCAACGTTCTGTTGTATTTATTGTCCGAAGATAGCCGCAAAGCGGACCGAGCCGAAGCGATTGTTGCTTTAGGCGGCATCATAAGCGTTCAGGTGCTTAATGAATTTGCCTCGGTTGCATCGCGAAAACTGGGGATGAGCTATGCCGAAATACGCGATGCGTTAGGAACCGTACGTGCCGTATGTCAAATCCAAGCGCTGACTGTCGATACCCATGACCGGGGGCTGGATATTGCGGAACGGTTCGGTTTTTCTCTGTACGACAGTATGATCGTCAGCTCAGCGCTTCAATCCGGCTGTGATATTTTGTATTCCGAAGATATGCAGCATGGTCAAGAAATCGATGGTCAATTGGTGGTCGTAAATCCTTTTATGGATAATTAAAGGGAAGCAACAGGGTCTGCATTGTTGAAAATAAACATGAAATATCTATAGTGGATTCGTTGGGCTTCATTGCATTCAGCTCAACCTACGATCTTACGCTCAATAAGCTAACCCGACCTACGGGCTTTTTTATAATTATGAGTATCAAATTAGTTTACGGTTTAAAAGATGGAAAAGTAGTTAGAGTGACAAATGTTGATGTTGCTAACGGGTTGGCGTGTGGCTGTATATGCTTGGACTGCGGAGAACCACTTATAGCAGTAGCAAACAGGGAAGGATGTTTAGTCCGCCCCCACTTTAAGCATTATAGCTCTACAAATTCAGGAGAAAGTGTTGCCTGTACAGCATCTCAAGAAACAGCTATCCATTATTTAGCTAAAGAAATTATTGAAAAAAATAAATACATAACACTGCCTCCATACCGTGTACGTGTGAACAAACACAACGGTCATGGTATAAGATACCATACCATAAAAGAACAACTATCCATTAAATTCGACCATGTAGAAAATGAAAATAATATAAATACAAGCCAAGGATTTCATGATATTAAGCCAGATTTTATTGCTCATTATGGAGGACGTCGTTTATTTATTGAAATTGCTGTTACACATTCAAGCGAAAATAATAAAATAGAAAGAGTTAAAGAACTTAATGTATCCACAATTGAAATAGATTTATCCAAGTTCGATAGAACGGCGAAAGAAGAAGAATTAGAAATATATTTACGAGAAAAAGCGCCTATAAAATGGCTTCATCATATTAAACACGAAGAATATTATCAAATAGCTTTAGAAAAGGAGCGAAAAAAAGAAGAAGCAGCTGCATTTTATGCCGAAAAAGAGGAGCAAGAAAGAAAAGCCAGGGAAGCTAAACAAAGAAAAGAGAAAATAGGAACACTACAAATGGAATTTCATAGTAATTTTGAAAGTACCATTTTAAGTGGACGTTACAGAGGCGATTTATTAAGCCGGATTGAACGATTTATACAGTCAGAACATGGGCAGTCCATAAGTTGTGATTCTAAAGAAAGTAATATTCCATACATCGACCACAAAATAGACGGATTAGACGATATTTACATCTATAGTAACGGCTATAATAATTATAAAGTTGAATGTGAATTTATGGGGATTCCTTTTGAATTTTCAATAGGATCACAACAACCAGGCTACAAATTAGGTTGCTTTATAATAGCGAATGTTTTTTATCAAGCAAGTAAATTACTATGTGATAATTTAGAAAAAAAGGTATTTAATCAAGAAATAGAATATAAGGAAAAGCAAAGAGCGTTAGAGCAAGAGCGCGAAGAAAAACGGAGGCGAGAAGTCCTTGAAAATTTAGAAAAGCAGAGAATAGAAGAACAAATTAGACATGATGCAGAAGAGCTACAAAAAAAACAAAATGAAAAAATAAAAAAACTAGCAGAAGAAAAAAAGCTTTACGAGGAAAAGTTAGTTTATACAACAATAATGAATATGTATCAGGATAAGAAAAAACAAGAGCAATGGAATAGAGAACATCCAATATATCCAGAAGAAATCATAAAAAAGACAAAAATTCAAATTCCTGGATTTAATAATAAAAGATTTATCGAAATAAGACGGACATTGCAGAATAAAGGACAACTAAACAAAGTCTTAGATGATAAAATGTTAACGGCTGTCATTATAAAGTAGCCGGGTTGGGCAACGTTTTTCTGCCCAACCTACACAAACTGACATTACAACTTCACGGCAAGTTTTTTGTCCAGCGTTAATAGTTTAATGCCATGCGCGCTGGCTGTGGCGGCGATTATAGCATCGGGTAATTTGACGCGGTGTTGATGTCTAAATTGTATCGTTAAATCTTCAATCAACGGGCTAATCGCCAAATGCGTCATCCGATCCAATAGACGGTTGATGGCCTGTTCCTCATCCATAGTCAAATCCGGGTAACTCAACAATTCCATCCGAGTGATGGCGCTAAACCCGCAAGCAGGCAGACTGATGCCGCTTAGAATGGAAATAGTTTCGTCATTGCCTTTAAGTAAGCCGATGATGGTATTGGTATCAAGCAGATAGCTAAGACCATTCATCACGCATCGCCTGTTGAATCTCTAATGGGTTGCCGCTGAATGAGGGGGAGTTTTTTAGTATCCCGGCAAAGTCGGTTAGTAATTCAGGCTGTTCGGTATGGTGGGCTTGTTGAGTGTTGCGATAGACCAGCGCCAGATTTTTTAATAATTGCGCAGGGCTAATATGCTCATGCTCTGCCAATTCATTAAGCAGGATAGCCGTTTCATCGTCTAATTCTAGGGTTGCCATAGCTTAATATCCTCTTTTAAAATTTATAGCTTATGCTTCATCACTGGGAAAAGTAAAATTTTCTTCAAATTCGTGCAGGTCTTTTGGCTGTTGCCACTGCTACACCTAACGTAAGGTGACAGTGCTAAATGGGCTTGATTACTTTGATAGCGCCAATTCATAGCTGGTACTCCGTCCTCCGCCGTCCGCTTTTACCAGTGCCCCTAGCTCGATAAGGGTCAGAATATCGCGGTAGGCGGTGTCCTGAGAGCACTTCGCCAGTTTGGCCCACTTGGATGTGGTTAACTTACCTTCGAAGCCGTCCAGCAGCCGGTTGAGTACTTTGATCTGACGCTCGTTCATTGGCGCGCTGGCAAAGCGTTCCCAGAATTTGGCTTTTGTCAGCACGGCTGACAGTGTCTCGTCCGCTTGGGCGATGGCGCGTTGCAGGCAAGCGAGGAACCACAGTAGCCACTCGGTTACGTCCAGATCGCCTTTTTGGCTGCGTTCCAGTACGTTGTAGTAATCTGTCCGCTCTTGCTGAATCTGCGCCGAGAGGCTGTAGAAACGCTGCCGGCTTTGTTCCGAGCGCGCCAGCGCCACGTCGCCGATGGCGCGAGCGATGCGGCCATTGCCGTCATCGAACGGGTGCAGGGTGACAAACCATAGGTGAGCCAGTCCCGCCTTGAGCACCGGATCAAGCTCGCCCGGCTGTTCGAACCAGTCCAGAAATGTGGTCATTTCCGATGCCAGCCGATTTGCCGGTGGCGCGGTGTAATGCACTTTCTCGCGGCCGCATGGATTGATGACGGAGCCGGAGATGACTTGCATCGGCCCACCCGCATCATCACGCCATGCGGCGACCCGGATTTGCGCCAAACCGCTACGTCCGGTGGGAAACAAGGCCCCGTGCCAGGCAAACAGACGTTCGGCAGTCTGCGGTTCGGTATAGTGCTGAGTGGCATCAAGCATCACCTCGACTATGCCTTCGACGTGGCGATCCACGCGGGCCAAAGCGCCGATGTCCAAGCCCAGACGCCGGGCAATTGATGAGCGCACCTGCTCGGTGTCCAGCCGTTCGCCTTCGATCTCGCTGGTTTTGACAACATCCTGGGTCAATGTTTGCAGCCAAGCTTCATCCCGTAGCGTGAAACCCAACGATTCCATGCGACCCAGCAGGCGGCCTTGAACATGGCGAACCGTCGCCAGCTGTGTCGCTAATCGCGTCATGTCATAGCGCCAGTTGGGCCAGTCGGGCTGCTGCCAGATGTAGGTCGTCATACCAATTTCTCCGCATTAAGTGCGGATATTGTGAGTTGTTATCTCCGCAAAGGCAAGTCTATTCTCCGCATTTAATGCGGTGTAATAAATGCCTAATCTCCGCAACAGCTCGACCATAAAACAAAGACTTTTCTCCAACTCCATGCCTTGCTGCTACAATGCGCCCATCTTAAACTGCACAAGAACTCGAAAAATGGATGTAATCCAACGCATTGCCGAAGAATTAGCCGTTAACGTCAAACAAGTCAGCGCCGCTGTCA
>Ga0208752_100634_pt1 | contig 10147 bp, 9 predicted proteins | sample LakWasMet27_LOW6_2_FD_183871 | JGI IMG/M metagenome (GOLD analysis project Ga0208752, IMG submission 183871) | Freshwater sediment methanotrophic microbial communities from Lake Washington under simulated oxygen tension - Sediment Metagenome... | ecosystem: Environmental > Aquatic > Freshwater >... | reverse complement strand
AAGCCCGCCCAGACGCGGAGCAGGCCTAGTGGCACGTGCCACGGCGGCGCCGCCAGCAGGACGAAGATGGAAAGATACAGCGGATTGAAGGAATGCCGCTTGGAGAACGCGACGTGCAGAAACCGCTCTAGGGGCAGCGCCTGTGTCGAGCGAACGCCTGTCGTCTCCCGCGACAGATTGACCTGAACATCGTCCGAGGTCGCGAGCGCTATTCCTCTACGTTTGGCGCGGATGGTGAATTCGTAGTCGGAGAGGTAATGGGGCAGCAGCCACGGCCGGAATCCGCCGGCTGTCCGCACGTCGGCAAGCCTGGCAAACAGGCAGCGCGTCGCCAGGCAGTCTATGTCCTCGTCCAGCTTCGCCGGGCGCATTCCCAGACTGGGCCAGTCGATGGCAATGCCGCGGTCGATTACCGCTCCCGTGGCCGGATCGACCGGCACCGCCTGCAGCATGCTTCGCGGATGCGCATCGAGCCAAGTTCTAGCCCGCGCCAGAAAATCACCGCCGAACGTGGTGTCGTCGTTGGCGATGAGAATGATCGCGTCCCCGCCGATCTCCCGCGCCTCCAGCCGATCGATTCCCTTCTGCACCGACGCAGCCCACCAGAGATTGCCATCGCCGCGGATCACGTCGACATCAGCCAGTCGCGCCGTCGCGTCTTTCACCGTGTCGTCGATGCAGCCGTCATCCACCAGCAACACGTGGAAGTCGCGATCCGACTGCGCCAGCAGGCAGTCGACGAAGCACGCTGTCAGTTGCGCGCGGTTGTGCACGGGAAGGATGATGTAGATTGGCTCATTCATGGATCTGGCGCGCCCATCTTTTCCGGCCACTTCTGTAGGATGACCAGATGGTTGTCGCCTACGCCCAGCATGTCCATCAGCCGCGTGACGACGTGGTTCATCTTCAATCGGTGAGTCGCGCCCACTGCAAGGCTTTCCAAGTTGGCCCCAAAGCCCTGCGCAGGCAACTTCGTCCAATAGGCCGAAGGGCGACCTGGGCCTGGATAGTGCAGCAGGTGCTCCCACTGCATCAGCAGCCAGTCTGAACTGGTGATTGAGGCGAGATTCAGCACCCGGAAGCCGGTCTTGTCGGCGGCCAGTTCGATTGACCGACGCGAGAAATAGTGCAGGTGATACGGCGCATGCCAGTTGATCCAGCGGGTTCCGAACAGCCTCGCCCCCCATCCGCGGCCATTTGGCGTGCTGAAGACCAAGCACCCGCCGGGCTTCAGAATTTGGCCGACCTGGGTTAGAACCCGCAGGGGATCGGGAAAATGCTCGATCACCTGGTCCATGGTGACGTAGTCGAAGCAGGCATCCGGATAGTTCGCCGGGTCGAAAGCGCCGCAGATAACTTTCAAGCCGAAGTGTTCGGCGATCGGCAGCACATTGCGGTCGGCCTCAACACCCTGCACCTCGCACCCCCGACTCCGGAGGTAGAGTAGGCTGCCGCAACTGCCGCAGCCGATGTCGAGCACCCGCGTGCCGGGCGCCACCCAGCGGAATGCCGAGCGCTTGTCGCCGTCCAGCCAAGACACCAACGCAACCCTGTCGAAAGGCGTCTGGCAGGCAGCGGGCGCGACGTCCTTGCGCGGATAGTAGCCGGTATACAGATCCTCGATTTGCGCAGGCGTGAATTCCGCCACCAGAAACTTGTGGCCGCAGCCCGAACAAGCGAACAGCGGGAAATCACCCGGATAACCGTAGCGGTCGTCGCGGCGCGATCCCTCTTCGACGCCCGGATGCCCGCACACCGGACATGCACGACAAGCAACTGCCGCTCTCACCTCCGCCAGCCTTCTATCATTGCCCCGTAGCTCACCTCGAAGGAGCATAGCCGCGGATAATGCAGGGTGATTGCTGCGCTGAACTTCGACTTGTCGCCGAAAACCTTAGCAAGTGCGGCGGCAAGACCAGCACCCGCATTGCCTATGGTTGCGCCAAAGCCGTTGTCCACGATGAAGCTGCCCATCAGCGGCAGGTCCATTGCCACCACAGGCTTGCCGCGTCCCAGGAATTTGTGCATCTTCCCCGACGACAATCCTGTGCTGACTACATTCTCGCTGGGCGACGCGTAATACACGAGGCCCGCGTCGGACGCGTCCACGATCGCGTTAAGTTCCGCATCGGACTTCTTCGAGACATCGATGCGGATGTTGCGCCAGCCCTCGCGTTCCACCCGGGCGGTCAGTCGCTCGGCATGACCGTCGCGCGACCAGCCGGAAAACAGGAATAGCGTCTCGCTGCAACCGGCGCACGCCTTGAGGATGGCCTCGTCGAGCGCCCATTCCTCGATGCCGCCGATATAGGTCACGAGATTGGCAAATCCGCCATGAATTCCATCGAGCCAGGGCGGCGCCTTGCCCTCCGGCTCAAGCTCCTGGATGTAGCAATTGGGCACCAGCCCGATCCGCCTGAACGATGCGGCCGGGCGGACACGCTCGACCAACGACAAGCGCAGCGGGTCTTGCACGATAAGGTCATCGACCTCAGTCAGCGCACCGGCATAGGCTATCTCCCGCGCGGCGCGCCCCGCGGGGATGCTGACGATGCGGGAGTCCAGCAGACGCTGCGTCAGGGTGCTGCGGCCCCTCTCGGGCTCCGGGAGCATTCTCACGATCTTCGCGGCAAGCGATCGCTTCCCGGGCGGATCCGGTATTTCCAGCGAATGATGCACAAGATAGCCACTAGCCGGCCTTGCGGGTGCGAGATGATAGGCGATCAGATCGTCGGGTTCATAGGAAATGATCACCTCGAAGCAGCCGCCGATGTGGGACAGCGTCTCGCTGCGTTCTGCTATCGTGCCGCCAAACGGGTATCGGCGCGAAATCAGATAGTCGAATGCGCTGTCGCCGGAGCCGAGCGCGGCTGTGTTCGCAAACCCGGCTGCGCCCAGGAGATGCATCGCGTTATAGACACTTGGATAGGTATCCAGATCGCGTCGATTACCCAGCAGATGGAGCACTTGCGGTCGGTCGGCCATGGCTCAGCCGAGCGGCTTCCTGCCCACGAGCACTGCGTACCAGTTGCTAGGTCCCGGCTCGCCGGCGGGCTCCATCCAGGGGTGGTAGCACACCGACTCGAGTCCGGCCCGTTCCTGCAAACGCGTGAGTTCGGGCAGGAAGAAGTAGCGCATCCGGTGAGTCTCCTCGGTGCATCGCCATGCGTCCGCGCCGGCAACATTGAAGAATAGCGTGTAGCCGACATCGATGACGTTGGTCTCCGGATGCTGCGTCGGCTCGGCGATACGCACCACGTTCAGCGACGTATCGGACAGACGGCGGACCCGTGTCGCCGGTGGATCAGCGTCTACTCCCGGACCATGCCAGAAATCGAATACGGCTACGCCGCCGGGCCTGAGATGTACTGCGGCCGTATGGAAGAAGGCGGCGACGGCAGCGTCCTCCGTCTGGTAGCTAAGCACGTGGAACAGCGCCACAACCAGATCGAACTGCCGGCCTAGGTCGATGGTCGTCGCATCGCCGTTCCCGAAGCTGGCCGCCGCATTTCCGCGCAACCGATCCGACGCCCTGGCCACCATTTCCCTGCTGCGGTCGACGCCATGCACCGTGCAGCCGGTCGCTATGAAATGCTCGGCATGAGCGCCGGTCCCGCAGCCGAGTTCCAAGATCTGCAATGGCTTGGTCGCCGCGGGCGGCTGCAGATACTCCCGCGCGAGGTCCAACACGTAGGCGGCTTCGCCCGCATAGTCCTTGTCGGCGTAGAGCAAGTCGTAGTAACGGGCGTAGGCATCGAAGATCCCGCTCATGCCAACACCTCCAGCAGCGCCGCCGCCGAACGCTCGATTTGCTCGTCGGTCAGCGCCAGGCCGCTAGGGAGGTAGAAGCCTCGGCGAGCGATCCGCTCGGCCACCGGGTAGCGCTCGCCGGCAAACAGACCCATCTTTTGAAACACTGGCTGCTCGTGCATTGGCCAGAAGAAGGGGCGCGTGCCGATTCCCCTCTTGGCCAGCTGCTGCATCGCCTCGCGGGCGTCCATATCTACGTCGTCGTCAAGCACCACGCCGAACACCCAGTAGATGTTATCCGCATACTTAGCCGCCGGCAGTGGCAACTGCGCCGCGGCGGTATCTACCAGCAGTTCCGTGTAGCGCCCGCCCATGCGGCGCTTCCTGACGACGAACTCATCCAGACGTTCGAGCTGAGCGACGCCCAGCGCCGCCTGCAGATTGCTCATGCGGAAATTCCATCCCAGTTCATCGTGAACGAATCGCTGTTCCGCCTTGAAGCAGAGATTGCGCAGCGAACGGCACCTCTCCGCGAGACGTGGATCGTCGGTGACCAACATGCCGCCTTCGCCGGTGGTGATGTGCTTGTTGGGATAGAAGCTGAAGGTGCTGATGTCGCCGAAGCTACCGCAGGGGCGCTGCCAGTATGTCTGGCCGTGCATCTCGGCCGCATCCTCGATGACCTTCAACCCATGCTCGCGTGCCAGCGCGAGGATGGGGTCCATGTCCGTCGGCAGGCCATAGATGTGCACCACCATGATCGCCCGGGTGCGCGGCGTGATGCGTGCCCGCACGGCGCCGGGGTCCATGTTCCAGGTCAGCGGATCGCAGTCCGCCAGAACCGGCACGGCGCCCACGCGCACCACCGCGGCCGCGCAGGAGACGATGGTGAACGCCGGCAGGATGACTTCGTCGCCGACGCCGAGGCCCAGCGCCGCGACCGCGACGTCGAGCGCCACCGAGCCGTTGGCCACCGCGATGCCGTGGCGACGTCCGACCCGTGCCGCGAGGCCCTCTTCGAAGCGCGCAACATAGGAACCTTCCGAGGAAATCCAGCCGCTGCGCACGCAATCGACCAGGTACCTTTCCTCGTTGCCGTCGAGAACGGGTTCGTTGACCGGGACAAAGCTCATTTTGAAATCTCGAGGATGAAATGGCAATAGACACCCCGCCCCAGGGCCGGCTGATTGCGCAGCACGAGGATCCGATACTCCATGCCCAGCGCGGCCAGCGTATCGAGGATGCGACTCCTAAGTTTGCTCACATCATACTTTCTCGACGACGGAATGCCCAAGCAATCGGTACGAACATACTCGACCGCATCCGCATCCGCATAACCCTTTCCAAAATATTCCGGCGTCGAGTAGGCGCAGTATTCACGATGCAGGTAAAGCGGAAGAATCACGGCCTTGCCCCCCGGCTGCAGTATTCGCGCGAGTTCCCGCAGCAGCCCGATGTCGTCGTCGCCGCCGAACATCTCGTAGGCGCAGTGCAGCGAAACCCCACGCACCGACGCATCTGCGAAGCTGGTCGCGGTCGCATCCTCGCATCGGTAGTAGTCAAAAGCCCGAAAAGCCGCGCCGATCGGCGAACGATCGACGGCAAAGGCGACCATGCCATGCCGAGCCCGCAGCGCCTGAACCCATGGGGAACTTCCCGCGGCGACGTCAACATAAATGTCCGACGGAGAGTAAGTCATCAGACCGAGGCGCTCCGCAGCGATCCAGTGCTCCAGCAGCTTCTCGTCCCAGACCTCCCCGTCGGTCCCGCCATGATAGTCCGAGGGGAAATAGCCTGCCAATTGAAAATCAGCGAAAGCCCGAGGCGAGGGAGCAAAGCTGCGCACCGCGATGCCAGCAGCGGCAAGTTCCCTCTCGATCGCGCCGAGGTCGGAAGCTGAGGGGCTTGCATAGCAGGGCACATTGCGTACCCGCCACAGGTGGTAGCGCCGTCTTGTCCATGCCGACACCATCCGGCTGGCCTCGCGTGCGGAACCGATCAGACCCCTTCGCCTAATTCTCTCGACAAGGCTCATTCGACAATCTTCGAAACCGCGGCATCGATGCCGTTAAAGCGGGTCTTGTCCGCCTCGCCGACGTATGGGCCCTGCTTGACCTCGATGATCTCGCATTGCTCCAGCATCTCAAATCCGTGCCCGCCGAAAGCCAGCAGCAACACGTCGCCCTGCTGCAAGATGCGGCTCTCCAGATAGTTGCGGTCGTCGTCATAGAAATCCGCGCGCATCCGACCGGACCGTAGGAACAGCACTTCTTTGGTGAAATGTACCTCGCGAGCAACGGGGTTGTGCACGTGCGGCGGGATGACATAACCTTGGGGACGGTTCATGTAGGCGAGCTGCTGGGAATAGTGGTCTGGCGTGAAAAACTGGATACCTTCGGCACGGTAGCCGGCGCGCAGGATCAGCGCCAGAATTTCGCCCCTGTGGAGGATGGTTTCGACCATGAATGCCCTCTAGAAGTAGTCCGCCTTGTGAACCCAGTTCCTGACTTCCACGTCCTGCTGATAGGCAGTGCGGTGAAAAGCCAGTCCCTCCCGCCGCCCTGCCTTGATTGCGCGCGTCAGTTCGCGCAATTCGCCGGACGGCAACCAGCATTTCCAGGCCTGAGCATAAACGTCGTGCACCACGCGTCGCGCAAATGCCGGCAAGCCCTGCGGCGAACCGCTCCCCGGCTGGTCCTCGCGTCGCAATTGGGTGTAGGAATCGGAAATACCCTGATTGTATGCGCGCTTGCGGAAGTACTCCACGGTCATTCTTTCCGCCGGCACGGCATGATAGACGCTGGCGCGGGAGTCGAATACGCAGCGCAGGCCACGTTTCGCGACTTGTCGCGAAACGTGGGTTTCGCCATCACCGCGAAAACGGACCAGTTCCGGCGGCATTGCATCGGGATGAAAGCCGCCGATATCCAGCAGCACCGCCCGCCGAATCGAGAAGTTGCAGCCCCAGACCATCAGCGGGCTTATTTCGCGCCGCCCGGCCGGCAGCGACAACACGCTCAGCATCGAGATCGCTTGGCCGCCCAGGCTGGGCTGCCGCCACAGCCGATCCAGCCAGCCCGGCAACGGCGCCAGAAAATCAGGATGATTGTTGCCGCCAACCATAGCAACTGCGGGATCGGCAAAATTTTCTGCAATCGCGGCAAGCCAGTCTGGCATGGCGCGGATGTCGTCGTCGGCGAACACCAAGATGTCGCCGCTAGCCTCCTTCAACCCACGATGCCGCCCCGCATGCAACCCCGGCTGCGGTTCGAGGAAATAGCGAACATTGGCCGACCGCTGCCGAGTCGCTTCAACAACCGCACGTGTGTTGTCCGTGGAGCCGTTGTCGATGACCAAGACTTCGAAACGATCCTGCGGTAGCGATTGGTCGCGTAGCGACTGCAGGGCGCGTTGCAGGAACTCCGACCGGTCGCGGCTGGGGATGATGACGCTCAGCATGGTGGCAGGCATGGCATTAGCGAGGAACTGCCTCCAGATAAATGCGCTGGCATTCGCGCTCCGTTTCGCAATGGAACAGGTTATTCATGTACCAGCAATAAGCACGATTGAGTACTCTCTGGTCGTTGAGGACGAAGTAGCCGTTGTAAAGCAACCGGGTCAGCAGTCGGCGCCTCATGCCGCCGTGCTTCTCGAATGGAATCACTTCAACGACATCGAAATCCGCCTTGAGGCACGCAATCAGGCTATCCACAGTAAAGTGGCGGAAGTGCTTGTACTCGACGGGTTTGTTTGCGTGCGGCACCGTCAAATGCAATCGCCCCTGCGGGTTCAAAAGTCGCCGAACGCCCTTGATGAAGGCATCAGCGTCTTCCGGAGGTACATGCTCGAAGACCTCCATCAGGACGGCAGCGTCGAAACCCCCGAGACCCGTTTCGCCGCTGATATCCTCCTGACGAAAGTCGAGCCGGGACAGATCCCGGTTCATCGCCTGCGCGAGGCCGATGGCGCGAGCCGAGAGGTCCACGCCACAGATACGCGCGACGCTGGTGCCGCGGGCTATTTCGCGTGTCAGGCGTCCGTCGCCGCAACCGATGTCGATGAGCGACGCAGGTGCGCCGAAGCGAATGCGATTAAGGATGAAGTCGATGGTCGAGATGTAGTTGATTCCCCAAGTGTCGACGAAATGCTGTCGAAATCCCTCGTCGGGCATGCGCGTCACGTAGTGATAGGGGAACGAGTATTCATCATCCTGGGCCTGCTGCACCGAAACACCGGAAACGGTCGGTTTTGGCGAGTTCATGGATTGACAACCATCAGTAATGAAGCGTGGTCCGAGCAGCGCTCAGCATGCAGCAACGCCGATGGTTCCCCACCACATGTTGGGCAGAGAATCAAAACTGGTCACTTGCGGCATCACATTCTCCGCAACGACCCTCTTTACGCCCTCAGCCCATCCCCAGTCGTGGAAAATGACGATCGCACCTGGCTTTAGAATATGCCGGTACGCGTCCCAGTCGGCTTTTACGCCGACGTATGAATGATCGCCGTCGAAGAAGAGCAGATCGAGATCGCCGGCCATGCCTTGGACCTGATCGACCACCGCGACGCTTCGACCGCGGATCGGGACGATAAACTCGGCATAGGACTTCGTATTTGCCACAAACTCAGAGTAGGTGTCGCGGGAACCCTCTGACATTCCTTCGTTCTTCCATGTGTCTACACATATGACCCTGCCCGCTCCGGCGGCTTTGGCGGCGGCGCCGAAACAACAGGCAGATGCCCCTACATAGGAGCCGATCTCCAGCACCTGGCGGCATGATCCCGCCAATCGGCGTAGCGCGACTCTCTCCCTCATGGTCAGGTGTGACGGAATGGCGAAGGCGACAGCCAAGTCGGGATGATGCAACCGCAGCATGCCGCCACGAAGCGCTTCCAGCAATTTCCCAATCATCATCCAACGTGTCCCATGGACGCATTTTTCCAGAACCGGATCATCGCATGCGGTTCCCGAGTATTACAGCCACATCCGTCACCAGGCCCTTCCGATTCATCAGGAAAATGACCGTCCCCAGGATGATGAGATCGAGCGCAACACCAACAACGAGCTGACCCCACGCGCCGGCAAGAGCGGAACTCACCAGAAAGCGGACAAATGTCACGACGCAGGCAGAGAGAATCGAGATGCCCAGAAGAAATCGCGCGAGCGGTGCCAGGCTCACAGGAACCACCTTGCGCAGGAAGATCAAGTGCAGCATCAACCCCCCCAAAGCCAACGCAAGCCGGGTCCAGACAAATGGCTCGAAGCCATGCCGAATGCTGATCAGATAGGCGCCAAGATAGATAACCAAAGCCACCGCGGTAACGACGGTCTCATAGGATGGCTTGCCCATGGCGCGAAAGATCTCGCCGTTCATGCCAGCCACCCAGGAAAATCCGTGCGCCAATGCCATCGTCGCGATCACAAGGCTGATACCGTGCCATTTCTCACCGAACAAGGCGGTCGCGACCGGTTCAGCGATCGAAGAGATGATGAATGCTGCGGGAATCGCCACCATGATCAGTACCTTGATGACCTTTTCCATGGCGCCGCCGAGCCGCTCCCGGTCCTGGTTCATCGTGGACAAACGACTGTAAAGCACAGGGGCGATCGAGCCGAAAAGGGCACCAAAAATCATCATTACGAACTGGTTGCCGGTCCGGTAGAGGCCCAGTTCGTGACTACCCAGATACAAGCCAACGACGAGCGAATCGGCCCAGATATAGAACCACGCCAGCAAGCCCGATACGCTGACCCAGGCACCGAAGCTCGCCAGATCCCACGCCACGCGGCTTTCGCAAGACCACCGCGGCCTCCAGCCACTCAGGCGCCAGAGCACGATCACCTGTGCCGCCTGCCCGACCAGGGTTCCGGCGATCAGGGCCCAATAGCCTGCGCCCTGCCAGGCCAACGGCACTGAGATCAGGGACGGAATTGCCACAGTGAAGAGACGCACCCAGAAGAGCCGCTTGAACTGCATGTCCTTCTGCAGTAACGCGGTGTGCACCGACACGGCGGCCGATAGCACGACCTGCAGCGACATCACCTGCAGCACGGCCCTCACTCGCCCGTCATGGAAGATGCTTTCTGCCACCACGCCGGCCACTGCGACTAGAACCACCGCCACCACAATCGCGAGCCCACCATTGATCCAGAAAGCGGCATCTGCCGCCGCCGCGTGATCGCCGCGGTACTGAACCACGGCCTTGCCCATCCCCGCTTCCCAGAATATCTGGGAAAAAGCGATGACCATGGTCGCCGCCGCGACCACACCGAAGTCCTCGGGCGCCAGCAGCCGCGCCAGGATGACGAAGACCAGCGGCGGAACGATGCGTCCGGTCAGTTCCGAAAGGAAGGACCACTTGAGCGCTCCGGCGAAATTCACTCCGCGCACCCTGA
>Ga0208752_100631_pt1 | contig 10169 bp, 9 predicted proteins | sample LakWasMet27_LOW6_2_FD_183871 | JGI IMG/M metagenome (GOLD analysis project Ga0208752, IMG submission 183871) | Freshwater sediment methanotrophic microbial communities from Lake Washington under simulated oxygen tension - Sediment Metagenome... | ecosystem: Environmental > Aquatic > Freshwater >... | reverse complement strand
CAACCTCTCGACCGGCTGCCTCGCCCCAATCTACTGCTTCGTGCAGGTTTTCAGGGGTAATGCCATCCAAAAGATCAGATAACTTGTACTCGCGATTCAAGCTTGGCTCGATAACAAGCCGGTCGCCTTCTGTCTTGAGGTCTACCGGTGACCCCACTGCGAGATTTAACTGTGCGAGCATCGTTGCCGGTAAACGCACCACCGCACTATTGCCCCACTTCTTGATTTGAGTTTGCATCGCCATTCTCTCGAAGAGTATTTAAAGTAGCTTCATTGTAGCTACCCCTCTGCATAGTTGCAACTTTGTAGCCACATAAACCAGCTTTTAGATGTTTGTTTAACTCATCGAGTGCAAGTTACTTTGGGGTTAACGCCGGATCTATAGTGTTTTTTGTTGCTAAAAGGACAATCGATAACATCCCGGTTTTTATTGGAAAAAAAAGAAAACGATAACGACAGATTTAAACTTTTGCCTATTTACAACTTATTTGTCGATTTGTTGCTTTGTCACTGAACTGTAATAAAGCTGTCATTAAGCTGTCATCTAATTTCCATATTCTTGCTCAAACTTTTTTGATAACAACCAAGAGCAAAATATGAAAATATCTAAACTTACATTGGCAATCGCTACCGTTTTAGGTGCAGGCGCAACTTCCGGCGCTTTTGCCATGGATCTTTATGTTGATACCAAAACCAAACAGATTTATGCAGAACCCGGTCGTGGCCGGGAACTTATGGGGTCTTTCGAAAAAGTTCAGGGCGCTACTGCCAAACCAGCGGTTAAAGCAGAAGACCAGGCAGAAATTAAAGCCATTCGCGAAGATTTGGCTTTAAAAGATAATGCAATCAAGGCATTACAAGAGCACAAAGAAGAATCAACTGGGCCGAAATCAGTGAATGTCAAGCTGAATGAAAAAGGCATACAGTTTGAAACGGCAGATAAAAACTTCAACTTCAGGTTGGGCGGTCGTATTCATGCCGATGCCTCATACAGCAACGATGATAGTCTTGTTGCCAGAGGCACAAAAACCCATGTTGAAGCTAATGACGGCACAGAAATTCGCCGCGGACGTATGGAGTTTTTAGGCACTTTCTATAAAGACTGGGAATTTAAAAGCCAGGTCGATTTCGCCGATAACTTGGTCGCAATCAAGGACATGTATGTTCAATATAACGGCCTGAAGGTTGCGTCTCTTCCTTTAGCGATCACTTTCGGATCGCAAAAGCAGGCATTCAGCCGCGAGTTGCAGGAAAGTTCAAACGATATGATGTTTATGGAACGCTCGTTGATGAATACACTCAACGAACCGACCGTAGATCGCGCCATCGGTCTTAATGTTGCAACGCTCAATAAAGACTGGACAGGACAAGTCGGTATTTATGGGGATACCGTCACTGCCAATAGTTCAAACACTACAGCAGATGAAGGCTGGGCGATTAACTCCCGCTGGACTGTTGCACCGATTAACGAAAAAACCAAGCTGATTCACTTAGGCGTTGCCGGTAACTACCGGGGGCCGAACGCTGCGGGTTCAGTCAATGACAAGGCGCTGAGTTATTCCTATGAAACATCGCATATGTCAAACTTGAAGCCGCTTGATACGCACGCTATCACGGGCGTTAACAACATCAAGATGGTGGGGCTGGAAGCTAACGGTCTGTACGGGCCTTTCACTGTAGGCGGCGAGTATACTCATACTTGGCTGGATCGAGAAAATGGCGGCAGCAACTTAGCATTTAATGGCTGGTATGGAGAGGCATCATGGACAATAACCGGCGAATCACGCAAGTATAAAACAGGTAAATTCTATAAAGTTGAACCCGACAAGAAGTTCAGCTTTAAGAATGGCGGATGGGGCGCTTGGGAATTGGCGACACGTTATGCGGAAGCAGATTTAAGTGATGGCAATGTTAATGGTGGGCAGATGAGCAACCTTACGGTCGCGCTTAACTGGTACGTAAATAACAATATCCGCTTCATGGCTGACTATAATAAGGTATTGGAAGTAAAGAATTCACAAGTGACTACGCCTAGCGGTGGAAAGCCTGATAATCTGGATACCTTTATGTTGCGCGGACAATTGGCATTCTAAATCTCAGTTATTAGTTCTTCATTAGCATTCAAAGCCGCGCTGGATTTCCAGCGCGGCTTTTTTTATGGGCAAGAATTCATATATGATCTGTGCTTTAAGTATCAATCCAAAAATCGTACAAAATCCGTCACTAAAGAGGTTAACGTTGAAAATTAGTCATATCATTAAATGGGTACCGGCCTTATGTCTGACGGGTTGCGCATTGGCGCCTGTCCCACCCGCTACCGGTAATTGGACCATAGAGCCTATCAGTCTCTATGATTCGGGTCATGACAAAGGCACTGAAATCGTCAGCGTGCAGCAATCCACGTTGCGGGCGGTGCTCAGCAATTTCGAAACGGGTGAGGCTGATGTGCTGGATGTCAGCCAACCACAGCACCTGCTCAGAAAAGCCCGTTTCAATCTTAAACTAAGCAAGGGCGAAGAACTGACTTCGGTTGCGTTTCATCCGACATTGGATCTGTTTGCGGCGGTTATTGATGCCGGTAACCGCCCCGGCAGGCTGGAGATTCGTTCGGCAACAACGGGTGTATTGATTGATCGCATCGTCGTTGGCTTTGGGCCCGATTCAGTGGTATTTTCCGAAGACGGCAATCTTGCCATGATCGCTAATGAAGGGGAGGATTTTTTGTTTGAGCCCTCCAGCAAGCAGTTTTTCACGCCGGAAGGCAGTATTTCCATGGTTCGATTGAATCAATCCGGTCATATTGTAAGCCACAAAAACCTGGAGCTGGCTAACGCGATTAATTATGAAGGCTTTGTGGTAAGCAAAGGCGGCCGGTTTATGGAAAGGGAAATCGACTGGAATGGCGACGGCATTATCAGCAAGAACATGGATTTTGACGGCAACGGCAAAATTGAAAAGAAAAAAGTCTTACTGGGATGTTTTGAAGGACAGGATGTTTATGGTATGGAAACCAAAGGCGAGCAGAAAATACTGATCCCGATAAAAACCCATTCTCCCGCCTTGTTGGAACCGGAATATATCGCCATTTCGCCGGATGCAAAGAAGGCCTATGTGACCTTGCAGGAAGACGATGCGGTTGCGGTCGTCGATTTAATCAGCGAACAGGTCATCAGTTATTACGGCCTGGGAACGACCCAGCATAAAACCGATGCCCGCTATGACGGCTGGGTGAAGTTCGACCAATCAATGACGGGGCTGCGCGAACCCGACGGGATTACTACGGTAGCCAATGGCCGTTATTTTATCACTGCCGATGAAGGCGACACCGACTCGGATACTTCTGCGCCAGACGGCCAGCCGACCAGCGGCGGGCGTTCGGTCAGTGTGTTCGATGCGGCTACCGGTACCTTGCTGGGCGATACCGGTAGCCAGATTGATGAAGTTGCCTTCGCCAATAAAGTCTACCCGGAACGGCGCAGCAGCAAGAAAGGATCGGAACCGGAAATGCTGGTTTCTCTGGAGCTGGACGGCATACCGCATGTTGCGGTCGGCATGGAAAGGGCGGGCTCGGTTGAGTTGATTTCCTTGGCCGACCCCTTTCACCCTAAAGTAGTCGCCCTCGGCAAGATCGGCGGCGAAGAAGACAAGTCACCCGAAGGAATCGCCCATTTTGTCGTGGACGGCGAGCATTATCTGCTGACCGCCAATGAAATGAGCGGAACGGTCGAGTGTTTTAAAATCTTCCGGCAAGGCGGCTAGGGCGTGATTCTACGCCCATAAAAAAGTTAACATCCGCTCGCCGCTTTGTGTGCCCGTCTTAAGCTGTTATTTTATGTTCGACCTAATCAAAACAATCAATCGAATGGATTTATATTGAACCTCAACTTTTCCGTTCGACCCGATAATTTCAGTTCCCTGATGCTGTTTGGCTTGACCCTTAGCCATTATGCATTGATGTATTGGGCGAATATTTTTCTGGCCAGGCATCTGACTATCGATGCTTTCGATGATTACAGCGTGGCGGTTTCCATCGTCACTTTGCTATCGACGCTGGCAACATTGGGTTTGGAAAAATACGCCCTACGCCTGATCTCCCTGTATATCGAGCGCGAAAACTGGCCGCGTCTACGCGGCTTCTGGGTGTTTTCGCTACGCGCTATAGTGCTTTTCAGCATATTGCTGCTGGGCCTGCTCGGTTTGGGATTGGAAAGCATTTTGGCTTTGCAGGGTTCTGATTTTCACATTGCGATTGTGATTTATGCAGGCTTTCTGCCGGTGATCGCGCTTTGTCTGTTTTTGACTGAAGTCATTACCGTCTACGGCAAGCAGATACTGGCTTTGGCCTTGTATCGTTTTTTTCTGCCTTCGGTGTTTTTGCTGCTAATTATCGGGTTAAATGTTTTCAAACTTGAGGTGACGGCCATTTCTGCGGTGCTGTGTTTCGGCACGGCTTGGTGTTTGACGCTGTTATTGATGCTGGTCACGGTGCGAGCCGCCGGTCCAAGTCAGCTCAGAAAGGCCAGCGCCGACTCGAAAGGCCGGCGCTGGTGGCTGAAAAAGTCGCTGCCGTTGTTGATCAGCAGTGTCATGATGACAGTGCTCACCAGCGCCGGGACTATCATCCTGGAAGTATTACACCCCTCGCAGGCGGTGGTCGGCACTTACGCTGTGGCGATGCAAACAGCGGGGTTGATTTCGCTGATCGGCACCTCGACCAACCGTTATTATCTGCCGATGTTGGTGGTTTTGCTGGAGCGCCGCGACCAGTCCGCCATTAAAGCCTTACTCCGTAAGCGCATGCAGTTGATTGCTTGTTTTATCGCGGTTTTTCTGGGGATTATCGGAGTTTGGGGGCAAGAAATTCTGAGCCTGTTCGGTTCCGATTTTTCCCAGGGTTACCAGGCTTTATTCATCAGCGCGATTGGGGCCGCGTTTAGTACGCTGTTTTCCGACTCGCCGTACTATCTGCAATTTATGGGGCGCAACCGTCTGGTCGTCAGTTTAATGTCATTGGCTGCGATTAGCATGGTAAGCTTGAGCCATACGTTGGGTCCCCACTACGGTGCAACCGGCGTTGCCCTGGCTTACGCCGTGCCGACCATGCTGCTATTTTCCAGCTTGAAATGGCTGGCCAATCGGCATATGCGCAACCTGTTTCGATTGGATCCCACGCTCAAGAGATTGTGAAAGCATTTTATGCTCATTAGCGGATTGAAGCTTAAGCACTATTCACCGAACTAAGGCGCTTCGGTTCGCCGGTGTTTTGGTGAGGAATGGGAAATCAAAACCGTACCGGGCGATCCATAAGTTCGTGGCATGAATGCCTCAAACCCGATATTCTCAATCCCGCCCCATTATTTTTAATTGGGCGCGCAGGTTTTCAAGCTCCTCCATCAAATCCAGCGCCAGTGCGATACCGGCCAAATTTACGCCCAGATCATGCTGCAGCCTTAGCGCGGAGCGTACCCGCACCAAACATGTTCCTGAAAAACGCCACAAATGAATATCGTCTCCTTCCGGTTCGATAATGCTTTCTTCAACCAGACTGATAACCCAGTCAGCATGAACGCCGCAAGCATGGCACAGTTGCTCCAGGGTCAGACTGTCATCTTCAATGACCGTTCCGGTATGCACTGGCAATAAGTCATGTGAATTCATAGGTTTTTTACCCCCAAAGATAAGCGCGGGTTAAAATCAAGTTCTTGCTGCATTTGTTGGTAGACCGCTTTGGCGCGCTCGGTGTTGGCAGGCGGCAGTGCGATTTGCAGCACGACGAAAAAATCGCCCTGCGTTTTGGCTGGAAGCCCTCGGCCTTTTAAACGCAGCTTGCTGCCTTGCCGGGAATTGGGCGGTATTTTCAGGTCAACGCTTCCTTCCGGCGTAGGCACTTTTATTTTAGCGCCTAATGCCGCCTCCCAAGGCGTGACGGGCAGGTCCAGGTAAATGTCGGTTTCGGAAACCCGATACAGCGGGTGGCTGTTAAAGGCTATTTCAAGCAGCAGGTCGCCGGCTTTGCCGCCGCCCGAGCCGAGGTCGCCCTGGCCTGCCAGCCGGATGTGTTGTCCGGGTTTAATGCCTTTGGGAATTTTGATGTTCAGGCTGCGGTGTTTAACCTTTACATAACCTTGCGCATCCATTTCCGGCGTGCTCAGGGAAATGTTGCGCGTCGAGCCGTGGATACTGTCTTCCAGGTCGATATAAATTTTTGCATGGCTGTCCTGTCCCCGCACATGAAAGCCGTGCGGCCCACGGTCAGTAGGACGAGATCCGGCGCGTCCGAACAATTGTTCAAAAAAATCACTAAAGGCGCCGGCGTCGCCACCGGTAAAACCGCCACCTTTGAACTCGAAGCCTTCATCCCAGTTTGGCGGTGGCCTGAAATCCTCACCGGCTTTCCACTTGGTACCCAATTTATCGTAAGCGGCTCTTTTTTCAGGGTCCTGGAGTACTTCGTAAGCTTCGCCCAGTTCCTTGAATTTTGCCTCGGCATCCTTTTCCTTGCTGACATCGGGGTGGTATTTACGCGCCAGTTTACGATAGGCGCGCTTGACTTCGTCCTGAGTGGAGTTTCTGGATAGCCCCATTATCTTGTAGTAATCTTTATACTGCATGCGGTGCCCGTCCGATTACAATTGAGAGCCTGAAAAATTCAGGTAGATTTGGTATTTCCATGCCAGCATAAATCAGTTAATGGTGAGCTTCAAGCATTCAGCCAAGGCGGCAAGCTTGTCAGGCCTGCCGCCAATCATTCAAGCTTAAAAAACCTCAAACCATTTCGGCTTGAAAAAAATAATATAGAGTAAAAAGAACTCCGATATGGGGACAAACGCGAAAATATAATGAACAACCAGAATGGCTAAACATAGCAGCAGGCGCTTTAAAAAAACACTAAACGTGATCATCGGCATCTTATTCTCCTATTGAATTGCCTTTAGGGTATGCCTACCACTCAGGTTGTCCTATTTTTACAAAATCCGGATTAATGGCGTAATGAGAGCCTGAAACTATTCCTCCGACATGACATTGATGCGTTTGGGTTTAATGGCTTCCCGTTTGGGAATAATGATTTCCAGTACGCCGAGTTTGCATTTTGCATTGATGGCATCGCCGTCGGCAGAATCGGGCAGGCTGAAACGACGATAAAAAGAACCGGAGGTTCTTTCGACCCGTTTATAGCCTTCTTTTTCAGTTTTGGCTTCGGTTTCTTTTTCGCCTTTTACCGTCAACACGCCCGCTTCCATGCTGACTTCGATGTTTTCCGGTTTAACGCCTGGAATATCGGCAAGGATAACGAATTTATCGACTTCTTCTTTTATATCGACCGCAGGAGCCCATTCTGCGGTTGCAATCGAACCTTCACCCGCTTTTTCATCCCGCGAAAGCGTCAGTTCTCTTTGTAATTGGTTTAGTAATCCCCACGGTTCATAACGTACGATAGCCATTTCTTGTCTCCTAAAGATTAATGTCTTAATTCAATAACAAACTTGAAAACGATTACTTGTCTTCATTGAAGATGTGGGGGCAGCGGTTTTTTTGTCAAGTGGTGCAATCTTAAAAAAGACGATTGATCTGAAGCAAGCCGGACGGGGCATGTTGCTCTGGATAAGCGCTGATCGGGTCGGGGTAACGGGATTTCGCCCGTTACCTCTCCCACACCACCGGTAATGCGGTTTTCCGCAACGGCGGTTGAATCCAACAGCTTATGCTGTTGAGAGTTCTGAGGGTGCATACAATCCATAACGTCTTAAAGTGGCATTACTTAGAAGCGTGTGAAGAATGGGGCATTTGGCTATCGGCCAAGCACCCAGTGAGCTACTCGCCAATTTCAACTGACGAGGTTTCGCTCCTAATCTGCGCAATGCATTAAGCCGTCCTTTCTTGTTATGCCAGCGTAGCCAGAAACATTTGCGCATATGGCGGCGTGTCCAACCGGCTAGTCGTTCGATATTCAAACGATTGCTTGCCAATTTGAAGTAATTCCACCATCCCACGCTGTATTCCTGCCATTGTTTGACCCGCTGTTTGCTGGTCAGGCCCTGCCTTGCATTCCAAAGATTGCGCACTTTATCCTTGTAGCCCTCAATCGCTTTGGGTGCGATTGCAATTTCGCCCTCTTCGGTAATCTGAAAACTGAGAAACTGCCGCTCCCAAGGTCGACCCGTACCGCTTTTGTCCTGATTGACCCTCAGTTTTAGATGCTTCGCTATCCAGGCGCTGAGACTTTCCAAGACCCTTTGGGCGCTACGTTCGCTGCTAACGTAGACGGTAATATCATCTGCGTAACGGCAAAAACTCAGTTCTCGCTTTTCCAGTTCTTTATCCAGTTGATCCAGGTAGATATTCGCCAGTAGCGGGCTGAGCGGACTACCCTGCGGGGTGCCTTTATCGCGACGTTCTACTTTGCCATCCATCAGGATGCCTGTTTTCAAATAGCGTCTTATCAAATCCAGAACGGGTTTGTCTTCGATTTTACGGCTGATTTGATTCAGTAAAATATCATGATTGACTTCGTCAAAGAACGCGCTGATGTCAATATCAACGACCCAGCTTTTACCTTCTCGAACATAGGATCGAGCCATTAGCACAGCCTGCTGCGCACTGTGTCCGGCTCGGTAGCCGTAACTGTGCGGGCTGAACCCTCTATCGAATGGGTCCGTTAAGGCTTGTTGCACCGCCTGCTGGATGATACGGTCTTGTACCGTGGGAATCCCCAACAGCCGTTCCCCGCCGTTGGCTTTGGGTATTTTGATACCCTTCAGCGGCGTTGGAACGTAACTACCTGCTCTTAACTTTACTTCGATTTCCGGTCCATGCTGCTGCCAATGTTGCTCTGTCTCGGTAATGCTTCTTCCGTCTATCCCAGCACAGCCTTTGTTGCGTCTTACCGCATCTTGGGCATTTTGCAGATTGATAGGCTGAAGTATGGCCTCCATCAAACACTCTTTTGTCATTTCCTTTCTCCTTTTACCGCTAACCTTGGCTTGCATCCCGCGCTGCTTGGTCCACAAGGAATCCACCCTGCTTCTGTTTCACCGCTAAGGGGGTAGTTTGCCGCGCCGCAGCAACGCCCGCTTGTTTCAGAATACTGTTCGCTTCCGGTTAACCTCGTTTGGATTAATGATCCAGATTCTTCGGCCCTTCGCTCCATCCCCATTACAGGAACTTCTTCGCTACTACGGCCTCTGCTGACTTCTCCAACACTCTCATGTTGGAGATCTCCCCAGGAAAGGCGCCAAAACTGTCTGCCCGTGCCGCCAAGCTCTACTTGATGTGTCTTTCGGTAACGGTTGGATTTCGTGTTTCCTAGCACACTCATCGCCCACACCCTGCCTCGCTGCTTGTTCGTGTTCCTACGGTCGTGCATTCGCTGTACGCTTCTTTCAGGCTGGCCTCGCGGCTTCCCCCTTGCGTTGTCGCTACGGTTGTCGTTACTGCTTCCGGTTATCTCCTTCCAGATAACAAGTTTTGGCCCATGCTGGGCACACTAGGAGCGGGCCATGCCCGCGATGATGGCGCTACAACTTAGCATCGCTGCCCAAATGTCGCGGGCGCGGCCCGCTCCTACGGCGTCATTACGCTTAACTTAATGGCAAGGTTGTTTAAACGAGAACACTTCATTTCGGCGTTGGGGAAGCCCCGCCTGCCAGGCGAAATGATTTTTCTAGGTCAAGCGGCTTGCCCGATAGGCGCGCAGCAGCGCAATAAACGCCAGGAAATCGTATAAGCCGTGAATAACAATCGGGAGTAGTAAATTCCTGTCACCGCCATAATCCATAGATAAACCCAAATAAATCCCCACTAAAGCCGCCAGCACCGCATAAAGCGGTGTCACGGCATGAGCCAGGCCGAAAATAATATTGCTGCCAACCAAGCCTGCGGTCAAACCCCAGGAAGACTCCATCCAGGGCTGGATAACACCGCGAAACAGCAGCTCTTCCGATAGTCCGGCAATTGACGCCAGTATCAATAAGTCAGTCCAGTGATAACGATGCAAATTGGAGCCCAAGGTCTCAAACAGCATGTTTTTAATCTTTATTAATGGCTCGGTCTGCATTTGCTCCAGGGTCAGGAACAGTAAAAATAAAGGAATGGCCCCTATCATGCCGTAAGCGATGGCCGACTCTGAAAAATGCAGGTCAGCGAAAGGATTGATGTCCGCGATCCAACCT
>Ga0208752_100627_pt1 | contig 10198 bp, 7 predicted proteins | sample LakWasMet27_LOW6_2_FD_183871 | JGI IMG/M metagenome (GOLD analysis project Ga0208752, IMG submission 183871) | Freshwater sediment methanotrophic microbial communities from Lake Washington under simulated oxygen tension - Sediment Metagenome... | ecosystem: Environmental > Aquatic > Freshwater >... | reverse complement strand
GCTGACACTTCGCGGTTCGCGTTGAGGGTGGGTCATGCGGCCGCGAGCTCCCCCTCGGAGGGCTCGTGACGGCGACCTCGCCGGCTTCGGCCGACAGCAAGTTCCGCGGCGGGCGACACCGCGCGCCGACGCTCGTTGGCCACGACCTCCATGAGCGCCCCGATGGCGGCCGTCGAGCGCAGGTTGTAGTGGGTGCCCTGTCGATGTCGGAAGCTGCGGCCGGCGCGCTCCGCGCCGTTGCTCGTCGCCTCCCAGCGGGGGTCGCGGAGGAAGTGGCTGAGCGAGGCGAATCGTTCGTCCGTCATGCGACGCTGCACCTGCCGGAGCCCCGCGAGCGTCCCCGCCTCGGCGTCCTCCCGCCACCGCACGAACCGCTCACGGGCCTCCGGGACCGATCGTCGTCCCTCGCTGTCGCCGTGCCAGATCGCGTACCAGTCCTGGGCCCAGCGGTGGACGACGCGAAGCGGCTCCCCGGCGGGCGCCTCAAGCAGCTCGGCAACCACCGCGCGGTCCGCCTCGGAGAGGTGTTGCACACGGGCCACCAGCGACCAGCGATGGGACTTCAGCTTCTGCCGGAAGCAGCGCACCTGGTCCCAACTCGCCCACCCGGCCGGGGGCGGCGGCTCGGGCGCCGTGTGCCGTCGCGACGTCGTCTCCTGCGGCGCTGCGCGCTGCTCCTTGGGGAGGACCGTCCCTCGCAGCCACGCGCGGACGGTGTTCCGGCTGTGGCCCGTCCGCCGGGTGATCTCGCGGACGCCCGCGCCTTCGGCCCGGAGTCGGCGCACGAGCGCGATCCTGGCGTCGCGATCGTCGGGGCCCGGCGCCTGCGGGTCGACCCGCCGCAACAGCGCACCCGCTCGATTCGGCCGCCGTGGCGGCGTCGGGAGGGCCGCCCTCACCTCGGGCGTGATGGCCATCGCGGCGCGCAGCAGGCGCCGGGTCTCGTGGAACAGGCAGAGCTGATGGGCGGCCTGCGGCCACACCCTGGCGACCACCTCGGGGTACAGCGCCGAGCCGTCGGTGACGACCTCCGCGGGCGCGATCCCGGCGTCGCGCAGCCGCTCCAGGAACCCCTCCACGGCGGGCTGCTGGACGGAGCCCTGGACGAGCTCGTAGCCGACCAGGCGATCTCCGTCGGGTGCCCCGGGATCAACCGCGAGCAGCAGCGCGAGGTCGCCCTGGTAGACCTCATCGACGCAGAGCACGCCCGAGAAGGACTGCACGATCCACGCGGTGTAGTCGTCGCCGAGCGTCTGGCCGGCGGCGAAGGTGCGGCACCAGTCGCGGATCACCGTGGCGCTGGGGCGCACGCGGAGGTCGCGCGCGAGGCGGGCCGGGACGCGGCACGCCGCCATGCCGTCGGAGAAGACGGCGTGGACGGCCGCCGCGACGACGCGGTTGGTGTAGCTGGCGCCGGGCCGCAGGAAGGGCGGCTGCGCTCGGAAGTGCTGACCGCACGCTGGGCAGCGATACACGCCCACCCGCACGCGCAGCAGGGCGACCTCGTCGAGGGCGGCGTCGATCGCGATCCTCGTCGCCTCCCAGGCGCGGCGGACCTCCTGCCGGCAGCGCGGGCAGGGCGCGGACGGCGGGCTGAACTGCACCTCGTGGAAGGAGCACGGGACCTGCTGAATGGTGGAGCTGGTCATCCCGGAGGATGCGCCCGACCACCGAGGGGGAGCTCGTGGCAGCCGCGTGACCCACCCTCAACGCGAACCGCGAAGTGTCAGTACCGACGGGTCCAATCTCGTGAGTGCCGACACGCATGCGGGGGAGCGTCGGGCGCGCGAGCAGTCAGGGGCTGGTTCGGGAGGGCGGACTCGCAGCGAATTCCGCGTCCTGATGCTCGTTCGATTACAGCGCCGGGCGTGTCGTTGCCGTTGGTGTGGCGCGAGCATTACGTCGTTGCCGCTGTGGGCGCCGTCGAGGTCGAGGCCGCCGTCGCGCTTGTCGATCAGGGCTTCGAGGTCGTTGCATTCGACGAGTCCGAAGGCACCTGGGACGCGCCCTTCGCTTCGCTCGAACGCCTCCTCGGAAGGACTCCATGACCTCCGCGCAGTTCAGCCCCGGCTCCCTCGTCCGCGCGCGCGGACGCGAGTGGATCGTCCTCAACGGTAGCGACGCCGACGTCTTGCGCGTGCGCCCGGTGTCCGGCTCCGAGGAAGACCAGACCCTCCTGCACCTCGGGCTCGAGCCCGAACCCGTCACCGAGGCGACCTTCCCCCCGCCGACGCTGAAGCAGACCGCGAGTCACGGCGCGGCGACCCTCCTCCGCGACGCCCTCCTGCTCTCGCTCCGCCGCGGCGCCGGGCCCTTCCGGGCCGCGGGACAGATCGCCGTCGAGCCCCGGGCCTACCAGCTCGTCCCGCTGCTGATGGCGCTCAAGCTCGACGTGGTGCGTCTGCTCGTCGCCGACGACGTTGGCGTCGGCAAGACCATCGAGGCCGCTCTCATCGCGCGCGAGCTCCTCGATCGCGGCGACATCACCCGCTTCGCCGTCCTGTGTCCGCCGCACCTCGTCGATCAGTGGACCACCGAGCTCGAGGCGCGCTTCCACCTCCGCGCCGTGCCCGTCACCGCCCACGGCGCCGCGCGGCTGGAGCGCGACCTGCCCGTCGGCGACAGCATCTTCCACGCGCACCCGTTCACCGTGGTCAGCCTCGACTACATCAAGAGCGAGGCTACCCGTCGATCAGCGCCATGCCTGAACGGACGTAGCGCCATCCAGGAGCTCCCAGGGGGTTGAACGCACGGTCCGTCCGGAGGCATGAGAGCGGTTCTCTACGCCAACCCTCGCACCACGAGGCGGACCGTGCTCCCAACCAGTGCCCAAGTTGCCTCGACGACGCAAGGGCGTCGTGCCTCGCGTCCCTTCTCTCGCTTCGAGCGCGCCGACGCCGTCGCCCACGCGGAGGCCTCCACAACGAGCGGCGCCGCCCGCCTTCGGGGCCTCTCTCGTCGCACCCTGCGCACCTGGCGAGCGCGACGTCTGCGCGATCCCGACCGCCCCGCACTCTCGACCTTCCTTGCCAGCCCCGAGGGTGTGCGCGCCCTTCATCGCATCGTCGTGGCAGCCCTCTTCGTCTTTGGCGTGATGGGCGGCGCCGGCGCCGCGACGCTCCGCACCTTCTTCGTCCTCGCCGGTCTGGCGCCCTGGATCGCCTGCTCGGAGAGCACCCTGCGACGCGCCTCCACGACCCTGATCGACGCCATCGGGACGTGGGGCGACGCCACCGGCGAGCAGATGGGAAACGCGGTGCGCGGCGGCCCCGAGCGGTTGATCTCCATCGCCCTCGACGAGACCTGGAAGCGCAGCATGATCCTCGTCGCGATGGACACCGCCTCGGGCTTCGTTCTCGCCGAGGTGCATGCCGCCGCGCGCGACGCGGCCACCTGGACGGCCACGATGGCGAAGGTGTTGGCGCGCTGCCAGTGAAGGTCGTGCAGGCCGTGGCCGACGAGGCCAAGGGCATCGCGGCCTGCGTCGCGGGGATGCTCGGGGTGCATCGCGGGAGCGATCTGTTCCATGGACTGCACGAGCTCGGCCCCGTGCTCGGGGCGCTGCACAGCAAGCTCGCCGAAGCAGAGGTCGCCGCCAAAGCGACGCGGGAGGCTCAGCGCGCGGCACGAGGGACGCCCCAGGCATCGGCCGCACGGGCGACGCACACCGAGCACCGGCAGTCCGTGCGGCGCCTGCGCCATCGCATCGAGACCGCCACCGAATGCATCCGGGGCCTGAGCCGGGCGTTCCACCCGGTAGACCTCGCGACCGGCGAGCGAGTCGAGGCGCTCGCGGTGCGGCGGAAGCTGGAGCAGCTCCTGGCGCGAATGCTGTACGCCGCGCAGGAGAGCGACGTGCGTCCCAAGGTGCTCGAACGGATCCCCAAAGTGCTGCGGTTGGTGCCGACCTGGACGGCCTCGCTCACCTGGTGGGAGCGATTCGAGGCGGCCCAGCGGGAGGCCCTTGGGTTGCCCGCAACGCTGACGGCCGTGGTGCGCGACCTCGTGATCCCGTGGGCGTACCTCACGCACCGGCGGACGGTGGCGTCGCACGCCGCGGAGCGGTCGGCGCTCGGCGCGGTGTTGACGACGGTGACCACGAAGCTCGCCGCGTCGTCGGCGTGGTCGTCGCTGTCGTCGAGCAGGCAGGAGTCGCTGCAGCGATGGGCGCTCGCGACCGTCGCGCACTTCGTGAGGACGTCGTCGTGCGTCGAGGGGCGCAACGGCTTCCTGTCGCTGCGCTACCACCACCGCCGCGCCCTGCCGCCTGCGCTGCTCAAGGCGCTCACGGTGATCCACAACTACGTGCTGCGCCGTGACGACGGAACCACCGCCGCCAAGCGGCTCTTCGGCATCCCCCACGGCGACCTCTTCGAGCACTTCCTCCAGGTCATCCCCCCACTCTCGCTGCCGCGAAAGCGCACGGGGTGAGCCCGCGCGTCATGCCCTGAACGGCTGACCGGGGATGGCGCGGATAGACGCATGGCCGCCCGCGACGACACAGATTCGCGGCGGGAGAGAGTCGCCTTCAACCTACCGCACCCCGCAGTCCAAGAACCGACGACCTGCGTCGTCCGAGGGTTGACTTAGCTCGTTCCGCAATCGCACGGTCCCTCGCGCATAGAGGCTGCGAATGGTGAGTTGGTACTCGGGCCCGGAAGCTCCGCTTGAGTGAGTGAGCACACACGGCTCACGCAGTTCCAGCGCACCACGAGCACCCGTCCCCGCCGTCCCCGCTTGGGTGATCACAGCGCGGCAGGTGGCACCCCCACTGCGGAAGATGCAGTAGGTATCGGCCGCGCCGCATGATAGCCCGCGACCCTCAACGGACACCCCCACAGACACCAATCCAAGAGTCGAAAACAGCGCACCGGTACCGGCGACGTTAGCCCGCACGCCGCCTGCGACGACTGCTCCCTCAAGAGTCGTATACATCGGCTGACAGTCAACGACGTCAATCGCGAGGCCATCAGAGGTCAGCGGACTGCACCAGCGTTGAACGCCACCGTCGTCAGAGTCCGCCTCGACAGCAATGAACTCCTCCGCGCAGCCCGAAGCGGCCGGGCCGGAGTCTCGGATCGCAGAGTCCAACGTCGCGGCATCCGACGAATCCTGGTCCCGTGGAGGCGAAACCTGGGTACAAGACGCGAGCAGCCAGGTGCTCAGCAACGCCACGCCGCTACAGAGATAGATGTTGCGCATTATTCACCATGCGGGCAGAGCGTAGCCCCGCTGCGTCGAAGTCGCCAGATTGATCCGATAGTAATCACACGTCGTGCCGGCCACCGGGCGCACGCGGAACTCGTAGTCACCCGCGGCCAGAGCCTCGACATAACCACCCGCTCCGGCGGTGTTGCCTCCCTGATCCGCAACTGCGGCGCCGTCTGTCCAGCGCATGATCGCCTGTCCGCCCAAGTTCAGCATGTTGTTAGGACCCGAGCTCGGACCGTAGACGGACAGCTCGACGGCACAAGGCTGCTGAGTGTCGGAGACCGAAACGGACACGCCCTGGGACTCTGCGAGGGTGATCCGATAGGTATGCTCGGTCGACGAGGTTGGAAGGCGTCCCGCGAACCGGTCTCCCCAGGACTGACGGGCATACCGAACCCCCGGACTCAGATCGCAGGCCGGTGAGGACGACGCGCACCCAAGCCACGCCACCGTGGTGTAGGTTCCGGTAGTGTTTGCAAGCACGACCCAGGTCCAATGGCCAGCCGTCGGAAGACTTGGAATCGACCAATAGGTGCTCGTCGACGTGATGGCGTGACTTGTGTAAAAATTTCCTGCCGGATCGTACAGAAGGACGGTCGCTGAAGACAGACCGCTGACCTGAATGTCCAAGTTCGTCGTGGTGTTGGGAACCTGAATCTGGAAGGCGTCCGCATCACCGACCGTGCCGGCTGAAGCAGACGTGGAATACGTGTGAACCATGGGGAGGGCCTCGGCGACCGTCGCCGCAAGGTCATCGTAACCAGCCTCCAGCCGAATACGTCCTTCCCATCGCTGCGTTCCTGATCCTCCCCACACGTAAACAGCGTACCAGCCTGTGGTGGGCAGCGAGGGAGTTGTCAGGGTGCCTGTGTATGAACTCCAGTACGTGCCCAGGTTGTCGAGAAGCGCGATCTCGACGTTGGGCGACCCGGCCGTGTCCTTGAACCAAGTTTCGAGGCGATAGCTCGATCCCGCGACTCCGCGAAACAGAATGACGTCGGCGTCGAGGTTGTCCTCAAGCTTCGGGTAGAGGCCCGACCCGTTGCCCCACCAGAGTTTGGTCCAGATGTTCGATCGTACCGGGATCGCCGTTCCACGCCACCAGTAGTCGGGGTAGTCGTCTCCGCTCACAAAGCCGGTGCCGGAGTATACGGAACTAACCGCTCGAGTGACCTCGTGGCGCGCCACCGTGTTGTTCAGAAGCCGGCTGTAGTAGCTGTCGGTGCCGAGAACGAAGTCCCGGGTCGCGTTGTTCGACTGCCCGCCCGTGGAATACAGTACGCCCGCGAGTGCATCGCGCCAGCCGGCGGTGAACACAAGTCGCGTTCCCATCGTGTCCATGAAGTGATTGACGTAGGCGTCCGGCTTGCAGAGCAGCGCCGAGCCTGACGGACGGATTGGCCAGTTCTGGCACCGCAGACCCCTCTGACAGTTGGCGTCCGTCGTACACGTGCGCGCGCAAAGGCCGCCGTTTGGGGAGACTCCATTGTACCCACCGTCGGCCGCCGCGCACACGAACCCCGCCCCACATGTCACCTGGCCAGGACAATCGAGCGTGCTGCCCGCATCTTGCGACCAAGTTCCAAAGTCGTCCGTCGTGGAATCGTAGGAAGTGTAGGTCCAGGAGCCTGCGTAGTTTTCGGTCGGACTGTTGCTGCTTAAGTAGCGGTACCTCGGCAGAGCGGCCCCCAAAAGTTGCGCAACCGGATCCCTGCTCGCATCCCAGATGTCGGGACGCCAAGACGAAGCCGGAGGCCGGAGATTGACCGGGATCGTAGAGGGGTTGAGGTTCTTGCAACCGGCACCGCTCTGACTGGCGCAGTTCTGCACCGTGTGGCCGAACTCGTGGGCTGCACTGATGATCGCGTCTCCATCAGTATCGTACGCCGTACCTACGTCGTCCGTGGCTCCAGCAGCGCAGAACACCGAGGCCCAAGAGGTACTCCCGTTCAGGTCTGGAGGGTTGAAGTTTCCAGAATCTGACCCGCCGCAAGCGAGGGCTCCAACCGAGTTGAAAAGGAACGCGAACCGCTGCGTAACCTCCTGAGACAGGTGGTCACGTACCATCGCCTGCCAGTAGGTAAACCACCCAAAGAGAAGCGCCGTGCTGCGAGGATACTGCCCACTGCTGGGGTTTGCTGCCCAAGACGCGTTCGGATCACCGAAGTTGAACGCGGGAACTCCCGCCGGGTTCCAGGCGACGCGCAAGGGGACAGGCGCGTTCGTGTTGATGTCCTGGCGCTCGACGCGCCCGTAGTGGGCAGGGTTGGAGCTACCGACGGGGCCCTCCAAGCCGATCTGTACGAGTGACTGGGTAAAGTTGTGGGTACCATCGACGTACGTGTTCCCGTACGACGACCCATCTGCGGGATTGACGACGTTCGCGCTGCGAAAACGGATCGTTTGCTGGGAGACAGGGGCCGACCTGCTCACGCCCGGCGGCAGTCCCGGCATCCTCGCCGGTCCGTAACGATCCACCTGTCGGTGAGCCTGAAGGACCTCCCCATCGACGGCTCCAACGGTAACCGACCAGCCGCTCCGATAGCCTACGTGCCAATACGGAGCACACCGATTGCTGCAAGACCAGCGCAGTTGCGCCGAGACGCGCGCATCGTTGGGCGTCCGATCGCTGGCTGAGATCGCCAGGGAGCTCAGATGGCGATCCGCGATGGAGGTCGCGCGATCAGCCGCGATCCACTGCTCGCGAGGGGCGTTAGGACGTTCAGCTCTTCCAGTGTTCGTGATCACCTTGATCCGGGTCAAGACACCCGGTCCGAGCCGGGATGATGCGGTGCTCACGAAGGCTTCGATGAACTCCCCATCGACCGGCAGTCCTTCCCGCAACCTCTCCCCATGAAGGACCGTGACCTCATCGCCAAGCCCTGACGTGCCCGAAAGGACAAGATCCGCGCGAGAATCGAATCCCCAGATCTGCGACACCTCGTCATAGTGCGCGTCCAGGAAGGCATTCCAGACGCCCTGCGCATCCAGTTCGCGGCGGACGAAGAGGAGGTTCTCGACGTCTGATGGTCCCCCGTGGATGTCGTCCCAGGCCACACTGAGCTGGCCACCAGCAGCTGAAGCGAGACGGTCCAGAGCCGAGCGCTGGGTCGGAGTTTCGGCCCCGAGCACATGGGTTCCGCGCATGCCGAGCCTGCCCTCCCGCGCGAAGGACGCTTCCCGTCGTAGCTCCCCGTATTCCTCCAACTCGGCCTGCGAAAGATATCGCAGGCCGTCTCGCACACGAGCGCCGGTTCTCCCGCCGCTCCGCTGAAGCAGTGCTCCAACAGGAGACATGCCGGCGGATGATGGTCTTGTCTGGGTGACGTGCCCCTCTTCTGGCAGAGCATCATCGGCAGGCGCCGACACGCGCGCGTCCAACTGGTCTGCCGCGCCGGCGGAGAGTACGTCCGTCGAGTTCTGCCCTTCGACGGTCCCTGCATCGCTTGAGATGATGGGCTGTACAGCCAAAGACTCTGTGGAGTGGAAACCGCAGCCCACAAAGCTGGTAGCGCAAAGCAGTGCCGCAATCCTGCGGCACGTTTGACGAGTAGACTTCATCAGCGAACCCCTTGCACCGAGTGCTACTAGAGGCTTGGTCGGCCGTCAATCCGGGATGATGCGCACCCGGTTGATCTGGACGGGGGATAGTCCAGGCGGCTGGGATGGGAGACCATCCAGCGTCCGAACCGTCCCTCGTGGCGGCGAAGAGACCTGTTGATTCGATGGTTTACAGAAGAGATAGCGATTTGGTGAAGCGCCCCCGCGGGCGGGTGACCGCCGACGGTGAGGCTCCAGGCGCTTCGCCAAGGCGCGGTTGAACGAAGCCGCGGAGCCTCCGCTCGGCCGTCAGTCCAGAACCCTATGGGGAAATTAGCCGAAGCCCTTGTTTCCCAGCGATTCAGTCAGTAGCGGGGAGGGAATTCGGCGGGTGTTCAGGGCGGCACATGGGGCGAAGGTCGGACACATCGTAACGCGGTCCGGCCTGCCGCGAAGCGGCTTCGTTCAAGAATCATTACGCGCATGAGTAAGGTCTAGACCCGCTGGCGGTGCCGCAGGCGGAGGCGTGATGGGGCCTCCTTCGCCCGACCGGCAGGAGCTTCTTCCGCGACGGTGACGTTGGCCGCGCCTCGTGACCCGCCGCGAGCACCTCGGCGCTGCGGTGCAGGATCTGTTGGATCCCCCCGCGCGAGACGGTCAATCCCTGGCGCTCGAACAGCTTCTTCGTCTGGCCGAGAGTCAGCCCGAGTTCGCTCTTGGTCTGGACGATCTCGGCCTGGGCGCGCACACCGAGCTTGGGGCTCGGGCCCAGGCCGCCCGGCAGGGGCGCCAGCACGGCCGCCTTGCAGTCGCGGCAGCGCCCTCGGCATCGACGGAAGCGGATGACCTCCTTGCGCGCCGGGATGAGCTCCTCGACGAAGTGCTCGCCGGGCTCCTCCTCGGTGGGCTCGATGATGCCGCCGCACGAGCACCTCGGCGGCACGGGCACCGGGACGTCTCGGTCGGCGGACGTCGGGGCGGGACGACTGGTGCCCTCGTGCCCCTCGGGCCGACCGGGGCCGCGACCCGTCGCACGCCGCTTGTCGCGAGGTTTCTGCGCGATCTTGCCGCCGGGGCGGACACGATGGCCGCGCTTCCACGCCTCGATCACCTTGCTCAGCTCACCGACGATCCGCTCCAGCTCCGCGATCCGTGCGTCGCGCTGGCGCAGCATCTCCTCCAGCTCGGCGATGCTCTCGGCGTCGGTCACACCGCGAGTAGAGCTCTCGTCCGAGCGGAGAAACAAGGCCCTCGTGCACGACCCGTCGCCGGGCCCGCTGGCGCGGGTCCGACCGCCCAGCTCATTGAGCTAAACAGGTACGAACAAGCCCATCGGTGTGGCGGAGTACGAACTCGTCCAGGCGTTGCCCGAGCGTCTCGAGACGAGCCTTCCCAGCATCGAGCAGATCGAGCACGAGCTGGAGGTTCCTCCCGCGGTGACCGCGGC
>Ga0208752_100621_pt1 | contig 10246 bp, 6 predicted proteins | sample LakWasMet27_LOW6_2_FD_183871 | JGI IMG/M metagenome (GOLD analysis project Ga0208752, IMG submission 183871) | Freshwater sediment methanotrophic microbial communities from Lake Washington under simulated oxygen tension - Sediment Metagenome... | ecosystem: Environmental > Aquatic > Freshwater >... | reverse complement strand
TATTTGCCTTATGCCCGGAAAGCGGCCGATATGTTGCGGGTTTTGGCCGGGCCTACACAATTAATGTTGAGGATGATACATTGTCCCCGTTGGCTAAAAAGCAGTGACTGCGTGCCTGTTCCTATCCGTCAAGACTTACCTGCTCTCCTTTCTATCTCATTGTTTTTAAAATAACCGCCATCTTACTTGCCTGGAAAATGGATGCTGATTTACAGGGATGACAGAAATCCGAGTAGTGGCTGGATTGATACTCTAATTCCGTTCATACTGGATCCCGTATTCTCAAGCTGAATCCGATGCCATGCCGTTAACATCGTTCCATCCTATCGTCGCCCACTGGTTCAATACCCATTTCGACGCCCCCTCGGACGTTCAACGCCAGGCTTGGCCTGCGATTCGTGCGGGCGAATCCACGCTGATCGCTGCCCCTACCGGCTCGGGTAAAACCCTGGCGGCATTTCTTGCGGCCATCGACCAGTTGGTGCAACAGGGACTGGAATCGCCATTACCGGATGAAACCCGGATTCTCTATATATCGCCGCTCAAAGCGCTGTCCAACGACATTCACAAAAACCTGGAGCTACCGCTGAACGGCATTCGCCTTGCACTACTGGAAAGCGGTCTGCCCGATGTCGCTATCCGGGCTCAAACCCGCACCGGCGATACCTCGACGGCGGAACGCGCGGCCATGAAGCGCCATCCGCCGCATATTCTGGTCACCACCCCGGAATCGCTTTACATATTGCTGACCTCGGATTCAGGACGCCAGATGTTGAGCTCGGTGCGTAGCGTTATCGTCGATGAGATTCATGCGCTGGCAGGCAACAAGCGTGGCGCACATCTTTCGCTTTCCCTGGAACGTCTGGCGCAACTGACGGCAACCCCGCCGGTGCGCATCGGTTTATCCGCCACCCAAAAACCGGTCGAATTGATGGCGCATTTTCTGACCGGAACCCAGACAACGCAATGTACGATTATCGATACCGGCCATAAACGGCAACGCGATTTGCAGATAGAAGTCACCGGCTCGCCGCTGGAAGCGGTCATGGCGACGGAAGTCTGGGGCGAAATCTACAATCGTCTTGAACAGTTGATCGAGCAACACCGCACGACTTTGATTTTTGTGAATACCCGCCGTCTGGCCGAACGCGTGGCCGCGGCGCTGGCCGAACGCTTGGGCGAAGAATTTGTCACTTCCCATCACGGCAGTCTGGCCAAGGAACACCGGCTGGCAGCGGAACAGCGCTTAAAACAGGGCACCCTCAAAGCCCTGGTGGCGACGGCTTCACTCGAGCTCGGTATCGATATCGGTGAAGTGGATCTGGTTTGCCAGCTGGCCTCGCCGCATACCATCTCAACCTTTCTGCAACGGGTCGGGCGCTCCGGCCACCAACTTGGCGCCACGCCGAAAGGACGCCTGTTTCCGCTGTCGCGTGATGATCTTGTGGAATGCACCGCCATGCTGGCGGCGATTCAACGGGATGAACTAGACCATATTTCAATACTGGAACATCCGCTGGATGTGCTGGCGCAGCAAATCGTAGCCGAAATTGCCAGCCGCGAGTGGCACGAAAACGACCTTTATCAGGCCTTTTCCGCCGCCTGGCCTTACCGGGAACTGACGCACGAGCAGTTTATAGACGTTGTCAAAATGCTCAGCGACGGCTTTCACACACGGCGCGGCCGGCGCGGTGCCTATCTGCACCGGGATGCCGTTCACGGCATGCTGCGGCCTCGCAAGGGGGCACGGCTGACCGCGCTGCTTAACGGCGGGGCCATTCCCGATCAATTCGATTACGATGTGATCTTGCAGCCGGAAGGCATTTTTGTCGGTACCCTGAACGAGGACTTCGCGTTTGAAAGCCTGCCGGGCGATATATTTCAGCTGGGCAACAGCTCGTATCGAATGCTCAAGATCGAACAGGGCCGGGTATTTGTTGAAGATGCCCACGGACAGCCGCCCAATATCCCGTTCTGGATGGGTGAAGCGCCCGGCCGTAGCGATGAACTGTCGCTTGCCGTATCGAATTTACGCGCTACCGTGGATGCCAAGCTCGAACAGGGAGAAGATGCGGCTTACCATTACCTCAAGGAGAACCTGCAGCTTCCCCATGCCGCGGCGGAACAACTGGCGCAATATCTGGCCGCGGCCAAGGCGGCTCTGACGGTCTTGCCTACGCAGCAGAAAATCGTGTTCGAACGCTTTTTCGATGAAACCGGCGATATGCATTTCGTCATCCACTCGGCTTACGGTTCCCGGATTAACCGGGCCTGGGGCCTCGCGCTGCGAAAACGCTTCTGCCGCCGCTTCAACTTCGAACTACAGGCCGCCGCCGGCGAAGACACCATTGTGCTGTCACTCGGCCCGACCCACAGTTTTCCGTTGGATGAACCGGCACAGTACCTCAAAGCGGCTACGGTCAAAGACATCCTGATTCAGGCACTGTTAGCGGCCCCGATGTTTCCGTCGCGCTGGCGCTGGGTTGCCAACACCGCGCTGGCCGTGCCGCGCAACCGCGCCGGCAAGAAAGTCCCGGCCTATTTTCAGCGTAACGATGCCGAAGATCTTATCGCCCTGGTCTTCCCGGATCAGCTCGCCTGTCAGGAAAACATCGCCGGAAACCGGGAGATCCCCGAGCACCCGCTGGTCAACCAGACCTTATCCGACTGTTTGCACGAGTTGATGGACATCGACGGCCTGGAACACTTATTGACCGGCATCGAACGGGGAACAATCACCGTCATCGCCAGGGATTTGGCCAGCCCTTCTCCGCTGGCGCTGGAAATACTGAACGCCCGGCCCTATGCCTTTTTAGACGATGCCCCGGCCGAGGAACGCAGAACGCTGGCGGTGCAGCAACGTCGCTTCATGGACCCGCAAAGCGCCGCCGACATCGGCCGCCTGAACCCCGAGGCCATCGAAAGGGTGCGCATCGAAGCCTGGCCGGAAGCCCATACCGCTGATGAACTTCACGATGCGTTGGTGGTTCTGGGGTTTCTGACCGAAACCGAGGGAGAACGCGGCCCGCTTTCGGACTTGCATGACAATCTTGCCCACGGCTGGCCCAGCCTGATGGAAAGCCTGCAAAAGAGCAAACGCGCGACCGTCATGACCCTTGCCAATGACACGCGCCTGTGGATTGCGGCCGAACGCTTGGAGGTCCTGCAACAGCTGTTTCCGAAGGCACCGATCCATCCTGCCATCGAAGCGGTTGCCGCTGATGAAGCAAGCGATCAGGACAGCGCCGCAACGGAAATCATCCGCAGCCGCCTGGAAGGTTTGGGGCCGGTCACAGCCGCGCAACTAGCCGACTCGCTGGCATTGGACATAGCAGCTATCGACCGCGCCTTGATCGCATTGCAACAGGAAGGCTTCGTGATTCAGGGAAGGTTTACGCAGGAAGGCACTGAGACAGAATGGTGCGAACGCGGCTTATTGGCGCGCATTCATCGCTATACGCTCAAGCAATTGCGCACTGAAATCGAGCCGGTTGCGCCGGCGGATTTCATGCGCTTCCTGTTTCGCTGGCACGGCCTGGACGATCCGGGCGAGGGAGAAGCCGCCCTGCAACAGCGATTATTACAACTAGAAGGCCTCTGTCTTCCGGCCGTCAGCTGGGAGGCCGATATTCTGCCTGCCAGAATGCGTTTCTATCTGTCTTCCGATCTGGATAAATTGTGCGGCTCCGGCAAAATCACCTGGCTGCGTCTGCAACCCCCTGCCGGCATGGCGTTGAACAAACGTAAAAACCCTGCCGGAAAATCGACCTCGATCAGCTTTATCAGCCGGCCCAATCTTCCGCACTGGCGCGCCTATGCGCCGCTGCCGGCCAATGAGGCGCTGGATTTGTCCGGCAAAGGGCAAAGAGTCTACGATGCGCTCAGGCAATGGGGCGCCAGCTTCTTCGAAGACCTGCTGGCAGAAACCGGCCTGCTCAAATCGCAACTGGAAGAAGCGCTGGCGGAACTGGCCGCCTGGGGACTGGTTACGGCTGACAGTTTCCAGGGCTTGCGCACACTGATCACGACTCAGAAAGTCCAGCAACGCCGCAGCAAAAAATATCCGCATCACGATCCGTTCGCCACCTCCGGCCGCTGGTCGTTAAACCGGTCGAATCAGCCTATCGAAACCGACCGCTTTCAGCACTGCGAATACATTGCGCGAGTCCTGCTGCGCCGTTACGGCATTATCTTTCGTAAGCTGCTGGACCAGGAAGACATCCTGCCCCCGTGGCGGGAATTGTTATATGTCTTCCGGCGCATGGAGGCGCGGGGCGAGCTGCGTGGCGGCCGCTTCGTGCAAGGCTTCGCCGGGGAGCAATATGCCTTGCCCGAAGCGGTAAGCGCCCTCAGAGAAATCCGCAAACAATCCAGACAGGGCGATCTCGTTGCTATCAGCGCTGCCGATCCGTTGAATTTAACCGGTCTGGTTACGCCGGGACAACGCGTACCGAGCCAGCCGGGGCAGCGCATTTTATACCGTGACGGAATTCCGATTGCCCATAGCGCGCAAAGTAAAATCAATTTCCTTGTACAAGTTGAACCGCAGGATGAAGGGCGGATCAAGAATGCGTTACTGCGTAAACCGAACTTAACCGCTTACCAACACACTGCTCGCCTGCCGGTTTGATCTGCTTTTTTAAAGAATTACATCGCAAATATTCAAAGCCTTAAGCCCTCCATTTTGTGGACAAAATTACCCCGCTCCTCAATTGGCCGCTTCCAGCGCAGCTTTATAGAGTGAATTGACCGGTTTGGTAAAAACTCGCCGCAGCATGGGTTCGAATTCGCTGATGGGTAAGGTTTCGGCATGGGCGTCAAAGGCTGGGCTATCGTACAACTCACAAAACTCGGCTGTGCGCTCAAAGTGAACATGGTCGCGGAATTGCTCACGCATGTTGCGATCCATGCCGATATGGTGGAAGAAATAGTAGCCCTGGAAAATATTATGGTATTGGATCATCCAAAGATTGGCTTCACTGACAAAGGGCTTGAGAATGGCAGCCGCGATGTCGGGATGATTGTACGTTCCCAGCGTATCGCCAATATCGTGCAGCAGAGCGCAGACAACATATTCATCATCACGGCCATCACGCAGCGCACGGGTGGCTGTTTGCAGTGAGTGGATGTAACGGTCTACCGGAAAACCGCCAAAGTCACCCTCCAGAAGTTTAAGGTGGGCCATCACCCGGTCAGGAAGCCCTTTGGCAAATCGGCTGAATTCGCTAAAAATCAGTTGCCAATCTTCCTTGGCGCCCTCCTGCAAGGACTTGAAGTTCGCACGTGTGTTCATGATTTCGATCTCCTCATGCATATAAGGAAAAAAGGGGCTGCTCTATTTCAGGGAAATATATGAAAAAGGGAATTGCCCGCCGTTTGTGAGTATCTTACAAGAGGCTTCTGATGGCAATTCCAAGTGTCAGCTTTGGGGGGAAATCGCCAAAGGCAGCTTTTGGCCGAAGACGATTAACCCACGCAGATTAATAATCGCCGGTGTAATCCTTTTTTCCAATTTCCACGCCATTATGCCGCAGTATGGCGTAAGTGGTGGTGAGGTGAAAATGGAAATTGGGCAACACAAAATCAAGCAAGTAAGCTTGTCCCAAAAAACTGAGCTCTTTGCTACCAAATTTCAGCGTGATTTTGCGCTCTTCACTGCCGTCAACTTGCGACGCGCTGACGCTTTCTATAAACGCTTTGGTCTTGGCGATACGCGCTTGCAACTCGGAAAAAGTGCTTTCATTATCTTCATAACTGGGCACTTCAATGCCTGCCAGTCGAGCGGCGCAACCTTTGACCATATCAGTCGCAATTTGTACTTGGCGGCTCAGCGGAAACATATCCGGTGCCAGACGCGCGTTTACAAAAATGGCTGGATCGATTTTCTTTGCTTCGGCATGGGCGGCAGCTTTGTCGAGTATCCCGGATAAATTATCCAACATACGCACAAAAACGGGGATGGATGCTTGGTACATAGTCAATGACATAAAGGTTTCTCCAATGAATGATGGGGGATTGTTGTAAATTCTATACGAATAGCCAGTACATATTATTTTACTGATGTTACGCATTGTCCACGAAAGGCACGAAAAAAACATCCGCTGTAGGTTTCTCGCTGACGGCGTCATACCATGCATGCATTCATTCTCACCCTTTTCGACACCGCCCAGAACAGGCCCTCGTCGTTATACACACAGCGTCATTCTGGCAGGGATGCCGGAACCCAAGCGCAGGGAGGTGAGACTCCGTGTTACACAAGTATTTACGGGATGTGTCGTCATTCCGATAGTCCCTGACCTGGCGTTGGGCAATAAACAGGCCGATAGGCAGACCTTCCCAGGTTTTTAAAACCTGGGAAGTCTAACTGGCAACGTTCTGATGTGTTTTAACTATTTTCGTGTTTTTCGTGGACTACGCTTTATTTATTATGAGCATGCGTAACATCAGTTATTTTATAAGCTGAAAAATCTCTAATGCATTACTATCTGGGGAGCGACAAAATAGCGGTTCCTTTAAATTTTATTCATTCTCGTATATTCATGACCAGCCCGGTAGCAACTAAGGCAAAAAGACCGGAGGTCATAAAAGCTAAGGTGTAATTCCCGAACAAGCCGTGCAAATAACCGGCACCGTAACAGGCCAACGCCGCGCCGATCTGATGGGCAAAACAAATCCATCCAAAAACGGCCCCGACATTTTGTTTGCCGAACAGATCCGCTGTGAGTGCTGAAGTCGCAGGAACCGTCGATAACCAATTCAGCCCATAGACAACGGAAAAGGCCATCAATTGCCCGGTCGATTCGACATAAGGCAGCAACATTAATGAAACGCCCCGCAGCGCATAATAAATCGCCAGCGGCCAGCGCTTACCAAAACGGTCGCATAGCCAACCGGAGAACACGGTACCTGCAATATCGGTCGCGCCCATTAATCCTAATGAAACTGCCATGGTCATTTCCGGGAAGCCGTGCTCAATGCCGTGAGTAATCAAGTGCGTTTGGAACAGGCCTGAGGTGGTAAAACCGCAGATACCGAAGCTGAAAGCCAGCAACCAGAACTGAGAATTGGCCATTGCCGAACGCATCGGGTTCGGGTCAGGACCAATCTCAGGTGCAGCGTCCCCATTGTCGCCATAAGGCTGCAATCCCTTTATACCGGGATTATTAGCCATAAACATTATGACCAAGGGCAATACGACCAAGCCCAGCATCAACGCTATAAATAGCGTTACCGCCCGCCAGCCGAACTGCATGTTCAGGTTCATGATAATAGGCGTGAAGATGAGTTGGCCCGACGAAAAAGCGGCTCCCAAAATCCCTAAAGCCAGACCGCGCCGTTGCCGAAACCAGCGATTGACAACGGTCGATCCCATTACTATTGAGGTACCTCCCGAACCTGCGCCAATGATCACGCCCCAAAACAAATACAGTTGCCAGGGCTCCTGCATGAAGATGCTGCCGCCCGCCCCTAAAGTGACCAGGGTCAGCATTATTAAGGTGATGGCTTTAGTACCGTATAAATCCATCAATCTGCCTAAAAAAGGACCGGCAAGCCCAAATAAAAGCAGATTGACCGAAACGGCGCCGCTGATTGTTTCTCTACTCCACTTAAATTCATGCTCCAGCGACAGCATAATGATGCCCGGAACAGATTGAAGCGTCGATGCAACAAACAAACAGGTAAAGGTAACAGCGAGTACGATCCAGGCATAATGAATGCCGGTGCGTTTAATGGTTGTCATGATTAGCGACATATTCGAAATGGTTAAAATAATTATCTCGTTCCTACGCGTTGCGCTCGTCGTTATACACAAGTATCTAAGTAACGCGTCATACCCGCCGGGAAGCGAGTATCCAGTGCCATGGATGGCGAGCTATATACGTCCATGTAGCCTGGATCCCGGCACAAATCCGTCTGGAACGGATTTGCATTAACCCAAAGGGTGTCAGGCAGGATAGCCTGACATGAATCCCTGCCGGGATGACGTGCTTTTCAATACTTATGTGTAGCGACGAGCGCGCGCTGCGTAGTAACCCAGTCAGGGACGCTCCAGCGCCATGCCCGTCCTGAGCGTAGCCGAAGGGGTAACTTTCGAATCGAGCAGGATGGGGCATGTTGCTCGATTCGAAACGTCCCATCTGTGTCAAAGCGTTGCACGTTAGACCTTCCAGGTTTTAAAAACCTGGAAGGTCTGTATATCGCATATTTCTCGCCTAACAACAGCCCGCAGACACTTGTGTATAACGACGAGCGCGTTGCGTGGAAACGAGAGTGGTAACATCTATGCCCTGAGGGAGAAAGGATTCTGTGTCGCTTTGACCACTCCGTTATCCATAAATCATGGCGCGTCTTAACTCATCAAGTAACTCAATCAAACGGGTTACGCCCTGAAGCAATATGCCGCCGACGCCCAGCGCAAACCAGACGCCGATCACAAACCCCCAATGAATAGGCGCAGCGAAAAACTCCTCCCTGAACCAGAAGGTATGTCCCCACTCATTAAAGCCGACGCTGACCACAATCATAAACGGCCCGAATACAGCCAATGTCAACGGCAGCGAAATGCCTTTGGCATAAAGCGGCATCCGGGTTCTGGCGTATAGCCAGGCGCAACCGCCTAAAATCACATACAGCGGAAAATTAAAATAAAACTCGATAATATGATTGGCCGTAAAAGGCGTGTCGCGGATAGCGACCTGATGCCAGGAATTATCCTGTTCGGCAAAATAACTACCGGCCCAATACACCGCAAAAGTGTAAATACTGATCCACATGGTCAGGGTGAAATAGCGGCTGATTTCCTCCTTCGGCTCCAGCTTGTCCAGGTTACGATCGCGGGAAAGCCATAAATAGCCCCATACTCCGGTCACGAATACGGCGAGAATGCCTAATTCGACATAAAACAGCTGCATCCAGTACTGTTCGAAAGCCGGTTCGGACGAGTCCAATCCCGACGCAACGGCAAAAGCGCCTTGATATAGGCGTAGCCCGACATGTCGGCAGCTCATTGAGGGGGAACTGAGCCGACTCAAGCTAAACAACACGCTTGAGTGATACAGTAGGTTGAAAGAACGGCTTTGTTAAATGTTTATATTTCATCCCGTCATTGACACAATTCATGGTCGAGGCATGCTGTGTTTTTGTTATCCTGACCCGAACCCACATTGAAAAGTACCCTATGTCTAATTTAAGAACCTTTGACCTGAACTTATTGGTGGCCTTCGATGTACTGATGCGGGAGCTGAACGTTACCCGTGCTGCGGAACAGATGTTTATCACGCAATCGGCGATGAGCCATATTTTGCAGAGACTGCGGCAACAGCTGGATGATCCTCTGCTGGTTAAAACGCCGACCGGAATGAAACCCACGGAAAGAGCGCCAGCCTTGATTGAGCCGGTCAGAGGCTTACTGAATGAGATGGAGCAACTGATTCAGCCGCCGTTGGAATTTGAAGCCGGAACGAGTCAGCGACGGTTTGTGCTTGCGGCCACGGATTATATGGAGTTGCTGTTAATACCCGAGCTATTGGGATTGATCGGCCAAATCGCCCCCGGTATTGATATCCACCTTAAACGCACCGAATCGTCATTCCCGGCCGCACAATTGGAAAACGGCAGTCTTGATGTCGTGTTCGGTTTCGAATCGGTACTCAATCCGCCTCCACATTTACACTGCGAACATTTATTTAGCGACCAGATGGCCTGCGTGGTCAGGCAGGATCATCCGCTGATAACAAAACCGCCTTCGTTGGAAGAGTATTTGGCAGTTCCCCATATGTTAATTTCCCGAACCGGCAGCAACGTCGGCTTAATCGATCAAAAACTGGCGGAACGGGGATTGGAGCGGCACATCAAGCTGATCGTCCCGCACTTTCTTTCCGCACCGCTGATCGTTGCCGAAACCGACATGATATTGTCGCTACCTTATCGAATTGCCGAGCAGTTTAAAAAATTTGCACCGCTGGAAATTTTTCCGGTGCCTATCGAGCTTCCTTATTACCAGTTAGTCATGATTTGGCATCCGTTGCATGATAAAGATCCGGCCCATCTTTGGCTGCGGGACAAAATAATAGCGATAGGCCGGAACATTAACGGCTTATGAGTTTTAAAGAATTTAAAAAATTCACCACGAAGGCACGAAGAACACGAAGAAATAAAACTTCGTGTTCTTCGTGCCTTCGTGGTGAATAAAAGATTTAAATAGAGAAGTTGCTTATCGTCCCGGCAGCCAGGGCTTTTATCTGTA
>Ga0208752_100607_pt1 | contig 10347 bp, 9 predicted proteins | sample LakWasMet27_LOW6_2_FD_183871 | JGI IMG/M metagenome (GOLD analysis project Ga0208752, IMG submission 183871) | Freshwater sediment methanotrophic microbial communities from Lake Washington under simulated oxygen tension - Sediment Metagenome... | ecosystem: Environmental > Aquatic > Freshwater >... | reverse complement strand
TCGACGAGGGCCGGAAGGGGTGTCGCCACCCCGATCTCGTCCCCATGGGCCAGACCGACGCGTTTGGTGCCGTAGTCTATGCCCAGAAAATGCATGGCCTCAGAGGTACTTGTGCATGGCCGGATCATCCTTGATCCGGGTGAGCAAGGCCTTGATCTCCTGCGCCCGGTCCTTCGGGCAAACTAGGGTCGCCCCGGGGGTGTGCACCACGACCAGGTCGCTGACGCCGATCACGCCGACGAGATGCCCGTCGGTCGAGATCACGATGTTGTGCGTGCCGTTCTCGACCAAGGTGTGGCCTTTCAGGACATTGCCGTGGGCGTCCGGCGTGTAATGCTTGGCAACGGCCGGCCAGGCGCCGACATCGTCCCAGTCAAAAGTGGCCGGCACGACCACGACGTTCGTGGACTTCTCCATGAGCGCGTAATCGACGGAGACTTTTTTCAGGGTCGGATAAAGATCCGTGAGCGCCTGGGCCCAGCCACCGGCCGACTTGGCCGCGGCCTCGAGCTTGACCAGCCCGGCGTACAACTCGGCGGCATGGGCCTTAAACGCCGCTTCCACGACCGGCACCCGCCACACAAACATGCCGGCGTTCCAATAATACTCGCCGGAAGCGAGGTATCCCTCGGCCGTGGCCAGATCGGGCTTCTCGACAAATCGTTTCACCGCCATCACGTCCCGCCCGCCGATCTTGCGCCAGGGCCCCGCTTGCTGGATGTAGCCAAAGCCCGTTTCCGGGGCGGCAGGCTTGATGCCCAGGGTCACCAGCACGTCGGCGCTCTCCGCCGAGGCAAAGGCGATGTCGAGCAGCTTGCCGTATTCCTGCGTGTCCTTGATGACATGATCCGCCGGCAGCATGGCGAAAGCCGCGTTGGGATTGCGCTGCTTCACGAGCAGCATCGCGAGACCGGTCGCGGCGGCCGTATCGCGACCCATGGGCTCGGCCACGACGTTGCCCGCCGGGAGGTCCGGACACGCTTCGCGGCACCCCTCCAACTGGGACTTGGTGGTGATGACGAACACGTTTTCGCGCGGCACGACGCCGGCCACGCGGTCGACGGTCTGGGCCAGCATGGGCTTTTCCCCGACGATGGGGAGCAGGTGTTTGGGGGTGGCCTCGCGGCTTTGGGGCCAGAAACGCTCCCCGCGGCCGCCGGCCATGATGACAACATAACGATCAGACATACGCCCAAGATTAATCCATGGCAGTAGCCGTCAACGGTTAATCCCAAGGTTGCTTTTTGGCTCACGCCGCCAATCTTGCGACCTCCCATGGAAACACCGCTGGAAGTTGATGTCGTCACTGCGTCACGCCTCTTTGGCGAAGGCGCCTTGTTGCTCGATGTGCGCGAACCCGTCGAAGTGGCCTCGGCCGCGGTCGCGGGCAGCCAGCACCTGCCCATGCGGCAGATCCCGGAGGCAATGGCCGATCTCCCCCGCGACCGGCCGATCTTAGTGCTTTGCCATGTCGGCGGACGCAGCCTGCGGGTCACCCAGTACTTGCGGGCCAACGGTTTCGACAAGGTCAGCAACGTGGCCGGCGGTATTGTCGCCTGGGCCGAGCAGGTCGACCCCACCGTCGCCGCCCGATAAGAAAGCCGCCCCTCCGCGTCATTTTCCGCCTCAAGACGCCTCTTTTCCCTCCGTTAAATCCGCCGCTTGACTCCGACGCCGGTTTTCAGGCACAACCTTCCCTTCACACCTCCAATTTATGGGTCAACAACTCAACAAGCACATCAAGAAGAAACGCCGCGTCGCCTACCACAAGCGCCGCAATGCCAAGATCCAGGCTGCCATCGCCAAGGCCAAGAAGAAGTAAGCTCAGTCTACTTCCGGCCGGCCAAGCGCGCGCCCCTCACGGCGCGCCTTTGTTTTTATAGCCCATGATCAAAGTCAGCCTCATCTCCCTCGGTTGCGCCAAGAATCTCGTGGATAGCGAGATCATGGTCGGACATCTGCACCAGGCCGGCATGCGCGTAATCCCCGAGGCCGACAAGGCCGACGTGGTGATCGTCAACACCTGCTCCTTCATCGACTCTTCCAAGGAGGAGTCCCTCGGCCACATCCTAGAGGTGCACCAGAACAAGGGCATGCGGAAGCGCCGCCAGGAACAGAAGCTCATCGTGGCCGGCTGCATGGCCCAACGCTTCTCCAAGGACCTTTCCACGTCGCTGCACGAGGAAGTCGACGCCTTCATCGGCCTCGACCAGCTCACCAAGGTCGCGCCCATCATCGAGGAGATCTACGCCAAGGAACGCGGCAAGCAGGACGCCCCGGCCAATTTCATCGAGGGCAAGTCGACCTACATCCCGGACTACGACACGCCGCGCTTCCGCCTCACGCCGAAACATTTTGCCTACATCAAGATCGCCGAGGGCTGCAACCATCCCTGCACCTTCTGCATCATCCCGCAGATCCGCGGCCGCCATCGCAGCCGCACGGTCGAGAGCGTGGTCGCCGAGGCCCGCCAGCTCGTGAAGGAAGGCGTCAAGGAACTGAACCTCATTTCCCAGGACACGACCTTCTTCGGCATGGACACGTGGGAACAGCGCCCGAATCCCCGCACGCCGGTCGATTCCACGCGCGGCACCGCCCTCACCACCCTCCTACGCCAGCTCAACGCCATCGAGGGTGATTTCTGGATCCGCCTGCTCTACACCCACCCGGCCCACTGGAGCGACGAGCTCATCAAGACCATCGCCGAGTGCCCGAAGGTCGCCCGGTACATCGACATTCCGCTGCAGCACATCAGCGACAACATGCTCGAGCGCATGCAGCGTGAGACGAGCGGTGACTACATCCGCGACCTCATCAAGCGCATCCGCGCCGGCATCCCGGGCATCGCGGTCCGCACCACTTTCATCGTCGGCTTCCCGGGCGAGACCGAGGCCGACGTCGCCGAACTCTGCCAGTTCATCGAGGAAACCAAGTTCGAACGCCTCGGCGTGTTCCGCTACTCGCAGGAAGAAGGCACCCGAGGCGCCAAGATGCCCGACCAGATTCCCGCCAAGGTGAAGGAAGCCCGCTGGCACAAATTGATGGCGCTCCAGCAGAAGATCGCCGCCGAGGTCAGCAAGAGCCACGTCGGCCAGACCCTGAAAGTCCTCGTCGAGGAACCCGGCGTCGCCCGCGGCGAGGCCGACGCCCCCGACATCGACGGCCGCGTCTATGTCCCGCGCGAACTGCCCGTCAGCGAATTCGTCGAGGTGAAGATCACCGGCTATCAGGATTACGACCTGCTCGCGCTGCCCAAGGGCGTGAAACCGAAAGAATTCAAAGTCGCCAAGCAGGCGCAGTGATCCCGAGGCCAAGACCCTTTGGCCACAAAAAGTCACAAAGGCAGTTTCCTCCGCCGGCAGACTAATTCCGTGCGCCAGCAGGCGTGTTAGAGACTTCAGCGGCCCCAGGTTATCGAGCCTTTTCGTGGCCAAAACCTCGAAGGATCCCAGGCGATTCCAACAGCGGGCAAGCTGCCCACCCCTCTCCGTTCCCTCCGTTTCCTCCTGTGCAAAAATCGGATTCGTACCTTTCCGTGTATTCCGTATTTTCTGTGGTCAAGCCTTCCGCGGTTTACCTCTGGTTCGCCGCCACGAACTTTCCGATGATCCCGTCAAACGAGCCGTTGGTGAAAAAGATCACCAGCTGCGGCTTTGAGCCAGCCGCGGTGTTCGCAACGAGTTTCCCGAGCAGGCTTTCGTTTGTTTCAGCCGTGTACGCGGGGATGCCCTGCAGCTCGAGTTGCTGGATCACCGCCTCCACGTCGAATCGCTCGCTTTCCTTGAGCTTGCCGGCACGACTCACCGCGCCGATGTAAACTTCATCGGCAAAGCCCAGCGCCCGCGTGAAGCCGGTTTGCAGCACCTTCGTCCGCGCCGTGTTGCTGCGGGGTTCGAAGACCGCATTGACCACCACGCCGGGATAGCGGGCCCGCAACGATTGCAGGGTTTCGGCCAGGGCCGTCGGGTGATGGCCGAAATCCTCGATCACCTTGAGCTGCGGCCGATCGAGCAACAATTCCTGCCGGCGCTTCACACCCCGGAACCGCGACAGCGCCTCGAGCTTCAATTGCGTCGGATCATCCGAATACAGCGCGAGCGCGGCGGCCACCGCCGCCATGGCGGCATTGCGGGCATTGAACAGGCCAGGTTGGTTCCACGACACGCTCTGTGGCAGCTCGTCGCGCCACACGAGATCGAAACGCACGCCGATCGGGGATTCCGCAAAGTTCGCAATGCGCACATCGTTGCCCTCGCCCGTGCCGACCCGCACCACCCGGGTCCAGGGAAAATCCCCGAGGGCGCGCAGATCCTCGTCATCCCCATTCATCACGATCCAGCCGTTGCGCGGGACGATACGCGTCAGGTGCAGGAACGTCCGTTGCACGTCCGCCAGGTCGCGAAAGATGTCGGCGTGGTCGAACTCCAGGTTGTTCAGCACCGCGATCGACGGGGCGTAGTGGATGAACTTGCTGCGCTTGTCGAAGAAGGCGCTGTCGTACTCGTCGCCCTCGATCACGAAGGGATCGGCTGCCGTGCCCAGGTGATTACCCACCGGTGGATCCTGCGGCACCCCGCCGATCAGAAAGCCCGGATCGCGTCCGTTCTCGCGCAACAGAAAAGCCGTCAGCGCCGTCGTCGTCGTCTTGCCGTGCGTGCCGGCGATGACAATGTTCTTGCGACCCTTCAGCACAAAATCCGCCAGCAGGGCCGGCAGCGACGTGAACGCGATGGCCCGCGTGTCGAGCAGCCACTCCACCTCGGGATTGCCGCGCGACATCGCGTTGCCGATGACAACCAGGTCCGGCGTGAGCTGCGCCAGCCGGGTCGGATCATAACCCTCGTGCAGCGTGATGCCCGCGGTGGCCAGCACGGTGCTCATCGGTGGATAGACGCCCGTGTCGGCGCCGAGCACCTCGTGCCCCGCGGCGCGCGCCAGCAAAGCCGCATTGCCCATCGCTGTCCCGCAGATTCCCATGAAATAGATTTTCATCGTTCGATGCTGAAAAGCTAAACCACAGATGCACGCAGTTGAACATAGATAAAAGACAAAACTGGCCGCCAGCGCCGCTCTTGCGGCCCGCGGCCCAAGGCTGGCCAGAGGGTCGCGCATGAGCGGTGGCCGCCCCGGCTATTGAGACCTACGTCAATAAGTGACACTGGCCACTGCCTGATCGCGAGGCTTCCCCACACACCCCGCCCTGGCGGGCACCCCTCTTCCTAGAGAGGATTTCAAGACACTGTGATCGGTTCCCCTCTAGGAAGAGGGGTGGCGCGAAGCGACGGGGGGTGTCGCTTCTTTGCGCATCTTCAGTCGATTCCTGCCCCTTGGCGCAAAACCCCAACCGACGGTTTCGCCCGGCTCAGTGAAAAATCACATCAAACTCATCGGATCCACGTCGAGGACCTGGGTGACGTCGTCCGGCCATTTGATCTCGGACTGCAGGCGCACGAGCACCGGAACGACCTTCGTCGCGGAGGCGCAGAAATACCAGATCTGGTAGCGGTACTCGTCCTTCACCTTCTCGATCGGTGACGGCACGGGGCCGCGGATCTCGACCGTGTTGCCCAAGGCTTTTTCGACCTCCTTCACCCAGTGTTGGGCGAAGAACTTGATCTTCTCCACGTTCGGTCCACGAAAAAGATGGTGAATGAGGTGACGATAGGGCGGATACGCGAACTGCTTGCGCACGCCCAACTCGACCTCGGCAAAACCGTCGAAATCGGAGCGCTTTGCATACTGAATCGCGTCGGCCTTGGGCGTGAAGGTCTGCACCACCACCTCCCCCGCCCGGTCCCCTCGCCCGGCCCGGCCCGCCACCTGCACGAGCAGCTGGAAGGTCCGCTCGTTGGCCCGGAAATCCGGCACGTGCATCGACAGGTCGGCGTCCACCAGTCCGACCAGCGTGACGTTGGGGAAATCCAACCCCTTCCCGATCATCTGCGTGCCGATCAGCACGTCGATCTTGCCCGCGCGGAAATCACCGAGGATCTCCCGGAAGCGGTGCTTCTTGGACATCGTGTCCGTGTCCATGCGCTCCAGCCGTGCGCGCGGCAGCACGCGCCGCACCGCCTCCTCCACGCGCTGCGTGCCGAGGCCGCGCCAGCGGATGTCGGGCGCCGCGCAACTCGGACATGCCACCGGCGCGCCGCGCTGGTGACCGCAGAGATGGCACTTCAAGGTTTCATCGGTGCGGTGATAGGTCATCGTCACGCTGCAGTGCGGACATGACTCCACATGTCCGCATTTGCGGCAGAGCATGCTCGAGGAATAGCCCCGGCGGTTGATGAACAGGATCGTCTGCTCCTTCCGCTCGAAGCGCGCCTGCATGTGATTCACCAAGAGCCGCGACAGGGTCACCATCCCGCGCTGCCGCATCACCTCGATGCGCATGTCCACAATCTGGATGTCCGGCATTTTCTTGTCGTCGACCCGCTTCAACAGAAGATCGAGCCGGTACTTGCCGCTGCGCACGTTCGCAAAGGATTCCAGGGAAGGCGTGGCCGAGCCCAGGAGGCAGGTCGCCCCGGCCAGTTTGGCCCGGTACACGGCGACATCGCGGCCGTGGTAGCGCGGCGTCTCGTCCTGCTTGTAGGCCGGCTCGTGTTCCTCATCCACGACGATGAGCCGCAGATCGCGCACCGGAGCGAACACTGCCGAGCGCGCCCCGACGACCACCCGCGCTTTTCCGGAAGCCAGGGCGGTCCAGCCGTCGAGCCGCTCGCCTTCGCCGAGATGACTGTGCCAGACGACCGTCTGGTGTCCGGCTGCCTCGAAACGTCCGCGCAACCGCGCGACCGTCTGCGGGGTGAGCGCCACCTCGGGCACGAGGTAGATGGCACTCCCGCCGGCGGCCAGCACCTGTTCCACCGCGCGCAGATAGACCTCCGTCTTGCCCGATCCCGTGACGCCGTGCAGGAGGTGCACCGCAAATTTTCCCTTGGTCAGGCTCTCCCCGACGGACGCCACGACCGCCGCCTGCTCGTCCATCAGCTTCGGCGGTAAACCGGCCACAATCTCGCCACCCGTCCAGTTGTCGGCGTAGGCCACGCGCTCCACGTGGCGAGTCTCCTCGTGGACAAACCCGCGCTTCACCAGCGCGTTGACCACGCTGGCCGTCGCGCCGAGACGGGACAGGGCGAGCGGCTTCTTCACCGGGCGCAATTGGTGCGCGAGAAACTCGATCAGCTTGGCCTGCGCCGGCGCCTTCTTGCGCAAGGTCGCCAGCTCGTCCGGCGAAAGCTTCTGCGCCGGGGCGAGGTATTTCTCCTGCTTGATCCGGGTGCCATCGCGCACCGCCCCGGGAATCATGGCCTCCAGGACCGACTCCATCCGCGCGGCGTAGTAGCCATGCATCCACTTCGCCAAGGCCAGCAGATCAGCCGTCAACGCCGGGTAATCCTGCATGACATCGGTCACGTGCTTGAGCCGCTCCAGCGGAACGTCGGCCACGGCGTTCACCTCCAGCACGAGCCCCGGCCGGTGGCGGTTCAGGATGGGAATCTGCACCAGCGAACCCCGTTGGATGGACGCAAGCAGGTGCGCCGGCACCTTGTAGTGCAGGACCTTGTCAAAACCCGCCAACGGCTGGACGCCCACGATCATGGGCCCATGTGACCGGTACCAACCACCCGAGTCAACAGGGAGGGCGAATCCCGGACTAATCGAGGCAGGGTAACAACAGAAAACACGGAATACACGGAAGGACTCGAACCTGATTATTGCACAGGAGGAAACGGAGGGAACCGAGAGGATCCTCAAGGGCCGAGGGATTGATCCGTGCCTTGGCCGGAGCGATGCAGTCGGCTTCCCCACGAAAGACACGAAGCACCCGAAAGGAGCACCCGCAGAATGTACTAAATCGGGATTAGATGAAGTCACTGAATGGCGCCTTGAACGAGACGGTCCCAACGTTGTTCATTTCGTGTATTTTGTGTGTTTCGTGGTGGCCCCTGATTGATTGGATGCGGCGAAGCCATGAGTGCTAGAACCCCCTCCGTTCCCTCAGTTGCCTCCGGTGCATTCTTTTCCGTGTGTTCGGTGTATTCCGTGGTGATACCTGCCTTGGGCTTCTCCAAAACTCACCGCCCCTGCTTACCTCTCGTGCCATCATCTCCCAGGTATTCCCTCTATTCCTTGGTGACTCCGGCATAGGCCAAATAACGCGCCTAAATTCCTTTTGACACCCCCTCCCGGTCGCGGCGACATACTGCGCAGTGAGTCACGAAACCGCCCGCGATAAATTTTCCGCCTTCCTTGCCGAGCAGGGCCACCGTGTGACCAACCAGCGCATGGCCATTTTTGAGGCCGCCGTGACCCAAAAGGACCATTTCACGGCCGACCAGCTGCTCGTCCACGCCAAGGCCATCGACGATTCGGTGTCCCGCGCGACCGTTTACCGCACCCTGCCCCTCCTGACCGACAGTCACGTCCTGCGGGAGGTCGATATTGGTACGGGCGAGAAGTTCTACCGCCCCGCCGTCGAGGGCAGCAACCAAGTTGCCCAAGTGGTGTGCGCCGACTGCGACAAAATCTTCGAGATCAGCGCCCCGTTCATGGAATGGTACGGCAGCACGGTGTCGCTCAAACTCGGCCTCAAACCCGTCTCTCAGCGCCTGCAGGTCAGCGCCCAATGCATCGCCTTCCGCTCCACCGGCAAATGCCCGAATCGGGGGAAGCACTGAGTTGAGTTATTGGCTGAGGGTTATTCGTTATGTGCTATAAGCCATCCAGCCCTGTCCAAATAACGCATAACCAGTAACCCATAACTCCTGTCCGCCAGACCATGTCCAAGCCTTCCCGATCCGATCCTCAGTTTGAAATTGAGTTTTACGAGGCCGTGCAGCGTCGCTGTCCCGATTACACCGAGGTCGTGAGCCTGCTCGGCGGCCTCTACACCAAGGTCGGTCGCATCGCCGACGGCCTGAAGATGGATCGCAAGCTGGTGCGCCTCGACCCGGACAACGCCACCGCCCACTACAATTTGGCCTGCAGCCTGGCCCTGTGCAAAAAGCGCCCCGCCGCCCTGCAATCCCTCCGCAAGGCCGTATCCCTCGGCTACGACGACGTCGACTGGATGCTCCAGGATCCCGACCTCGAAACACTGAAGAACGACCCCGAGTTCCAGGCTCTCCTTGGCCAACTGAAGCCACAGAGCTGAGCCCGACGGTAAGTTGCCCTCAAGGTGGGGCGACGAGTCCCTTCGCCGCCAAGAGCTTTCCGGTTCCAGATTGATTGCCCACGAAAGGATTCCTCGACGGGGAACGGAATCCTTGAAGGTGAGGTGGTGACTGATCGTCCCCACCGCTTGGTTTCGGGGACCGGCTGATCGCCGGTTTGAGGACGAGTCAGGGCTCCGTACCAATCTCCACGGAATTCAAGTTGCCCTATCTGCCGGCAAAAATACCTTTCCCTCACAATGTGACAGCTCAGGTTTGGGCCGGACCTGATATTCGCCAAAGTAAACGTATGCAACGCGCTATGGATTTGATTGAGCCAACCGACAGTCGGCTAATCAGGAATCCGACTCAGCTCCCGTTTTTAACAAGGGTTGGTTTTTGGCTAACCCCTCACCTTCAATCAAATCCCGATTTGATTGAGCCACTGGCAGACGCATAAACAACGTTAGGCAGAAAAGGCATTCCCGTGCGTGTATTCGTTCCGCGAGAGAACCCGACGTCGAATCGCTTCGAAGCGATGTGGTATCAGCCTTGGCAGTCAGGTTACCACGACATCCTTAAGCGCGGTTTCCCAAAGCCAAGCGATGAGCAGACCGTTTTGGCTGAGCTTCGCACGCCACATATCGATGACTTTCTATTCGATGGGGCACGCGATATCCCCTTTTTGGTCAGTGCTCGTGCCCGCGACGCGCTAGAAAGGGACAGACTCACCGGGTTTGAGTTTGGGCCAGTAGTGGTTGCGAAAATCGCTACCAAGGGACTTCGCAGGCGAGAGCCGAAAGCCGGGGAAGCAGAGGACTCTATTATGAAGTCAAAGGGCGTGGCTCTCGATTCTGCGCCGCAGCTGTTTTCTGTTCGCGTTACAGGGACAGTCGATGTGGTTCCTGAGCACAGCTCGGGAAAAACCCCAGCAGGATGGATTTCACCTTTTCGCATGACCGAGATGAAGCAGAAGTTCGATCTTTGGCAGCCTACCCGTGACGGAGTCGCTTTCTCTAGTTGGGCCTTTTGTTCTGATCGCTTCCGCTTGGTCTGTGAGTCGAGCCAATTCTCGAACATCAAGTTTGTCCCGTTCGAAGAGTTTATTGGGCTTGCCTCGAAAAAGTGGACACCAATTCAGGCGGCTTTGATGTCCTTTGGTTTTTGTTGGTTTTCGAACGCCACAGGG
>Ga0208752_100601_pt1 | contig 10416 bp, 11 predicted proteins | sample LakWasMet27_LOW6_2_FD_183871 | JGI IMG/M metagenome (GOLD analysis project Ga0208752, IMG submission 183871) | Freshwater sediment methanotrophic microbial communities from Lake Washington under simulated oxygen tension - Sediment Metagenome... | ecosystem: Environmental > Aquatic > Freshwater >... | reverse complement strand
GGAGGCTGCGAAGGAGTGGCAGCGCTGGCGGGACGCGGGGGCTCTGGCAGCGGCGCCCACCACACGGCGTCATGGCTCGCAAGCGACGCGGCGCATCCGAAGGGATGGGGATCTCGCATCGCGTACGCTTCGGTCGGCCCATGACGTGCAGAAGTTCGCGCCGATGAAGCGCGCGGTGGCGTCCGGGGTCTGGCTGCTGGTGTCGATGATCGGGTGCTCCGGCGAGACCGCACCGTCCTTGGAGGCGGGGGCGGGGGCGGATGCGGGAGAGGGTGCTTGCCACACGTTCTTCCCTGACCCGCCGGGGTGCGTCGGATCGCCGACGCTCTCCGTGATGAGCGACCCCGTCCACTCGACCGCGGTGGATGCGTACCGCTGCGCGGCCTACGGCGCGCCGGCCACCGTGCGCCTGGCCGCTTGCGTTGCGCCGCCGCGCACCTGCGCTCCGGACGACGGCGTGACCTACTGCGTCGTGGTCGAGCTCGATCGTGCGACGCTTCCGGCCCTGGTGGGCGCCGAGGTGCGGCTCGACGGCGAGGCGCGATTCGTCTACCCCCCCGAGCCGTCCGTCCGACAGGTGCAACCGTCCGACGTGACCTACGTCGCGGTGTCACCCACCGCCGGGGTGCGACGGGTGTGGATGGAGAAGGGGTGCTTCTGCACGCCGGCTTCCACGGCCGCCACGCAGACGCTCACCGGCACCCTGCGCCTCGTCGCCTCGTCGACCGGCCGAGTACGCGGGCGCCTGTCCGTCGACGCCCGCGGGGCCATCGCCCCGACCACCTGGAACGAACGCGTGGCCCTCGCGGCCGAGTTCGACGTCGCCATCGAGCCGGCGCCCTGAGAAGGTCGGCGCCCGCGCGCCCCGACCCTCAGCCGCCGACCATCCACCCGCCCAGCGTCGCGTCGCGTCGCTCGCCTCGGCCGTCGCGGCCTCGCCCACCACCGCCCCGCGCCGGAGCACCACCACCCGGTCGCTCCGCGCGCAACTCGTCGAGCTCCGACGACAGCAGCACCACCGCCACGCCCCGCGCCCGCAGCCCCCGGAGGGGATAAGTAAGCCAACCCGGCACCCCGGCGGGCACGAATCCCCTCGGGTTGACAGAGAAGCCATGACCCGAAGTTCGCGCCGGGGCTGCTCCCCTGGGACGACGACGACGTGTGCAGGTACCCCGCGCGTCCCCCGACGCGGAGCCGCGGCGTCAGCACCCTCAGGACATGCGCGTTCGCCTGGAAGCCCCAACGGAGCGGCGCGTGGTCGAAGGCCGACAGCACCTCACCGTAGTCGGACGACTGGAACGACTGGACGCCGAGCTCGACGTCGGCCTCGATGCGCCGGAGGGGCTGCGCCCCGGCGCCTCGTACCGCCAGGGTGAATGCGATCGCCGCAATCGCTGTCGTCCCCCCCTTTCTCATCGTGGGCGACGATAGGCGCAGCCCGTCAAGCGCCGCAATGTGCCGCAGCGCTGGTCATGACGCCGAAGGGGACACCGCGGGTCGGTCGAGGGCGTAGCGTGCGGCGCTCCGGCGGCCCCGCCGACGAGCCGACCGCCATCGGACGGCGCGCCGCCCCTACGCCCCGGGTCGCCGACAGTTGCAGCCCGACGCTCTCCGCACCGGCGAGGTCGTCGGCCGCGTCTCGATCGATGGAACCACCGTCGGCCCGGTGCTGCTCGTGGTTCCCGTCGTCGTGAGGCACGCGATGCGGCGGAAGACGTTGACGTCCTCCACCATCTCTCCGTTCATCGGATATCGGTTGACCGATTGGAACTCCTGCAACGCCGGGTCGATCGTCCCGATGAAGGTGTCGAGGATGTAGCCTTGCGGGCCGGGGCCACACCCCAGCTCGCGCACCGAGTAGGAGCTTCCGCCGAACTCCACGCGCATTCCGGCGATGGTCCCGCGCGCGGGCTCGTCGAGCGTCCAGTCGTCGTGCCCCGGTCGGCACGGAACGGGCTCGGCCCGGTCGGGCGGGCCGTCCCAGAAGCGCACCTCCATGTCGCCCGTGAGGTCTGATCCCTCGCGTCGGATGTGCAGGGTGAACACGCTCCACTGCCCCTGGCGGGGATAGTAGGCGTGCGAGCGCCAGGTGCCCTGCACGTCATCGACGCAGCGCTCCGCGGGGGCGGGCGGCAGGCGGGCCCGCTGCTCCTCGACGGTGGCGGGAGCGAGGCCCGGTGCGAGCACGAGGAACGCGCCGACGCACAGCGCGGCGACGAGCCAGCCGCGACGACGAGCGATCGGCGAACGACGTGAAGTCCACGCGTCCACCCCATCCTCGCGCAGCATCGGACGATCGCTACGCCCCGGCACCGGCCACCCCGAGCAGCGTCCGGGTCATGCTGCCTCCGTCCACGAGCATCTCCTGCATGGCGTCGCGCACGTGGCTGTCGTCGACCTCGGGCGAGGTCGCCCCTGGCGAGGCGTCGGCGGCGATGAGCGCCGCGCGGCGCAGCAGCTCCTTGATGAAGGCCGCGCTGGTCCCCTGCGTGCGCGCGATGACGGCGGCGCGGTCGGTGAGCGCGAGGCGCATGCCCTCGCCATAGCGACCGATCAGTCGATCGCGGCAGTCCTCGTCAGGCAGAGGAATCTCGATGGCCTGGTCGACGCGCCCGGGCCTCGCGGCGAGCGCGGGCTCCAGCACCTCCGGGCGATTGGTGGTCAACACGAAGAGCACGTCGGCGTCCTCGGCGAGGCCGTCCATCGCGTTGAGCAGCTCGAACATCACCGGCGTGGCGCACGCGTTCTGCGTGGTGCGGCGGTCCTCGGCGATGAGGTCGACGTCCTCGAAGACAACCGTCGCCGGAGCCAGCTGGCGGGCAATCACGGCGACCTGCTCGATGAGGCCGACGGCCCGCCCGGTCACCATCAGCACGGTGCGGTCGGGCATCTGGCTCGCGAGGAACATCGCGCTGAACGTCTTCCCCGTACCGGGTGGCCCGTAGAGCAGCAGACCCCGCTTGAGGTGACGACCCATCGCGTGCAGGGCCTCCGCGTGTTGCGTGAAGCGCACCGTGTTGCGCTCGATGCGCTCCAACACCCCGGGCGGCAGGATCACGTCCTCGCGCGCGACCTTCGGAAGCGCCTGGAATCGCACTTCCATCTCGCCCTGCCGGTCGGCGCCGATGCTGAGCGAGCGCCCGCGAAAGATGCTCCGACGGCGCATCCCGTCGCGGAGCTGCTGGAGCAAGCGCTCGGACTCTGGCTGCGTGGCTGCGCCGACCTCGACGCGAACCTGACGGATGTACGGCTCCCCGCACGGTCCGGCGACCAGCACCGCGAGCCGCGCGTCGTCGTCCGAGAGGAGCAGCAGCCCCCGCTCGACGCTCGCGAGCGACCCGCCGTCGGCCAATGGGACGGCGCTGTACTCCACCGGTCCGACATCTGCGGCCCAGCCGTGCTTGCGCTCCGAGGGCGGTGGCGACGCCAGCGCGCCGAGGCGCACCACGTGCCGATCGGTCACCACGCCCACCATCTCTCGGCGCCGACCGGGGACTCGCAGCCAGTCGTCGACCGCGAGCTGGAGGTCGCCGATCGCCCGCAGCGGAAAGCTGTCGCCGACGATGGCGATCGACGCGGGATCGCAGCCGAGGTGACGCCGCAGGATCTTCGCGAAGGGCGGAACGCTGGCGGCCTTCGGGCGCTTGCGCGGTGCGGTGCTCATCGGGAAAGTATCGACCACGTCACCGGAAGCCACTACAGGGTCCGACCTCCGCCAGGAGCCCCGCGTCGAACCCGACGCGGGCAAGCGGGTCAAAGGTCGCAAGTGGCACCTGCTGGTGGACACGCTGGGCCTGGTGCAGAGCGTGGCCGTCCACGGGGCTGACGTGCCCTACTCGGTGGGCGCCGCGCTGGTGCTCGGGCGCCGCCTCGGCGTGATGCCGCGGCTGCTCAAGACATGGGCGGACACGGTGTACCAGGGCCCGCTCGGCGAGTGGGTGCGCGCGATGTGGGGCGTGGAGCTGGAGATCGTGCGGCGCGCCGACGAGGTCCGCGGCTTCGTCGCGCAGAAGTGGCGATGGATCGTCGAGCGGACGAACGGGTGGCTGGGGGACCTGAGCTACCGGATCAGAATCCGCAAGCTTCGAGGCGCGTCGAGCCGACCCTGACGGTCACGGACCAGCCCGCCCCGTACGACCAGTAGGTGCCGTTGCCGACGTAGCTCTCGCCGTAGTACTGCGTCTGCGACGGCATCGTCCCGAGATAGAAGCCGCCGATGCCCCACTCGCTGCACCAGCTGAACGGGCTGCCGTCGCAGTACGAACCGTAGTAGTTGTAGTAGGAGTTCGTCACGGGGCCCGACCAGGGCTGGCCCTCGATGCGCGAGTACCGCCTGTGACCGCCGGGCGACGCGGCACCGGAGCCCGACGTGCCAGGCGCGGTATGGGTCAGATAGTTGCTGACGTACCAGTCGGCGCGCTCCGAGCACCAGGCGCCTCCCGTTGCGCCGACCCCCCGGGTGGTGATGTCGAAGTAGATGAAGTCCGAGGGGGAGACCGTTCCGAGGCTCGTGAAGTAGTTGCGGAGTGCCGCGCCCGCGACGTCGTCGGCGGGGGTGTCCGTGTAGCAGAAGCCGCTGGCGGTGGCGCACGAGGAGCCCGAGGCCGTGCAGGTGAGTCCGTTGCCGGTGAAGCCGAGGTTGCAGGTGCAGGTCGGCGGGCCGCCCGCGTTGTTGATGCAGCTCGCGTTGGACGAGCAGCCGCCGTTGTTCGTGGCGCACTCGTTGACGTCGGTGCAGGTCGCGCCGTCGCCCCCGTAGCCCGAGTTGCAGGTGCAGCTGAAGCTCCCGGGGGTGTTGGAGCAGGTCGCGTTGTCGGAGCAGCTGTCCGTGCCGGCCGCGCACTCGTCGATGTCGGTGCAGGCCACGCCGTTGCCAGAGTAGCCCGGGTTGCAGGCGCAGCTGAAGCTCCCAGGGGTGTTGGAGCAGGTCGCGTTGTCGGAGCAGTTGTCCGTGCCGGCCGCGCACTCGTCGACGTCAGCGCAGGTCTCGCCGTTGCCGGCGTAGCCCGGGTTGCAGGCGCAGGTGCGGCCCGAGGCGTCGCCGGGGGCGGGCGCCGCGAGGTCGGCGCAGGTCGCGTTGGGGTCGCAGGCGTTGGCGGGGTTCGCGCAGGCGTTGATGTCCCTGCAAGTGATGCCGTCGCCCTCGTAGCCGGCGTTGCAGGCGCAGGTGCGGCCCGAGGCGTCGCCCGGCGCCGGGGCCGGGAGGTCGGTGCAGGTCGCGTTGGCGCCGCAGGCGTTGGCGGGGGCCGCGCAGGCGTCGATGTTGACGCAGGTGCCGGCGTCGCAGGTCAGGCCGTCGCAGCAGCGCAGGGTGGCGTCGCAGGGGGCCAACTGGGGCAGGCAGGCGCTGGGGCCGCAGTCGCCGTTGATCGCGACGTAGTCGCCGGGGTGGTCGCTGTGGGCGTTGACGCAGGCCGCCTCGGCCACACGCATGACGACGACCGGGTTCCGGGCGGACCCGGTGGCGTGGCAGATGGTGATCCTGCCGTCCCTTGCGAACACATCACACTGGGCGGTGGAGAGGTGTTGGGTTGCACTCTGCGCGGGGGCCTCACCGGCACAGCCCGCCGCCAGGGCGCTCAAGGCGATGGCGCTTACAAGAAGTCTCACGGGAACCATTGGACGAACTCGCTTTTCACGCAGACGTCCCCGGTCTCTCCCTGAAGGCGGCATTGCCCCAGGAAGTCTCGAGTACCCACCACTGCGTGCATTCTTCCCAACACCATCCGTCCCCACCAGGTCAATGGGGGTCTGGAACGATTTCCTGACTCTCGCTCCTGAAGCACTGCAAATCGGGCAAAAACCATTGATGGCAGAGCGATGGCAGCGCGGCGCACCACCCGCACCCGATGACGTGGGCATCGTCACCCGGCCTGCACCCCGAGGCGTGCCGCGCATCGACGACGGAGGTCCGCGCGACCGACTGGAGGCCGAAGTCCTCGCGCTCAGCGGCCGTGAGTCCCGCCTCGGCTGAGGGCCCGCCCGCCGGCCCGCCGCGCGATGCCCACCGCTGCGCGGGCGCTGGTGGGCTCGGCGAACTTCACCGACCGGGGTCAGTCGCGAAACATCGAAGCGGGCGTGCTGGTGGAGGACCGGCGCTTCGCGGAGGAGCTGGCGCGGCAGTTCCACGACGCGCTGGGGGCGGGGTTGTTCGTCGGGGTGTAGCGAGGCGACGGAGTCGTGCGGTGGGGACTCGGCGCGTCCTAAACGTCGAGGCACCCGTAGACCCCTGCGTCACTCGGGTACGCTCGGTCTCAACAGGCGCCTACCACACCTGCGCCGTTCTCGATGAGGGCACTCTTCGATGTTGGGGAGTCGGGACGCGCAGCGGCCGGGGATTTGATGGTCGAGAGGATTGTGCTGGCATCAGCATCCCCACGATCTGCGCGACCACTCCGACACCCGTGCCCGGCCTCGACCGGGTGGAACGGGTGTTCCTCGTCGTGTGGGGCGCTGGCGCGCTGATCACTGATCACGAGGGCTACCCGTTGGCGCCGCGCCCGTCGCTCCGTCATAGCGGGAGCGTCCAACACACTCTATCTTCCGCCCATGCAGACCGCAGAGCGCTGGTGGTGGCCGGATGCGCCTTCTCCCGAAGAGGACGCCGCCTACTGGCAGGAACAGCGGCTCTGGGGCGAACGGTCGTGGCGAATGCTCTTTGGTCTTGCCATCGTGTGCCACCTCGTCTGGTGGCCCACAGACCGCTTCGTCTTCGCGAGCAACCCGGTCTTCCGGGAGCACCTGAACTGGATTCGAGGCGTCTCGAGTCTCCTCTTCGCGGCGGGAATCGTGCTCTCCCGGATCAGCGTACTGCAGCGGCACGCGTTTCATATCCTGAACGGAGTCCTGGCCCTCGAGTGCCTCTTTCTAGGGTATCGTTTCGGCCTCATTGGGGGCCCGGACACGCAGTGGTTCTATATCCTTATTCCGATCGTCCTTCCGCCCATCATCATTCCGTACCGGCTGGGTGAGCGTGTTCTCGTCCCCACGGTGTTCGCGCTGATGTGCACCGCGGGGTTCTACGGCTTGCATCCGCGCCACTGGCATCAGCAGGGGGCGTGGATGGGGATCGGCTACCTTGTCTACCTCCTGCTCGGGAGCGTCGCCGGAGGACTCCTCACCGAGTACTGGCGACGCCAGGCGTTCTTCCTTCGCCGCGCTACGAACCGACAGGCTCGCGAGCTCGCCCTCTTGAACCAGACGCTCGAATCGCGTGTCGCCGAGCAGACCTCCGAGCTGCGGCTTCTGACCAGCCACGTCGAGTCGGCCCGGGAGAGCGAGCGCGCCCACATCTCGCGCGAGCTTCACGACGAGCTCGGACAGGAGCTCACCGCCGTGCGCTACGCGCTGAAGTTCACCCGCCTTCGCTACGAGCGCGAGCCGGGCGCGATCAACGGGAACCTCGATGAAGTCGAGAGGACGCTCGGCAACGTGACGACGCGCATGCGCAGCATCGTCCGCGATCTCAGACCCAGGGCGCTCGATGACCTGGGGCTCTTCGCGGCGGCCGAATGGCAGGTGACGAGCTTCACGCAACGGACCGGAATCGCTTGCGAGCTCACCGCTCCACCGGAAGATCCGCCGCTGGCGATGGAGGCGGCGGTCGCGGCCTATCGCATCCTGCAGGAGGCGCTCACGAACGTCGCGCGTCACGCGCAGGCGTCGGAGGTGGCGGTCACGATCGAGATGGAGGGAGGCGGGCTGAGACTGACCGTGAGAGACAACGGAAGGGGGCTCAGCCCAGGAGAGTCTACCTCCGGCACGGGCCTCGTGGGGATGCGCGAACGAGCGCGCGCCCTCGGCGGCAGCGTCCGTATCGAGCGCCGCGAGGAGGGTGGAACACTGGTCGAGGCGCGCCTGCCTGACGCGCTGCGCTCCGTGGAGAAGAGCGCGTGATGCGCATCTTCGTGGCGGACGATCACACGGTGGTTCGCACCGGGATCAAGATGCTCGTTCACACCGCACCGGACATGACGGTGGTGGGCGAAGCGAGCGACGGTCTCTCGGTGCTCGATGCGCTGGAGACGACGCCGTGCGACGTGCTGCTCCTCGACCTCTCGCTGCCGAAGCTGAGCGGGGTGGAGGTGCTGCGCCGCGTGAAGGAGCGTTTTCCCCAGGTCCGGGTGCTCGTGCTGTCGATGTATCCCGAAGAGCAGTATGCGCTCCGCATGCTGCGCTCAGGCGCCGCGGGCTACCTCTCCAAGGATCGTTCGGAGCACGAGCTCATCGACGCGATCCGGCGCGTGGCGCAGGGACAGACGTACATCACTCAGGCGGTGGCGGAGCTGGCCGTGCGGGGAACGACGCCGCCCACCGGGCACGCCGCGCTCTCGGGCCGGGAGCACCAGATCTTCCTCCTCGTGGCGAACGGTTCGACGGTCTCCGACATCGCTGCGGAGCTCGACCTGGGCGCGAGCACCGTCAGCAACTACCTGGCGCGTATCAAGGCGAAGCTTGGAGTGCGGACGCTGGGCGAAATCGTGAGCTACGCACACCGCGAGGGGCTGGTGGGGTGAGGCCGCGTAGAGAAATCTCTACGCAGCCTCGTCAACTCGCCCCACAGACACGGTGCAGCGCGAGGAGGAATGCTCGCGCTCATGCGTGGCTACCTCGACTTCAGCCTCCCACGAGCGCTCACCGACTCGACGCTCGATGCTCTTCACCGAATTGCCAGCGCGTCCATGGAGGTAGAGCGCGCCTGGCTCACTGACAAGCTCCGGTCCTTCGATCGGATCATTCTCTTCCGGGATCGTCGTGGCGGCCAGCTCGTCGGATGCACCGGGCTCAAGCTCATCGACTGCGAGCACGAACGCCGCCCGGTCCGGCTCATCTACACAGGCGCCGTCTTCATTGCAGCGGACTGGCGTGGAAAGGGCCTGATCCAGCGCGCAGGATTGCAGTCTTCGCTGCGCTTCGGCGTGACGCACCGCCGGCTCTACTGGCTATCGGACTGCGATAGCTTCCGCGCCTACCTGCTCGGGGTGCATTACATGAAGGACTGCTGGCCTCGACGCGACGCGGAGATTCCGTCGTTCGAGGCGGGGCTGCTCGCAAAGGTCTGCCCGCCGCTCTTCGGCGACGACTGGCACCCCGACACCTACGTCTGTGATGCCCTCGCAGAGCGACGTCTGAAGCAGGCGGTCGCCGCAATCCCGCGGGAGCTGCGCTTGCGCGATCCGGACGCGGACTTCTTCGCGACGAGGAACCCCGGGTACATCCAGGGCGACGGCCTGACGATGCTGGCGCGCCTCGATCTCGCGAACCTCTGGCATTGCGTGGCGCGCACCACCCGGCCAGGCCCGCGCCGACGGCCCGTCCCGGCATTGCAGGCAGTCGTCCGACCTCCCTTGCGACAAGCACACTCCGATGAGCAATACCGAGCCACTTCCGTGGATTCCGGCGATGTCGACGCGAACTACGTCGAAGCCACCGCGGCCTGTCTGATGACCTCGCGGACGACTCGCTGAAACGGTGGCGCAATGATCTTCCTCCAGATCGCACTCTTCCTCGCGCTGCTCGCCGGTGGCGCGCTGGTCGTCAGTCATCTCCCGCGGCGCCTCGCCGCCGCGCTCTGGTGGGCTGCGCCGGTGGTACTGATGCCGCGCTGGCTCGCGAACGCCGCGGTCTGGCACTGGTCGGTGTTCCTGTGGGCAAAGGTCCTGTCCGTGGTGTGCATCTGCGCATGGAACGCGTCCTGCCTCGTACGGGCGCCGTCGCCCTGGGTTCTGTCCTTCAGTTTGTGGTTCGGTGTCGGAATCAATATCGTCGAGTGTGTTGCGCTGGACGTGAGCGCATCGGGTGCGGCGCCCGCACACTGGGCCAATGCGGTGGCGGGAGTCCTGCTCATCATCGCGCTTCCGCGTCTGCCTGGAGCCCGGATCGTGCGCGACGAGGGCCGGAGCCTGATCCGCGCGCCGCTGTCGCGAACGTGGATCGTGGCCTACTCGGTATGGAACCTGTGTTTCGTCTATCTGAACTGGAGCGCGTACGCGTTCGGCCAGCACCTCGCCATTCACGGAGCCGCTTTCCTGCTCACCTGGTGGGGCGGATTCGAGAGCTGGTACATGGCCCGCACCCAGACGCTCGGGCTCGCCTTTCTGCTGTATCTCACCTTCTTCGGATACTTCAGCCAACAGTTCGACACCACCTCATGGAGCAGCCCGCTGATGGGCGCGGTCTTCGCGCTCACGAGCCTCTCTCTCGCGCTTCTGGTGACGGCGCAGTTGTGGCGGCGGGCATCCACCGATTCGCCCCTGCCAGGCGCGCTTCAAGGCTGAACCTCGCGCCCTGTCGGGAAGGGTTCAGCGCTGATGACAGGGAGGCCGTCGACCCTCCGCGTGGCGCCCGTCGACGCGAGGCGGCGGCATCGTCGGGCGACGTGCGGGTGCGCGAGGGCACCTACGTCCAGGCCTCGCC
>Ga0208752_100591_pt1 | contig 10555 bp, 9 predicted proteins | sample LakWasMet27_LOW6_2_FD_183871 | JGI IMG/M metagenome (GOLD analysis project Ga0208752, IMG submission 183871) | Freshwater sediment methanotrophic microbial communities from Lake Washington under simulated oxygen tension - Sediment Metagenome... | ecosystem: Environmental > Aquatic > Freshwater >... | reverse complement strand
GATAACCTTCTGTTTAATGTATTTTATAAAATTTAATTTAAGCTTATGGTTAATATGCATTTTTACAGCATTGATCCACTGTATTTATAACGACGGCAACCCAACTTTAAAAAGAACATGCTGATTGTATTCGATATTGCATATCCAAACGAAGCTACATATATTCAGGCTATTTGATTTTTATTTCTGAAGGATGAGCGCGACTCAACTCGAAGACGATTACATAAATGCAATAACACAAACCGAAGAACACTGTTATCTGAGCTAATTCGCCCCTTGAGAACACCATCACCACATACTGAAGGATGAATACCGAATGGGCGCACCCAAAACCGCTTGTCTTTCCCGGCGCTAGAGTACTCGGTTTAGGTAGCTGCATTGGTATCTTGCCCTGACTTACCGCAGCCAAGACAGGCAAAGCTACAAATGTCATGATGGCAGGAGGTTTTGCTCAAGTCGCCACTATTGCAGAAGTTGCACTCAATTTGCAAAACTTCATTCAAGAACTTGAAGCGTTATCAACACGCGGAAATAAAGGCATTTTTAGTCACACAAAGCCTGCAAAAAGGCAAATGACCAATAAATGAAGCACATACTTATGAGAGGAAATCTCGCTCAAAAATCCACATGACTTTTCTTATGTAGATAGGCGAATTGACTATTAGTCCAAATCGGTTAATTAGGAACTAATCTTAAGAACAGTTATAGCTTTAAGGTAAGCTATAAATTTAATGGGGTGAACTGTGGGGCTCGAACCCGCGACAACCGGAATCACAACCCCACCTACAATAAATAATATTATTAAAACCAATTAGTTATTCGTTTTCCACAATTAATAACCCAGGTAAATAAGCCTAATAAAGCCATTACGATATTACGCACAGTTGCAAAATCGTTGCACTAGTCAAACCTAATTCCGACCATTTACAATAATTGTGAGTCCACGCGGGGCGCGACTTTAATCATCCCGCTTATGTAGCACCCTCACCTGTTTCAATCCACGCGCCCACGTGGGGCGCGACATGGCACAAACACCACCCCCTGCAGTCGATGTTTCAATCCACGCGCCCACGTGGGGCGCGACTATCGATCCCGGCGCTTCGACCTGGTGTGCTGATGTTTCAATCCACGCGCCCACGCGGGGCGCGACGTGCCGAAGATTTGCAATGTCGTACCGTTGAAGTTTCAATCCACGCGCCCACGCGGGGCGCGACAATCTTCAGGTCACTATAGAAAAGTACGTAAAGTTTCAATCCACGCGCCCACGCGGGGCGCGACGCTAATGTTTGTCCGGGGTGTGGTCATAAGTTTGTTTCAATCCACGCGCCCACGCGGGGCGCGACTATTGGTCTGTCGCCCGATGCCGCCATGATCCAGTTTCAATCCACGCGCCCACGCGGGGCGCGACCATAACTTCGTGCGCATCTGCCCACGCTTCCGAGTTTCAATCCACGCGCCCACGCGGGGCGCGACGGTGATTGCATTAGATTTGCGCATGATAGCTTTGTTTCAATCCACGCGCCCACGCGGGGCGCGACCGTCATTATTAACTTACGACGTGTCATTTCAGGTTTCAATCCACGCGCCCACGCGGGGCGCGACCCTTTACAACTTCCGGCACTGTGCCTTTTGGAATGTTTCAATCCACGCGCCCACGCGGGGCGCGACTTCCGCAGCCATTTGGTCAACGATTACATTAAGGTTTCAATCCACGCGCCCACGCGGGGCGCGACTTCCCTGCTGAATATCAGCGCGGAATATCAATGTTTCAATCCACGCGCCCACGCGGGGCGCGACGCCCGTCTACCGGATACGCTTACGCCTTGGGGTGTTTCAATCCACGCGCCCACGCGGGGCGCGACCTTGAGAATTGGTCTGATTTGGATGGCTGGACGTTTCAATCCACGCGCCCACGCGGGGCGCGACTTTGGGGCAGGATTGTTGGCGTTTCTCGAATACGTTTCAATCCACGCGCCCACGCGGGGCGCGACTGTGTGTTTCGTCTATGCGCTTTCCATTCGCGTGTTTCAATCCACGCGCCCACGCGGGGCGCGACATAACCACTGGCCGACAGTAAGGCATCCTGAGTTTCAATCCACGCGCCCACGCGGGGCGCGACATCGTAGACTTCGCTTTCCCATCTCCCGGCTCGTTTCAATCCACGCGCCCACGCGGGGCGCGACATTCAACGTCAGTACTTAAAGCTTTCTGATTTGTTTCAATCCACGCGCCCACGCGGGGCGCGACATTGATAGCGGCTGCCTGAACCACTAACCGCAGTTTCAATCCACGCGCCCACGCGGGGCGCGACCCAGTGTCACAACCCGTGAGCCTTCTTCGCTGTTTCAATCCACGCGCCCACGCGGGGCGCGACGATACATTTGTCGCGGCATCCCTTATCTTATCGTTTCAATCCACGCGCCCACGCGGGGCGCGACCGTATCACCTATATTTGCCGTTTCAGACACAATGTTTCAATCCACGCGCCCACGCGGGGCGCGACGCATAGCCTCCATTGAGATACCAGAGTTAGGGGTTTCAATCCACGCGCCCACGCGGGGCGCGACGCCGATACCATTTTTACCGGACAAGTCCACATGTTTCAATCCACGCGCCCACGCGGGGCGCGACGAAGCCTGGGCTATCCTGCCAGCCAGCGAATTGGTTTCAATCCACGCGCCCACGCGGGGCGCGACCATTATCAATTGGTTTGCAAGTCAACCTTTGGTGTTTCAATCCACGCGCCCACGCGGGGCGCGACTTATTATCGCGTTAGGCATACGCTTCTGTAAGATGTTTCAATCCACGCGCCCACGCGGGGCGCGACGCAGTCTGCGGGGACGATTAATTCTATAGCAAAGTTTCAATCCACGCGCCCACGCGGGGCGCGACCGATTGTAAATAACGACCACGCCGCGCGGGATGTTTCAATCCACGCGCCCACGCGGGGCGCGACGGTATTGATGGCGGAGTCGTAATGTTAGGAGCTAGTTTCAATCCACGCGCCCACGCGGGGCGCGACCTAAATATGGCCGGGTCGGCACAGCGCAACCAGTTTCAATCCACGCGCCCACGCGGGGCGCGACGCTAGCCGGTTGGATCGATTCAACATTCAGCGGTTTCAATCCACGCGCCCACGCGGGGCGCGACGTTAAAATTAGGTTCAGTCGCACGGCACTGCGCGTTTCAATCCACGCGCCCACGCGGGGCGCGACCCTGTTTTGACCACAACCCGGATTGGCAAGATGGTTTCAATCCACGCGCCCACGCGGAGCGCGACATCGGTATTACGTCGAGACATTTGCGTGATCAAGTTTCAATCCACGCGCCCACGCGGGGCGCGACTTTTGCCAAACACAGCATCATCGCCACCACGAAGTTTCAATCCACGCGCCCACGCGGGGCGCGACCTGGCATAGATGTTCCATTCGTTGGCTGCACCGGTTTCAATCCACGCGCCCACGCGGGGCGCGACGTTTTAGATGTTGCGTGTTCAGCACCCGATAGTGTTTCAATCCACGCGCCCACGCGGGGCGCGACTTGCTTGATTTTTAATTGAACAGTGTATAATTGTTTCAATCCACGCGCCCACGCGGGGCGCGACGCTGCTCCCTGTGTTCTGACGTTTCGCGTTCATTGTTTCAATCCACGCGCCCACGCGGGGCGCGACCAATGAGCAGATCCCTTATACCGATAGCAAAGGTTTCAATCCACGCGCCCACGCGGGGCGCGACGTCAATTTATTCGTCGTCGAAGACGGCAAAGTTTCAATCCACGCGCCCACGCGGGGCGCGACAACCATCAAATTTATCCTTGCCAGCCATACCCGTTTCAATCCACGCGCCCACGCGGGGCGCGACTATTTCTGTCGAATAGGGCGAGCCAGACGGGCCGTTTCAATCCACGCGCCCACGCGGGGCGCGACGACTGTATCATAAGGGGAGTTTGCGCCGGCAGGTTTCAATCCACGCGCCCACGCGGGGCGCGACCTTGCGCAAGGCGTCTTGCGGCGACTTCAGATGTTTCAATCCACGCGCCCACGCGGGGCGCGACACTACGGATAACTGCACATAGTCGCCGTTAATGTTTCAATCCACGCGCCCACGCGGGGCGCGACTGCGCCGTCGCTGTTACATCATAAGCTGGCGTGTTTCAATCCACGCGCCCACGCGGGGCGCGACTAATCCGAGTTTGCCGGGCAGTACATCAGCAACGTTTCAATCCACGCGCCCACGCGGGGCGCGACTTTTGCCATCACCATATAGCCCCGGGTTACCGGTTTCAATCCACGCGCCCACGCGGGGCGCGACTATTTCTGCGTTCATTTATATCCTTTAAAATGGTTTCAATCCACGCGCCCACGCGGGGCGCGACGCCCTTCAATAAGCGTTTTTTCAATGCTTGTTGTTTCAATCCACGCGCCCACGCGGGGCGCGACTTGCTGTTAATTGGTTAGCAATCAAATCTTCCAGCGTTTCAATCCACGCGCCCACGCGGGGCGCGACCCCCATCCTAAACCCTTATCGTAGCACTCGCGGTTTCAATCCACGCGCCCACGCGGGGCGCGACCCGGAAACGTGGCTAGGAACGTCCCGTTATAGCCAGTTTCAATCCACGCGCCCACGCGGGGCGCGACGCCGCCATTCGGTCGTCTTGATAGCGTCCTGTGTTTCAATCCACGCGCCCACGCGGGGCGCGACTTCTACTAGATGCTTGACGGTTAAGCTGAGCTAGTTTCAATCCACGCGCCCACGCGGGGCGCGACGCTTTTGTTACTCGTGTTTCCCTTGTTGCATTGTTTCAATCCACGCGCCCACGCGGGGCGCGACTAACAATAAGAGCGTCGGTAACTGAAACACCGGTTTCAATCCACGCGCCCACGCGGGGCGCGACTAACTTTGTCATTATGGGCAGCAAGCCGCTTTGTTTCAATCCACGCGCCCACGCGGGGCGCGACTTTTGATCCTACGTAAATAAGTACGTTACAGAGTTTCAATCCACGCGCCCACGCGGGGCGCGACCGGATTGGCAGCTTCGCAACCACCGTCTTTAGAGTTTCAATCCACGCGCCCACGCGGGGCGCGACCTCAAAGCTCTAAAAGAAAAACCGGGGGCAAAGTTTCAATCCACGCGCCCACGCGGGGCGCGACCCTGCCCCACAGCATCGGACGACTGGGCAGAGTGTTTCAATCCACGCGCCCACGCGGGGCGCGACCAAACAAGATCGATCAAAGCAAGGCCGTCGGTAGTTTCAATCCACGCGCCCACGCGGGGCGCGACTTTTTAAATTTCAACGGCAAACTGGACGTTTTGTTTCAATCCACGCGCCCACGCGGGGCGCGACGGCTTGCATCTTATTTTTGAACCGGAGTTACAGTTTCAATCCACGCGCCCACGCGGGGCGCGACGCCGCCGTGATTGGGGGCGTTTATGTGCGTGTGTTTCAATCCACGCGCCCACGCGGGGCGCGACACCGGCAAACGGTCCTTATCCCGCCAATTGCGCGTTTCAATCCACGCGCCCACGCGGGGCGCGACGAGCCAACCGGTAATGGATTGGAAATGTTAGATGTTTCAATCCACGCGCCCACGCGGGGCGCGACATCAAGAGATTCGATGTCCTGCACGATCAACAGTTTCAATCCACGCGCCCACGCGGGGCGCGACGCCGGACGCCGCTGGATATTGCCGCGGAATTCCGGTTTCAATCCACGCGCCCACGCGGGGCGCGACATCCCCCAAACTTCGCTGTCTTTAATATATGGGTTTCAATCCACGCGCCCACGCGGGGCGCGACTCCCAAGACTGCTGCTTCGTTTCACGCTTGTTGTTTCAATCCACGCGCCCACGCGGGGCGCGACGCTCTTGCGCGGTGCGACTGGCTGAGTACCCTTGTTTCAATCCACGCGCCCACGCGGGGCGCGACACACAATCGGTACGTGATTACTTTATGGGCATGGTTTCAATCCACGCGCCCACGCGGGGCGCGACGACGGTGAATACGCCTACCATGAGCGCTACGTGTTTCAATCCACGCGCCCACGCGGGGCGCGACAGTACCGCGCAGCCATTAACTTTCCACGGATGGTTTCAATCCACGCGCCCACGCGGGGCGCGACGCTTTTTTCGCAAAGGCGGGGAATTGCTCATTGTTTCAATCCACGCGCCCACGCGGGGCGCGACAGCTTGCTTGTATCAGCCGGTGTAACTGTCGTGGTTTCAATCCACGCGCCCACGCGGGGCGCGACGTGGAGGTATCGGGGCACCGTGAAGGTGTCCTGTTTCAATCCACGCGCCCACGCGGGGCGCGACGTGGTTTCGCATTCCCGTAATGAGTAACGGGCGTTTCAATCCACGCGCCCACGCGGGGCGCGACGTCGGAATTGGCTCGCGAATTGTTCTTTCACCGTTTCAATCCACGCGCCCACGCGGGGCGCGACTTCATGGTGTAACCCTCTAGTAAGTTTCATGTGTTTCAATCCACGCGCCCACGCGGGGCGCGACAGCAAAAACTGTGCGTTTCCGACGCTGGCGACGTTTCAATCCACGCGCCCACGCGGGGCGCGACCGGACAGCAAAAACGGTGGTGTCTGGGATACCCTGTTTCAATCCACGCGCCCACGCGGGGCGCGACGAGTTCTTGTAACACTGATTTCAAACTCATGCAGTTTCAATCCACGCGCCCACGCGGGGCGCGACACGCGAATCGTCGCCCGGCCCGTTTTTTTTTGTTTCAATCCACGCGCCCACGCGGGGCGCGACGTTCCATCACCGTTATTACAGTCATAAGCGGTTGTTTCAATCCACGCGCCCACGCGGGGCGCGACCCCCAACCAATCGCAAAAGCGCCGATCATGTAGGTTTCAATCCACGCGCCCACGCGGGGCGCGACAATTTTCCGGTAATGAAATAGACGGACATATCAGTTTCAATCCACGCGCCCACGCGGGGCGCGACCAGTTTTCTGTTTTCGTTAAGTCCTGATTTTTCGTTTCAATCCACGCGCCCACGCGGGGCGCGACTTGATAAACAAAAATAGCAGTAATGATGTAAAGTTTCAATCCACGCGCCCACGCGGGGCGCGACCAGCAGCAGCCAAAGCGGCCGGAACAGCTGTTTCAATCCACGCGCCCACGCGGGGCGCGACAAAGGATTAATGGGTATTTCACTGGATGACCTGTTTCAATCCACGCGCCCACGCGGGGCGCGACAGAGATGCCGGTATGCTAGCTTACAGATACAGGTTTCAATCCACGCGCCCACGCGGGGCGCGACGGCATTTGCTTAACTGACTGAATCTAATAGCCCAAAAGCCTATTATTTGCGAACCAATTAAAACATCTGCCAAAAGCATTTTAAATCATTTAACCCCTAACAAAAAACATTTACCAATCAATGCACTAAAGCTACTGCGAAACATTGGCTTTTTATGCGAGCTTCAGGTTCGCATTACAATAATAACAAGCCGTTTAAATCCAATGCAGCTTTGGCACCGATATGTTCAATTCGACGCTCCCAATTATTGCCCAAGTAGTAAAACCGTAAGCTATCTAACGACTCATCCATCACGGCTATCAAATCGTTTTTTAATTTCGTCCATTGCGCCATATCAACCTCGATTTCAAATACCGAATACTGTACCCGCTGTCCGTATACTTGGCATAGTTTGGACATTCTACGCAGGCGTTTCGGCCCGGATTCGTTTTGAAAACTCACATCGTAGGTCACTAAAATCAGCATGTTGGCTCCCCTTCTCTATTTCCACAAAAACGGCACATAACTGTCGCAGTCGCCGCGTAAAAATCGCGCCAACACTTGCGCTTGCAGCCAGGGCAGCAAGCCGACCGGCACGGTTTCTTCAAACCACGGATGCATCAAAGTATCCTGTTTGCGGTCTTGCCATGCGGCCAACAATATTTTGCGTGCATCATCTTTTAAGGTGATCGATCCGTTCGGCCAGGATTCGAAATCTTTACCAACCAGTTGCCGCTTGTTGATTAACGACAATACAAACCGGTCAACCATAGGTCTGAGTTCTTCCGCCAAATCCAGCGCTAATGAGGGCCTGCCGCTACGTAATTGATGCAAAAAACCGCTGGCCGGATCAAGCCCGGTGGTTTCCAGCGCGGATCGGCAATCATGGGTCAGTAAGGTGTAACAAAACGATAATAAAGCATTGACCGGATCAGTCGGCGGCCTGCGCCTGCGGGTGTCGAACTCAAAGTCGGCTTGTCGTATCAAATGGTTAAATACGCCGAAGTATACTTGCGCCGCTTCCCCTTCGCGTCCCATCAACGTGTCGATGCCTTTGCAATCGGCTAGTTGCGCCATACAGCGGGTCAGGCGTTTTTCTGCGGTTTGCAATTGGGCGTGTACGGCATCGTCGCTGATGTTATCGCCATGATCGCGCAAATACCGCCTGAGTACGTAGCGCTGGTTATAAAGCTTGCCTGACAGCATGGTTTGGGCAATGGCAACGCTTTTTCCCACATCATGCCCGGTTAAATGTTGGGTGCGGCGTAACAACACATTGCCACTAACCGGCCCTTCAACACGCGCCAGATATTTGCCGAACATGTTTAAAAAGGTAATGGTGATGCCGTTTTCCGCACAATGCGCCATCAGGTAGGGCGAAACCGTCACTTGCCCGAAACAGACTAAACCTTGCAGTTTGTGTATCGGCACCCGCGCCTTGGTTTCCTTTTCAACTTTTAACACCAGATTGTCATTGTCTTTATGCAGCCAGGAATTTTGCGTTTGAATATAAATGACGTTGCGTAAAGGGCGCATGATTAATCCTTAGTCAGTTGTTGTGCCAGCCATGCGGCGGCGGATTTGCCGAAATCTTTGGGATGGCATTGATCGATTAACGAGCAACCCCGGCATTTTTTAGCTTGGTACTTTGCTTTGGGGGTAATTTTAGTTTGCACAATAGCGCGGCAGGCCAAGATGGTTTGCCGGGTTAAATCGCGCAATGCCTCATCGAAAACCACGGGATGCCGACGGCGCACTTCGCCGTAAAACAGCGCGCCCTCCGGCACTGCAACGCCGTGCATCTCTTCCAGGCACAGCGCTTGGGCGCAAAGCTGCACTTCGTCGGCACTGTGCTTTTTTGGCTTGCCGCGTTTGTATTCAATTGGGTAAGGTATTTCCGCGCCATCGGGTTGTTTATGGTATTCCACCACATCGGCAACACCTTCTATGCCCAGTTCTTCGTTGGACAAGCGTAGCGCCCATACGGTGCGCACTGCTTTGCGTTTTTGTTGGTCGGCCTGATTCACCCGTTGATGCAATACTTGGCCCTCGGCGGTGAACTGGTTTTCTGTCCAGATGTCTTCCAGTTCGATTAAAGCGAACTGCCGAGGGCAAAACAGGTAATGTTGCAGGCGAGAGAGGTAGATGGGTTCTTGGGTTTGCATGGTTGTTGTTAAGCTAGGCCGTGTCATCGTTAAGTATTGGAATTAGACAAAGCAGTGATGTTTTAGGATAGTTACTCGCACCTTATTAACGACTTTAAACGATCCAAAGCTAGTAGTGCGCCAAAGATAGAATGACGGTTAGAATGTAGGGGCTGATTTATCCGCCCTGGGCGATTGAAATCGCCCTACACTATGACTCTATTCGTCAAAAGTTCCTTGGCGCACTACTAGTGAACCTATCGTTCTGCGCCCGGCAAACCGGTTATCGTTCGCGGTGAGCTTGTCTAACCGCCAGCCTTCGACCAGGCTCAGAGTAAACGAAGTGTCGTCATTCCGGCAGTCACTTGCCTGGCGTTAGGAAGACCTTCCAGGTTTTTAAAACCTGGAAGGTCTAACTCGCAACATCCTGAATAGGCGGGACGTTCCGCTCACCGCTCTTTCTCGAGCTGGAGAAAGAGCGCAACTTAGCACCGTCATACTGGCATGGATGCCAGTATCCAGTCACATGGATGTGAATGCTCGATTTAGCGTTATTCCACGTTATAAGGCTTGTTGCCATCCATGGCGTCTGGATCCCGGCATTCCCTGCCGGGATGACGATAGTACAATTTGCGTGAAAGCCTCATGTCTTGCGTAAGCGAGCGAAAGACGAAAACTACACTGCACGATCGCATCGTCCGCTTTTAAAACCCGTCAATAATATCAGGCTTCAAATCTTTAAGCTCCAAAAGGCTAGCATTCTCGGATTTCAAATTTTCTAATTGACTTAACACGGTAGCATCGCCTTCCGTCGCTTTCTTTTTCCATGAGTCTATTAAATTTACCAATAAACCATGCACATTAGCCGACGAGTACTGCCCCGCTTTCGAGTTATGCTGCCACCAAATGACTTTTTTTACCGCCATCGAGCCTTCCGGTCTGGCTGATGAAGCGTCGCCTTCGAATAATTTGGGCAGAATAGCCTTGATGCTGTCGGCGTCGCCATCGCTAAAGCCGGTTTTGTAGGCCAGTTGCGGGGTCATCGCACCGTAAGCCACGTAAACTGCGCTGTCCACACGGTGTTTCATGCCCATGGTGTCCGAGCCTTTTTTACTGCCGTCGCCTTCGCCATTTACGCTTTTGGTAATCTGGGTGCTG
>Ga0208752_100575_pt1 | contig 10724 bp, 6 predicted proteins | sample LakWasMet27_LOW6_2_FD_183871 | JGI IMG/M metagenome (GOLD analysis project Ga0208752, IMG submission 183871) | Freshwater sediment methanotrophic microbial communities from Lake Washington under simulated oxygen tension - Sediment Metagenome... | ecosystem: Environmental > Aquatic > Freshwater >... | reverse complement strand
TTGATCGCCGGCGACCTTGCGGGCGTCGTCAAGCGACGCCCCTACACACACCAATTGGTGGAGCGAGAATGAGAGCCAAAGGACAGCTCAGCTGCATGAGTCCGGATGAAGAGGGGTGCCCGCCAGGGCGGGGTGTGTAGGGATCGTCTCGCGATACCCCGGATCGAGCATACAAGCTTCCTCTAATCCTGTTCGTCATCCTGAACCTCCGCTAAGAATCCATCAAACCAATCGCCTCCCACCAAACCCGCTCTTCGCTGGCTCCTCGCTCTTCGCTCCTCTCTCCCTGCTCCCTCCTCCCCCCATGCGCCCACTATTCCGCTCCGCTCTGCTCACCCTCCTGATCGCCCTTTCCTTCGGCGGCAGCACGCTCGTTCGTGCCGACGTGGCCGACGCCGCCACGCAAAAGCGCATCGATGCGAAGACCGGCCGTCTCCTCGGCGCCCTCAAGCTCGAGGACACCGCCAAGGCCGACCGGGTCAAAGGCATCCTTGGCGACTGGCTCGTCACCATGTGGAGCTGGCATCAGCAAAACGATCCGCAGCTCAAGGAGCTGTGGACGCAATGGAACCAGGCCCGTGCCGTCGTGCCGAAGGACGAATTCCCCGCCGAGGTCATCGCCCACAAGATTGACGATGTTTACGCCTCCCTGCGGCCCGCCTACCGCGCCATGGTGGAGAAACTGTCCACCGAGCTCACCCCTGCGCAGGTCGACGCGCTCAAGGAAACCTGGAGCCGCAGTCCGGGCATGACGCGCACCTACAACGCCTATCTCGAAATCGTGCCAGATCTCACCGAGGAGCAAAAGAAGGCGATCCACGACCGCATGCTCATTGCCCGGGAGGACGCCATGCTCACCGACGCCGACAAGGAAATCGTGGCCATCTACAAGCGTCACAAGGTCAAGGTGGAGGCCTACGTCGGCACCCTCGAGTGGGCCAAGCTTCACCAAGCCTTCGCCAAGCGCGGCAAGTAATTGTCCTCCCCGGGGCAGGTCAGCGGCCGCCACCCCGGCCGTTTCCGGACACAAAAAAGCCGCACCTGCGAAAAGCACGCAGGTGCGGCCTGATGGGATTGGGTGCAGCCGTACCCTCGATCAGAAGCGACCGCTGAGGGTCAGGGTAAGCGCCGTGCCGCCGCCAGTGCCGGTGCGGGTAGCGCGGCCATCGGGCAGGTGCTGACCTTCGAGGGCGGAACTCACGTTGCGACCCGCCAGCGACAGCGTGTAGCGCGAGGTCATGTTGTAGCGAATCTCCGCATCCAAAACGGTCCGGGCATCCTTGAGTTCGCCCGTGGCGGTGTTGATCAGCGAATCATCCACGAAGTTCGCCAGCAGCTTGAAGAAGAACTTGCCGTCAGGTGTGGTGTAATTGAAGCCCGCGTTCCAAACCTCAGGCGCAAGCGTGGTCAGCCGTCCGTTCACCGTGGGTGTGCCGGTCGTGCTGTACAGTTTCGTATAGTTGCCGAAAACCTCCAGGCGCTTGAGCCAGGTGGGCAGGAACGTCAGTTGGTAACGGCCGTTGAGTTCATACCCCTTGATCATGACATCACCGCCATTGCGCTTCGTGGTGGCGGTCAGGCCGGCGAGTTCCGGCCCGATGTCCAGCGAAGGAATGCCCCCGTTCGGAATCAGGAAGGAATCGTTGATCACATAGTCCTTGCGATCCTTGCTGAACCAAGCGGCGCTGAACACGCTCGTCTTACCCGGGTACCATTCGAGGCTCAGGTCCATGTTTTGGGCGCGCTCCGGCTTCAGCGCCGTGTTGGCGACCGAGACAGACGTGGTGCCAACCGAGATGCCGGGGAGAATGTCCGACAGGTTCGGCCGCGAAATCGCCTCGGAGTAGCTCGCGCGGGCCTGGAGCTTTTTGTCGAACTCGTAGGTCAGGTGCAGATACTTGAAAGGACTCGAGGTGTAGCCCGTGCTGACCGTCGTGCGCGACAAGCGGGCAATGTGATAGGCCAGCGAACCGACCGGCAGGCCGGCGGCCAAGGCATTGTTCTGCTTGGCGCCGGAACCACTGACACTCGTGTCTTCAATGCGGGTGCCGAAAAGCACCGTCAGTTTGTCAAATTTGACATTGGCCATGAGGTAGGCGGCCTTGATCGTCTCGGCAAATGACTGCTTGCTGCGGAACGCCTGATCGTAGGTGTTGCCCACGTCCTCGACGAAAGCTCCCGGGGCCTGGGTGAAGAGCTTGGCGAGCTGGAACGGGCTGATCCAAGCATTGGGCGCGCGTTCCCCGAACCACAGATTCGGTGTGTACTCCTGTTCGGCAAATTGCTGCAGATTGGCCCCGGTGGTGTCATCGGCGGTGCCCGCGATGCCGTCCGGTCCCACATAGTTCCAACGCTTGCTGGGATTCTGACGATTGCGTTCCTGCTTTTGGAACGACACGCCGCCTTCAACGTAGAACGGAAACTTCGCGGCAAAATCCCGGCGGACCTTCCCCTTCAGCGATGTGATATCGTCCTTGGAGTCGCGGAAGCTCGCCGAAATGCCGTTGGCGGCGATGCGGTGGTTGCCATTGCCCAGATTGTAGACGTCGCCACCACCCGTCTGGGTGAACTTGGTCGCGTAGGCCCGGCTGGGGTCTTTCTCCAGCACATAGCTGATGCCGGAGTTGGTCGCCGTCACCCCGCCGAACATCCAGGGCAAATAAGTGTATTTGTTGTTGGCGACCGAACTGGCGGCGTCGTATTCAATCGTCCAGTTGTCGAAGCGATGCTTGGCGCCGAGGTTGATCGTCTGGGAGTCGTTATGCTTGTTGCCGAAGGACATGTTTTGATCCGAGTTGCCTCCGGTTGTCTCCACCCTCGACGGAGTGGCCGTGCCCACGATCGTACCGGTGTTGATCCGGAGGAAACGGTTGCGGAATTCGTAATAGTGGTCGGTGAAGGTCGTCCGCAGGAAAACGGTCGTGGCATCGCTGACCTTGTAGTCGAGATTGACCGACGCCCCGCTGCGCTCGGTGTAGTTCTGGTGGTCTTCCCGCTGATAGCTGGAAACGTAGGTCCCACTGGCATTGGACGTATACGTGTTATAGGCCGTGCCACCGAATCCGTTCACGTTGACCTGACTCACGCTCACGACGACGCCGAGCCGGCCGTCCATGAATGAATTCGAATAGGTCAAGGAACCACCCGGATGCATCTTGCGGGTCGGCACATCGTTGGGGCCGGACGTCTTGGCGGTCGAGAGATTGTCCCCGTTGGCGGTGAGGTTGAGCGTCGCGTTGAGGCGGCGACCTTTTTGCAGGAACGCACTCCGCGTGATCATGTTGACCGTGCCGCCGATGGAGTTGGCCGGCATCGAGGGAATGGCGGCTTTGTAAACCTCAATGCTCTCGATGTTGTCGATGGTGATCTGGTCGAATTCGAACTGGCGGTTCGTCGACGAGCTGGAAGCACTGGCCGCCTGATTGCCGTTGATCATCACCAGATTGTCATTGGGCGCCATGCCGCGCACCATCAGGCCGCGCGGCTCGATGCCGGTGTAATCCATCTGGATACCGGGCATCATCTTCAGGAACTCACCAGGATTGGCGTCGGAGATGACGCCGAAAGCATCAGCGGAAACGACATTCCGCTGCGATTCCGCCATCTTCTGCTGCTGGATCGCATACGCGTTGCCCTCGGGCTCGGCTGATACCGTGATCGTGTCCAGTTTGATCACCTCGCTCTGGGATTTGAGCGCAATATCGGCGTTGACCGTCTCCCCGGCCTTGACGCTGACGGTCTGGGTGGAGTCCTCCAGCCCCGTATAGCTCACCACCAGTCTCTGCTCACCGGCCGGCACCCCGACCAGGCGGAACCGTCCATCGGGATAGGTGACCGTGGACAGATTGGTTCCGGCAACCGAGACGACGGCGCGTTCGAGAACCTTTTGCGTCGCGGCATTGCTGACCGAGCCGCTGACAGAACCAGTGCCCGTGGATTGAGCCAAAGCAATCGAGGGCATAGCCGACAAGAGAACAACAGCAACAAACAGTGCCGAGGGCACGAAGGAGCGTACGGTCCAACTGGACCGGCCGAAGCCAGGTAGGGTCATGGGATTGGGGATGGGGTGGAAGAAAGTCCGCTGAACTCGGAGTTCAGTCGGCTGCGGCATCGCGGTACGATGTCACGCCCTCACTATATCGCAGTCTGCACAGCCAATCATCCTGTTCTGAAAACATAATCTACGGTTTTCTAAGGTCGGCTCAAAAAGCCGGTCCTTGCCGACGACCGACCTTCGCGGCGCTCAGTGTTGCAACCACTGCAGCCCCGCAAACGCCTCTGCGGCGTCTCGCTTCGCTCCGACCGGCAACGACGATTCATCGGCAAAGCACCGCAGTGTCTGCGGTGTCTCGATGGTCACCTTGGTTTCGTCCCGCAGGGCCGGGTCGCCCGCCAGACCGAGGTGGGACGCCATGAATTGATACATCGCGCTGCGCTTGGACGGACCGTAGTCGTGTCCTTCCATCGGCAGATGCACGTTCGCCACCTTTCCTTTTGCTCCGAACAGCCCATACACGCTCTGCAGGTACGGGAACTCGACATCCGGCGTGTACTTCGTCCAATCCTTGCCGTCGGATACCACCAGCATCGGCCGCGGCGCCGCCAGGGCGGCGATGATTGCGTTGTTGGCAAAGTGCTCTGCACTGCGGTGCACGGGCAGGCCGCTCTCGCACGGACAACCACCGAAGAAATAGCTCGAAACCATCACAACCGGCACGCTGACCGCCACCCGCTCATCGAGCGCGGTCAGTAGCAGGGCCTGCGTGGCGCCGCCGGATTCCCCGGTGACCGCCAGCCGCTTCGGGTTGACGCCGTCTAAACCGCTCAGAAAGTCGAGCGCCCTTAGGTTGTTCCACAACTGCATGGTCATGGTCTCGGGATGGCGATGGGCCTCGGGGCCGAATTGGATCAGAGAATCCCCATTGCCAAAAGCATCCAGCGTCAGCACGACGGCACCCATGCGCGCGAGGATCGCGGCCCGCCGCTGCACGCCCTCGTTGAACCGACCATGCCGTGCCCAATCCGCCGGTTCCTTGATCGCCACGGTATGGCCATGCGTCGTGAGCACGGCCGGCATCGGGCCGGTCGGGTGCAGCGGCCGGTAAAGATTCCCGCAGGCATACACCCCAGGCACCGTTTCCAACCGCACGTTCTCGACACTGTACCCCTCAAACGCACGGCGGTTCGTCACGACAGCATTCAGCGGGGTGCGCACGGGCCAGGGCTGGAGGCCGGCCCCTTCCTGAATCTTCCGCCGCAACACCGCGGCATAGTCGTTCCACGCGGCCTGATCCTTGAATGCTGCGCTGGCCGCGGCGAGTAGCGCCGCCCCTTGCACGGGCGTCAGGTATTCCCGCGGACACAGTGCCGGACCCTGCTGAGGCAGAGCGGGCAGATCCGCCGGCAACCACGCCAAGGACCGGGGACCCGTTTCTCGGCTTACTGCCTCCGTTGCGGCACTCAGCTCCTCAGCGGCAAGTCCTGCCCCTCCTATGAGCAAGAGCGCTGCTACGGACCGCGCCATGAAGATCACTGGTCGGGCTTTCATGATTACCACTCCGTTTCAAATTCGGCGGTGCCGGACGGAATGTCGTGCGCTTCGGAAGCCCCTCCGCGTTTCGGCAGATAAACCGTCGCTGTCGTATTCGCGGGAATCGTGACCTTCAGCCGCAATTTTCCGTCGACCCGATCCCACCGCACAGCGACCGGGCCGTGCACGGACTGGTAGCTTGCCTCCACCCACGTCAGCGCAGTGACCGGATGCGGACGGATGATGATGTGCTTGAAGCCCGGTTTCGCCTCGTCTTGCTGAATGCCGGCCAGGTCGTGATAGAACCATTCCACCACCTGCCCCAGGAAAAAGTGATTCTGGGACGCCCCGAGCTGCGCAGTCCACGACTCGGCCAGCGAGGTATTACCCTGTTTCAATTGGTAGGCATAGCCCGGCATGTCGGGATTGGTGACCAGCTTGTACAGCAGATCTGCCTGACCGGCATCGGTCAGCGCCCGAAACATATACCGCGTGCCGATCGCCCCGGCGCTGCTGTGGCCGCGCGCAGCGATATCTTTCAACAAGGCCGCCAGCACGGTCGCACGCTGCGCGGGTTCGACGAGGTCCATGGCGAGGGGCAATAGCAGCGAGGTCTGCGAGCCCGTTCCATAGACCTCCGGCGTACCTGGCTTGAAGAGCTCGCGATTATAGACGGTGCGAATGCCCTCTGCCTTGGCCGTGAATTGCTGCGCCTCCTCAGGATGCCCGAGCAGTGCGGCGACCTTCGCCAGCACGATGGCATCCTGATAATAATGCGCCGTGGCCGTGATGGCCGGGGGCGTCAGGTTGGCCCGCCCGGGATTGCCCAGCACCTGGTCGTACCAGTCGCCGAGTCCTTCCGTCAGCAAGCCGCCGGCCGCCCTACCCTCAAGGTAGCTGAAGTAGCGCTTCATCGCGGCATAATGCTCGCGCAAAAGGCTGTCGTCGCCGGTGAAAAGATACTGCTGCCATGGCACCATGATGAACGAGGCGCCCCACTCCGCCGCGGCGCGATAGGTGCCTTTGAACACGGTGTACTCGGGCGCAATGTTCGGGATCAACCCGTCGTCGGTCTGCGCCTCGGCCATGTCGTGCACGTTTTTCGCCGCCAGCCGCGTCAGGTCCCATTCGTAACGCAGCGCCGGACCATTCAGATGGTTCTGCTCCAGCCAGCCGAGTTTCTCGCGGTGCGGGCAGTCCGTCAGAATCGACATCAGGTTCGACCGCTGCGCCCAGCGCACGAGGTCATGGATCCGGTTCAATGCCGGGTCTGATGTCGCAAAATGCCCGACCGGCTCCGCCGTCGAGTGGACGATCACCATCTCCAATGACTCAATCTTCGGCAATCTTGTAGGGGCGTCGCTTGACGACGCCCGCTCCGCGGTTGCTCGGTTTGTAGGGGCGTCGCTTGACGACGCCCGGGCGCCGTCAAGCGGCGCCCCTACGGGAAACAACTCGGCATAGATATAGCGCGAGCCGAGATAATAAAACTGCGGAAACCACGTCTCCTCGCCGTCGGTGGCCTTCGTGTATTGCCACCAGGCGCTGCCGCGATGCGCTCCGCCCATCGTGCCGCGGTTGATCGTGCCGTCGGCGTTGAGGACCTCACCGGCCGTCAGCTTGACGACCGACCCGGCCGGACCGCTCACCCGCAGGCGCGGCATGAACGACGCGTTCTGCCCAAAATCGTAGAGCACCACCCCCGGCGCCAACTCGCGCACCGCCGCTACCGGACGCGTCTCAATCGGTGCGATGGGCTCGGCCGCGCGACTCTGTCCGCGCAGTACGCCGGACTGGCCGGTGAACACCACAGCGGGCGCCCAGCCCGCATTGTCGAAGCCCGGTCGTTCCCAGCCCAGCTGCACCAGGCGCGCATCAAAATCTTCACCGCCGTAGATGCTCGAAAAGGTGATCGGTCCGGCGTGGGTCTTCCATTTCTCATCGGTGGTCACGATCTCTACCGAGCCGTCGGCGTATTCAAGCCGCAGGTGCAAGATGGCGCGCTGGAGTCCGAAGGAACCGAGAAACTTCGCAAAACGCCCGACCGGGCGCACCACGTGCAGCATGCCGTTGCCCAGCGCGAGACCGACGGCGTTCGCGCCCGGCTTCAGCAGGGCCGTGACGTCGCGCGTATCGTAGAGAACGGTGTCGTGGTAGTCCGTCCAGCCAGGAGAAAGCACGTCCGTGCCCGCCTTCTGCCCATTGAAGAAGGCTTCGTACTGCCCCAGTCCGGTGACGTGCACCACGGCGCGGCGCAGGCCGGGCTTCACCGTGAACTCGCGGCGCAGGAGCAGATTCTCTTCGCGTTGCGCCGAGGTGAGCCACTTCGCCTTCCACCCGGCCGCATCCGCAGCCAGCAGTCCCATCGTCCAGGTAGCCGGTTGACTCCACGTCGAGGGCTGGCCCGCACGATCCCAACTCCGCACCTTCCAAAATACCTGTTGCGACGACGCCAACGGCTTGCCGGCATAGGGCAGCGCCAGGGTCCGGTCGCTTTGCACGCGACCACTGTCCCACAAATCGCCACGGTCCGCCGCCAGTACCTCCGGCGTCGACGCCACCAGCACCTGCCAGGCCGTCTGGCGCTGGCCGTTCTCCTCCGACGCTACCTGCCAGGAAAGCCGCGGCTGCGCGACGTCAACGCCGAGCGGATCGACGGCGTATTCGCATTTGAGGGTGGTGACACGAAGCGGATCGGCGGCCGCGGATAGCGCGAGCACTGTCGCGAGTATCACCTGTAGGGTCGTTGCTCGCCACGACCTCCCAAACGAGGTCGGCGCAAACGCCGACCCTACACCCGGATGCGATGATAGGATTCTGCTCACAGCTTCTTCGGATCCAGCACCACGTGCTTGACCATTTTGCGACCCCACGTGTAGGTGATGTGGACCAGACCGTCGGAGGTCTGGATCACCGCCGGATAGGCGTAGCCGCTCACGAGGGGCTCGGCATCGAGCGTGAGCACCCGTTGCCAGGTCAGCCCGTCGGTCGAGAGCGCCACGGCGATCGGGAACCGGTCGCCCTTGGCTTCATCCGCGCGATGGGCGGTGGGATTGTAGACGATCAGCTGCCGGCCGTCAGCGAGCGTGACGGCATCGGTGCCGGAATTCGGGTTTGGCAGGTCGGTCGCCGTGAGTGGACTCCACGTCTGGCCGCCATCCGCGGTCCACGTCTGGGCCACCACGCCCTGCTTGGTCCGGCAGAGCGCCTGCATTTTGCCATCCTTGTGAAACAGAATGCTGGGCTGGATCGCGTCGAAGGACGGACCCTTCTTCACCGGCCCGATCTTTTCCCAGGTGGCCCCTTGGTTGCGGGAGCGCTCGAAGTGCACGAGCCAGCCGTCCGGGTTGCCTTCCGTGCTGGTCGGAGAAAGCCAGGCACCGTCCGCGAGCTCCACCGGCTTGTTCTTGATCGGTCCGAGAATGCCGTCGGGCAGGCGCCGCGGCTTGCTCCACGTCTTCCCACCGTCGGCAGAGGTCATCACCATGCCCCACCAATCGCGTGGGTTCGGCCCGATCTTGAAGAAGAGCTGCAGCGGAGCGTTCTTCGGCGCGAAAAGCACCGGATTCCAGGTCGGCAGACGAGGCGAACCATCCGCCTGCACCCCGTTGGCCACCTCGACGGCGGGCAGCCATTTGCCATCCACCCGCCGGGTCACCCAGATACCCACGTCAGGATTGCGTTCCTTGGTGCCCCCAAACCAGGCTGCCACGAGTTGTCCGGGCGCGACCTCGACGATGGTCGAGGCGTGGCACTCCGGATACGGTGCGCCTTCGTTCATGAACTCGGCAGACACCACGGCGGGATGACTCGCCGCGGTGGCGGCGGTCAGGAGGGCGACAGACAGGAAAAGCGGGATCAGTTTCATAAGGTGGGAAATCCGCAAGGGCGTTGAGGTTGGGGAAGCAGGACTATCAAGGGTGGCGCAGCCGCTCGATCACGGCGCGCGGTACGGACAGAATGCAGCCGTGACGGGCGTCCGCCGGGAAAGTGACCCGGTCGCTCACATCCTCCCAGGTTTGCAGATCGCGCGAACGGACCATGCCGATGGCGTTAAGCATGTGCTTGTCGAAATAGACCCGGTATTCGTCGCCGACCTTGATCGCCGTCGGTCCTTCGGCCCAGTAATTGCCGGTGAGCGGGGCCGACACCGCATCCCACGGACCCTCGGGCGAGCGACCGCGCACGAGCCGGATGTTCTTCTGCGTCACCGGGGCAAAGGTCTCGTCCTTGACGAACATGAGCCAGTCGGTGGTGCCATCCTCCGCAGGAATCAGGTTGGCATCGATGACGTTGAAGCCGCCGTCGTAGAGCAGCCTGGTCAGCGTGTAGCTCACGAAATCCTTGGTCGTCGTCGCGTAGATGCGGTGGTTGCGCTCCGGCCGGCGGTTCGACATCGCGGTCTCGGGATAACGTCCGAGGATCGTCGTCGACCAGAAGATCAGGTAGTGCTGCTTCGCCGCGTCCCAGATGATCTCGGGTGCCCAGCAGTTGGCGGTCGTCGGCTCGTGGCCCATCACGGTCAGTGTCTTCTGCTTCGTCCAGTGCACGAGGTCGGTCGAGCTGGAGTAACCGATGGTTCCGCCGGTCCATGAGGTCGTCCAGACCAGGCGAAACACGCCGTCCGGCCCGAGCAGCAGGCACGGGTCGCGCATCAGCTTGTTCTCGCCGGCCACGGGCTGGAGGAACGAGGCCCCGCCGCGCAACGCCGTCCACTTCAGGCCGTCCTCGCTGGTGGCCAGGTGCAGGCCGTCCTCGCCGTTGCCCATGAAGTAGCTGAACAGCAGGACCTCAGCCTTGGCCTCGGCCGCGAGGACGCGGCCACCGAATGCCAGCAGGATCAGCCCGAGCCGGACCAGGGTAAGGGGTTTCATCCCGCGCACCATGCCCCTCGCCTCAATCCGGCTCAAGCCGGGAGTCCGCCCCTTGCAAATCGCCGGCCACCTGCTACGGCTCAGGCATGCGTTGTCTTTTGTCCGTTCTCGCCGCCTTCGCCCTGTCGGGCGCCGGGGCTTCGGCCACGGAGCCCGGTGATCTTTTCCCCGGCGGCGGACTCGCCGGCTGGGAATTCACCGGCAGCCCCGCCGCGGACATCGCCACCCTGTGCACCGTGCGCGCGGACGGCGTGATTGCCGCGACGGGCCAGCCGGTGGGCTTCATCGCGACCAAGACCAGTCACAAGAATTACCGCCTG
>Ga0208752_100563_pt1 | contig 10857 bp, 4 predicted proteins | sample LakWasMet27_LOW6_2_FD_183871 | JGI IMG/M metagenome (GOLD analysis project Ga0208752, IMG submission 183871) | Freshwater sediment methanotrophic microbial communities from Lake Washington under simulated oxygen tension - Sediment Metagenome... | ecosystem: Environmental > Aquatic > Freshwater >... | reverse complement strand
AACTGAAATAAGCGGCCAACTCACGTGAACTTAAGTTACAAGTTGAAGGGCTGCTCGTAGTTTGTAGTTAGTAATTAGTAATTGGTATTTAGTTTCCGCTCACCGCCCGCGCGAGTTTAAGCTCCAAGTTTAAGTTTAAGTTCAAGGGCCCCGCTCACTGCTCACTGCTCACTGCTCACTGCTCACTGCTCCCCCCCTCTTTCTCCTTTCTCCTTCCTCCCTTCTCCTTCCACTCCCTGCTCCCTGCCCCTTGCCCCCTGCTCCTTTTTCCCTCCTCCCTTCTCCTTTTTGCATCCTCCCTTCTCCTCGTTCCACTCCTGATGAAACCCACGCTGCTTATCGTCGATGACGACGAAGAAATCCGCACTCAGATGAAATGGGCCCTGACGCGGGACTACGAAATCCTCCAGGCCGGTGACCGGCGGTCCGCGCTGGAACTTTTTTCGGCCAACAAACCAGCGGTGGTGCTGCTCGACCTCGGTCTGCCCCCACACCCCAACTCCCCGGAGGAGGGCCTGGCGACGCTCGGGGAGCTCCTGTCCACGGATCCGCAGGTCAAGGTCGTGATCATTTCCGGCCAGGGCGACAAGACCAACTCCCTGCGCGCCGTGGGCGCCGGGGCCTACGATTTCCTGGTCAAGCCGGTCGAGATGGAGGAGGTAAAGCTGCTCCTCAAGCGCTGCTTCCATGTGGCACTGCTCGAGCGCGAGTACCGGGAGATGCAGCACAAGCTGGAAGGCGACGCCTTCGACGGGATTTTGGGCGGCAGTCCGCCGATGCAGGCCGTGTTCACCGCCATCCGCAAGGTCGCCACGGTCGACGCTCCTGTGCTCATCCTTGGCGAAAGCGGCACCGGCAAGGAGATGACCGCCCGCTCGATCCACCAGCGCAGCGCCCGCAAGGACGGTCCCTTTGTCGCCATCAACTGCAGCGCGATTCCCGAATCGCTGATGGAAAGCGAGCTCTTCGGCCATGAGAAAGGCGCCTTCACCGGGGCCCACGCCCAGCGGAAGGGGCGCATCGAGAGCGCCGAGGGCGGCACGCTGTTCCTCGACGAGATCGGGGAGATTCCCCTGCCCATCCAGGTGAAGCTGCTGCGCTTCCTGCAGGAGCGCGTCGTGGAACGGGTCGGCGGCCGCTCCGAAATCCCCGTGAACACGCGGGTGCTCGCGGCCACCCATGTCGACCTGAAAAAGGGCATGGCCGATGGCAGCTTCCGCGAGGATCTTTTCTACCGGCTCGCCGTGGTGCAGATTGTCCTGCCCCCGCTGCGCGACCGCGAGGGCGACATCATTCTGCTCGCCAACTCCTTCCTGCAGCAATCGGCCCGGGAGAGCAGCAAGCACGGGCTGATCTTTTCACCCGATGCGGTGCGCGCGATCCAGCGCCACCCCTGGCCGGGCAACGTCCGCGAGCTGCAGAACCGGGTGCGCCGGGCTGTGATCATGGGCGGCGCCAAGCGCCTCACCGGCGAGGACCTCGAGCTCGGCAGCGGGGAAGAAGGCAACAAGATGACCCTGAAGGAGGCGCGCGACGCCCTCGACCGGGAGATGGTGCAACAGGCCTTGCGCCGGCACGCCGGCAAGATCACCGCCGCCGCCAGCGAACTCGATATCAGCCGCCCGACCTTCTACGAACTGATGGACAAGCTGGGGATCCAGAAGACGGAGTGAGGGCGGGGACGGGGGCGGAGCCGGGAGCTGGGAGAAGGGAGCAAGGAGCCAGAGGTGGCGCGGCAGGTCCCTCTGCCGCGAGGATGACGAAGTCATCCTGTTTAAGTCTGAAGTTTAAGTTGAAGATACCTGAGACCGGAAACCGGAGGTTATGTTTTAGTCTGAAGTTTAAGTTGAAGTATTTCGGAGCCTGCCGCGGGGCTGGGAATGGGGAAGAGCTGTGAGCAGTAAGCAGAATGTGAATACCAATTACCAATTACAAACTACGAACTACGAGCAGCCCTTTCACTTTCGACTTCAACTCGCGGTGAGAGCCGGGAGCAGGGCGCAAGGAGCATGGAGCTAGAAGGCGGAAGGCTGAGCGCTGAATGCTAGATTGCGGAACGCGGAAGGCTCCCTCTGGCTCTGCGCCCTTTGCTCCTCGCTCTGTGCTCCGCGGTGGCGCGGCAAACGGGCGCCTGGCCCACATCCAGCAAACCGGGCTAAAGTCCGCCCGGCCTTGCGCCGTTAATAATGGGTATGAATTCCCCTTACCCCTTTCTGTCCCAGATGACAGAACCGGCTCCACGCCGTAGTCGGGATGTGACTTGGAACCGCATCCTCTTTCAGCCGCCCGCGCTGAACCCCCGCATGATCTTTGACCCGCTGCCCTTCCGAACCCAGCTGATTGAACGGCGCAATCGCCACCCGTCATCGCAGAGCCGCTAGCGCGATCATTTCCTGATCCCTCAGGCCATGCGGCCCTGACGTACAAACCCGGTGCAATTCGTACCGGGTTTTTTTATGGGGGAATGCCTGCGAACAAAATCCGGCCAGCCGGCTTGGCCACGGCCCACCGCACGCGCCGAACAAAAGAAAAGGCACGGCCAGCCGCGCCACCTGCGCGTGCGCGAGTGTAGGGGTGCCGCTTGACGGCACCCGGCTTGGGGATCGGGCACGGGCGTCGTCGAGCGACGCCCCTACGTTCCGCCTTCTGGCATCCGCGTCCTCTGACTCGCTGCCTCGTCGGTAGCTCCCGCGCAGGCGGGTCACATGTCTTCCGCTTCTGACCTCCTTCAACTTAAACTTTTTGCCTACGTTTTGGCTGTCACGACAGCCAAGAACGTCGGACAAACCCATGTCCGGTGAGCACACCGGAACAGGGCCAGACTTAAACGGGCGTCCTCGCCCTGCCCTGCCCTGCTCAGTCATTCCATTCCATCGTCGTCGCGGGCGTCGGGGCCGCGGCTCCGATGACGGGCTTGCGAATCTGATGGTCGGCCGCGGCGCGCGCCGGCGGGGCGGGACGCTGGGGAGTGGCCGGCCGGACCGTGGCAGACGATTCGGCACCCTCGCCGTCCTTGCCCTGCACCATGCGCAGAAGATCCTGCACCGCGAGCTTCACGTGGGCCGACTGGGTTTTCATTTCCTCGGCGGAACTGGCCGACTGCTGGGCCAGGGCGGCGTTCGACTGGGTGATCTTGTCCATCCCGGCCACGGCTTTGTTCAGCTGGCCGATGCCTTCGCTCTGCTCGGTGGAGGCCTGGGCGATGCCGCCGACCATTTCGTCGAGCTGACGGATCCGCTCCACGATCTTGTCGAGACTCGTCGCCACCTGGCTGCTGATGGTGGAACCCTGTTCGCTCTTTGAGGAGGCGTCCTCGATCTTGGCCGCGGTTTCGCGGGCCGCCTGGGCGCTGCGTTGGGCCAGGCTGCGGACCTCCTCGGCCACCACGGCAAACCCGGCCCCGGCTTCGCCGGCGCGGGCCGCTTCGACCGCGGCGTTGAGAGCGAGAATGTTGGTCTGGAAGGCGATTTCATCAATGGTCTTGATGATCTTGGAAATCTCCGCGCTGGAGGACTTGATCGCACTCATGGCTTCGCGCATGGCGGCCATGTCCTTGGCGCCCGCATCGGCGGTGGCGCGGGCCTCCGCGGCCAGTTCCTTGGCTGACTGGGCGCTTTCCGAATTGCGTGAAGTCATGCTCGCCATCTCGTGCAGGGAGGCGCTGCTCTCCTCAAGCGCCGCGGCCTGGCGGCTGGCGCCTTCCGCCATGGACTGGCTGGCCGAGGAAACCTGCAATGCGGCGGTGTGCGTCTGGCCCGACTCAACGGCCAGCTGCCGGGCGATCTTCAGGATCGGCCCGGATATTCCCCGGATGATGAGCCAGGCGACGACCAGGCCGAAGACGCCGGCGCCGATGGTGAAGCTGAGCACGAAGGCCTCGTTGCGATTCTGGTCGGAGCGACCCATGTCGCCGAGTTTCGACTGGAAGGTCGTGACCGCCTGGCGCAGCCGGCCGAGGGCGGCCGTGAACTGGGGCGCAATGACATCGAGTTCGTCCTTCAGGATGGCACCCCGTTGGGTCTTGAGGCCGATGATCTGTTCGAGCCCGGCCGCATAAGCCGCGCAGGCGGTGGCGTTTTTCTCGAGCAGGGCATCCTTGGCGGCGTCCTTGAGCGACTCATCCAGCTTGACGAGCTCCGCCTGGTCCTTCTGCAACCGCACGATCGCCTCCGCAACCTGTCCGATATGCTCCTTCGCCGCCTTCGCATACTCGGCCCGGGAAGTCAGCAGGTAGGAATTCACATCGCTGCTCGTTTCAAAGTAGTTCTTCAGGGCGCTGGAAACCTGGAAGGCCCCGTTCATGTCACCGTTATTGCGGGCTTCCGTGAGGATTTTTTCCATGCCGGCGGCGATCGCCTCGCCGTGGGGCGTGAGCTGTTCCCGCACGACGACACTCATCTGCTCGGTGATGGCCGTGACCTTCCGGAAGGAATCATCGTATCGGCTCAGGAGGCTCTGGGCTTCCCTGAGCTGGGTCTCGCGGGTCGCGTCCGTGATGGTCTCGAGCGCCTCCTTGATGCGCAGGTCGAGATTGGCCTTGGCCCGCACGTAGGACCCGGCGCTCGCCTCGGTGCCGGTGGCCAGGAATTCATTGACGCTCAGCTTCACGCCAAGCATCGCGGACTCGACCTCGGAGACGATGTTGGTCTCCACCGTGCTCCCCGCATAGAGTTCAAGGCGGTGGCCGGAAGAGCCCAGGGCCAGCCAGGCGGTGGTTGCCACCGCGGCAAGCAGGACAAGGACCAGACTGAACCCCAGCGCAATGCGCCGGCCGATGGTGAGGGAGCTGAGTTTCATGCAGGGTAAATGGGGTCGGCGACGGCTCAGCCCTTGTTCGTGAATTGGATCGGGATGTTGACGCGCATCGCGACCGCCTCACCGCCCTGCTTGGCCGGCTTGAACTTCCAGCGGGACAGAGCGTCAATCGCAGGCTGGGAAAAGGCCTCGTTGGACGTCTTGATCACCCGGGGCTCGGTCACGTTGCCCTTCTCGTCGATCAAAATGCTCACGGTCACGATGCCGGAGGATCCCGAGCGGCGCAAATCCTCGGGGAACACCGGGGCCACCGTGCGCACGGGTACCGGGGGTTCAACGGCTTCGTTCGCAAGCGCCGACAAGAAGCCAAGCCCCAGGGCAAGAAACAGGGTAACAACTTTTTTGAAATTCATGACTGCTGGCATGGATTCGTCACAACCGGAGCGGAATTGAGCACCATTTCTCGCCAGCGACCCGGCCGAGGTATTTCCGTGCCAAATAGGGCTTAACATTGGTCTGGCAGCCGCCGATAAACGGGGATTCTCCCGATGCAGGATCCCAATCACCACGTCCCATCCCGACCCGGCCACAGCGAATCGATCCTGAGATGGGCCAACCGTGCCGCCACCGTGTTTGCGTTTGGCCTCGGCTTCCTGGCCCTGACGGGCTGGTGGGCCAATATCCCCCTGCTCACCCGCCTGAGCGACGAATGGCCCCCGGTTCTGCCCCTGAATGCCCTCGGGTTCGTGATCGGGGCCATCGGACTGATGCTGCATTGGTCGGATTCCCTGCGGGAGCATCGGATCGCCGCGGCGCTCGGCGGGATGCTGCTGATCGTCGGGCTCGCCGGCTTCCTGGGTGACATCCTCGACTACGGGACAACCTGGCAATCGGCGATCTCCGGCTGGATTGCGGGCCGCGTCGCGGCCGAGTATCCCCACGTGCCCGGCGCCACCAACCACGTCGTGCTGGCCCTCTCCGGCATGGCCCTGCTGCAGATCGAGCGTTCCCGACGCATCTGGCTGAGCCCTTCCTCCCTCTTCGGCGCGGTGCTGCTCGCCATCGGTCTCTTTGGCGGCCTCACGCGGCTGGTCATGCCCATGCACACGGCCCCCGGCATCTCGGGTCTGGGCACGTTTGCCACCTTCCTGACCGGTCTCGCCTTTTGCACGGCCCATCCTGAATCCGGGCTGATCAAGGCCCTGAAGGCCGACAATGCCACGGGCCTCATCGGCCGGCGTTTGCTCATTCTGGCGGGCGTGCTGCCGCCCACCCTTTACCTGCTTCAGCTCCGCTCGGAGGCGGGTTCCTCGGCCGACAGCCTGGAGCGGGTTGCGCTCATTACCATCGCCTTCACCTTCGTGCTGGTGGCCGTGCTCGTGTTCTCCCTCCAACGGCTGGAGCGCCTGGACAAGGACAAGGCGCACACGGAGGCGGAGCGCGACCGCCTGCTTCAGCACGTCCAGCATCAGGCAGCCTCCCTGCAGCAGGAGGTGGCCATCCGCACCAAGGAACTGAAGCTCCTCAACGACCGTCACCATCTCGCGCTGCGCAGTTCGAACTACGGGGTCTGGGACTGGGACGTCCTCAACGACGAAATCGTCTGGGATGCCACCATGCTCGATATCTACGGCCTGCAGCCCAGCGCCTTCTCCGGGAAACAGCAGGACTGGCTCCGCCTCGTCCACCCTGATGACCTGCCGCGCGTCAGCCAGCTGGACTGGAGTTCCCTGTCCCAGGACGAGACGCTGATCGTCGAATTTCGCATTTTGCGCCCCGATGGTTCCACCCGGCACCTCCGTTCCCAGGGCCAGCCGCAGTTCTCCGCGGACGGCAGGCTCGTCCGCATCGTGGGCCTCGTGCGCGACCAGACCCTGGACAAGGAACGGGAGGCCGAGCTCAGCACGCTCAATGAGCGGCTGCACTTTGTCATCTCGGCCGCGGGCTATGGCGTCTGGGAATACGACTTCAAGGCCGACCGCCTGTTCTGGGATGAGCATCTCCTGAAACTCCACGGACTCCAGCGCGGGGAAGTGCCCGGCGGCATCAAGGGATGGCGCGAACGGGTGCATCCCGACGACTGGACCGGCGTCCAACAGCACCTCAACGAGGTCATCGCGGGCCGGCTGGACCAGTTCGAGCCGGAATACCGCATCATTCTGCCCGATGGCGCCGTGCGCTACCTGCAGATGCGCAGCTATCTTATCCGCCAGTCGGATGGCACGCCGGTGCGGCTGGTCGGCCTGAACCGCGATGTCACCCAGGCCCGCGAACTCCGCGAGCAGCTGCGCATTTCCGAGGAACGCTGGCGCATGGTCGTCAGCAGCAACAACGACGCGGTGTGGGACTGGGACTTCGCCAACAACCGGATCTACCGCGATGATCGCTACGCCGACATGCTGGGACTGGCGACCGAGGAAATGTCGCAGATCGGCCTCGACTGGAGCGCCCTGATCCATCCCGAGGACCGCAAGCAGGCGGACGAGGTGCTGCAGCAACACCTGGAAGGCCACTCCACCTACTACCAGTGCGAGTTCCGGATGCACCACAAGAACGGCCAGTGGATCTGGATCCTCGACCGCGGCAAGGTGGTCGCCCGCGATGAGCGCGGCAAACCGCTCCGGATGGTGGGCACGCAGACCGACATCACCACCCGCAAGACCCTGGAGGAAAAATTGCGCCATGGTGAGCAGCTCTCCCTCCAGCTCAACAGGCTCGCCCAGATCGGCGCCTGGGAGGAAGACACCGCCAGCGGCCGCATCACCTGGGCGCCGGAAGTTTTCCGCATCCACGAGGTCGAGCTCGGCTTCATCCCCACCGCGAATTCCATCCAGAGTTTTTATCCGCCCGAGTCCCGGATCGTGCTCGACGAGGCCTTCAAGCGGGCGCGCGACCACGGCACGCCGTTTGATCTGGAGCTGCCGTTTGTCTCGGCCCGCGGCCACCAGCTGTGGATCCGCATCCTCGGCCAGGCGGAATCCCACCAGGGCCAGGTCACGCGCCTCTTCGGCGGGTTCCAGGACATCACGGCCCGCCGCGATGCGGAGGAAATGCGCCGGCAGCTGGAGAGCCAGCTCTTCCAGGCGCAAAAAATGGAGACGCTCGGCACCCTCGCCGGCGGCATCGCCCACGATTTCAACAATCTGCTCACGGGCATCCTGGGCTATCAGGACCTCGCCTTTGACGGCCTGCCGGAAGGTCACGAGTCCCGGCCCTACCTCGAGGCGTCGCGCGAAGCCAGCCTGCGGGCGCGCGAGCTGGTCGACCAGATTCTGACCTTCAGCCGGCAATCCAACGCCAAGAAGGAACCCACGGACATCCGGCACCTCGTCGAGGACGCCCGCCGGTTTCTCCGTTCCACGGTGCCGGCCACCATCCGCATCGAACTCAACTCACCGGAGGACTGCCCGCAGGTGCTGGCGGACGCCAGCCAGATCCACCAGGTGCTCCTCAACCTGGGCACCAATGCGGCCCATGCCATGCACCAGACGGGTGGCGTGATGACGATCACGCTCTCCCAGATCACGGTGGCCGAGAGTATTTCCTTCAACCAACTCACCCCCGGCCGCTATGTGCGGGTCGACTTCAGCGACACGGGCTGCGGCATGGATGAGAGCACCTGCAAGCGCATCTTCGATCCCTTCTTCACCACCAAGGACGTCGGTCAGGGCACGGGCCTCGGACTGTCGATGGTCCACGGCATCATCCAGGCGCACCAGGGCAACATCACGGTGGAGAGCATCGAGGGCCAGGGCTCGACCTTCACGTTTTTCCTCCCCGTGGCCGAGATCCAGGAAGCGGTCGCCACCGATCAGGACATCGCCGCCCCGCGGGGACAGGGTGAGCTGGTGGCCATCGTCGATGACGAGGATCTGGTGCGCAGCTTCGCCCAGATCTCGCTGGAACGCGCCGGCTACCGGGTCCTCGCCTTTGACCGAGCCGCCACCTGCCTGCAGGAGATCAAGGGCCGGATCGCGGAGTTCTCCGTCCTGCTTACAGACCAGACGATGCCCGGCATGAACGGCATGGAACTCGCCGCCGAGATCCGCACGCTCGCCCCTTCCCTGCCCGTCATCATCATGTCCGGCTATTATTCCCGGATTGCCCCCGAGACGCTGCAGCAGATGGGCTACGTTTCCCTGATCTCGAAACCGTTCACCAACGAGGAGCTGTCCGCCGCCGTCCACCGCAGCGTGGCCGAAGGCCGGGGTTCGGCCTGACCCGCCGCGACGGGGAGGGAGGAATGGTAGGCAGTGAGCGGTGAGCGGTGAGCGGTGAGCGGATGACTTAAACTTAAGCTTGGAACTTCAACTCGCGATAGGAGCCGGGAGCAGGGCGCAAGGAGCATAGAGCCAGAATGCGGATCGCGGAGAGCTGAATGCGGAATGCTGGACGCGGAAGGCGGAACGCTGGTGGAGGATCGCTCTCCTGACCGACTGTGCCTTAGATGTAGCCCTGGCTTGACGGCCGCGAGCGATGTCCGATCCGCGGGTGCCGTCAAGCGGCACCCCTACACAAGGCAACGAACGTCGACCGGTTTGGGATTCCACTCCCGTAGGGGCGTTGCTTGACGACGCCCGGTTTGACGCGCGCGGGCGATGATCGATCCGGGTGCCGTCAAGCGGCACCCCTACAAGTGGGATCCTTGAACCGTATCCTCGGAGAGCCGAAGGCTGACAGACTCTCATCTCTGTGCTCTCCGTTACCTCCTGTGCAAATTCAGGGCCGCCTGTTTCCGAAGCACGGAAGGAGCAGAGAGCAAGGAGCGGAGTGCATGGAGCCAGCAGGCGGAATGGGAGGAGGTGAGCGGTGAGCAGTGAGCGGATGACTTAAACTTAAACTTGGAACTTCAACTCGCGATAGGAGCCGGGAGCAGGGCGCAAGGAGCATAGAGCCAGAATGCGGATCGCGGAGAGCTGAATGCGGAATGCTGGACGCGGAAGACGGAACGCTGAGCGCTGAATGCTCAAGGCTCCCACTGGCTCTTCGCCCTCTGCTCATCGCTCTGTGCTCAGCGGTGGCGCGGCAGGTCCCTCTGCCGCGAGGATGACGAAGTCATCCTGTTTAAGTCGGAAGTTTAAGGGCTGCTCGTAGTTAGTAATTAGAAATTGGTATTTAGTTTCTGCTCACCGCTCACTGCTCACTGCTCACTCTCCACTCCCTTCTCCATTCCCACCCTCGCCGGAAGGGGACCTGCCGGCCCACCTTCGCTCACGTGAATTGATGGCCCCTCGGAGAGGAGGGGCTTGTCGGGCCATCGCCTTGGTGACGGCCGATGCCCCTACGGCGGCGTGTGTGGGGGACCAGCGCACGCAAGTCGCGCCCAGGGTCACTCGATCAGGTAAGTCTCAATCGTGCCCGTTTGGGGCCATGCCTTGGGCGGAAGGCAGGACACCTCCGGGCATAAAAAAGCCGGGGTGCGGCGCGGTGGCGGCACCCCGGCGAAAATTTCAGCGGCTTACTGCTGGAGCAGCTGCAGCACGCTCTTCGGCGACTGGTTGGCCTGGGCCAGCATGGCCGTGCCGGACTGCACGAGGATGTTGTACTTGGCCAGCCGCGTCGATTCCTCCGCCACATCCACGTCGCGGATGCGGGAGATGGCCGAGCCGAGGTTCTCATACTCGACCTGCAGGGTCGTGGCCGCCAGTTCCAGGCGTGACTGGGACGCACCGAGGGAGGCGCGTTCCGTGGCGACATGCTGGATGGCATCCGAGATCGTGGCGATGGTGCCGGCATCAGAGAGGCCGAGCGAGTAGGCACCCGAGCCGCTCTGGTCGATAATGGCCAGCATGTTGCCGGTGCGAAGATCGGAATCACCGATGGTCATCTCCTGGCCGACCGCCTGGCCGATGGTGACCGTCAGGCCGGTGGTGGTGGAGCCGAACAGCGAGATGCCGTTGAAGGCACCCAGCGGGGCGGAGATGTCGCTCGTGCCGCCGATGTCCGCGCTCGTGCCGCCGATGGTGGCGCGGAGCTGGTCCTGCAGCGCGGTGAACTCCTGGGAGTACAGCGCGATGTCGGTGGGATTCTTGGTCACGTCCTTGGCGAGGATGGCCAGCTCGCTCATGCGCGAGAGGATCTTCGTCATGCCGGACATGAAGC
>Ga0208752_100549_pt1 | contig 11001 bp, 6 predicted proteins | sample LakWasMet27_LOW6_2_FD_183871 | JGI IMG/M metagenome (GOLD analysis project Ga0208752, IMG submission 183871) | Freshwater sediment methanotrophic microbial communities from Lake Washington under simulated oxygen tension - Sediment Metagenome... | ecosystem: Environmental > Aquatic > Freshwater >... | reverse complement strand
GCCGCTATTCTGGACGGGCGGGAAGGGCTGATGCTGTCGATTTCCAATGCGGAAGGCGCTTATTATAAGTATCTTAAACTGCTGGAATTGCAAAACCGGCAGTCCCGTTAACAATGAATTTAATCTCTGTTATCGTAACCACCTATAACTGGCCGGCCGCATTAGAACTCTGTCTGGACAGCTTGTTTGCCCAGCGCGATCCGGCGTTTGAAATCATTATCGCCGACGATGGCTCTGCACCGGTCAATCAGGCCCAGGCCCGGGCTTATTGCGCTAAAAGCCCGGTGCCCATTCAATATGTGCATCATGATGATCACGGATTCAGGGCGGGAACTATCAGGAATAAGGCGGTTGCGAGCAGTCAGGGTGAATATTTGCTGTTTATCGATGGCGACTGCGTGCTTGGGCCTGATTTTATCGCACGGCACCGGCAGCTGGCGGAGTCCGGGTATTTCGTGCCGGGCAATAGGGTGTTGTTAAGCGAGTCGTTTACTCAGGACGTTATTGAAAAACATATTCCATTGCACCAAAAACCGCTGAGTCATTTTATTTCCCTTTGGCTACAAAAAAAGATCAACCGGATTTCCGCCTTTATTCGGCTGCCCTTAGGGTTTTTAAGAAAATCGCAACCTGATAAGTGGCAAAAAGCCATGACCTGCAATTTGGCGCTCTGGAAAAGCGACTTTATACGGACTAATGGTTTTGATGAGCTTTTTGAAGGCTGGGGTTTTGAGGATTCCGACCTGGTTATTCGCTTGATACACGCCGGCATTAAACGCAAGGAAGGGCGATTTGCGGTGCCTGTGCTGCATTTATGGCATCCTCATAATGACAAAAGCAAACAAGACCTTAATTACCAACGATTGTTGGATCGCCTGAAGCAGTGGGATTTTATTGTCGCAACAAAAGGCGTCTCCCAGTATCTTTTGAGTAGATCTTCGACTCAGAGCAAGATCAAATAGCTTTACCCGTTAATGAAATTTTCAAAAATATGAACAAAGCACCCAAAGCAAGCACTCAAATATATAAGCGACTACTGACTTATGTAAAGCCACATCGCGGTCTTTTTGCAATCAGTATTGTTGGCTTCCTGATGTATTCAGGCACCCAGACCTTATTTGCGGCATTAATCAAGCATATTATCGATACCTTGCAAACCGAGAGCCGGGAGGGAATGTATTATTTGCCGTTACTGTTTAGCGGTTTAATTGTGGTGCATGGGATTGGCGCTTATTTGGGCAACTATTTTCTGGCCAAAGTATCCACCAATGTCGTACATGCCTTGCGCTGTGAAATTTTCAATCAGTATACGCGACTGCCGACAGCCTACTTTGATGCGAATAACAGCGGTTACATGATTTCAAGGATAACCAATAATGTCGGGCAGGTTACCCAGGCCACCACGGACGCAGTGCGTACCTTTGTACGCGAAGGCTTTACTGCGATAGGCTTGTTAATCTATTTGTTTTATTCAAACTGGATGTTGTCGCTGGTTTTTATCGCTATAGCGCCGATTATTGTGGTGCTGGTGAGCTATGTGAGTAAGCGTCTCCGGGGGATCAGCAAAAAAATACAAGAATCGATTGGCGACATGACGCATATCACGTCGGAATTGGTGGGCGGACACCGGGTGGTGCGCAGTTACGGCGGCGAAGAATACGAGCGGCGGCGATTTTTGGAAAGCAGTTTATACAACCGGAGGCAATCGCTAAAGCTGTCAACGACGATGGCGATACACAATCCGATCATGCAGTTTATTATCGCCATCGCATTGTCATTCCTGATGTATATGGCCTTGTTTTTCATGAAGCAAGCCAGTGTCGGCGAGTTTGTCGGTTACCTGACTGCGGCATTTTTATTGCCGAGGCCTATCAGGCAATTGAGCGATGCAAATGGCGATATTCAAAAAGGTATCGCGGCGGCCGAATCGTTATTCGAAATTCTGGATGAGCCGGGCGAGTTGGATGAAGGCACGTATCAAGCCGAAAGATGTAAAGGTGCCCTGGAATTCAAAAATTTGACGTTTCAATATGCGGGAGCAAATGAGCCTGCGCTGATCGACATCAATTTTAAGGCCGAGCCGGGACAGACCATTGCACTGGTAGGGGCTTCCGGCGGCGGTAAAAGTACGCTCGCCAATTTGGTTTCGCGTTTTTATCCGCATGATACCGGTGAAATATTGCTGGACGGTGTGGAAATTAATACGTATGAGCTGGCAAATTTGAGGAAACAGTTGGCGTTGGTCAACCAGCAAGTTACTTTATTCAATGACACGATAGCCAATAATATCGCCTACGGGTCGCTTGCGACCGCAACCCGAAGCGAAATAACTCAGGCCGCAACGGACGCTTATGCGATGGAATTTATCGCCAAGTATGAACAGGGGCTGGATACGGAAATAGGCGAAAATGGCGTCAAACTATCCGGCGGACAACGGCAAAGGTTGGCATTGGCCAGGGCATTGCTGAAAGATGCCCCCATATTGATACTGGATGAGGCAACATCGGCGCTCGATACCGAATCGGAGCGGTTTATACAGGCGGCGCTGCAAAAAGTAATGAGCAATAGGACGACGCTGGTTATTGCCCATCGACTGTCGACTATTGAAAATGCAGATATAATTTTGGTTATGGATCACGGGCGCATCGTGGAAAGAGGCTCTCATCAGGAGCTGATTGCAAAAAATGGAGCCTATGCGCGTTTGCATTCCATGCAATTTAAGGAACATCGCAAGGGCGATCAACCGATCGCCGCTACTGAAGCATTAAATTCAGACATTGCCTAGGGGGCATTATTTTGAAGACATTTATTTCCGAGCTTGAAGAGCATAAGGCCATGATGGAGCGGTTGGCCGATTGTTCCGGGGCTATTGAGGCGGCCGGAGCGTTGCTGATTGAGACATTAAGGCAGGGCGGGAAAATATTGTTGTGCGGCAATGGCGGCAGTGCGGCCGATTGTCAGCATATCGCTGCGGAGTTGGTGGTGAGATATGAAAAAAACCGGAAGGCTCTGGCTGCCATTGCGTTGACCACAGACAGCTCGATTTTAACGGCGCACAGCAATGATATAGGATTCGATACGGTCTATTCCCGGCAGATTGAAGCCATTGCCAATGAAAAAGATTGCTTGATTGCTATTTCCACATCAGGAACCAGCAAAAATATATTAAACGCGGTGGACGCTGCAAGGTTGAAAGGTATGGCTGTTATCGGGTTAACCGGGTGTGAAGGCGGCGAGTTGAGCGGACAAGTTACGCATTCGGTGATCGTTCCCTCGGATGTGACCGCAAGAATTCAGGAGGCGCATATATTGATAGGCCACTGGTGGTGTGGCGCGATTGAGGAGGCTTATTAATGTTGGCAGCTGCACCTGAGTTTGGGCAAGCTCGGATCATAGTTATAGGCGATGTGATGCTGGATCGGTACTGGTCCGGGCAGGCCGCGCGCATTTCGCCGGAAGCGCCGGTGCCGGTGGTCAGGGTTAAAACTATTGAAGATCGCGTCGGCGGCGCGGGCAATGTTGCGCTCAATATTGCCAAATTAGGCGGCAAGGTGACTCTGCTGGGCGTTGTTGGCGATGATGCCGAAAGCGAGATACTGAGGCGACTGCTGGAAGCGGAAGGCGTGGCCTGCGATTTTGTAGTCGAGCGGGAAATTCGCAGCATCTGCAAGTTACGGGTAATGGCGCAGCATCAGCAGCTCATTCGGATCGATTTTGAAGAGACGTCTCTTAAGTTTGATTCGGATGCGTTGTTGGCAAGGCTGGTTGAACATCTGTCTGAAAATAATACGGTTGTTTTCTCGGATTATGGCAAAGGAACATTGGCGGATGTTTCAACGTATATCATTAAGGCCAAGCAAGCCGGCGTTAAGGTCTTGGTGGATCCGAAAGGGGTGGATTATCAGCGATATGCGCAAGCGGACCTGATAACGCCGAATCTGTCTGAATTGCAGGCGGTGGTCGGTATTCCTGAAAATGAAGATAATTTGATTGAAAAAGGGCGAGGACTGTTAAAGCGGTATCAAATCCCGACACTTTTGTTGACTCGCGGCGAGGCGGGCATGACCTTGATACAAGACGATCAAGTGCATTCATTACCGGCTCAGGCCAAGGATGTCTTTGACGTGACCGGTGCCGGAGATACGGTTATCGCGGTGATGGCTCTGGGCGTGGCGCTGGATATGGCGTTGCATGACGCGATGTATCTGGCTAACCTGGCGGGAGGCATTGTGGTCGGAAAGCTGGGTACATCAACCGTATCAATGCAGGAGCTAACGAGGGCAATGCACGGTGATCGGGATTCCCAATACGGCATCGTTTCGGAAGACGAGTTGGCGCAAATAATGGCTGGCGCCAAAGCCCATGATGAACGCATCATCATGACCAATGGCTGTTTCGATCTATTGCACGCCGGACATGTGACTTATTTGCAGCAGGCAAAGGCCTTGGGAGATCGGTTGGTTGTGGCGGTAAATTCCGACGCGTCGGTCAGACAGCTTAAGGGGGAGTCCCGGCCTATTAATGGCTTGCAGGAACGGATGACGGTTCTGGCGGCGTTAGCCTGCGTGGACTGGGTGGTTTCATTCGAAGAGGAAACGCCTGAAAGGTTGTATTGCAGGCTGCTGCCGGACGTCATCGTCAAGGGTGGCGATTACAGCTCGGAGCAAGTCGCCGGTGGTGATTGCGTTATTCGGGCGGGTGGAGAAGTAAAGATTTTGCAGTTTGTTGACGGGCAATCTACAACTGCGATGATTAAAAAAGCGAGGGGACTGGAATGATTGTTGTTACGGGTGGGGCTGGTTTTATTGGAAGTAATCTTATTCGAGCATTAAACAAGCGAGGCGAGCGAAATATATTACTGGTCGATCATTTGGTTAATGGGCGAAAAATGCACAATATCGCCGATCTTGATGTCGCCGATTACATGGACAAGGAGGAGTTTATTGAGAAAATCGGCGTGGCTCATTTTTTTGATGGGGTACGGGCGGTTTTTCATCAGGGAGCCTGTTCTGCGACGACGGAGTGGGATGGAAAGTATGTGATGATGAATAATTATGATTATTCCAAGCGTTTATTGCATTGGTGCATCGCGAAGAATGTCGCATTTATGTACGCATCTTCCGCTTCGGTTTATGGGACTGGCGAGCATGGATTTCGGGTTGATCGTAGCTGCGAGCATCCTATCAATATGTATGCCTATTCAAAATTTCAATTCGATCAATATGTCCGTCCTTTATTAACTAAAACAAAAAGCCCGATTGTCGGTTTTCGCTATTTTAATGTTTACGGACCAAGAGAGCAGCATAAGGGCTCTATGAGTAGCACTGCATTTCATTTTAATCGGCAGGTTATTGAGCAAAAAAGAGCAAAGTTGTTTGAGGGTTGCGATGGCATGGCTAATGGCGAACAAAAGCGGGACTTTGTCCATGTTGATGATGTTGTGGATGTAAATTTGTGGTTTTTGGATCATCCGGAGCAACGCGGTATTTATAACGTAGGAACGGGGCGAGCGGAAACGTTTAATGCGGTCGCTCAGGCGGTGACTGATTGGCATAAAGAAGGGGAGATTGAGTATATCCCGTTTCCTGAGCATTTAAAGGGCGCGTATCAGAGCTATACCCAAGCGGATATTTCCGGGCTAAGAGAGGCTGGGTACACTAAGGACTTTTTGACCGTCAAGCAAGGCGTCGCAAGATATTTGGATTGGTTGAATGCATAAAGAGCGTTTATAAGAAAATAACTTCTTGACGTAGTCTGAAAAGGCTGTAGAATGCGCAGTTCTTTCAGGGCAGGCGCCTTGGCAGAGACAGCAACAAGAAATAAAGTTGGCAAGGATGTTGACAAGTGGACTGAGTAGGTTATAATGGTCGGCTTCATCGGGGTTCGGTAAATGGCTTCGGTGGTTCGGGATGAAAAATAAAGTTAACAAGGTGTTGACAAACTGAATTGGATCTGTATAATTGTCTAGCTCAACCGGGAGTTTAACTCCACGCTCTTTAAAAACCTGATCAAAATAATTTGTGTGGGTGCTTGTGATGAACGATTTATGCTTGTAATAAATAGTCGACACAAGAACTACACGTAAAAAGTAATTTATACGTTTAATTCTGTAGTCGAGCCAAGATTGGCTACTCATCTTATTGAGTGGCAAAATGATATAAACTGAAGAGTTTGATCATGGCTCAGATTGAACGCTGGCGGTATGCTTAACACATGCAAGTCGAACGGTAGCAGGCCTTCGGGCGCTGACGAGTGGCGGACGGGTGAGTAACGCGTAGGAATCTGCCTCATAGTGGGGGACAACGTGGGGAAACTCACGCTAATACCGCATACGCCCTACGGGGGAAAGCGGGGGATCTTCGGACCTCGCGCTATGAGATGAGCCTGCGTTAGATTAGCTAGTTGGTAGGGTAAAGGCCTACCAAGGCGACGATCTATAGCTGGTCTGAGAGGACGATCAGCCACACTGGGACTGAGACACGGCCCAGACTCCTACGGGAGGCAGCAGTGGGGAATATTGGACAATGGGCGAAAGCCTGATCCAGCAATACCGCGTGTGTGAAGAAGGCCTTAGGGTTGTAAAGCACTTTCAATTGGGAGGAAAACCTACCGGTCAATACCCGGTAGCTTGACATTACCTTTAGAAGAAGCACCGGCTAACTCCGTGCCAGCAGCCGCGGTAATACGGAGGGTGCGAGCGTTAATCGGAATTACTGGGCGTAAAGCGTGCGTAGGCGGTTCGTTAAGTCAGATGTGAAAGCCCTGGGCTCAACCTGGGAACTGCATTTGAAACTGGCGGACTAGAGTTTAGTAGAGGGGAGTGGAATTTCAGGTGTAGCGGTGAAATGCGTAGATATCTGAAGGAACACCAGTGGCGAAGGCGACTCCCTGGACTAGAACTGACGCTGAGGTACGAAAGCGTGGGTAGCAAACAGGATTAGATACCCTGGTAGTCCACGCCGTAAACGATGTCAACTAGCCGTTGGTCCTATTTACAGGATTAGTGGCGCAGCTAACGCATTAAGTTGACCGCCTGGGGAGTACGGCCGCAAGGTTAAAACTCAAATGAATTGACGGGGGCCCGCACAAGCGGTGGAGCATGTGGTTTAATTCGATGCAACGCGAAGAACCTTACCTACCCTTGACATCCAGAGAATCTGTTAGAGATAGTAGAGTGCCTTCGGGAACTCTGAGACAGGTGCTGCATGGCTGTCGTCAGCTCGTGTCGTGAGATGTTGGGTTAAGTCCCGTAACGAGCGCAACCCTTATCCTTAGTTGCCAGCGGGTAATGCCGGGAACTCTAGGGAGACTGCCGGTGATAAACCGGAGGAAGGTGGGGACGACGTCAAGTCATCATGGCCCTTATGGGTAGGGCTACACACGTGCTACAATGGCCGGTACAGAGGGCTGCGAACTTGCGAAAGTAAGCAAATCCCAGAAAGCCGGTCCTAGTCCGGATTGGAGTCTGCAACTCGACTCCATGAAGTCGGAATCGCTAGTAATCGCGAATCAGAATGTCGCGGTGAATACGTTCCCGGGCCTTGTACACACCGCCCGTCACACCATGGGAGTGGGTTGCAAAAGAAGTGGGTAGTCTAACCTTCGGGAGGGCGCTCACCACTTTGTGATTCATGACTGGGGTGAAGTCGTAACAAGGTAGCCCTAGGGGAACCTGGGGCTGGATCACCTCCTTACAAATTGCAGCTAAACGCTGTCATGAGTGCCCACAACAAATTATTTTGATCAAACGCAGTATGAGCCTAGGGCCTGTAGCTCAGTTGGTTAGAGCGCACCCCTGATAAGGGTGAGGTCGGTGGTTCGAGTCCACCCAGGCCCACCACCTTGCCGTGATGGTAAACGTGATGTGGCCTAGGGGACTTAAGCAAGAAACACTGGGGCTATAGCTCAGCTGGGAGAGCACCTGCCTTGCACGCAGGGGGTCAGCGGTTCGATCCCGCTTAGCTCCACCAATTCTATAACGTCTCGATTCTGAATAAAGAATCGTCAGAGACCTTATAGAATTGGTGCATTACATGCATTAATAGCTCTTTAACAATTTGGAAATCTGTAACAAAGTAACTTCATGGAATAAAACCATGAGCTTACTAAACGAGTTCAAGTGAACCGACACCGAGAAGGTCAAGCGAAACCGGCGTAAGCGGGTCTAGCCTAACACTCAACGTCAAGGTAAACAAGAATGAGTTCTCAAAAGCAGAAAAAAGCGATTAAGAAAGCTGATCGATATAACACAAAACAGCTCTTTATTAACTATTGTAACCAATAGCGAAAAAGCAGACTTATTGGGGTTATATGGTCAAGTGAATAAGCGCATACGGTGGATGCCTAGGCAGTGAGAGGCGATGAAGGACGTTGTAGCATGCGATAAGTCTCGGGGAGTTTGCAAACTAACTTTGATCCGAGAATTTCCGAATGGGGAAACCCGGCCAGCATAAGCTGGTCACATTACAGTGAATACATAGCTGTATTGAGCGAACCTGGGGAACTGAAACATCTAAGTACCCAGAGGAAAAGAAATCAACCGAGATTCCCTTAGTAGCGGCGAGCGAACGGGGATTAGCCCTTAAGTTGTACAGTTGTTAGTGGAACAGTCTGGAAAGTCTGGCGATACAGGGTGATAGCCCCGTACACGAAAACGCTGTGCAGTGAAATCGAGTAGGTCGGAGCACGTGAAACTTTGACTGAACATGGGGGGACCATCCTCCAAGGCTAAATACTCCTTACTGACCGATAGTGAACCAGTACCGTGAGGGAAAGGCGAAAAGAACCCCGGAGAGGGGAGTGAAATAGATCCTGAAACCGTATGCGTACAAGCAGTAGGAGCGGACTTGTTCCGTGACTGCGTACCTTTTGTATAATGGGTCAGCGACTTAATCTCAGTGGCAAGCTTAACCGAATAGGGGAGGCGTAGCGAAAGCGAGTCTTAATAGGGCGTTTAGTCGCTGGGATTAGACCCGAAACCGGGCGATCTATCCATGGCCAGGCTGAAGGTGGGGTAATACTTACTGGAGGGCCGAACCCACGTATGTTGAAAAATGCGGGGATGAGCTGTGGATCGGAGTGAAAGGCTAATCAAGCTCGGAGATAGCTGGTTCTCCTCGAAAGCTATTTAGGTAGCGCCTCGTGTATAACTGTTGGGGGTAGAGCACTGTTTCGGCTAGGGGGTCATCTCGACTTACCAACCCGATGCAAACTCCGAATACCAACAAGTTCGAGCACGGGAGACACACGGCGGGTGATAAGGTCCGTCGTGAAAAGGGAAACAGCCCAGACCGTCAGCTAAGGTCCCAAAATCTATGCTCAGTGGGAAACGATGTGAGAAGGCACAGACAGCCAGGAGGTTGGCTTAGAAGCAGCCATCCTTTAAAGAAAGCGTAATAGCTCACTGGTCGAGTCGGCTTGCGCGGAAGATTTACCGGGGCTAAGCATAGTACCGAAGCTACGGGTCACACTTTTAGTGTGGCGGTAGAGGAGCGTTCTGTACGCCTGCGAAGGTGAACTGAGAAGTTTGCTGGAGGTATCAGAAGTGCGAATGCTGACATGAGTAACGATAATGGGGGTGAAAAACCCCCACGCCGAAAATCCAAGGTTTCCTGCGCAACGCTAATCGACGCAGGGTTAGTCGGTACCTAAGGCGAGGCCGAAAGGCGTAGTCGATGGAAAGCAGGTTAATATTCCTGCACCAGTTGTAACTGCGATGGGGTGACGGAGAAGGCTAGGTCAGCTGTCTGTTGGAATAGGCAGTTTAAGCGAGTAGGGAGGGTTCTTAGGCAAATCCGGGAACCTATATTCTGAGACGTGATGACGAGTTGCTCTTCGGAGCGACGAAGTGATTGATGCCATGCTTCCAAGAAAAACCTCTAAGCTTCAGGTTACAAGTGGCCGTACCCCAAACCGACACAGGTGGATGGGATGAGAATTCTAAGGCGCTTGAGAGAACTCGGCTGAAGGAACTAGGCAAAATGGTACCGTAACTTCGGGAGAAGGTACACCCCAAGTAGGTGAAGGCACTTGCTGCTGGAGTTGAAAGGGGTTGCAATAAATTGGTGGCTGCGACTGTTTAGCAAAAACATAGCACTCTGCAAACTCGAAAGAGGAAGTATAGGGTGTGACGCCTGCCCGGTGCTGGAAGGTTAATTGATGGGGTTATCTTCGGAGAAGCTCTTGATCGAAGCCCCAGTAAACGGCGGCCGTAACTATAACGGTCCTAAGGTAGCGAAATTCCTTGTCGGGTAAGTTCCGACCTGCACGAATGGCGTAACGATGGCCACACTGTCTCCAGCCGAGACTCAGTGAAATTGAAATTGCGGTGAAGATGCCGTATACCCGCGGCTAGACGGAAAGACCCCGTGAACCTTTACTATAGCTTTGCACTGGACTTTGAACCTATTTGTGTAGGATAGGTGGGAGGCTTCGAAGCAGGAACGCCAGTTCTTGTGGAGCCAACCTTGAAATACCACCCTGGTATGTTCGAAGTTCTAACCTAGGTCCGTTATCCGGATTGGGGACAGTGTATGGTGGGTAGTTTGACTGGGGCGGTCTCCTCCTAAAGAGTAACGGAGGAGCACGAAGGTACCCTCAGCCTGGTCGGAAATCAGGCGATGAGTGCAATGGCATAAGGGTGCTTGACTGCGAGACGGACAAGTCGAGCAGGTACGAAAGTAGGTCATAGTGATCCGGTGGTTCTGTATGGAAGGGCCATCGCTCAACGGATAAAAGGTACTCCGGGGATAACAGGCTGATACCGCCCAAGAGTTCATATCGACGGCGGTGTTTGGCACCTCGATGTCGGCTCATCACATCCTGGGGCTGAAGCAGGTCCCAAGGGTATGGCTGTTCGCCATTTAAAGTGGTACGCGAGCTGGGTTCAGAACGTCGTGAGACAGTTCGGTCCCTATCTGCCGTGGGCGTTTGAGATTTGAGGGAAGCTGCTCCTAGTACGAGAGGACCGGAGTGGACGAACCTCTGGTGTTCCGGTTGTCA
>Ga0208752_100533_pt1 | contig 11175 bp, 8 predicted proteins | sample LakWasMet27_LOW6_2_FD_183871 | JGI IMG/M metagenome (GOLD analysis project Ga0208752, IMG submission 183871) | Freshwater sediment methanotrophic microbial communities from Lake Washington under simulated oxygen tension - Sediment Metagenome... | ecosystem: Environmental > Aquatic > Freshwater >... | reverse complement strand
CGGCGCTGTCAGTAAAAACTATCGGATTAGACATACATGTAACACTATAAAAATGAAGTTGGAAGAAATTATGACTATACCCAGCTTTTTAGTCAAGAATTATGAAGGTGTGTACAACTGATTATTTGCCCCTACGGATAAAGCGCAATTATCTTTAATCCCGAGTCTTCCTTTAGCCCGAACATCAGATTCATATTTTGCACCGCCTGCCCCGCTGCGCCCTTAACCAGATTATCAATCACCGATAACACCACGATAGTTTGACCACCCTGCGGCCGGTGAATCGAAATCTGGCAGTTATTGCTGCCCCGGACATTTCTCGTATCGGGATGCGAGCCTTGCGGCAATACATCTACAAACGCTTCATTGGCATATCTTTTTTCGTACAAAGCCTGCACATCATCCAGGTTTCCATGCGCCTGACCATATAAAGTAGCGTGTATCCCCCGAATCATCGGCGTCAAATGCGGCACAAAGGTCAATCCGACCGATTTTCCAGCCACCAACTCAAGCCCTTGAGCAATCTCAGGCAAATGCCGATGGCCGCCAACCGCATAAGCCTTAAAACTCTCGCCGGTTTCACTCATTAACGTCGCCAACTCCGCCTTGCGCCCCGCCCCGCTGACGCCCGATTTAACATCGGCGATTAAATGATCAACATCAATCAGATCGTTTTCAAGTAACGGCAAAAATCCCAGCTGCACGGCGGTTGGATAGCAGCCCGGACAAGCGATTAAATTACTCTGTTTAATTGCCTCACGATTCAGTTCCGGCAAACCGTAAACAGCTTCCGAGATTAAATCAGGACAGGCGTGCTCCATGCCATACCATTTGCTCCATTCCTTTGCATCTTTCAACCTGAAATCGGCAGACAGATCGATAACTTTTACGCCACGCGCCAATAACTGCTCCGCCATCAGCATCGCCGTGCCGTTCGGCGTCGCAAAAAACACCACATCACATTCGGCCAAGGTTTCGAGCTCAGGCAAGCTAAATACCGCATTGATAGCGCCGCGCAGGCTGGGATAAAGCGCATCCACCCTAAGTCCGGCATCGGCACGCGACGTGACGACCGTCACCTCCACATCCGAATGCAACGCTAAAATCCGCAATAGCTCAACACCGGTATATCCGGTTCCGCCCACAATACCTGCACGAATCATCTGTTTTATCCTACCCACACATTGTTTAAGAAAATAACTGGGACATATAATAACCGCAACTTGGATTATTGACGATGTTCTGACTTCGCCGCTGCCTGCGAAAAGGTAAATGGTAGGTTAAGCGTGCATGACTAGACAGATTGAAGGCAGGATAGTCGTAGGACAGGAGTGCTGGCTTTGCTTGCCAGAGCAAGCGAAGCCAGCACTCCTGTGAGGGAACAAGGTATTTATCTTTGTGTTTTGAGCGGAACCGGGTCACCTACTCAATTCCACATAAAGCTCCATTAATTATGCTCCGTTATCCAATAAGCGCTCAATGCCCTTTACCACCGCCAGCCATGCTTGGTTTTCATTAACCCAATGCTTGGCATTGGTCACGGGGGTGCCTTTCTCCGGCAACGCATTGTATTTGGCGAAATCCAGTTTTTCCCATTGGCAAAAATCGACAATGACCGGAACCAGTACACATAAGCCATCCTTACAACGCTGTTCGATTATTGGCAGTTCAATATTTTGAATATAGCCGGTTGCCATGCTGTTGGCAGTAACCAAATACAGCACTATATCGGCTAGCTGTAATTCCTGTTTGATGCGCTCATCCCATTCTTCACCGGCCAGCAAATCCCTGTCGTTCCAAGTGACCGTATTCTCTCGAAAACCGGCAAGATGTTTGATTAAAGTGTCCTTATAATCATTGTCATGCTTGGAATAGGAAATAAAAATCTTCTTCTGGGTTTGCTCTTTGCTCCGATTTGGCATTTTGTGAACTTGAATGCCGTCCAGTAGCTCTATTACCCGCACAACCGCATAACTGGCTGGGCATTCGATGGTTAATTTCCCGTCCTTTTTACGTTGCAACAACCGTTTTTGCTCAAAAAATTCCGGCTCTTTTGTCTTGCGACATAGTTCACAATAACAAGGAATCAGCTTGTTTAATTTTTCACTCAGCCCGTCAAAAGTTTTATTCAACGCGTCCAGGTCTGCGGAGATAACACTCAGCAACTCTTTATGTTCAAGACCTCTAGAGCGCAGCACGATTTCATCACCTTTGGGCGGTATTTCCACCAACACCTGTGTTTCGTTACGCTCAAACAATACTCCGGTCAGCCAACCCAATTCCGGGCGCAGCACTAAATAATGCTGCCGCACCATCAGACGACTGATCAAACCTTTGGGCAAAAACTCATAACAAAAACGCAGCACCAAATCCCCAGGCTTTGCCCAGTCGTTCAGCTCAACGGGTTTAGACGGCGGCAACAGTTGCGGGGCCAGCCAGGTTTCAGGCTTGACGTCGGACAACTGATAACACAATTCGAATTTTTGCATCAAGGCCAACAGTTCGGGGTGCATATCCGCATAGTCCGAATCCTGCCACAGCCTCTCACAATCAGCGGCAGTAAAGTGGCCTAATTCGGCCTTGACTTTTTCATCATCCAACACTTTAAAAACTGCTTCAGTCGCCCAGTGATTTTGCAAAATAACAGTGCGTTTTAGCAACCTGTCATCCTGAAAATGCAGAAACACACCCAAGTCATGCAAATAGCGGCTTAAATGTAGCGCTTTAATACGATCGAAAGGCAAATGTTGTTCGTAAAGGTCAAAATACACCTGCTGGCTGATAGTGGCTTGTCGTTGGGCCAACTGCTCTATATCGGCGCGTATTTTCAACCATTGCGCGGGCAGCTCTTCGCCGATATGAGGCAAGGCCAGTGCAAAATATTCTATGGCTTTGCGTAAAGGCTCCGTCCCGTCTTGGTGTTCCAGGTTACCTTGGTAACAGCCTTTGACATTATTAAATTTACCCTTAATACCCGCCTCATCGATTTGTTTACTACGACCACCTTTTTCATTTTGGAAAATCAGTAAAGGACTGTGGTCACTGAGCAAATCCACAGCTTCCAACCAATACTTAAAGCCCTCGTCATGTACGGTTTTATGATCCTTGCGAGTGTCGTCTAGCAGCACATACAAAGATCGCTGAGTTAAAAAAAACTGGTGTGTCGCATGGTAAATTTCCTGCCCGCCAAAATCCCAGACATTCAGGCGAAAGGTTCGCCCGTCGGGGTAACGACTATCTTGTACATTGAATTCGTGTCGATGAATGGCAATACCCTTGGTGGTTTCCTTTTCATCCGGCAACTGGTGTTCGGGTTGATACAAGCGCCGCAGTAAACTGGTTCTCCCCGCTCCACCTTCACCTACCAACAATAACTTAGCTTCATAAAGATGGTCTATCCCTTGGACTTGTTTTTCGCTGAAATAGTTGAGAATCGCGGCATTGCCTTGCTTAACAATGGCTACGGGTGGATTAGTAAGTGGGCAGTCTTCGACGTAAATTCCATTGTTTTTCCTAAATGATGAACTCCATTCTACAGAAAAGTCATCTCCGATCAGTTGCTGCAATGGGCTTAGATCAGCTACTCGTGTTCGGGAAATATTAAGCCGTTGCAATCTGCGCAGACCTGCGAGTGGACTTAGATCAGCTACTGGTGTACGAAAAATATTAAGTCTTTGCAAACAGCTTAGACCCTCCAGAGGACTTAAGTCAGTCACTTGCGTACGGAAAACATTAAGCTTTTTCAAGCTACTTAAGCTCGCCAGTGAACTTAGGTCGACCACTGATGTGCCAGAAATATCAAGGCTTTGCAAGCCGTTCAGTCTCGCCAGAGGGCTAAGGTCGGCTACTGGCGTGTTGAAAACGTAAAGCACTTGTAAACCGCACAGTCCCGACAGAGGACTTAAATCAGCTACATATGTGTCGCCAACGTAAAGCATTTGCAATCCGCTCAGCCTCGCCAGCGGATTTAGATCAGTTATTTTTGTACCGTTAACTTTAAGTCTTAACAAGCCGCTCATATCCGTCAGTGGACTTAGTTCAGCTATTGGTGTCTTAAAAGCGTAAAGTGTTTGCAAACCACTCAGTCCGCCTAGAGGACTAAGGTCAGTTACTTGCGTGTCGAAAATAAAAAGCTCCTGCAAGCCATGCAGACCTGCCAATGGACTTAGGTCCGTTACTTGTGTGCTTGAAACGGCAAGCGTTTGTAAGCCGCTCAAACCAGCCAGTACGCTTAGGTCAGCTATTTGTGTTCGGGAAACCTCAAGAACTTGCAAACTACTCAAATTCGCCAACGGACTTAAATCAGCCAAGTCAAATTTTTTAGCGTAATCGCCATCTAAGAAAAGTTTTTTTAAATTCTTAAGCCGCTCTAAACGACTACTGAGCTGAGCGATGCGATTGTCCACTTCGTTATTTTGACTTTTACGCCTTTTTTCGCCATCTCGCCATCCACTGGCAAACGACAACCCCTCCAGCCACACCAAGTCGCCAATTTCATCCGGCACTTCGGTTAAGCCGCAGTTACCCAAGTCAAGAAAAGTGGCGCAGGTCTTTTTATTTTCGGCGATAAGTCGCAGGGCAAGTTCTGACATGTTGAATCCGGTGTTGATGGGGCGGTTAAATTAAGGCTTCAGCAACAACATTGCCAGCGCCACTAGGGCCAGAACCGCGCCATGAAAAGACAGCAAGGTTTCCGAGAACATGACTTTTCAGTTTGAACATTAGCACATCTTTAAAAGCACGGGTGTCCATAGAAAAGTCCTTGATAGTCGGATCGTTGGTGCGCACGGCATCGTAAAGGGCGCGGTATAAACGCTCCTCTGGCGCAGGAAAAAAGAGTCGAGAAATCAGAGTATCACGGCGGGCAGTAACGCCACCCACAAAAAAGGCGCATCGCGATCCTTCGCGGTAAAAGCTAGAATAGCGATCTCCAAGCCGATATTCTGGCTTTGACTCTAAATGAAACCGTCGCCATACGGGGGATGTTTTGTTGGATGTAGTCGAGATGTTTGATTTTGTTGGTCATGGTTTTTACCCTCAGTAAAAAAATTCAACATCGCCACCGCTTCAGCGCGGGAATGTGTTTTGCAATTCTCGAACCTTGTAAGCCGGTTCGAGCGACTGCAAGAACTGGTGTTTCCGGCAAACGCCCTTATTCCTACGTACCTCTACAAGTCACATAAAATAGGTTGTGTTAGCGGTGGGTTTGCAGGGCTGTTGACGGACGCATTCAGAGTTCTCCACGGAAGCTGAATTGGTAGGATGTGCTTTAAGCCCCCTACCAATTAACGTCGAATAGTCTACCATAGCTTCCGCTTGGATTAGATTCTCAAACAGCATCCTTCGTCCATCATGTATACGGGGTTACCAGCTCATCATAGGCGCTATCCGTGTTCCAATATAAAGTTAGCATATCAATAACTGCGGCATATAATAATCGCAACTCAGTTTATTCACGTTGTAACTATGCCGTTTCCTGAACAGATGCTTGCCATTGAAATCGACAACGGCGATTTAAAGCCGGGTCAACGCGCCATACCCACGCTGTCAGCTAATCAGGTATTGATCAAAGTTGCCGCAGCCGGTGTCAATCGCCCCGACACCATGCAGCGTAAAGGCCTGTATCCGCCCCCGCCAGGCGCATCTGACATTCCGGGACTTGAAGTCGCAGGAACCATCGTCGCATTGGGCGACAACATCAGCCATTCACATGAAGGCGACAAGGTCTGCGCGCTGGTAACCGGCGGCGGTTATGCCGAATATTGCCTCGCCTCGGCGGCGTTATGCCTGCCAATACCGGAAGGACTGTCTTTTACCCAGGCCGCCGCATTGCCGGAAACTTGCTTTACCGTCTGGAGCAATGTCTTTGACCGCGCCCAGTTGCAGCCCGGCGAAACGCTGCTGGTACATGGCGGGGCCAGCGGCATAGGCACGACGGCGATACAACTGGCTAAAGCCTTTAACGCCAAGGTCATAGTCACCGCAGGCTCAGATGCCAAATGCGAGTTCTGCCTGCAACTCGGCGCCGATGCCGCGATCAACTACAAGGAACAGGATTTTGTTGACGAGGTTAAGCGACTTACCGACAACAGAGGCGTCGACGTTATCCTGGACATGATCGGCGGCGACTATTTCCCGCGCAATCTAAAATGCATGGCTGACGACGCCCGACTGGTGCAAATCGCCATTCAAAACGGCCCGAAAGCCGAAATAAACCTATTGCCGGTCATGCTCAAACGCCTCACCATCACCGGCTCGACCTTAAGGGCCAGGGACGATACCTTTAAAGCGGCAATCGCAGCCAAGTTGCTTGAAAAGGTCTGGCCCTTATTAGCATCCGGCCAAATCAAACCGGTTATCCATTCAACTTTTGCACTCACCGATGCCGCAAAAGCCCATCAACTCATGGAAAGCAGCCGACATATCGGCAAAATCATCTTAACGGTATAAAACTATGACTTACACAACGCTTATTTCCACTGACACACTCCACCAACAACTTAACCATCCCGACTGGATCATCATTGATTGCCGGTTCTCATTAGCGGATACCGAAGCCGGTGCCAAAGCCTATCGACACGGACATATCCCCAATGCCCGCTATGCCCATTTGGACAAGGACTTGTCCTCAGCCATTACCGACTTTACCGGCCGTCACCCTTTGCCGAACTTCGCTTTATTGGCAAAAAAACTGGGCGACTGGGGCGTAACCAACACCAGCCAAGTCGTGGTTTATGACGATGCGGGCGGCGCTTTTGCAGGCCGTCTCTGGTGGCTATTGCGCTGCATGGGCCATGACAAGGTTGCAGTATTAAATGGCGGTATCAAACAATGGCAAAAACAAGGCCTCCCCGTCACCACAACCTTGCCCACCGTTAAGCCCGCCACATTCAGGCCGTATCTGAACGAGGCGGCATGGCTTAACGCCTTGCAAGTGCAGAACAACATGGCAAAAAAATCCATTTGCCTGATCGACGCCAGAACGCCTGAACGCTATCGCGGCGAGCAGGAACCTATCGATCCGGTTGCAGGCCATATTCCCGGCGCATTAAACCGGGCTTTTCAATTAAACCTGGATAGCAATGGCTTGTTTTTATCGGCGGAACAATTACGCGAACAATTTAACCAGCTTATCGGCACCACCGCCCCCGAACAAGTCGTTCATTATTGCGGCTCCGGCGTCACCGCCTGCCATAACTTACTGGCGATGGAATATGCCGGATTAACCGGTTCCAAGCTTTATGCGGGATCGTGGAGCGAGTGGATCAGGAATAAAAACCGGGCGATTGCTAAAGACTAACTTCAAATTTAAAGAAGCGGCTATAGATCGACTTTGTCAACGTTAAGAGCCGGCAGCCCATCAAAAGCCATATCCTTTATTGAGTGTAGTCGTTGAGTTCCACTACATCTCAATAAAGCCCTGCTCAAAAAGCTTGCTTCTTTTCTTATCCCGAACGGGTTAACTTAATACATGAGAACGTAGCCAAGGCACACTGCGCCACGAGCTACGATAAATACATCAATACGGCAATTCTACATCCCAGTTATCCAGAACTTTGTCGTAAATCTCGCGCAAGCTGAGAACGCAGTCTATGCTTTCCAGCGGCACGTCGGCCTCAAGTCCCACCGCCTCCGTTAATATCCAAACGTCGCCTTGCCGCAGATAGCGTTCGATACTTGGCTGGTCTTGGGCAACCAACAAGTATTCGCGCAATGTAGGGATTTTACGATAATGGGCAAACTTACCCCCTCGGTCATAAGCTTCAGTGGAAGGCGACAGTACTTCAATCAACAATGTAGGATTGATCAAGGTATCCACATGTGCGTCCTCAAATTGCGGCGTACCGCACACAACAACGATGTCCGGATAATGGTAGCTGCGCGCATCGACTGCCTTGACGCGCATATCGTTGACATAGGCCTCGCAGGGGCGTTTTTTGAGTTGGCTTCTCAATTCTCCGGCAATATTAATCGTTACCAGATTATGTTCCCGGCTTGCGCCGGTCATCGCATAAATTTGCCCATCGTGAAATTCGCTTTTAGATGATGCGCTGCGTTCCAGTGTTAAATATTCTTCGGCGGTGTAGTGAGCTTGTGTAAGTACGGCGGGCATGAAACACCTCATTTTGGGAGTGACTCGCTGTTAAACACCTATATTACAGCGTTTAACGTACATGTGAAGACTATTTCCACCCGCTTAACACCCTATTTTGAGTGTTAACCGCAAAGCCAGCTTTGCGACTCCAACTAAGCGTCATGTGATATTTGGAGTCGCGAAACTGGCTCGCACGCCTAAAAATCATTATTAAAATAATGAAACGCTCGGCATTGATAAAACTGCCCCGTATTAAATCCCGTAAACCTTACGCTTACGCCAAAACGTCGCCCGGCTCATGCCCAGCAAACGGGCCGCTTGGGTAACTTGGCCGTTGCTCTGCTCCAGCGCCTGACGGATTGCAGTGGATTCCTCGTCCGCCGACAGCGGCGTGTTTTGCACAGCTTGCGGCAGGGCGGTACGCGATTCCCTGAACTCAGGCGGTAATTCAGAGCAGCGCAAGGTCGTCCCCCTGCCTACCGCAAAAGCGTATTCCACCACATTATGCAGCTCCCGGATGTTGCCCGGCCACGCATAATCCAGCAAAGCCCGCATGGCCTGAGGATCGATTTTTTCGATTTGCCTGAAATTGGCGGCATTATGCTGCTGGATAAAATGCCAGATCAGCAAGTTTATATCTTCCCGGCGCTCCCGCAACGGCGGAATAAAAATGGGCACGACCCGGAGCCGATACATCAGGTCTTCACGGAATCGCCCGTTTTTCACTTCCTCCCGCAATGAACGATGAGTCGCGGCGACGATGCGCACATCGACATCAATGGAACGGTCGCCGCCGACCGGAATATAGTTTCTTTCCTGGATGACCCGAAGCAGCTTGGCCTGCAATTCAAGCGGCAGCTCAGCCACTTCATCCAGAAACAGGGTTCCGCCGTGCGCACGCTGGAACAGGCCGCTATGATCCTTGATCGCACCGGTAAACGCGCCGCGCACATGACCGAACAACTCGCTGTCCAGCAGACTGCTGGACAAGGCCGCACAATTGATCGCCAGAAAAGGCGCGTTGCGCCGGGCGCTCAGATCGTGAATGGCCTTGGCAACCAGTTCCTTGCCGGAACCGCTCTCGCCCCTTACCAATACCGTAGCTTCCGTTTCTGCGGCGTTTCGGATAATCTGGAATACCGCCTGCATGGCCGGTGAGCGGCTTAACAGACCTTGAAACCCCTGCTTCCCGGACTCAGGCATTGCTCTTGAGTCTTTCGGCGAAGTCGTGTTTTCCGATTGTTCCGAGGCGGGGAGCAACAGTCCCAAGCCACCGCAAAAAACACCCTCTTGGTCATGCAAAACTTGAGTGAGCTTGTTCAACTCAATTTCATGTCCATCAGCTTGAACTAATTTTATGAGTCGTTTTTGATGGTCGCCGCCCTCGGTAATCACGTATTCTTGCAAACAGGGCTTACCTGTGACATCTTCGGCGTTCAATCCCGATAACTGTTCCGCGCCCCGGCTCCAGTGAATAACCTGTTGATCCCGGTCAACGATATAGAGAGCTGCAACATCGCAAAGATCGAGCAACTTTAAAAACAACGGCTGCAATGGCTGCTGTGCCAGCCAGCCTGACAAGGGTTCGGAAAGCTGTTTCGTTTGTTTCATGGGCGTCTCACTGAATCAAATAGATGTTTCACTGAAACAATATATGAAACGGGCGAAAGGCGCAAGGCAAAGGGCTAAAGGTCCGTACTTTAACCATGCACCCTTTGCCTTGCGCCTTTCGCCCTTCGTCTTAACCTTTTGGCACAAGCCTTGCTTTAACCAGATATACCCCATACCCAACCGGAGACACATCATGCTATTCAAACAATTATTCGATCAGGAAACCTGGACCTACACTTACTTGATTGCCGATCCGATCAGTAAGGACGCCATCCTGATTGACCCGGTCAACACCCATATCAATGAATATATTGAGCTGCTGGCAGCGCACGGCCTGCAACTGAAATATTCGCTGGAAACCCATGTTCATGCCGACCATATAACCGCCAGCGGCCTGCTGCGCCAACGCTTGGGCGCGCAAACTGCGGTGAGCGGGCTGTGCGGGGCCGAGTCGGCCGACATTCAGATTCAGGACGGCGATATTTTCAAATTTGCTGGCGACGAACAGATCAAGGTCATTGCCACGCCGGGCCATACGCGCGGCAGTATTTCTTTTTTATGGCGCGACCGCTTGTTTACCGGCGACTCTTTATTGATAGGCGGTTGCGGACGCACCGATTTTCAGGGCGGCGATGCCGGGGCACTTTATGACTGCATTACTCAACGCTTGTTCACGCTGCCGGATGAAACGCTGGTCTATCCGGGCCACGATTACCAACAGCGCTGGGTCAGCAGCATCATGCAGGAACGTACCACCAATCCGCGTCTGGCCGGCAAGACCCGCGAACAATTTATCGAGCTCATGAACAACCTGAATCTACCCAAGCCCCGGTTAATCGATGAAGCGGTGCCCGCCAACCGTTATTGCGGCCTGGACGAAGATGAGCGCCAGGATGCCGTAGCGCTCAGGGACGCAACACTGCCGATCCGCGCCACGACAAGAACCGAAGATAGGGTAGCGGAGGCCAAGCAACACATCGTTGAAATCGATGTCGCCAAATCGAAACAGTTGCTTGCGGAAGGCAATATCGTGCTGATCGATACCCGCGAAGAAAGCGAATACGCCGCCGGGCATGTTGACGGCGCGCTATTGGTGCCGCGCGGGATGCTGGAATTCAAAATCGGCAACATGCCTGAACTGGCCGACAAGTCGAAAGCGGTGCTCATCTACTGTCGCTTGGGCAATCGCTCGGCACTGGCGGCGCAGACCTTGCAGCAATTGGGTTACACTAATGTGCTGTCCATGGCCGGTGGATTTGAAGCGTGGAAAAAAAGCCAAGAGGCAGAATAATAAAAAATAGGTGGATGACAAAATGCATGTTGTTTTACACTTTTTTCGTGTATTGAAATCTTCCACTAACTACAGACTTGAGAGGAATTTATGTCAAACCAACACCATACCTTGCTAATTATAGGGGGAGGCGCCGCCGGCGTTTCCGTTGCCAACAACATGCGTCGTCAAAACGCCG
>Ga0208752_100508_pt1 | contig 11373 bp, 14 predicted proteins | sample LakWasMet27_LOW6_2_FD_183871 | JGI IMG/M metagenome (GOLD analysis project Ga0208752, IMG submission 183871) | Freshwater sediment methanotrophic microbial communities from Lake Washington under simulated oxygen tension - Sediment Metagenome... | ecosystem: Environmental > Aquatic > Freshwater >... | reverse complement strand
GGCATGCCCACTTCCTTGTTGTGCCGCTTTTAGATATAACTTTTCTGCGCCAACGTCATCACCCTTGAATCGTTTTTCATGGGCCTGGGCGATCAATTTATCTATGTCCATGACAACCTAACGTAAAGCTAACCGGGCGCGGCTCGGAAAGCTGAAAAAACAAAACCGCATTATAACCGCGCTCCGGTTGAGCGCCATGTTAGGGTTTGAAGCATGATTGAACACCCCAAAACTCGAATTGCATACCGGCAAACCACAAGCCAATAAGTGCGAGCAATGCAAAAGCAACCCCTTGTGCAATGCGATGGATGGACTGCGACGCCAAGCTGATTACAGCACCACCGGAGGCTGCGCTGACAAACAAAAGAGGAAGACCAGCACCTTCAAGCTCCAGCGCGCGAACTGGGTCACCAAGCGAGCCGCCCTTGGGGTCGCCAGTGCAACCAGCTTTGAACATGACGAAGAGTGACAATGCGGCACTCACGGCGAACAACAGTCCAAGGCCTAGTGGTAATAAGTATCTCGAATCGTAAGTTGCCATGAGAGCTAAGCCCTAACGTTTAGGTGAGGGGCGCGAGCCGCTTTGCGGCGAAGCGTCCCTCTCGACCGAAATGTTAGAACTCATTTCATACCTCCCTGGAGAAATACTTCAAGGGGAATATTGGACTTGACACTCTTGTCAGTTGCTCTTGTCCTAGCCGTTTTTCTTGTGGACTTGGTGCGTTTCGTTTTCTTCGTCTTCTTGGTGGTCTCTGTTTTAGGCGTGACTGGGCACTTCTCTTTCATGAAGCCAACTTGCGCGCCAGTGAGGTCGCGCAAGATGCCAGAATCAAACCAACCAAGATGTTGTCCGTTCCAGCCATACACCTTTTCCTGAACAAGGTAGGCAACGGCCTCACCACTCCACAAATAAATGCTTGCCTCTCCATCATCGGCAATGTATGCGGCAGCGCGGCCGCTGTCGTCAAGCAGTGAAATTTCGGCCATATGGGCTCCTTGAGTTCTAACGTAAAGCTAACCGGGCGCGGCCCGGAAAGCTGAAAAATAAAGCCGCATTATAACCGCGCTCCGGTTGAGCGCCATGTTATGCATGGGCCATGACGTAACTATTAGGAGTTTCACCTTCAATACTGAAGCCATATCTTTCATAGAACTTTTTTACCTTTCTATTGATTTTGAATACTTCCAACCCGATACCCTTGGATTGCTCAGCCCCCAACGTAATAACAAACGCAAGCAATTTTCTCCCGATACCCATCCTCTGGTGGCGAGGATGGACAACGATCATTCTAATAAACAGATGGTCACCTCGATTCTCGACATGGGAATACCCAACCAACTCGTGTTCTTGGCACACCAACGTAATACCTTGAGGCTCAAAGTGAGCAGAGAAATCGTTTTGTTGCCATTGTTCATCCCAACCCCAAATTTCAGAAACAAGGCTGCGCATTACCAGGCAATACAATTGGTAGATGGATTCTCTGTCTGTTTCTTCAGCTTTCCGATAAGAATAAATCATGGTGATAATTTATATGCATAACGTTTGAATTCACCGGCCTTGCGCGGCTTTATGCGCAAGGTCCGGTGGAATGATGGGTTGGGCATCAGGCGCGCTGTTTATCAAAGAGCATTTTCACAACTTTCCACTCCCATGATGCGATGATCGGGATTTGCGGGTCCAGTGTGCCACCACCGCCATGCAGCAAAATAGATAAATAAGCCCAAAAATACTAATGCTCCGAAGAGTTCTCCGCGTTTACGAAACAAATAAAGCTCTTTATTCATTTTACCTGAAATAAATCAATGCAAAGCATATAAGCTCGTTACAACTAAAAAACCCAATACAAAGGATTTGATAGCGAAACTGCTAAAATCGCCTCGGACTATAAAGCCGATACCCATACCCACGCTGGCCCCAGCAACTGCAATAACAATAGACCCCAAAAAATAAAGAACGAAAATAAGTGATTTTGTCATCTGGCTTAATATGCCTAACGTAGAGCTAACCGGGCGCGGCCCGGAAAGCTGAAAAAATAAAACCGCATTATAACCGCGCTCCGGTTGAGCGCCATGTTAGGCTCAAGTAACACACCGTAGCCAAAAACGGCACGGATAAAAGCGCTAAAACTATACGCCAACCTTTGCTAAAACACTGAGTTCGCGGCTTGCGTCGTGCGCGGCACGTTAAAAATAGATAAAAACCCAAAAGCCAGGCCGCGCATGACGCAAACGCATGGCTGACAATAGACGAACCGCTCACAAACGAAACCTTACCGCAACCATTGACGAAAGCAGGACAAAGCCAACGCGCAAAAAATCAGAAAACCCAGAACCGCCTAATGCCAACGGTAAGCGGACCGCTGGAGCGGAGTACATTTTGTGCTATTCAGAGCACAAAATGTACTCCGCGGAAGTGGGTCCGCTTGACCGCTATTGTTAGGCATTTTTCTTAAATTCCTGTGTATCTGATTTTGGCCAGCTTTCAGGAAAATTAACCCAATCATGTTTCGATCTATTCCATGCTGCCGCAACTGGCTCTGGGAACTTCGGATCTTCAAAACACCCAACAGCCACACCAACTGCGTTTGGCATGAACTCAGCTTCCCAATGAACGGTAGAACCGCAATTAGGGCAAAACGAACGGTAGAGTTTTCTCCCGTCATCGCTCGTATCAACGAACAACTTAGGATCGCCTTGTTTTGATACTATTTGGTCGTTACCAAAGTACGCCCCAACTCCAAATACCGAGCCCGTTCGTTTTTGACAGTTTAAACAACTGCACGTAATCACCATCTTTGGGTCACCTGCAAGCTCTATTTGTACTTTCCCACACGAACATTTTGCTTTTCTGTTCATTATTGCCTCTTACATATAATTTCTTGACGGAACGAGTAATGCCTAACGTAGAGCTAACCGGGCGCGGCCCGGAAAGCTGAATAAACAAAACCGTATTATAACCGCGCTCCGGTTGAGCGCCATGTTATACTGGCTACTCACCTTCTTTCCTTTGTCCACTCTCTTAGCTCTTTTATTTTCAGCGGTACTTCCGTATCTGCAGAGGAATTAAAAAATTGAAATGAACCTGAGCAGCCAAAAACCAACCCCAACGAATCCTTTCCAAGGAAAATAACATAATCCAATCCCGGCAGAAGTCCCAACATACAATTTCCTGGAGAAAATGGGAGTTCTATGAGGTAATTTGGCGAAAATTTTGCACCTTTGTATACTTCAACTTCTTCAAATGAAACGCGAACATACTCAGGTGTGGCTGTACTCATAAACTCGAACAAGTCCGGCGGTACATTTTTCAATTCATTAACATTTCTCAGCTCAGAGGCCGTAATTTTTACATATGCAACATACTCGGCTTTGTCAAATTGGCTTCGAGTTGTTTGACCTTTTGCACACGAACAAGCCAAAGCTGATTTCGTAGGCATTAATGTCAAAAGAAGAACCGCATAGAAGACTAAGAGCATTTTAGGCATTTTTGTTCCAGCATGCATAACGTAAAGCTCAGCCGATGCTTGGAGCGTAGCGGAAAGCGGTCGGCTGGAGCGCAATGTTATGCATTGAACAACCTTCTCCTGAAAATCCCCAGTTGCATAGCCCATTCTTTAGAAACAAGATGGAGGAGCTTAGCAAGTTCACGGCAACATTCGGGCGTGAAGAAAGCATTGTGCTCTCCGAGTTCAGCATTAACATATTCAAGAATATTGCCATGGCAAAGATTGTGGCGAATACGAACAACCTCGACATTCACGAGATTCGGGCGGTTAGTTTCCAATTTCTCTAAAAAATCATGCTCGCCTGGGAAGGCTAATGCCTCTATTGGCAATCCAGATTCTTTTGCAGATTTTAGAAGGCTATTGCTCAAAGTTTTGATGGCATCAAGTCCAGTAACTCTACAAGGCTTTTCCACCTGAGCCATAGTGACCCTAAGCGAAGCCTCAATTCCGTTGAGAAAACTTGTACAGGCAGGCAAATAAAGCTCGTTTTTCAAGGCCTGAACTGCCTGAGTAAAGAACCAATGAATTTCAGCCCCAAGCTCTTGTTCAATAAAGAACACCTTTTCTTTATGTTCTTTACGGCCTTCATCTATAAAGCTTTGTATTTCGTCTTCCATGCTCCGACTCTGATGATGCATAACGTAGAGCTAACCGGGCGCGGCCCGGAAAGCTGAAAAATAAAACCGCATTATAACCGCGCTCCGGTTGAGCGCAGGGTTAGCGACCATGCTGAAGCTGAGAGAGCCAAAAACCAGCTCGTTCACCAGACAAGGGCTGCGTAAGCAGGGGATTCGCAAGCTCATGCAGTAGCTCACGAGCTTGCTCAGTAGCAAAGCCAACATCATCACGGCCCTCCAGTGCGTTTGCCCAATCTTCGACCTCGGCGGCTGAAAGTGAACCTTGCTTGAACAACGACAAGACATGGCAAAAGTTCTCCGAGGTAAGAAGCACTAATTCCGATTCGCTGTCCCACGAAAATTCCGCCAAGCGCGATACTGCCTCGTGGGTGGGCATTGTAACTTTGACTAAGGCGGTAAGTGTGGCAGTCCGATTCATGGGCGCTAACGTGGAGCTAAGGGGCTGCGCCGCTTTTGCGCAGTCCCATTTGAGCGCAGGGTTGACATCTTTTCTGCATTAACGGCCCCTAATGCCTGCGAAGAGCAGCAATGCCTGCCTTTGACGCTTTAACTCTTTTGTGGCCTGTACTCGCTCTTCATGGAGGGCTTGATATGATTCTGGAACCTTCTGTAGTAATTCGAGAGCTTGCTCGTTCAGTCCGAGATTTTCTAGGCACACTGCCGCTGTAAATAGGGCGTATGGGCGCTTTACGGAATTTGTGGTACTCGCTAAAAATTCAGCGGCCAAACGAAGGGTCTCAATATCGTCCCCCATTTCATAAACGCAAGTGGCCTCAAAAAGCGACAGCAACGCTTCCGTATGTCCTGCGGCGCGTGCCTCGGTGATTCGTGCTCTAGCGGTCGTGTAGTCCTCTGACTGAATCAGTGAGTGAATATCGTCCAAATGTTTAGTGGCGCTCATAAGATGTCTAACGTAGAAATAACGGGGCGCGGCGTGGCGAATGAAGATTAAGCATAGATTGATTCCGCGCTCCCGTTGATTGAAATGTTAGGCGTATTAGTACCCAACACCTGGATCGAGCGGAACCCAAGGTTGTGTTTTTATTCTTTTTGACGGATCAGAAAACATTTTTCCGCAAACGCGACAGCGCCAACCGAAATCAGTAGTTGTGAGCGGTGAATGAAGTTTTTCTTTAACCCAACATGGGGAGCAAAAATAAGCTCCTGTTTTTAAATTTTTATTGATCCCGAGGTCAGAGATGAATATATATTTAGGTTTAAACCAATAGTATGAGGCCACTGCTGATAATACAGATAGTACAAACAGGAGGGATAGTAGCAGTGATAGCTTGCCTGTGGGGTCTGCTAGGTATTTTGCAAGATAAGTTTGATACCAAAGAGTCACGCTTGTCAGGATGCTTCCTGCTATTAACAATATTGCTGGAAGCTTTAGTGCTATTAGCTTGCTCAGCAGCGTTGCAAAAAAGGTTTTCATTGGACGCCTCAAATGTATTGCCTAACGTAGAGCTAACCGGGCGCGGCCCGGAAAGCTGAATAAACAAAACCGCATTATAACCGCGCTCCGGTTGAGCGTTTTGTTAGGCAAGCTTCTCACCCACTGTAATTAGAATGGGAACAGCAAAATGAATTTCATTACCGCGCCGATGTACATTAATTCCCATTCGATCCAATTCGAGATCAGTTTTGAACATCTCTCGAATTTTGTCTGCATCGCCAGGATTTGGGAAAGAGGCGCTCAGTTGTTTTTCAAGTTCTCCATCGACTTTATATCGGGCAGTTTTCACATTTGAGAGACCAGATGCCACAACGATACCGGCCATCTCTGAAGATGTGAGTGCGTGAACATGGGATGGATCACGCAGTTTTTCCAACTGATCGTAGGCCTCCGCCTTTTCAGGCGGCTGCACGACATCAATGACCATTACTTTCCCACCGGGTTTGCATACTCGGTGCATTTCAGCCAAGACAGCCGCTGGATTGAGGAAATGGTGAAAACTATAGCGTGTCAATACAACTGAGAAATACGCATCTGGAAACGGCAAGGGAAATACATCCCCGACCTGCCATGAGAGATTGCTAAGTTGTTTGTCCTTTTGGCATTTCTTGGCCTGTTCAATCATTTGCGGTGTAATGTCGATGCCCGTGACATACCTGGCGTGTAGGGCAAACTCACAAGCCACAAGCCCAGGACCACAGGCGACATCAAGGACATCATCTGATGCCGACACTCCAGACAGTGCAATCAACATCTGCATTGATTGCGAGTGTCCGGGCAACTCCGAAAACGGAATTGCTTGCTGGGAGAATTGTTCGACAATCGTCTGATTGTGTTTCGTTGTGTCCTGCATGTGGTTTCCTCTGGTACCTAACGTAGAGCTAAGGGGCGCGCTGCTCACTGAGCTTTAACGAAGCCGCCGAACCTTGATAAAAAACTGAATTTCAAAACCGCTAACGGGCGGCGTGTCCCTTTGACCGACTTGTTAGCCTGAAACTGTGAGATAAGCATTTAGGTTAATACAAAATTAACTAATTGATCTATGCCTTTCCCCATATCATCGAGCTTGAAGTCTAATTTTTCGATAGGAGTCTCTAGTCGGTTAACCCAAACTGTAGGGTAGCCAAACCATTTAGCTCCAGCCGCATCCCATCCCCCAAAAGCTGCAAAGGTCATGTTCTCTTTAGGAAGACTAAATGCATCAATTCCCATCTGGTAGGCTAGAGGACTTGGCTTGTAAGCTTGAACTCTGTCTGTGCTTAGATAAAACTCAAACGCACTTTCAATACCTGAATTTCTTGCATTGGCTCGCAACATTTCTTCAGTTAAGTTGGAAACAAAACCAAGCCGTATATTATTGTTTTTAAATTGTTGTAAGGCTGGTTTAATGTCTGGCCAAATTTCTAAGTTTAACCAGATAGATATCAATTGTTTTTGTTTTTCAAGTGGTAGGTCAAGCTTTAAACTTTCGGCTGAAAATATTAGTGCATCCTCTATCACAGTATCAAAACTCTTGTAATGCGCACCGACTGTGCGCAACCACGTATAGCCGAATATTTTCGCAAACCATAGCTGAGCGAGCGCGTCGCCTTTTTCTGGAAATAATTTCTTTGTCAATCCGAAAATAGGTCTTGGGTCAAATATGACGAAACCATCAAAAGCAATAGCTTTGATTTTAGGCTTTGCCTGTGCCAAGACAGACCTCGATAATAAACTTACTGCAACACTTCCAGAGACAAGCTTGAGAAGTTGTCTACGATTTAATGACATTATTATTTCTCCATGGCAATAAGGGCTAACGTAAAGCTAACCGGGCGCGGCGCGGGAAGCTGAAAAATAAAACCGCATTATAACCGCGCTCCGGTTGAGCGCCATGTTAGAGAGCGGCTTTTCATGCAAAGGAGCCAGAGTAATGTAGTGTTATGCCAGCTACCAAAACGACAAAAGCCACTATGGCGACAAACTCGCGGTTGTGTGGCTGTGACTGGGGCGGTGGATAGCGTCCCAATGTAAGTGAGCGAAGAACAACCCAGCCCGGCCAATAGAAAACACCAACAAACAAGACCTCGACGACAAACTGCGCAATGGCACGAACAACAAATTCAGCGATTGCATCAAATGCCATGGATTCAGTTCTCTAACGTAGAGCTAAGGGGCGTGCCGCTCACGGACGCTAAACGAAGCCCCAAAGCTTAATAAATTACAAAATTTCAAAACCGCCATGAGGCGGCACGTCCCTTTGAGCGCCATGTTAGGCCAAGAAGCATGATGAAAGCCAAACTACCTTGGACAAAAAGCTTAAACAACGCATGGCTGACAATATACGAACTGTTCACAACACAACCTTACCGTAACCACTGGGGCTGATGAAAGCAAGCCAAAGCCAACACATTCATTCCAGCAATGCCTAACGTAGAGCTAACCGGGCGCGGCCCTGAAAGCCGAAAAAATAAAACCGCATTAAAACCGCGCTCCGGTTGAGCGCCATGTTAGACGCGGACACTGCAACGGAGTGCAACAAAGCCAAACAGAAAAAACAGCCACACTCAAAACTGACAGAGCAAGGCGCAAGGGCGAAAACGCGATAAGAAAGAGCGCAGAACGCCAGAACTCACCGCACGCACAAAGAAGCGAACGGGCAACTCCAGCAACCCGACCGCCAACCGGGAGGCGACCACACCTGAGTTCGTAACCGCCACCGCCGCCGCAAAAAAGTACTGGCGAGACGGAGAAATTGGGCGGATTTCGCATAGCTTCTAACGTAAAGCTAACCGGGCGCGGCCCGGAAAGCTGAAAAATAAAACCGCATTATAACCGCGCTCCGGTTGAGCGCCATGTTAGGCTTGTGCCTGAATATTAATAGCTTCCGAGTATAAGTCGATGTGTTGGTTAATGCAGTTTGTGCGATGCCCCCAGCAGCATTCGTATACTCGGGCGCGCTCCGTTGATCCAGCCATTAAGCGCAAAACTCTTTCACCTGCATGTTCTCCATGCTTCCCCCGGCTTGCCAGTACCGAGAACGGCGTTTGATTTCCCGTTGTGTGATAGGTTTGAGTGGGGTTGCTTTCAGCCTGAGTGAACGCTTGTTCAAATGTCAGTTGGTTATTTGCAACCCCGCTATGAGGCCCAAGATTGGGTTTTACGACTGTCATTTGTATTTTTTCCTCGCAAATGGTGAAAAACGCCTAACGTAGAGCTAAGGGGCGTGCCGCTCACGGACGCTAAACGAAGCCCCAAAGCTTAATAAATTACAAAATTTCAAAACCGCCATGAGGCGGCACGTCCCTTTGAGCGCCATGTTAGGCCAAGAAGCATGATGAAAGCCAAACTACCTTGGACAAAAAGCTTAAACAACGCATGGCTGACAATATACGAACTGTTCACAACACAACCTTACCGTAACCACTGGGGCTGATGAAAGCAAGCCAAAGCCAACACATTCATTCCAGCAATGCCTAACGTTAAGTAGACACCTTTTAAGGTGTATATTAAATTTAAATTGCCGGGGTACAGCGGCGTATAACGCCACCCCGAAAATCCGTTAGGCCAGATGCTATAACAATAGCAATATTGATAGCAACCTTTATTAGGCAAAATGAAAATACACCGTAATAGAATGACGGGATCGGATTCTAAGTTTTGCATAACCCATCTTGTATTCTTAAGGACTCACGTTTGTAAGGGATCCGGCATCTGGCGATTCGGTAACTCCTCAAGCCATTCCCGGCTCTTGCGCCTTTTGACCAGGGCGATAGCCGGAATAGACATAAACGGGAATATCAATATCCATTAAACTGCTCTCTATCAACGGCCATACGTCATCCCAGTCCAAATCGCCCGATCCTGTTGCAAGTTTCGGCATGGCAATTGAGGTGATTTTCTCTTTTAAAATGATATTAACTAAGGCATCCAAAGCATGCTTAATATTACTGAGTGTCGCTTTGCTAATAGGATAATCATGGCTATCAATAGCATCCTGAATAATCAGATTAACTATACGAATATTATTTGTTCCGCCCCAGAGCCAAGCTTCGCCGGGCCGGGTATTGTGTTGATGGCACCAGCGATTGAAATCTTTGCACATCTCGGGATATCGATTACGCAGAGCTAGCGCCAATCCTTTATCCATCGGATCGTTAATGCCCACTCCCTGCACGATGGCGTTGGCTTCGCTTAGTAAAATATCGCCTTCAACCTTGTAAATCATAGCGCTCTCCTTTTCAGTTTTATTGAACATGCAGTTTCTTATTGCGTGGGAAGAAAAATCACTGCCCGCTTTTCCAAATGGAAAGCAGCAACCAAATCCCCCCGATAGTGGCAAACGAGTACCCCAAAAACCCAAACGCCGGTAGGCCGAATATTTCCGGCCCGCCTTTTACGGTCATGATAATGGACGAGCCGATAATCAACGCGGCGGTCACTATGCCCATGGTTAAGCGGCTAATGGCGTTATCCATAGTACTGACATAGTGTTCGAGCCGCCGGACGGTAATATCGACCTGAATGGCGCCTTTTCTGGAGGCGCGCAATAGTTTGCGCAGGTCTTTCGGCAGGCTGGATAAAAGATCGGCGATGCTGACCAGGTTGCGCCAGCCCCGTTTGGCGATAGCCTCCGGCCGGTAACGCTCCATCATGATTTTATGGAGATAGGGAGCGGTAAACACCAGCGTGTTGAATTCCGGATTAAGATGTCTGCCGAGACCGTCCAGGGTAATGTAAGCCTTGACTAACAAGGCAAGATCGGCAGGCAATATCAACTTATGGTCCCTTAATATGGCCATCAGATCGCTCATCATGCCGGTGAGGCTTAAATCCTTCAGCGCCAGCGAGCTGTATTGATCGACAAAGGCTTCCAGCTCAATGGTCAGCATTTGTTCATCGGTATGAATATTGTCCGACCAGTCTTCAAGTATCTCGGCGACTTTAGTGGGCAGGTGGTTGGTCATGCCGTACAACAGGCTGACCACCTGCTCCCGGCGCTCTTCCGTCAAGCGCCCGACCATGCCAAAATCGATAAAGGCCAGTTTGTTATCCTCCAGATAAAACACATTGCCCGCATGCGGGTCGGCATGGAAAAAACCGTCCTCCATGATCATCTTGATGACGGCCTGAGTGCCGCGGTCGGCCAGCAGTTTCCGATCCAGTCCCGCTTGGTCGACTGCCGCAAGATCCCTACCCTGAATGCCTTGGATATATTCCTGGACATTGAGCCGTTCGCAGGTCCATTGCCAATAGACGCTTGGAATCTTGATATTGAGATCGTCGGCCAGGTTGGCGGCTACCCGTTCCGCGTTTCTGCATTCGGCGGCCAGGTCGAGTTCCCTGCGTAATGACTGGTTAAACTGACGCAGGACTTCTTTCGGATGAAACCTTCGAAACTCCGGCGATTCCGATTCGGCAATATCGACAAGGCGATGTAAAAGGCGCAAATCGGCTTCAATGATTTTGCGCAGGCCGGGCCTGCGAATTTTTAAGATAACCGCCGTGCCGTCCTTGAGTGCGGCTTTATGTACCTGGGCAATTGAGGCGGCGGCAAGCGGTTGTGTCTCGACGTGTGAAAAAAACTCATCAATACGGCCGCCAAGGTCTTCTTCAAGCTGGGGCAGCAGCTCCTCAAAGGACATCGGAGGCACCTGGTCCTGAAGTTTTTCAAACTCGGCAATATATTGGGGCGAGAATAAATCAACGCGTGTCGCAAGGATTTGCCCTAACTTAATGAAGGTAGGCCCCAACTCTTCCAGTACGCGACGCACACGTTGCGGCGTATCGAGTT
>Ga0208752_100478_pt1 | contig 11649 bp, 14 predicted proteins | sample LakWasMet27_LOW6_2_FD_183871 | JGI IMG/M metagenome (GOLD analysis project Ga0208752, IMG submission 183871) | Freshwater sediment methanotrophic microbial communities from Lake Washington under simulated oxygen tension - Sediment Metagenome... | ecosystem: Environmental > Aquatic > Freshwater >... | reverse complement strand
ATTTTTGCCGGAGACCACGGCATTGTTGAATCCGGGGTCAGCGCTTATCCGCAAACCGTGACCGCGCAAATGGTCGCCAATTTTTTGGATGGCGGCGCGGCGATCAGCGTTTTCGCCCGTCAACACGCCATAGAATTATTGATTGTCGATGCGGGAGTCAATGCTGATTTGAGCAGTCATCCGAAGCTGATTGATGCAAAGATCGACAAAGGCACCCGGAACTTTTTAACCCAGCCTGCGATGACCGCCGAGGCATGCGCCAAAGCCCTGCAAGCCGGAGCGGATCAGGTTTTGCGGCAATATGAAAGTGGCTGTAACTGCATCGGCTTTGGCGAAATGGGGATCGGCAATACCTCATCCGCAGCCATGCTGATGCATCGTTTAACCGGCCTGTCGTTAGTGCGCTGCGTAGGCCGCGGCACCGGCTTAAATGACGGGCAGTTGCAACATAAGGTGGTCGTATTGCAACGGGCGCTAAATAAGCATAAAGACGCAACAGAGCCTTTAGACGTGCTGGCCACGTTCGGCGGGTTTGAAATCGCGATGATGGTCGGCGCTTATCTTAAAGCCGCCGAACTGGGCATGCTTATTTTAGTCGACGGTTTTATTGCCGGCACCGCACTGCTAGTCGCCAACAAACTGCATCCTCACGTGCTGGATTATTGCGTATTCAGCCATGTTTCCAGCGAACAGGGTCATCAGGCGTTGTTAAACCAATTCAACGCCAAACCCTTGCTGAATCTGGAATTGCGCTTGGGCGAAGGTTCGGGCATTGCCTTGGCCTATCCGCTGTTGCAATCGGCGGTCGTGTTTTTGAACGAGATGGCTACGTTTGCTGAGGCTGGGGTTGATCATTAAAATCGGTTAAAGTTGTGCCCATCTTTTTAAATCCCCATCAAAACTCTCGGAGATACAACCATGCTTAGCAGCCAAGAGATTTACCAACAAGTTAGCCATTTACCCTCATTAGAAAAATTACGCTTGGCGGAATTATTACTTGCCGATTTGGATACACCTAATCCGGAAATTGATGCTATCTGGCGTGAAGAGGCACAAAAAAGATGGCAAGCCTATAAAACGGGGGCTCTAAAAACAGTAAGCTATGAATCGGTTATGCAAAAATACAAATGAAAATCGAATTTCTTGAAGCAGCACAAACTGAATTGGATCAAGCTTTTGAATGGTATGAAACTCAACAAAAAGACTTAGGTGTGCAGTTTTTAAATGAATTTGATGCCGCAGTTAGGAGAATTGTCACCTATCCAGAATCTTATTTTTTGATTGAAAAAGATGTAAGACGTTGCTTGGTTAAACGTTTTCCTTACGGAGTTTTATACGGCATAAATGCGGATAAAATTATTATAATCGCCGTGGCACACTTACATCGAAAACCTGATTATTGGATAGATAGAGCATAACTACGATGCCCCATCTAAAACTATTCCTATTAGCCCTCAGCTTCTACACTCGCCTGCCCCATCCTCAAGCATTGGATTACAAACGGTTGCCTCAGGCGGCTATCTATTTGCCGTTGATCGGCTGGCTGGTTGGCGGCATCTGCGCTTTGGTATTTTATCTGGCGGATTTAGTTTGGCCCCAAACTACGGCGGTGATCCTGGCGCTAATCACCGGCATTCTGCTGACCGGCGCATTGCATGAAGATGGCTTTGCCGATGTCTGCGACGGTTTCGGCGGCGGCATGAATAAACAGCGCATCCTGGAAATCATGAAAGACTCCCATATCGGCGTTTACGGAGTCGTAGGGCTGCTATTACTGCTGCTGTTAAAGGTCAGCGTGCTAACCGAAATGCCTGCCGCCGTAGCGCCTTTAGTCTTGCTGGCCGGACACAGCATCAGCCGCTTGTCGCCGCTGTTGCTGATGCAGCGCTATACTTATGCGCGTGGCAATGACAGCAAAGCCTCGGGCGCGGTTTATCAACCCAGTTTCCGGGAATTGGCTTTTGCTGCAGTGATAGCGTTGTTGCCGTTGGCCTTGTTGCCCGCCTTGTGTATGCTGGCAATTATCCCCGTATTGGTTGCAACCCGGCTTCTGGGACATTATTTTTACCGCCGTATCGACGGCTATACCGGCGATTGCCTGGGCGCAAGCCAGCAAGTTGCCGAGACTATTTTTTATTTAAGCGTGAGTGCCTTATGGATATTTATTTAATTCGCCACACCCAAACCGCTACCGATCCGGGGCTGTGTTACGGGCAAAGCGATATTGCCCTGGCGGACAGTTTTCCCGACGAGATGGCGAACCTGCACGACAAACTGCCCGAGTTCGACGACGACTGCACCGTTTTCAGCAGCCCGTTAACACGCTGTTTGCAATTGGCCGAGACCTTTTCAGATACGGTAACCACCGATACCCGCTTGCAGGAACTTGATTTCGGCGAGTGGGAAGGCAAGCGTTTTGACGACATCGACGCCGCTGTTTTGCAGCATTGGACGAACAACTTTGTGACCGCCGCGCCGCCCAAAGGCGAAAATTTTGAAGACTTGTACCAGCGTGCGGGCAGCTTCTGGCAGGATTTGTTAGCCACCGAAGCTTCCGCTCCTGCTCACGCCCCTCGCCTACGTCCTGTAGGCGAAGCCAAACAGGTTTTGGTGATCACCCATGCGGGCGTTATTCGCGCCTTGCTGGCGCGCGCTTTGAATTTGCCCTTGGCCAATTCGTTTCAACTGCGGATCGATTCGGGTTCCGTGCATAAACTGCGGCAGGCTGACGATTACCTTTACATCGAATACATCAATCTATAAATGAACCTAGAAAAATCATTTTTTCCACGAAAAACACAAAAAGCACGAAAATTTTCAAAAATATACCAAGCTGTCGACCACCATCCAAATGGTGAATGGCTAAATCAATACAGTGCCGTGATTTGTTTCGTGTCTTTCGTGTTTTTTGTGGACAAATTGCGGTCTTTAGGATGAACCACGGCGGCAATATTTACCAGTTCGCCCGACGGCTTGGCTGCCTACCGGAACAGGTGCTGGATTTTTCGGCCAACATCAACCCGAAGCAGGCGGTCGATTTAAATTGCCTGCAAGGCGTTCAGCTTACGCCGTATGCCGATCCCGATTACGGCTTGTTAAAACAGGCGATCGCTCAGCGCTACCCGATGCCTGCGGGCGTTGATATTGAACTGTTTAACGGCGCAAGCGCGGCTATCTTCGCCTTGCTGCGCGGCTTGCAGCCGAAAGACCTGGTTTTGTATACCCCTTTGTACGGCGAATATGCGCATATCGCAGGGGAACTGGGTTGCACGGTACATAACATCAACCGGTTTAATCAGTTATTGGCGGATGTTCCCGAGCGCAGCACGGTGATTTTTGTTAATCCGTCCACGCCGGACGGTCAGCTTTATGACCTGCAAGAGCTATTGGCAGCATGGCAGGCGGCAGATTGCACGATCATCATCGATGAATCGTTCCTGGACTTCTGCTCAGCCGATTCGGTTGCAGAACGCATCGCGCATTACGATAAACTTTATGTGATCAAATCGTTAAGCAAGTTTTACGGCTGCGCCGGTATCCGCATCGGCTTTATTCTGGCGGCAACAGCGGCAATAAAGGAGTTGCATCGTTTTGAACCGGCATGGAAGCTGTCTAGCCTGGATATGGCCTATATGCAACAGGCGCTTGCAAATACCGGGTTCATCGAACAGACCCGTCAACAGACCGCGTATTTACGTGATTTGCTGCATCAAGCGCTGCAAGAATCTAGTTTGTTCGATAAGATTTATCCGGGACAGGCCAATTTTTTGCTGGCTCGCATGGCAAACGGCGGTGACGGCTATCAGTTGCAGGCGCAATTGGAACCTTCGCGGATTTTAATCCGCGTCTGCGACAATTTCGAGGGGCTGGATAGAAGCCATGTGCGTTTTGCGGTCAAGGATGAATTAGCCATTTCCCAACTTGCTCATAGCTTTAAAAACGTTAAACAATAAAAAATTCACCACGAAGGCACGAAGAACACGAAGTTTTTATATCTTTTCTTCGTGTCCTTCGTGCCTTCGTGGTGCATATATCTAAATGAAACTAAAAAAATGAAACCATTAGCCGTATTCGGCACCAGTTCAGATGCCGGAAAAACCACGCTAGTCATGGCCTTATGCCGGATTTTTGCCGACAAGGGCTTGAAGGTCGCACCGTTTAAGGCGCAAAACGTCTCCAATAATTCTGCGGTCACCAAAGAAGGCCGGGAGATTTCCAGGGCGCAATGCCTGCAAGCCGAAGCCGCGCGCGTCGAGCCGAGTTACCTGTTCAATCCGGTATTGCTCAAATCGCATGGCAACGGTTCGGTGCAGGTGATTGTCAACGGGCTGGTTTATCAAAACCAGTCGATTGCCGCCTATTACGCTGAAATCGACCGGTTGAAACAGCAGGTCAAACAGGCCTTTTCATTATTACAGCAGGACTATGACCTGATCGTTGCGGAAGGCGCAGGTTCGCCGGTCGAGTTGAATTTGCTGAACAAGGATTTGTCCAACACCTTTGTCGCCAATACCTTCAATACCAAAAATATCCTGGTCGCGGACATCGAGCGCGGCGGCGTGTTTGCATCGATTTACGGCACATTGGAACTGATGGATCCGGTCATGCGCAGCAACCTGATCGGGGTGGTGATCAACAAATTTCGCGGCGACCGGCGTTTTTTCGACGAAGGCGAAAAGATCATCACCGAGCGCTTCGGCGTTCCGGTTTTGGGTGTGCTGCCGTTCAAGCCGCTGAATATCGACATGGAGGATTCCCAGTCGCTACGCAATTACCGGCAGCGCCTGATTGATGCCAAAATCCGCGTTGCGGTGATCGCCTATCCGGGCCTCAGCAATTATAACGACCTCGATGTGTTGATGGGCGACCCCGAACTTTATGTCGAGCTGATCCATGATTACCGTCCGCTGGAAAGCTTCGATATGGTGCTGTTGCCGGGCAGCAAGACCGTGATCCGCGATTTGCAGTGGCTGAAAAACCAGGGCTTGTTCGAGGAGATTTTGCAGTTCAACAAGCCGGTATTCGGCATTTGTGGCGGCTATCAAATGCTCTGCCGGAGCTTGCACGATCCTGATGCGATTGAGCATGAAGTTGCGATTGTGGAGACCGGCTTGAGTTTTATCGACGATACGGTGCTCTACCAAAGCCCGAAAATACTGGCGCGGGGACATTACCCGCTGTTTTCATACGCCGGAATCAGCGGCTATGAAATCCATTGCGGCCGCATGGACAAGTACCCGTTGTATTATCAGGGCGGCCTGTTCTCCGGAACCCATGTGCATGGGGTTTTCGATCACGATGAGTTCCGCACCGATTACTTTAAAATCATCAATCCGCAGTATCAGGGCTATGCCTATGCGCATTATCGCGAAGCCGAAATACAGGGCTTTGCCGATATGGTCGCGGAAAATCTGGATATAGCCGCCATTTTGCAAGCGTTACAGGTTCTATAATGGAACGCGGATGACGCTGATTAGGCAGATTTACGCGGATTTTATTTTCTTTTTTAGCTGTGTTTATCAGCTCAATCCACGCCATCTGCATTCCATTTCCTGGGCGCGACGAGGTATGCACCCCGTCGCAAAGGTTTTACGATGGCTGATGAAGCCGTTAACTCTATGGATTAAAGAAAAACGTTTCGGACAGGGCAACATGTTCCATCCGGCTGTAGAAAAATCCGCGTAAATCCGTTCAATCAGCGTCATCTGTGTTCCATTTTTTTCTAACTACTGAGTAATTACGATGTTTTTTGAATTAGCGGCTTTGGCCTATCTTGTCGATATGGTCTTTGGCGAATTCCCCTGCAAACACCCGGTAGTCTTGATGGGCGATTTCATTAATGGGTTTGAACGGCGGTTTTACAGCGACCGGATTTTGCCCGGCGCGCTATTGACGGTCGGCTTGATCGCCTTGGCCTTATTGGTCAGTACCACCCTTGTTTACCTGTGCGGCCTTTTGCCGACTTGGCTGTCGCTGATAGTTTTGGCGATATTTGCCTCCACCGGACTGGCCATGAATATGTTGCACGACAGCGTCGCCGCACTGCTAACTGCAGAGCAACCCAGGCAGGCGTTAAGCTATCTGGTCAGCCGCGATACCGAAGACATGACCCAAACCGAAGTCTATAAAGCAGGCCTTGAAACCTGGGCGGAAAATCTCAGCGACGGCGTTATCGCGCCGCTGTTTTACCTGCTGCTGTTCGGCCTGCCGGGAATTGCCGTGTATAAAGCCATCAACACCATGGATTCGATGGTTGCCTATAAAACCGAGCGTTATTTTTATTTCGGCAAAACCGCTGCCATAGTCGACGATATAGCCAATTACATTCCTGCCCGACTGACCGCCTTGCTGATTGTCGCATTGGCAAAAGACAAACAACGCGCCTGGCAGTGTCTATGGCGCGACGGTAACAAACTGGAAAGCCCCAACGCCGGCTTCCCGATTGCGGCAATGGCCGGTGCCTTGGGTGTTGCGTTGGGTGGCGACGCCAGTTACCACGGCCAAATCAAACATAAACCGGCTCTGGGCTTGCCCGTCAACCCGGTCGATAAATCTACCTTAACCACAGCATTGCAAATGAAAACAGGCATTAACCTGATCGTTCTGGGTCTATTAACAATCGGAGCCGTATTGTCATGAAAACACTGTTTATAGGCGGCATCAAAAGCGGCAAATCCCGGCTGGCGGAAGCGTATATTTTAGAGCAGGCGGCAACGGACAAGCCCTTCTATCTGGCGACTACCGAGTTTTTTGATGACGAGATGCAGGCGCGCATCCTGATTCATCAACAACGCCGCCAAGATTTATTTGTCACTATCGAAGAACCCGTTAAACTATTTGAAGCGTTGCAGAAATGCCGAGGGCCGGTATTGGTTGAATGCATATCGATGTGGCTAAACAACCAGCTTTATCACCAAATCCCCGAAACGGACATTTTGCAAGAACTGGAAGCGGTACTACAGTTATCTTGCGACATGGTGCTGGTGCATAATGAAGTCGGGCTGAGTATAATCGCCGACAATCGCCTGGCGAGGCAGTTTGTCGACCTGTCCGGCAAAGCCGCTCAATTAATGGGCCGGCATTGCGATCAGGTGTTTTTTTGCAGTGCGGGCTTAAAGATGCAAATGAAATAGATGCCAATCTTTTAATTCACCACGAAGGACACCGAGTTTTATTTCTTCGTGCCTTCGTGGTGAATAATTATCTGCAAACAGTTACTTCAAATCGTTTAACAACAAAAGAGACAACCGTGAAAAACACAGGCTATAAACGCTTATTTAAACTGGCTTTGGCATTAGCGCTTACCGGATGCGCCGGCAATCCGGCGGTCAAAACCGACGCGCCGTATCCCAACAATACCGCCACTATCCCCGATCATGTCCCTGAATATCAAACACAGAGTTTAGGTTTAACCGGAACTTACGCCAACTCGTTGGCTGTGCAGAACTTTATCCGACACATGGTGCTTGAACACCACTTTTCGGAAAGCTATTTAAACAGCTTGTTTTCCAAGGCCAAGCGTTTGGATTACGTCATCCGTCTGGAAAACCCACCACCAGACCTCGGCCCCAAGCCTGCTCATCCCAAGTCGGGAGGCTGGACGCGCTACCGCCAGCAATTCATTACCGAGGCGCATATCAATAATGGCGTAGCCTTTTGGAGCAACAATGCCGATGCTATCCAAAAAGCCAGCGTGACTTACGGCGTCGATCCCGAATATATCGTTGCGATTATCGGCGTGGAAACTTTTTTCGGCCGCAATGTCGGGAAAACGCGCATTTTAGATGCCTTGACTACGCTGGCATTCGACACCCAACGGCGCGCTAAATTTTTTACCTCAGAGCTGGAAAATTATTTGCTGATGACCCGCGAAGAAGGCTACGAACCGCTGCAACCGGTGGGCTCCTGGGCGGGCGCAATGGGATTAGGCCAGTTCATGCCCAGCAGTTTCCGCACCTTGGCGGTCGATTTCAACAACGACGGTCATCGAAATCTCTGGGATCAATGCGATGCGGTCGGCAGCGTAGCGCATTATTTTTCGCGTAACGGCTGGCAACGCAACATGCCGGTGGCGGAACCGACCAAAGGCTATAGCGGCGATTCAACCATTGAACTGGGCGCAGTTAACGGCAGTGAATACTGGCGCGTCCATCCCAATTTTAAGGTGATAAAGAAATACAATAACAGCGACAAGTATGCGATGGCGGTACATCAGTTGGCGCAGGCTATTAAGCAGCGGCATTTGTAAGTTAAGGGGGTTTTACCACGAAGAACACGAAGGAAAAGCCAAAGATACCGCGCTGAAAAATATTCAGTTTAAAGTCGTTTGACTTGGGCAAATGCATCCGCCAGCTTTACGCATTCGCCCTGTTCAAGTTGTTGTATGGAAATGCTTATATCGTCTTTAATTTTTGTAGCTCGCACGAATTGGCTAAATTCTTTGATGAGTCGGCTGTGATTGTTGCCGTAGGTTTGTTGCAATATTTGTTCTATGTCGGGATTGTCGATAGTGATATTAATCATGGTTTAAATCCTGCGGGTTATTTTGCCATTGGGTAACTGAATTATAAACGCTGCTTTCAAGAAGATGTTTTTGCATAACAGATTAATTTAATCGGGATAAAACCCTTCTTCTATAAGCTGTGCTAATTCCCAAGGACAACTTTCAGGAAAAACATTTTTACTGATCTTGGTTTCTCTTGATGCCTGAATGACGGCGAGTCTGTATGCTTTTTTTAAAATCTCGTCTAATTTTGGTTTTAAGCCAGGGTTTTCATTGAGGGTTTCTTCAAACTGAATGCGTTGTTCATCGATAGATAATTGCCAGCTTCTTCCGCGTCGTACTTCCTGATATTTCCATTTTAAAAAATGCAGCAACAACACAGTTAATCGACTTTCGAGTTCCCGTTTTTCACTTCGTCCCATCGTTTCGATTTCCTCTATTAAATTGGGTATGTCAAGGCTGCTAAACTGCCCCGTTCTTAAAAGCTCGGCTTGCTCATGCGTCCAGCTATAAAAGTCCTTCTCGTAACTAATCATATGTTTTTACTCCTTATCAAAATCCATGAGGGATACGCATCGCGTACCCCACACAGCATTTTCAATGCGCAGTATCATGATGCCATTTCGGCATCATGATAATACAGTTAGGGTTAAGCCCTTGTTTCTTAAACGTATCGATAGTGGCCTTCACTTCCTGTTTATTCAGGTCGATCACGGTAATTGAACCGTCGCTCATATCCGGCAAGTTTAAAAAGCTGTTCTGCACGATGGCATACTGCTCATCGGGTGTAAGCACCACATGGTGAGCGCCGCCCGCAGTCGGTATCGCTTTTATCAAGGCCGGTTTCTGCGCGGATTGACTGATGTCGAAGATATTGAAATAACCGGGGTTGGCTGTGGTGATGTACATGCGGTCATGCTTGTCATTGAAGTAGATTTCCAACGGCACGCCCTGTTTAACGGCATTAAAATCGAACACTTGCTGAAAATCGAAGTTCTTGTTACCCGCATTCCATGTACCCGTCCAAAGCGCGCCGCCAAACATGGTGTCTATATAAGCCATAGGCGGATTCGATTCGGGCAGAAAAACCGCCTCAACGGGTGACACGCCGGAAGGAGAAGGTTTATCGGACAATTTATGGCTGGATAGTACTTTGCCGCTGGACGCTTCGATAACGGTTACGGTTTCTCCGGCATCGCCCAGATCGGATGGACGCACGGTACTGGTGACCATGATGCGGTCGATGTCGTCATTGATGCTGATGCCGTGCGGATAACGGATAAAAGCGTTTTCCGCATCGGCGGCAATCACTTTGATCTGTTTGTCGGTTTGCGCATCGCCGACTATCACGTTGCTTGAGCCCATGCAGGTCATGTACCAAGTCTTGTTGTCTTTGGAGAAGACCACGTCTTCAGCAACTTTACAGTCAGGCATATCGACTTTTTTGGGGCGATAAGGAACATGAGTCATGTCCATCACATGCAACGCGCCGTTGCCTAATGAGGTGATGTAAGCCTTGCTGAGGTCTTTGTTGTAGAAGATATGATGGGCGACTAAGTCGTCCGGCAGCGGGATGTCATTGAGGATTTTGGCGAAGCTTTTCGATGCAGGATCGACGTCGATAATCGCGATGCCTTCGCGTCTCGGGGTTTGGCCCGGTTTGCTTTCATAATTCACCATCGCCAATATTTCCGCGTATCCCGGCACCGGGCTAAGCAGTGCGGAGCAGGCAAGCACGGAACAAGCTGCTTTTATTAGTTGTCTTGTTTTCATCGTAGTATCTCCGATTATCGGTTGGCTGACGAGCCGGACACCTGTGCGGTCCGGCCAGTCTTCTAGGCGTACGGTAGGGATTGGATCATTCTCCAGTGGTGGGGTCGATCATGGTTCTGATTTGGGAAATACGGTTGGCCGGGAATCCGCCTTTTTCGGCGTGTTCTCTAACCGTTTCTTCATCCGGTGCGATGTAGACGCAATAGACTTTATCGTCGGTCACATAGCTTTCCACCCACTGGATTTTGGGGCCCATTTCGCTAAGGATGCCGCATGATTTCTGCGAGATGTCTTGTAACTCGCGATAAGCTAATGAACCTGCGCCGGGAATTTCGCGTTCGATAATATATTTTGGCATGTTGGTCTCCTGGTTGATGGTAAAAACGATGGGTTGGCTTTTTTAAAGCGCAATCAAGATCACGCTTTAAAAAAATCCCCTAATAAGTCCTGACAACACTGTTTAAGCGGCGCGGAGGATTTTTCTATTTTCATTCTTAATAAGGCTCCCTGCCAAGTATTCACCAGCAGGTCGGCCATATCTTCAGCCGATTTGTCGGTTCTTACCGTACCTTGTTGCTGGGCTTTGGCAAGGCCTGATTGCAATAAATCCCGGTAACGATTGAGGGCGGATTGCAGGGACTTTTGACAAATATCGCTGGTATCGCCGATTTCGCCCATTAAATTGCCCAACAGACAGCCGCCTTTAAAGTCCGCTTTCTCAAGATCGGCAATCCCCTCATCAAAATAACGCTGTAGTGCGCCGAGTGCGTCATCTTCGGACCGTTGCAAGTGCCCGGTCAATTGTTTAATAAACGGTTCGATATAGTGCTGAATGACTTCCGCGCCGAAATTTTCTTTGCTGCCGAAGTAATTATAAAAAGAGCCTTTGGGAATCTGCACCGCATCCAGAATCTCTTTCAGCCCGGTGCCGTGGTAGCCCTGCTCCATAAGCAAGGTTACGCCCTGATTTAACAGGTTTTCCCGGTTAATTTGTTTTTTTGTAGTTTCATGCATGGCTGAATAATACGACCGGTTGTCTCATATTGTCAAAAGGTTTTATGTTTAAAAAAGAGGCGAAAGGCTCAGGACTAAAGGCGCCGGAATTTGAAACCTGATTTTTTTCGCCTTTTGCCTTTTGCCTTTTGCCTTTCGTCTTTCGTCTTTCGTCTTTCGTCTTTCGCCTTTCACGTTACAACCGACAACTTGATATTTCTTTTGAATATTTTCGCAGGCCAACAAATTCAAACTCCATAGCAACCGGTTTTGGTATCATACCCAGCTACATCCACTTAACAGGAAACAACATGGGAAACCAGGTTGAACGCGAACATTTAAAGTCCGATCTTATCCTGCCTTGGGTCATTGTAGGCATG
>Ga0208752_100469_pt1 | contig 11790 bp, 11 predicted proteins | sample LakWasMet27_LOW6_2_FD_183871 | JGI IMG/M metagenome (GOLD analysis project Ga0208752, IMG submission 183871) | Freshwater sediment methanotrophic microbial communities from Lake Washington under simulated oxygen tension - Sediment Metagenome... | ecosystem: Environmental > Aquatic > Freshwater >... | reverse complement strand
GACCTGGGCGGCGACGATGCCAAAGACAGCGACATCAACACCAGCGGCCAAACCGGCACCTACACCTTAGCGGCCGGCCAAACCGACCTCACTGCCGATGCCGGCCTGTATAAACTGGCACAACTGGGCGACCGCGTCTGGCTGGACACCAACAAAAACGGCCTCCAAGACAACGGCGAAACCGGCGTCCAAGGCGTCAAAGTTACCCTACTGGACAGCAACGGCGTCGCGGTCGGCAGCCCATTAGTGACCGATGCTCAAGGTAACTACCTGTTCACCGGCTTAAAACCCGGCACCTACAGCGTCCAGTTTGACAAAACCACCTTACCGGCCGGCTACGTCTTCACCAGCCAAGACCAAGGCGGCAACGATACGACTGATTCGGATGCCGGCATTGTGGACGGCAAAACCGTGCAAACCGTGCTTGACTCCGGCGAATCCGACCTGAGCTGGGATGCCGGCATTGTGGCACCTGTAAAAGCCTCAATCGGCGATCGCGTCTGGAAAGATTGCGATGGTGACGGCATCCAGGATGCAACTGAAAGTGGTGTGGCTGGCGTAACTGTTAAGCTCCTCGGAGCGGACGGAACGACAGTTCTAAAAACGACTACTACTGATGCAAACGGTAATTACTTGTTTAATAACTTGGATGTGGGTAACTACGCTATTCAAGTGGTAACGCCGAACGGTTACAAATTTACTGCTAAGAATCAAGGAGCTAACGATTCAATTGATTCGGATGTAGACCAAGTGACCGGCAAAACAGCGGTTACCAGCTTGGTTGCCGGTGAAAACGATCTTAGCTGGGATGCAGGTTTAATTGTTCCTGCCAATTGTGTTGATTTTAACTTTAACGGCAGCTCCGGCACCGATGGCACCGACGGAAATATACGTACCTATACCGTTAATGGTATTTCGGTTAATGCCAGCGCATTTAGCAGAACCGATGCCGGCACTTGGTCTACTGCCTTTTTAGGCAGCTACAGTGGTGGTCTTGGCGTTACTGACAGTAGCGAAGGTTCAGGTAGCGGCAGCAGTCATACAGTTGATAACTACGGACGCGATAACTATGTGTTGTTTGAGTTCAACCAATCTGTCGTGGTTGATAAAGCCTATTTGGGGTATGTGGTGGGCGATAGCGATATGCAAATCTGGATTGGTACAACCAATACCCCGTTCAGTAACCATTTGACACTGACCGATGCAATTCTGAACGGTATGGGGTTCACGGAAATCAACGCAACTACGTTAACTACGGCGCGTTGGGCTGAACTGAATGCAGGTGGATTTGTTGGTAATACGTTGATTATTGCAGCAGATACTACCGACACTACACCGGATGATTACTTCAAAATCCAAAGCCTGTCGGTTTGCGGGCCAACCTGTGCCAACCCTAAAGCTAGCATTGGTGATTTTGTCTGGGAAGACACAAACTATAACGGTATTCAGGACAGCGGTGAAAAAGGTATCGCCAATGTCACGGTTAAGCTGTTGAGCGCTACCGGTACTGTGTTGCAAACCACAACAACCGACGCTAACGGCAAGTACGGTTTTGACGTTGATGCCGGAAGTTATAAGGTTCAGGTAGTAAAACCAACTGGTTACTATGTCACGAAGCAAGATCAAGGTTCCAACGACGGTATCGATTCAGATATTAATACTTCCGGTATAACTGGCTTGTATACGGTTGCTGCAGGTCAGCAAAACCTGACTATAGATGCGGGCTTGTATAGAAAAGCCAGTATCGGTGACCGGGTTTGGGAAGATTCTGATCATGATGGTGTTCAAGATTCCGGCGAATTCAGTATTGCAGGGGTTAAGGTGTACCTGCAAAACAGCGGCGGCGTAACTATCGCCAGTACTACAACCAACTCCTATGGCAACTACCTATTCGCTAATCTTGACCCAGGCACCTATCGTTTAATGTTTGATAAAACCGATGTGCTCCACAACAGCTATTGGGGCGGTACTTACAACATGAACGATTGGAAGTGGGGTGTAAAAAATGTGGGTTCTAATGACAGTATCGATTCTGATGTAACCGGTGACGGTATATCGAAAGTCAATAAGACCTACACTGATTATACGTTTTTGCAATCCGGTGAAGATGATAGGAGTTGGGATGCGGCAATTACCCCAATTGTTATCGATCTTAATGGCGATGGAATAAAAACTGTATCTCGCGCTGATTCTATAGGTACTTTCGATCTGCTGGGTAACGGCAAGGAAATCCAATCCGGTTGGCTGTCTAATGACGATGGCTTCTTGGCGATAGATCGAGATGCTAACGGTAAAATCGACAATGTCTCTGAGTTATTTGGTGGTTCAAATAAAGGTGACGGTTTTGCCAAGCTGGCAAGTTTTGACAGTAATGGCGATTCGTGGATCGATGCTGGTGACGCCAACTTTGCTAGTCTCTTAATTTGGCGTGACGGCAACGGTAATCATCAAACCGATGACGGCGAACTGCTGACGCTGGGTGATGCTGGTATTACTCAATTGAATGTGAATTTTACCGAACTTCCGTTTGTTGATGCTCAAGGTAACTTGCATTTCGAAAGAAGTAGCGCTGTTCTTTATAATGGCAATGCCGTCGATATGACTGACGTTTACTTCAATGTGTCTCTCGCTGATGCAGCCGAAGCAGGCGTACAATTGTCTAGCATGGTGGATTTACTGGGTGAAAGTGTACAGCCCGAAGTGGTTATCACAGGGGCTGTAAATGTAGCGCCAGAGATTTATGCAGGCGTTTAGTCGACAATATTACTTTCGCTAGAGATTCACTTTTGTTGGTATAAAAAGGGAAATTGAGCTGGCTTTTTAATATGCGGCAATATATTAAGCCCGTTATTCAACTATGAATAACGGGCTTAATTATTTTTAGTGCCAGGAGTTTTATCTATTTAAGTTCTTAACGCCTAAAGACGTTGTTGTTCCATTAATGATTGCCGGGAGTGCAAATTTCCATAAATCGATAATATTACCAATCAGATACAGACAGTTGCTGTCGACTTTATCAATAAGATCCCTAATTTGCTTGGTCTTACAGCCATCTGGACACCAAATGGCGGAGAAATTCTAAATTGAACGATAGTACAAGTCATATTGTTAATTTTCAAAAGCTTTGATATTAACAACATATCTATGGATTGATTCAGACTGGTAACCAGTTAATGACGTTTTTGTTAAAGGTTGAATACCTGTTATTAAAACGTCACTTTGGTGATGATTGCGGGGTAAGTCGGGGGTTAAGTGTTAGATAGCAGCTTGGAGTTTTTGCTGTTACGGAATATCAACGGCTTTTCATTTGCCGATTCCGCACTGGCTTTTGCTGAGTCAATGGCTTCTTGGATAACGCCATGTTTAGGCGACTTGCTGCAGACCGGGTCGGTGTTGGTCATATCGCCAGTTAACAAATATGCCTGGCAACGACAGCCGCCGAAGTCTTTTTCTTTTTCATCGCAGCTGCGACATGGTTCTTGCATCCATTCAAAGCCTCTGAAGAAATTGAAGGCTTTGGAGTCGTTCCAGATTTGCTCAATGCTGTAGTCTTTGACATTAGGGCAATCCAGGCCCGGCAAGTCGCGTGCGGAATGGCAAGGCAGCGCAACGCCATCCGGCGCAATCGTTAAGAATGTTGTTCCCCAGCCGTTCATGCAGGCTTTAGGGCGGTCTTCATAAAGATCCGGCACGACATAATAAATCTTCATTTTACCCGCAACTTTTTCTTTGAAAGCCTGAGCAATCGCTTCGGCTTGTTCAAATTGTTCTTTGGTCGGCAATAATAAATCGCGGTTGGCATGCGCCCAACCGTAATATTGGGTATTCGCCAATTCCAGATAATCAGCCCCAAGCTCTTCAGCCATGGCGAGTATTTCCGGCATTTGGTGAATGTTTTCGCGGTGGATAACCACGCACAGCACCATCGGATAGCCGTGTTTTTTGACCAGATGTGCCACTTCTTTTTTGGTTTGAAAAGACGTCGTACCGGCGATATGGTCGTTTAGTTCCTGGGTGCTGGCTTGGATGCTGACTTGAATATGATCAAGCCCTGCTTCTTTGAGCTGGATGATTTTTTCTTCGGTCAGGCCGTATCCAGAGGTGATCAGATTGGAGTAATAGCCTAAGTCTCTGGCATGCTTGACCAGTTCGACCAAGTCTTTACGCGTTAATGGTTCGCCGCCTGAAAAACCTAATTGCACGGCGCCCATTTTGCGAGCCTGGGTGAGTACACGCTTCCAGTCTTCAGTGTCCAATTCGGATTGATAGTTCGCATAATCAATCGGATTAGAGCAGTAAGGGCACTGTAACGGGCAGGCGTAGGTGAGCTCTGCCAGTAGCCAGCGCGGCGGGGTGATTTTAATGTTGTTGGATCCAGCCATTTTTTAAAGCGACCTCTAAGAAAGCGGTAATGTCGTTGGTAAGCCCCGAAGTTGTAAACTTTTCTTCCAGATCGCTGACGATTTGTGCAAGGTTGCGAGTACCGTCGCATAATTTCAGGATTTCAGCAGAGCTTTGATTGAGCTCGACCATGCCTTCAGGATAAAGAATCACATCTTTTTGCTGGGCTTCTTCCCATTGCAGACGATGCATCGGGGAAAATCTAATGATTTGATCTGGATTAATGGTCATTTTAAATATGTTAGGTAGTACAACTTTACTTGGATTATTCCTGAAACGAAGAGCGCCTATTTTTCGATATTAAAATAAGGCGGTTGATTGACGATGTAAGCTAAATACATCGCGTCCGCCATAGTCCACAGTACGTCCAGTTTGAATTTAAGAATTTGTACCATGCGATCTTGTTGCTCGCGGGTTTTGTACCAATCCAGGGTAATCGCCAAACCATGCTCAACATCACGACGTGCTTCGGTCAGACGTTTACGGAAATAGCTATAACCTTCTTTATCGACCCAGGGATAATGTTCTGGCCAGTTATCCAGACGTTGTTGATGAATTTTGGGGGCAAACAGTTCAGTCAATGACGAGCTGGCTGCTTCATGCCATTCGGCACGGCGGGCAAAATTGACATAAGCATCGACTGCAAAACGCACACCCGGCAGCACATGCTTTAATGAAGTGATGTCTTCGCGGGTTAAGCCGACTGCAATACCCAGCTGTATCCAGGCCTCAATGCCGCCGGGGTCGCCAGGATGGCCGTCGTGGTCCAGGATGCGCTGAATCCATTTGGCGCGCGTTTCACGATCCGGGCAATTGGCTAAAATGTTGGCATCCTTGATAGGAATGCACACCTGATAATAAAAGCGATTAGCGACCCAGCCCTGGATTTGTTCTTTAGTGAGTTTTCCTTCGTTCATCAGGGTGTGGTAAGGATGATGAATGTGGTAATACTTTTCCATACCGCGTAATGCAGCTTCAAATTCTTCTTTTGTCCAAGGGGTGTTGTCAGGTGTGCTCATGGGATGTCCTTTACAAATCAATTTCTAAACCGTCGTAAGCGACTTCAATACCGGCAGTATCGAGTATTTTGCGCTGCTCGGAATCATCGTCCAGAATCGGGTTGGTGTTGTTGATGTGAATCAATATCTTGCGGGCTTTGGGCACGCCGTTTAATACTTCAATCATGCCGCCTTCGCCCGATTGCGGCAAATGGCCTATTTCACGCGCTCTTTTCTGGCTGATACCCATGGTGACCATTTCATCATCGGTCCAAAAAGTGCCGTCAACCAATAAGCAATCAACGTCTTGCATGGCGGCCATAACATGCGGTTCTATTTCGCCCAGGCCGGGTGAATAAAACACTTTTTTGCCAGTGGAAATTTGCTCGATGATGACGCCGATGTTGTCGCCTTCGTGAGGGTCGTGACGATGTGGCGAGTAGGGTGGCGCTTTGCTTTTTAACGTCTGGGTATAAAAGCGTAAATCTTCGATTGCTGGAATGGTAAAGCTGCTGCCGTCAACCGGAACAGGATGATGATTGACGGTGCAATAGTCTTTAAGCATGTTAAACAGCGGAAAGCCTGACGTCAGATCTTGTCTCACCATTTCTGTGCAGTAAATGTCCAGCGGTTTGCCTTCCCGTAACATCAACAAACCGGTAGTGTGGTCAATCTGGCTGTCGATGAGCATGATGGCTTTAATGCCGGTGTCGCGAATGCCGTCTTTAGGCTGAATGGCCGGAAAGGCTTCCAGTTGCGCGCGAATATCTGGGGAGGTATTAAAAAGCAGCCAATTTTTATTATCGGTACTGACAGCAATTGACGATTGAGTGCGGGCTGTCCCGCGCATTTCACCGTGCCGTATGCGATGGCAATTATGGCAATTGCAGTTCCATTGAGGAAAGCCGCCACCTGCGCCTGAACCGAGTACTCTAATTTTCATTTGGTTATTCCGAAAGAATGGGTTGCGGAATGATAAGGGAATAATTTTTTTCCGGCAAAAAAAAGGGGCCTTTGACAGCCCCTTTTCTTAATCTTGACCGCAGAAATTAACGGTTATAGATGTACATTGTTACTTCAAAACCGAAACGCAGGTCAGTGTAGCTTGGTGTTTCCCATTTCATAAATAAAACCTCCAGAAGTACTTTTTGAGTTATATGCTAGCTTGATCAAGTAAGCCGCTTGTGAGTATACGATGAAGTTTTTTCTAACGCAACTATTGCCCTGCACAACCAGCCATGTAAGGGATGTTTTTTTAATTCGAAGAGAGTATTATCAAAATTCACTTAAAAATAATAAGACATTAATGATGTAAATCATGAGGGGGTATTATGGGTGGAGTAATTGAATTGTTTGTGATTATGCTAATTGTCGCTGCTGCTGCTTTCGCGCCGTTAGGGTATTTTATTTATAAATTCACGCAAAAAAATGCTGAGCCATTTGGAGATATTGAACCGCATGGCGACAGTCCGTCTTTAGTTAATGACTTGGCTGAAAAGGCTATTAACTTTATTAAAGGATTGATTGCTAAAAAATAATAAATAGTTAGCGTTAATCACTTTAATAAACCTCCAGGAGACTACGTTTTCTGGAGGTTTTTCGTTTTAGGGTTTTAGCTATTTGCAACTACATGTTGGGCAGTTGGCATTTTTCCTGAATTTCATTGTGTTCCATTCCATGCTCAAGCCATCCAGCAGTAATAATCTACCGATCAATGGCTCGCCAGTCGCAATGATTAGCTTTATAGCTTCTAATGCCTGAACGCTGCCAACGATACCGGTGATTGGAGCCATCACGCCGTTCGTAGCGCAATTTTGTAACTCCTCGCCATCGTTGGTGTATAGACAGTTATAACAAGGACTATCGTTGGTACCGGGAGTAAATACCGAAACCTGGCCTTCAAAGCGTATCGCGGCTCCCGAGACTAAGGGCTTGTGGTATTTTACGCAGGCGCTATTGACGGCAAATCGCGTAGTAAAATTATCGCTGCAATCCAACACCACGTCAGCTTTACGGACTTCCGTATCTAACTCATCACCGGCTAACTTTTGCTTAATGACATGGACCGCAATGTCGGGATTAAGATCGTTAAGCGTTTGAGCGGTTGAAATCGCTTTATTAACCCCTATATCGTCATTGCAATGAGCAATCTGTCTTTGCAGATTTGATAGATCGACGTTGTCATGATCAGCAATGCTGATATGTCCTACACCCGCGGCAGCAAGGTACATCGCAGCGGGCGAGCCTAGACCGCCGGCCCCAATGATGAGCACCTTGGCAGCGAGTAACTTAAGTTGTCCCTCAATATCGCATTGAGGCAGCATGATTTGTCGGCTGTAGCGTAAAAGCTGGTTGTCATTCATAAGCGTGGTGATAGCGGTGGCGGGCCGGAATGATGCCAAAGATCTTGACAGACTGCAAAAGCTGTTTATTATTAGCACTCGTTGCTAGTGAGTGCTAATAACACGTCTAACCTTTAAATATTAAAACTTAGGAGAAAGTAAATGAGTATACGTCCGTTACATGACAGAGTAATTGTCAAACGCGTTGAAGAAGAAACCACCAGTGCTGGCGGTATCGTTTTACCTGGTTCTGCAGCTGAAAAACCTAGCCAAGGTAATGTAGTGGCAATTGGTACTGGTAAGCCATTAGATAACGGCCAAGTGCGTCCACTGGATGTTAAAGTTGGCGACAAAGTGTTGTTTGGTAAATACGCGGGTAACGAAGTTAAAGTTGATGGTGAAGACCTGATTGTTCTTCGTGAAGATGACATCGTTGCGGTTCTTGGCTAAATCTTCTTTTCCACTAATCACATTCAACCTATTCAAGGAATAAAAAATGGCAGCAAAAGACGTATTATTTGGTGATGACGCACGAGTTCGCTTGGCGCGTGGTGTAAATATTTTGGCAAACGCAGTAAAAGTAACGTTGGGTCCTAAAGGCCGTAACGCAATCTTAGACAAAAGTTTTGGCGCACCAACCATTACTAAAGACGGTGTATCCGTTGCAAAAGAAATCGAATTAAAAGATAAATTCGAAAACATGGGCGCGCAGTTAGTTAAAGAAGTATCTTCAAAAACTTCTGATGTTGCCGGTGACGGAACGACTACTGCAACCGTATTAGCGCAATCTATCGTCAACGAAGGCTTAAAAGCCGTCGCTGCTGGTATGAACCCAATGGACTTAAAGCGCGGCATTGATTTGGCTGTGACTAAAGTAGTTGAAGCGATTGTGGCTTCTGCAACGCCTTGCACAGACAACAAAGCCATCGCTCAAGTCGGTACTATCTCTGCAAACTCAGATGTATCAGTCGGCAAAATCATCGCAGAAGCGATGGAAAAAGTTGGCAAAGAAGGCGTTATCACAGTTGAAGAAGGTTCAGGCCTTGATAACCAACTGGATGTTGTTGAAGGTATGCAATTTGACCGTGGCTACTTGTCACCGTACTTCATCAACAAACAAGACAACATGAGCGTCGAACTCGACAATCCGTTGATCCTGATTTACGACAAGAAAATCTCCAACATTCGTGAATTATTACCCGTTCTGGAAGCCGTTGCTAAGTCTGGTCGTCCATTACTGATTATTGCTGAAGATGTTGAAGGCGAAGCCTTAGCAACTTTGGTTGTTAATACTATCCGCGGCATCGTTAAAGTTGCAGCGGTTAAGGCACCTGGTTTTGGTGATCGTCGTAAAGCGATCCTGGAAGATATTGCCGTATTAACTGGCAGCACCGTTATTGCCGAAGAAGTTGGCTTGAGCTTAGAAAAAGCTGAGTTAGCGCAATTAGGTACTGCAAAACGCGTTCAAATCACTAAAGAAAACACCACTCTTATTGACGGTGCAGGTTCTGAAGAGCAAATCAAAGGCCGTGTTGCCCAAATTCGCGCACAAGCTGATGAAGCAACTTCTGATTACGACAAAGAAAAACTGCAAGAACGTTTGGCCAAATTGGCTGGCGGTGTTGCCGTAATCAAAGTCGGCGCGGCGACTGAAATCGAAATGAAAGAAAAGAAAGCTCGCGTTGAAGATGCTCTGCATTCAACTCGCGCGGCTGTTGAAGAAGGCGTAGTTGCCGGCGGTGGTACAGCTTTGGTTCGTGCATTGTCTGCCTTGGTAGGCTTGGAAGGCATCAATCATGACCAAACTGTTGGTATCAATATCTTGCGTCGTGCAATCGAAGAGCCTCTGCGTCAAATTGTTGCTAATGCGGGTGACGAGCCTTCAGTAGTATTCAACGAAGTAGTTAAAGGCACTGGCAATTATGGTTACAACGCTGCAACTGGCGTTTACGGCGATATGATCGAATTCGGTATCCTTGATCCTGCCAAAGTAACTCGTACTGCGCTGCAAAACGCAGCGTCAGTTGCCGGCTTATTGCTGACTACTGAAGTGATGATTGCTGATGCACCAAGCGATGATAATAATGCTGGCCCAGATCTACATGGTCATGGCGGCATGGGTGGAATGGGCGGCATGATGTAATCATGCAGCCTTAAAGCTCAGTTGCTTTAAGCAAAAAGCCCCGGTTGTTGAAAAACAGCCGGGGCTTTTTTATGGGCACAATAAATGGATTACTCCAGCGGATAAATGAAACCAAGGTTATCGTTAAAAATAAATTCCCACTATGGGACAGTAATTTTTCCGTTCGTGGTGAGCTTGTCGAACCATGAATGGAAAAATTCCAAGCGACTTTGTCAAGCCGATCATGCTTCAACTGTGCTCTCGGCAACTGCTCCATGCGTTGCCCTACCTCCCGCTTCCATGCGGTCGAGTACGAACTGGCGGAATTTTAAAGCCCTTCCCAAGGCGTATACAAACCGTCCACATTAACGCCAAACATATCCAACACCCGGCCAACGGTCTCATTAACCATGTCCATCATTGAATCGGATTTACTGTAAAACGCAGGCATCGGCGGAAACATAATTCCCCCCATTTCGGTTACGCTGAGCATATTTTTAATATGTACCAAGTTTAACGGTGTTTCCCGCGGCATAACGACCAAACGACGACGTTCTTTCAAGACCACATCGGCAGAACGCGAAATTAAATTGTCCCCAAAGCCATGCGCGACCGCTGATAGCGTTTTCATTGAACAAGGCGCGATAATCATGCCTTCAGTTTTAAAGCCGCCGCTGGAAATACTTGCAGCAATATCGTTAACACCATGCGTCACATCTGCCAGTGCCGCTAAATCAGAGCGCTTCATGTCCATTTCGTGTTTTAAGTTAACTACGCCCGCAGAAGAAATCACCAAATGTGTTTCCCATTCCGGCTGAGCCTGTAAAACTTGCAGCATTCTTACTGCGTACACCGCGCCGGTCGCGCCGGTTACACCAATAATCAGCCGTTTTTTCTTGAGCCCTTCAGTGGAATTGTTCATTATTTTTTAAACAGAAAGTCTATTAACCATCGTATCTGTGGCATTAACTAAGGCATCAATCATTTCGTCACCTTGTGCAATATGCCCTGCAGTTGCCAATACAACAAATTCTGCATCCGGCAATGCTTTATGCAAGCTAAAGCCAGCTTCCATCGGGCAAACCAAATCTTGTCGACCATGAATGATGATGGCAGGGAGGTTGGATAGATGTTTGCTGTTATCCAGAATTTGGTTTTCGGCGATAAAGTACCCATGCTTGGCAAAATGCAATTCCATGCGGACTTGTTTGATCATGTCTTCAGTTACCGATTCATTTGCCAAGCTGCCTGCTTGATAAGCGCTACCCAAGGCCACTTGTGCGCCCCAGGCCATCCAAGCATTAGCTGCGCGCTGTTGCAATGCAATGTCATCATGCCAAACTGCCGCACATAATCCGGACAGTAAATTTTCACGCCAGTGTGCAGGAATACTTTCAACCAACTGTTGCCACAACTCAGGATAAATCAGCCCGGCGCCATTACCCAGAAACCAGTTCATATCCTGTTGCCGGGCCAAAAAGGTGCCGCGCAGAATCATAGCCAACACTTTGTCTTGATGTTTTTGGGCGTACAGCAGCGCCAGCGCTGCGCCCCAGGAGCCGCCAAATAACAGCCATTGTTTGATGGCTAGCTGTTCGCGAATGCGCTCCATATCATCAAGCAAATCCTGCGTGGTGTTATGTTCCAGCTCACCAAAAGGCAGCGACTTACCGCAGCCGCGTTGATCAAACAAAATAATGTGATAGTGCTCGGGATTAAAAAATCGCCGATGATCGGGCTTGGTGCCGGAGCAAGGTCCGCCATGTAAAAAGATGACCGGAATGCCATCAGGATTACCGCTTTGCTCAACATAAACCAAATGTTGGTTGCCGGTTTCCAGCATAAAGGTGTCGAAGGGAGCGATTTCAGGGTAGAGGGCTTTCACGGGCTAAATTGGCTTAAATTCGATTAAGGAAATGTCTTTAAT
>Ga0208752_100468_pt1 | contig 11798 bp, 8 predicted proteins | sample LakWasMet27_LOW6_2_FD_183871 | JGI IMG/M metagenome (GOLD analysis project Ga0208752, IMG submission 183871) | Freshwater sediment methanotrophic microbial communities from Lake Washington under simulated oxygen tension - Sediment Metagenome... | ecosystem: Environmental > Aquatic > Freshwater >... | reverse complement strand
CCATTGTGGCGTCTGTTTTTACGAATCACCACAAATAATTTGGGATTGAGCTCAAAGGCCGTCATTACAATGGATAGGTTGTTCGTGTCATTATCTGTGCCTGCAACGATACCGACGGCATTGGTGATATCGGCTTCGAGCAGGGTTTTTGCCTCGGTCCCACTCCCTACAATGCAGTGATCGCAGCCTGTCATTTCTGGCATGGCTTCAATAATTGTCGTGGTAATCTGCTCACGCTCCAGGTTTTCTACGACAGATTTCCCAAAGCGGCCGTAACCACAGACTACCCATCTGCCTTTTGGCGGGTTTTCTGGTGGTGGTAGTGTGTCTCCAGGCACGCCTGTCAGCCATTCATGCAGCAGATAGGTGCCTAGTGCATGCACGCGCATCGCCAATTGGTCACCAAACAGTGTGTAGGGGTTGATGATGTGGTCGGTGCCGAAAGACGCCATGTTGGCAGCAATGTCATCGCGCTCCGCACGCGCAATCACCAGCAGGTCTGGGTTCATGAGTTTGACAGCAACCGCCACTGCTAGGTTAACATTGTCGTCATCTGTTAGGGCAATTACGCCACTGCATAGCGGATGGAGTACGCCTGCTCTTTCCAGGTTTTCTGGCAATATCGCATCTGCACATAGATAGGGGATGATGTTTCTGGTATCTATCAGCTCCAGTTCATTGAGCCGTTCTTGCTGCGGTTCAATCACAACTACGCGCATGCCTTTTTCATCCAATGCTTTAGCGAGCAGGTTGGATGACTGCCCATAACTGCAAAGTATGTAAAATGGTTCTTGCAGCTGGCGTACCTTATTGGCAAAGCGCTCTGTGGTCACCGCTTGGCGTAATCCAGTATCTTGCAGCAAGGTGATAATTTTACCGACAGCATAAAACCAAGGGATTACTGTCAGATAAATTGAGAAGGTTAACCATAAGCGCTGTGCTTTGCTGTAAGCGTAAGGTATTTCGCCAAAGCCTATGGTAGTTGCCGTATAGCTGATGACGTATAGCGCGTCAAAAATACTCATTTTCCAAGGGTGGCCTTGGTCGTCCTGCCCTGGCATCAGGGTTAAGCCTAAAATGGCGATCGCAAAGCTAACGATAATCAGTATCAGCGGGCGCCTTAATCGACGCAGTATCAGAAACAGTATGCTATCCATGCTGATCAACTTGGCGTGGCAAGTGCCTAGCGTTTTTGGCTGATGGTTTCAGAAATTAGCAGTACAACCGAGATGATGTTAGCCATGAGTGCGCCGCCAGATAGTGAAACGATGTACACCGTTAAGCTGGCTTCGTCATAAGAGCCATTGAGCGCTGCCCATAAAATGGCCGCTGCAATCAGCTGTAAATCAGCGGCTAAGCTGGTGGACAACAAAATTGCGCCTACATGGGTGCGATCACCAAATTTCAGCACAGTTGCAATCAAGCTTACGATAATCGCTGCGTACAGCTCATAAACATGATGGTGGCTGGCGTTATCAATGTCGCCAATAAAGAATCCAAAATTCAGTGTCATTGCCAAGACGATGAAAAAACCAAAAACAACTTTTTCTAAATTCATGGATAATCCTAATCAACAAAATGAAGTGCGAATATATGGCTTAATCTGTAGCGAAAATCGTATGTTTACAGCAAACTAACGCTAAGCAATATTATACAGCTTTCATTTGTTATTGATTGTAAGAAGTAAGGCCCCGAAAGGGTCGTTATGATTTTCATCGGCAAGTATCCAGCCTTAGGATAGCGCCTTAAGTTTAAGAATGTATTGAATGAATCTAACCACACTACCACCCGCTATTTTTGTTATGGGACCAACCGCAAGCGGTAAAACCGACTTGGCCGTGAGTTTGTATAAAAAACTACCAATTGAACTGATTAGTGTGGACTCTGCCTTGGTTTACCAGGACATGGATATTGGTACGGCCAAACCCAGCGCTGAGGTGCTAGCGCAAGCACCGCACGCCTTGATTGATATTATTCCGCCTACTGAAGTTTATTCTGCGGCGCATTTTAGAAGCGACACGCTTAAGTTAATGGCTGATATTACAGCGCGAGGCAAGATTCCATTGTTAGTAGGCGGTACCATGCTTTATTTCAAGGCGCTAGAAGAGGGCTTAAGTCAGTTGCCGGAGGCCGACCCTGCAATCAGGCAGCAAATTGAACAAGAAGCGTCAGAGCTGGGGTGGCCAGCCATGCATGCCAAGCTGGCGTTGGTGGATGCTGAAAGTGCCGCACGCTTGCAGCCCAATGATGTACAAAGGATAGAGCGTGCGTTAGAGGTTTACCGCATTACAGGCCAATCGATGACTGCCTTACACCAAGCAAGTAGTGGTGATGCTTTACCGTACCGTTTGCTTAAAATTGCCTTAGTGCCAAGTGACCGTAAGGTGCTACATGCGCGAATCGCAATAAGGTTTGAGCAAATGTTGGCTGATGGTTTTGTGAATGAAGTCAAAGCATTGGTCAGTCAGTATCCTGCGTTAACGTCAGATAGTACCTCCATGCGCTGCGTGGGCTATCGTCAGGCTTTAGAGTATTTGGCAGGAGAGTATGATGAGGCTGAGCTACACGACAGAGGAATTTTTGCGACTAGGCAGCTGGCAAAGCGTCAGCTGACTTGGCTGCGCAGTATGCAAGGTCTGCAGCAGGTGGATTGTCTGGATCCGCATATGCAGGAAAACGTGTTCAATACTGTCGCCGCGTTTATTAAAGAACCAATGACTAAAGGATAATCATGAAAAACTTTATTAAAGAAAACTTGGTTTTAGTTGTCGGTCTTACCTTTCCATTATTGCTGATTCTCATTTTCTTTGCCTCGACGGTGGTACCCAAGCTGATGAGTACGCCGCCGCAATATGAAGTGTTATTTACTACCAGGTCGTATGACTATCAAAATACAACGGACTACAGGCTGGATTTTGCAGTTAAAAATCAGAAGTTGACAGTTAAAATAAAGAAACATGACAGTAAAGATGTCAATTATGATTTAAAACGGCTGATGGCTTACGATGCCAAGACGGATACGGTACGTGAGATTGCCGTCGATATGTCGCAGGTGCTTGCTTCAGCAGCAGATGGCGTTGCTGTGTTGCATGAAACTGAAAGTATGCTGATTGATACGGCAGTTGTTTCACCAGATGGTTATATCTTAGATGGCCCTAGTTATGGCGGCGGTGGTTTAATGGGTGGACTGTTTGGTGGTGGTAATAGGGATAGTGGCTTTCGGTTAAAGAAAGGCAATATTGGTTACAAGATTCCGCATACTCAGCAACATTACTACTATAACCAAGTGCAATTTATTGGATGGGTCATCAAAAAGTAAGGAGTCGTTATGTCGCTCAAAGATGATGCTTTACAGGATATTGTTGCATTAGCGCAGCATAATCAGATCACGTTGGCAGAAATTGCAAAGGCACTTGCTGCAGCTTCAGCGCAGCCTAATGCTACGCCCGCTAGTGTGCTTTCCAAGCTGTTTGGCTATGTAGGCGGAATCTTTGTGTTTGCTGGGGTTGGTGTTTTCATTTCAATGTATTGGGATGATTTCGGTTCTGCATCACGTGTGATTATTACACTAGGCTCTGGTCTGGTGGCCTTTGTGATGGGGTTGGTGTGCCTGAGCGACCAAAAGTACGAGCGTGTTGCAACGCCGTTGTTTTTAATGGCGTCTGTATTGCAGCCCACCGGTATTATGGTGATGCTACAGGAGTACTCGTCAGGTGGCGATGTGCGTCATGGTTTGCTGTTTATGGCCGCTTATATGCTGGTGCAGCAGGGAGCCACGTTTTGGGCAAAACAGCGCACAGTATTAGCGTTCAGTGCGCTACTGTTTGGCTGCATCTTTTTTGCCAATTTATTCGATATCTGGGATGTTGATGAAAAGCTCATCGGCATCGTTATTGGCAGTTCATTACTGTGCATCGCCTATGCTATGCAGCAGTCCAAACACATGGCGATTGCCCCATTCTGGTATTTTGTTGGTGCGGTGTTGCTATTGTGGTCAGTATTTGAATCGGTAGAGAACAGCTTATTAGAGCCTGTGTATCTTGGCGCTACCGCTTTTATCATCTTTCTAAGTACTTACGTGCGCAGTAGAACGCTATTACTGGTAGGTACGCTGGCGATGCTAATTTACATTGGTTACTACACGGCTGAACATTTTGCCAACACTGTGGGTTGGCCGATTGCTTTGGTGATTATTGGTATTGCCCTGATAGGCTTGAGTGCACTTGCTGTACGCTTAAATAATCAATACATTAAATAGTTTGCAAGTGTGAAGCGAATAGCCGCATGGTTAATCTGTATGGCTAGGTTTTTTAGTGCAGATTAACCATGCTGTTGCCACTTAGAAATGGGCGTTGATTCGTTGCGCGGCTTCGATACACTCTTCGTAAGAGGCAACTAACGCTATACGGATAAAGTTTCTCCCCGGATTTACGCCGTGCGCCTCACGTGCTAATAGGCTACCTGGAAGCACTGTAATATTGAGGTCTCGGTATAGCTTTACTGCAAACTCTGTATCAGAGATGTTGGCGTCTTTAATTTTTGCCCATAGATAAAATGCAGCATCTGGTACTGCTACCTCCAATACATTACTTAGCAGTGGTGTGACATCTTTAAATTTTGCCGCGTAGAGCCTGCGGTTTTCAATGACATGTGCTTCATCATTCCATGCGGCAATAGAGGCCGCCTGTACGGCTGGGTTCATCGCACAACCGTGGTATGTGCGGTAGAGCGTAAATGATTCAATAATTTTCTCATCGCCAGCAACAAAACCTGAGCGCATGCCTGGTACGTTAGAGCGCTTGGAAAGTGAACTGAACACAACCAGATTTTTATAGTCTCTACCCAGTAGATGCGCAGCTTTTAATGCACCTAGTGGCGGCGATGCCTCATCAAAGTAGATTTCTGAGTAGCATTCGTCTGCGGCAATCACAAAACCGTATTGGTCTGATAAGCTAAAAATAGTGCGCCATTGTTCTAGGCTCATGACCTTGCCAGAAGGGTTGCCCGGGCTGCAAATGTAGACCAATTGTGTGCGTGCCAATACATCAGCAGGTACGCTTGAAAAATCCATCACATGGTTATAGTTTGGATCTTGATGTGGCAGCGTATTTAAAAAGTAGGGAGTTGCGCCAGCTAAAAATGCAGCGCCTTCGTAAATCTGATAAAACGGATTGGGCGAAATCACGATAGGATCAGGTTTAGTTTGATCAATAATTACCTGAGCAAAGGCAAACAATGCTTCGCGACTGCCGGTTACCGGCAAAATCGCTTTTTCAGGATTAAGTGCCGGCACTTGATAGCGACGTGAAATCCAATCGGAAATCGTGCTTCTTAGCTCAATAGAGCCTATAGTCGTGGGATAATTAGCTAAACCACTTAAGTGATTGACTAAGGCGTCTTTAATTAATGATGGCGTTTCATGTTTGGGCTCGCCAATGGATAGGTTAATTGGCTTAAAAGCTGCATTTGGCGTAATACCTTTAAATAGATCGCGCAGACGTTGAAACGGATAGGGCTGTAATAAATTTAGATTTGGATTCATAAGGTAACATTATAGTGAGCAACGCCAATAATAAAAACTTTTTTGCAGTATTTGGCCTACTTTTTGGCGCATTTTGCTGGGGCATTATTTGGTATCCATATCGCTTAATGTCCGAGGCCGGTGTGTCTGGGGTAGCCTCCAGCTTTTATACCTACGCGCTTGCCATTATCTTTGCCAGCGTTTTATTAGGTAAGCATTGGCGGGGTGCTACCAAGCTGCCATTAAGCATTGTGTGGCTAGGCGTGGTTGCAGGCTGGACAAATCTGAGCTACGTACTGGCGATCATTGATGGCGAGGTGATGCGGGTGATGCTGTTGTTTTACTTGTCACCAATTTGGACCTTAATTCTTGCCCATTTTTGGTTAAAAGAAAAAACTCGCCTCACTGGTTATATTGCAATAGTGGCTTCCATGGTTGGCGCCTTTATTATGCTGTATGACGTTAAATTCGGTGGCTTGCCGTTACCGAGAAATATGCCAGAGTGGTTGGCGCTATCTTCTGGCATCGGCTTTTCATTAACTAATGTGATTACGAGAAAGTCTAGCCATTTAACTTTGGTGGCTAAGTCTTATGCGATTTGGATTGGCGTCATGACGGTTGCGCTGTTATTTGTGCCGATTATGCAAACTAGCATTCCAAGCCCGACGGTATTTACCTTAACCGAGTGGGCCGTGTTGTCATTAATTGCCTTGCTGTTAATCGCGGCAACTTTTTTTGTACAGTATGGGGTGGCCAAAATTGAGGCAACACGGGCATCGGTGTTGTTTTTATTTGAACTGGTGGTGGCTGCTATCGCTTCTTATTACTTAGCACATGAAACTATGGCGTTAAATGAGTGGCTGGGCGGAAGCCTGATTGTGATTGCGGCAATATTTGCGGCGATTCAGCATCAAGATGCTACCTAACCAGCTAAACTGGTGATGGCCGTTTTGCGGTGTATCGTGGGTGGAGTGGTGTGATGAAAAATGGCAGGGCTGTGGTTGGCTTAGGATGTTTAGCTTTCAATCTGATTTAGTAAAAGCTGCTCAAATTGTTGTTCGGGCAGTGGCTTGCTGTAATAGTAACCCTGCAATTGGTCGCAATCTATAGACTTCAGGTAATCATATTGATACTGTGTTTCTACACCTTCAGCAATCACTGCTATGCCCAAGCTTTTACCCAATACGACAATCGCTTTTAAGATTGCTTTGTTTTTAGGGTCTTCTTCTATGCTACTAACAAAAACTTTATCGATTTTTAATCGATCAATCGGAAAGTCTTTTAAATAGGCCAAACTTGAGTAACCCGTACCAAAGTCATCAATCGCCAGTTTTACACCAATTTTCTTGAGCGAGTGTAATGTTTCTATAAACTTTGATGAGTCATCGATCAGTGTGTTTTCGGTAATTTCGAGCTCTAGATAGCTAGGGTCTAACTGGGTAACTGCTAAGATTTTTTTGATGGTGTTGGCTAAGTTAGATTGCCTGAATTGTCTGGGTGATACATTGACTGCGATAGGAACATATTGGCCAGTTTTCTGCTGCAGAGCTTTGGCTTTGTAGCACGCTGTAGCGATTACCCATTCTCCTATAGTTTCAATTAAGCCAGTCTCTTCTGCAATGGTAATAAATTTTAGGGGGGATATCAGGTCTTGCCCTTCGGGTTGCCATCGAATCAAGGCTTCGGCACCACATACTTTGCCGGTTGTGAAATCCACTTTAGGCTGGTAATGCAATATGAACTCTTCAAGTTCAATGGCTTGGCGCAGGTTGTATTCTAACGTGACGCGTTCGGTGAGTGCCGCATTCAGTGCGTGTGTGTAAATCTGGAAGTTATTCCTACCAGCTTTTTTTGCTTTATACATTGCCGTATCGGCATTGCGCAGTAATACATTGGCATCCAAGCCATCATCTGGATAGATGCTGACGCCAATGCTGCAAGTGACTAAGTAATCCAGATTGTTAATGGTCAATGGAACGGCAACCGCTTCAAGTACCCGATTCATGCTCAGGAAAATATCACTGCTGTCATCAATGTTGGTGAGCAGGATAACAAACTCATCGCCACCTAGTCTTACTACGGTATCAATCTCACGTACCGCACTGGTCAGTCTTTTGGCCATGATAACAAGTAGTTGGTCGCCAACCTCATGCCCCATACTGTCGTTAATCAGTTTGAACTGGTCTAAATCTAAAAATGCCACTGCCATTTTATTTTTATAGCGATTAGCAAAGTTTATGCACAACTGTAGTCTGTCGTTGAGCATGTTACGGTTTGGTAAACCGGTTAGGCTATCATGCATAGCCTGATATTCAAGTTTTTCTTCGTAACTTTTACGAGCGGTGATGTCTTCAACCGTGCCTTCATAATAGAGAATGTTGCCGGACTCATCATTGACGACGCGCGCATTTTCAGAGATCCAGATCGTACTTTTATCTTTTCGGTAAACTAATGACTCAAATTTTTCTACGCTGTCGTTTTCTTTTAGTAGTTGTACAAATTCTTCACGGCGCCCCGGTTTTACATAGAGCTGTTCTTGTATATTGTTGAATGCGTGGATAAGTTCTGGTGGTGAACTATAACCATACATGCGTGCAAGCGATTGATTAACAATTAAATAATGCCCATCTGCGGTGGTTTGGAAAATGCCTTCCAGTGTATTTTCAAAGATGGAACGGTATTTAAGTTCTGCAGCCAGCAGTGATTGTTCAATATCTTTGCGTTTTGCAATGTTCTGGATATAGCCCTCTAGGGCGATGACGATGCCTGCATCGTTATAAATTGGGTTGCCACGTTCCAATACCCAGATCAAACGCCCATCTGCATGGTTAATGCGGTATTCAACTTCGTAGCGGTTACCTTCTGTGAGCGCGTTCTTGATGGTTTCACGCACCATCTCTCTATCTTCTTCAAACGTCATCACTTCATAAGAAATGTATTTGTTATGAAGCAAATCGTCAGGAGCGTAGCCAGTTAGCTCTTTGCAGCCATTACTTACAAACACCATGGTCCAGTCTTTGTCATACAAGCAGCAATACAGCATCCCTTCAAGGTTATGCATCAGTGCATCATGCATATGCTTATCATTCTTAAATGCGACCATGGGTGCCCCAGATTGATGTGGTGAAGTAGCTAGTTTCATTGAGTATTTGTCGTAGCAAAATTAGTGCTTTGCCTGAATAAGCATTAACTGTGCCATCTTCTATTAGATGTTGGACTAAATGCGTAGTCATGCAAACGCCGCTTTTTGACAGGATGGTCTTGATAATGCTGACTAACGCTTAATTTAATGCACCAATTTGATGCACCTATAAAGTGCGCGATATCACGTTTTGCACCATATTGAGTTTAATAGCCAATGCAGTAAGTAGCTAGTGTTTCTATACGTATTCAACCCGGATGGATGGGTATTGCCGGTTGGCTTGTATTTTGCTTCATTAGTAAACATGCAACGGTGCATAAAATAAATATCATAATGATGTGAGTAAATAATGAATCAGATTTCTTCGTTTCAAATCGATAATTACCTGCCATTTATGCGCGACGTGGTGCGTTGTGAGCAGTCGTTACATGAGTTAAATTTAATGTGGAGAATTATTGAGTCTTCAGCAAAAATGAACTGCCCAGTCGAGGCAAAGAGCATACTGCCAACGATGGCTGCGACTCGTGCCGGGTTTAACCGTCTGGAGAAAGAACTGGTACTAAGCCTAGTGCAGGAGAAGGTAGCCACCGTGTTTAACGAGATTGGCACTAAGGCTAAATATGTGATTGATATCTTGGTGCGTAACCTTTATGAACGTACAGCAGATGTTGGGTTTTTAGCCACAGATCGCGAGTTATGTGGTTTTGTGGCAGGGCTGGGCGGTAGCGTGGATGATATACGTTTACGTTTGCGCGCCTACCGAAGCAAATATACCGTGTATGACGAAATTATTTTGCTCGATGTTTCTGGCAACGTTTTGGTGCAGATTAACCAGGAAACACCAATTGAGGGCAGTTTGGACCCGCTGATTCATGAAACATTGCACTCAGAAGATTATGTAGAAACTTATCGTCATACTGATTTACGTCCCAATAAAGATAAAGCGCTGATTTACTCTAAGCGCATGCTGCACCCTGAAACTGGTGCGGTAATTGGCATTTTATGTTTGTGCTTTAATTTTGTAGAGGAAATGGCCGGGATTTTTCACTCTCATCGAGACCCTAGCATGCGTTCGGTGATGTTGTTGCTAGATCAGAATCAGCATGTGATAGAAACCAGCGATGCACGCTGGGTGCCAGTGGGCGCGGTGGTGCCGGTGAATCATGATGCTAAATCAAGCTTAATGATCTATGGCGGGCGTGAGTACTTGGTTGCTACGTTTAAAGCTAACGGCTACCAAGGTTATATGGGGCCAAAAGGATGGCAGGGGCAGGTGATGACACCGGTGGATATTGCATTTACCGGTAAAGAGACTAGCGCATTAAAATCGCTGGACGCCAAAGTTGCCAGAGGTTTGCTATCACATGCACAGTCTTTCTGCCCACCACTTTATGAAGTGATGACCGCTGCTTCTACTATACGCAGAGTGGTGTGGAATGGTCAGGTCATGACCGTTGGCCAAAGCGGAGAGTTGTTTAAACTAAAAACCATCTTAGACCAGATTAGTGAGACCGGAACGCGCAGTAATGAGCTATTTGCACAATCCATCAATGATCTGTACGAGACTGTGCTTGCTTCAAGATTGCAGGATTCTGAATTTTTATCACATTTGCTGGTGGATTTATTAGACCGTAACTTGTATGAACGTTCTGATGATTGCCGCTGGTGGGCGGTGACACCGGAGCTGAGAGTTGCACTGGCTTCAGGGCGTATCGATGCTGCCAGTGTGTCGCGTATTACAGAGATATTGAACTATATTAATCAGCTCTATACCGTCTACACACGTATTTTTGTTTACGATAAACAAGGCGTTATTATCGCCAGCACCAACCCCATCGATGAAAAAGGCTCTATCATCGGCACCACTGTGGACGATGCTACCTTAGATGGTGTGTTGTCTTTATATAATGAACAACAATATTATGTTTCGCCTTTTGAGGCGAGCTCACTTTACAGTGATAGCCCGACCTATATCTACCATGCTGCCATTATGGCGCCGGATGGTACGGATGTGGTGGGCGGGATTGGTATTGTGTTTGATGCCACGCCTGAATTTAATGCCATGTTGCTGGGGGGGATTGCAGAAAGTGAGTCGATTAAGGCTTTTTACATAGATAGGCAAGCTAAAATTATTTCCAGCACTGACCCTAGTCGCCCAGTGGGTTCTACCTTAGATATTGACCCAGACTTACTGAGTATGCCTAATGGTAAAAGTGCCTCCCGTATCGTAATCCGTGATGGGCATTATTGTATTCTTGGGTGCAGTGTATCTAACGGTTATCGTGAGTTTAAAGTTTCAGATGGCTATAAAGAGGACGTGATTGCTGTGGTGTATGATGCATTTGGTGAAGTACGCAACCATTTTAGCTCTGGTAATGATTCTGCTTCGATTATTCATAGCTCTGCTATTCAGTCATCTGATCCTGAGTTTGCGACCTTCTTTGTGGATGAAACACTATTTGCGCTGCAAGCTGAGATTGTTTTAGAGGCATTGCCGGCATCAGAGATTTCTTCGGTATCTATCGGCAGCCGTTCCGAGCGAGTAGGGGTGGTTTCCGTCCAGCATGAGACTAAAGGGTCACATTACGTTTGGGTGTACGATCTTAGCTACCTGTTAAGCGGTGTGCCTTCAGTGGTGGATAGTAATAGTCAGGTGATTGTCATTATGTGCGGCGAGCATAAGGTTGGCTTACTCGTTGGTGCTCTGCATTCTGTTGCACAGTTTAGTGAAGACCAAATTAGCACAACACCGTTAGCAAATGACAAAAGAGGGAACCTAATTAAATGGATTATCAAAGCCAATGAGGGGAATCTGTTTATTCAATGCGTGGATGTGGACTTCTTATTAAGAATGTTGACGAATCCGTTTGATCCAGTGAAGCAACAATAGACTCAGCGAGTTTATTACGCGGCGTAATCCCTATCTGATCTAGGCAGGGGTTACGTCATACTTAAGCACCTATGATGGTGCTAGGCTAACCAGAAACCACTGTGTTCTGTAGCTTAAAGTCTGTTTAACGAACGATAAAAGATGTCTCTATATTAGAGATTCCCATATCTTAAATACCAAAGCCACCACCGCTATTACGAGTACCCTCAGCGGCAAAACGTATTTTTAACGATAAATCATTACGC
>Ga0208752_100440_pt1 | contig 12205 bp, 10 predicted proteins | sample LakWasMet27_LOW6_2_FD_183871 | JGI IMG/M metagenome (GOLD analysis project Ga0208752, IMG submission 183871) | Freshwater sediment methanotrophic microbial communities from Lake Washington under simulated oxygen tension - Sediment Metagenome... | ecosystem: Environmental > Aquatic > Freshwater >... | reverse complement strand
TATGGCAAATAAAAATGAACGGCAGTTTGTTCAATACCGACTATAACTCCGAATATCTTTATCTGGTCAGCAGCTACAATTATGTCGTCGGACCGCTGGTTACCGTTTGGCTCAGCCTCGCCATCATTAGCTATTTTGTTTACAAAAAAATCCTGGCGTAAATATTCACGGCTTTCAATCACGGCTAGCTTACGGCCTTAATCATAGCGTTTATTGTCACTATTCAGCGTTCTCAAACACAATGGGACGCAGATGTCGCGGATGAATATGATGAGCACAGATAAGATCTTATTTAATCATAATTATCAGCGTCATCAGCGTTCCATTTTTCTAGCGGCTGAGTAGTTACCGTTTATTTGCCTATGTAGACGGATGGCAAAATGATGATCAATGAAGATACGCCTAACCCAGCCGGATGCGAACGGCAATGCGCGGCCCAAACAGATTGATGCATAAACCCGCAATAACCAGAGCGGCGGCGTTTATCTTCCAGGCGAAAAGAGGCTCCCCCAAGGCTAACGTTGAAGCCGCGAACCCGAATACCGGCACCAGCAAAGTAAACGGGGCTACTGTCGCGGCCGGATAGCGGCTAAATAGCCAACTCCATGCGGCAAAGCCAAGCAGGGTCACCGGATACACCATATAGCCGATCGCGCCGATAGTGAGCCACGAAATATGCGAAATGAGCTCAACACGCCAACTGCCTTGTTCCAGAAAAAACGACAAAACTAACAGCGGCGGCCACGCAACAAGGCTTGCCCAAACGACCAGCGCCAGCATATCGACTTTGCCGAGCTTCTTGGAAATCAGGCTGCCGACTCCCCACGAGGCAGCGGCGGCGACGATTAGAAGCAAACCATAACGCGAAACGTCGCCGCCAATATTCGCAGCGACCAGCCCGATTCCGGAAAAGGAAACCAAGGCCCCGACGATTTGCCAAATGGATGGCTTTTCAGCCAAAAATACCACAGCCAGTAAAATCGTGAAAAACACCTGCATCTGAAGCACCAAAGACGCCAGCCCTGCCGTTGTCCCGGCGTACATGCCGGAAAACAGCAATGCGAACTGTAGCGAGAACATCACCAACCCGAAGCCGACCACCATGCGCCACGAAGCGGCCGGGCGCTTGATGAAAAAGATCGCCGGAAACGCGGCGAGAAAGAACCTGAGTGCGCAAAGCAGAATAGGCGGAATTTCTTTAAGCCCGACTTTGATTACAACAAAGTTGACTCCCCAAATTGCAACGACCACTATTGCCAACGCCATATGATGTAAACGCACTGTCGCTCCCGTGACTAAAGATAAGGGACGGCCTTTCGGCACGCCCTGATTGAGCCCATTGTTATGCGCTCGTTGGACTAAGGTTAAGTTTAAAACCGATAAACACCGGCACTCCAGTATTTACCCTGATGCTTGGCAGGAGCTACCCAGCCCAAAGCGATAAGCTCTTTGGCAATAAGGCGATTCATAATACCGTGCCCTACAAGCAAAACAGGACCTTGCTCGGCAAGAGCAATAAGTTTCCGGGCAGCGGTCTTGGCGCGGATTTTCGTGACCTGAACTGACTCGGAACCTCGTGAATAGCCCAAAAACCAAAACAAACGGAAGAATGCCGCCCAAACGAAAGGCGACAAACGAGGAAAGCGCCAAAGAGCAGAAGGCAGTTGCGCCTCGCAGAACACGGCGTCGACAACGGACGCGGTATGACCCAAGGCCTGAACAGATGACAACGCCCGAGGCGCAGTGCTTGCGACGATGCAGGTAGTGGAATCGAGCCACTGCAATCCGGCGATGGGAGCGCTGTCGGCTTCCACCTCGGAGAGATTGTAATGCTCAATCCAGCGCCCCATTTCGGCTGGCGTAATCCGGCCCGTTTGTGCCAAGACAGGCTTTCCGTGCCGCATGAGGATGATTTTCATCGTAGAGAACTTAATGTTGTTGAAATGACGGGCCGTGAACGCAGGTCATCAGAATCCGTACCTAACTGACGGCATATTTCAGGCGCCGCCCGATAGAGGCATGAGTAATGCGACAGGCCGCTAATTATTTCGGTCGAGGTGCAGCCGGGAATCGCCGATGCCAAATATTCCGCCATAGCGACCGGCGACCAGTTATCCTCTGCCCCGTGCCAAATATGCGTATTGACGCCGATGTCGGAAAGCGTGTCTTTCCAGGGCCGGACATAAGCCCTGACGTCTCTAACGTAGCCTTGGACGCGGCCAATAAAGCACGCTCTCAATACTTGGGTGATGCCGGATTGAAACTCTCGGTCGACGGACAATGCTTTATCATCAACCGCGGCGCTGGCAAACAACAAGCGAAATAATACATTGGGAAAAATCAATGCGATTAACCCTTGCCAGTAAGATAACAGAACAAATAGGGTCGGGGCTGTCTTTGCCAACTGAAAAACCCGCTTCCCGGCCATGTCTTCAAGAAAACCGCCCGCATCCAGCGGTGCGGCAGCCGAGATTAAATGCAAACTCCGGACTCCGTTGCCCAGATAGCGGCAGGTCTGTAGCGCGATAAACGCACCGATTGAAAAACCGATGACATCCACTTTTTTCCCGGCAGCTTGCTTTGAAATCTGCCGGGCCAGGAACTGATAATACGCGTCACCGGCTGTCGAATAATCGCAAGAAAACCGATCGAAGCAAATAAACGTCAAGCCCTGTTCTTTAGCATAAAGATCGAAAATTGCGCATTCTTCCGGCGCGCCGGGCGCGCCGTGAAAGTAAATCACTATTTTTCCATTATCGGAACCGAACTGACTAAAATTCAATGAGCGCTCCAGTTGATACATAACTTAAAAACAACCGGTCTACAGTGCTGATCCGGTTGTTTGCGGGATTAGCCTGCATTCACCGCTACTCGTGATCGGTGCAGTAGCCAAGACAGATAAACAGCGGCTGCAAAATCGTAGCTAAGGCAAAACATAGGCCACCAGATAGGCACGCCTGGATTGGAAATGAAATGCCCATGAAAGACATCGAAAATGCCATGCACGAATAATGCGGCAACAACAAACCATAGGTTGCGCTTGAAGCCTAAAGCGGCGACACCCATAAAAACGAACATGCCGGCGAGCTCAAGTAAGACCGTTTCGATAGATCCGCCCATAACCGCAAACAGGACATAGTACGAGGCAATGACAGCCAATACGGTTGGGTAGGAGGCACGGTCTTTGTCGAATCCGATAAATGTAGCCGATAGCGATACGGCTAACGCAATCACAATGCCGATAAAATACGCCATGTATCCCCCTTCGCTCTACTGTTTGATGCAACCGGCCGCCGAAACGCGACGGGACTTCCCGTCAATGAAAACGGCACAGCCATGCTAATCGTTCCTTCCAAATAAGACAGTCGATGCTCGTCTACCCTGATAGTTGGCAGCTTTCTAAACGGGAATGTCGATGTGTATTCTACGAGCAAAGCAGTTGACTGGATCATGACGTGGAAGCAGTCGGCTATTTCGTTGTCGTTTTGTGCTAGTTTGATCAAGAATTCACCCTTTATTTCAGAACGCCTAACCTGATACATCCGTCAATTGTCTGATAAAAACTTACCGCCGTATATCCTAAATTCATCATAGGCCTGTTTTGACTGAGTCTGGCAGGCGGTTCAGAGTTAACCGTCCCACCTATCAAGAACAGACTGGGTTTTCTTAGGATATGGTCAGTAATAACTTCCCGATATGGATTGAGTGAAATTTTTCCGTTCGCCCTGAGCTTGTCGAAGGGTGAGCGGGAAAATTTCGGCCTACCGCGTCAAGCCGATCATGCTTCGACAAGCTCAGCACGAACGGCTCGACGATCGAAAATAGTGGTTTCGGGAAGTTATTTTCAACCAAATCCTTACCCGGAACAGCTGACGGTGCTTCGCGCTGAATAGTTACGACTATTGATGAGCATCTTCGGCCGACCATCCGCCCCCCAAGGCCCGGTAGATTGAAACCAGGGCGACACGCACCGCAGTTTCGGCCTTGGCGCGTTCATCGGCGACGACGAGTTTGCCGCGCTGGGCGTCCAGCGCGGACAAATAACCATTAGCCCCGCGCTGATATAACGCATTGGCAAGCCGGTAGGCTTGCTCTGCCGCCGTTTCGGCCTCGGCCATCCGGTCACGGCGCTCCAGCGAAGCCCCATGCGCGACGAAAGCGTTTTCCACGTCTTCCAGGGCGAGCAAGAAGGCTTTTTCGTAGTTCGCCGCAACTTGATCCAGCCTGGCGTCTGCGGCGGTTATGTGGGCCTGGATGCGCCCGGCATTGAATATCGGCGCGGTCAATCCCGAACCGAGCGCATAAACACTTTCAGCAAGACTTGGAAAACCGCCCACCGCCAGCGCACCGAAACCGCCGCCGGCCGATAGCACCAACTTCGGGAACAAATCGGCCCGCGCCGCGCCAAGGCCGGCCGCCATTGCGCTGACTTCGGTTTTTGCCAAGCGCAGATCCGGCCGTTGTTCCAGTAAACCCGAAGGCAGAAATCCGGGGATGTTCGGCGAATTTGCGGGCAATGGATCGGCATCAGCCAAGCGGCTTTCCAGATTTTCCGGCGGCTCACCCAGCAACACGGCAAGACGATGGATCAGGTTGGACGCCGCACTCGTGAGAACCGGAAGCGAGCCCTCGGTGGTGCGTAGCAAGGTTTCCTGACCGGCGATATCCGCTTGGTTGACCAATCCGGCATGGTTGAACGTCTGTAGCGCCCTCAGGCGTTCCCGCTGGATATTGATATTTTCCCGCAGGATACCGACACGTTGCTGCACGCCGCGCAGTTCCAAATAGTTCGTCGCCAGTTGCGCCAGCAATCCCACTTGGACGGCATGCAGCGCCTGTTCGGCTCCTTCGGCCTGAGCGCTGGCGGCTTCCGCTTCCAAGTGCCGGGCGCCGAACAGGTCGATTTCCCAGCGCGCGGCCAGTCCGCCGGTGATCATATCGCCAGTGGGTGTGAACAGCCCGAGGCCTTGAGGGGTCGGTATGCCGATGACCCGGTCAATCTTTTTTTCCCGGCCGCCGGACGCGGTCAAGTCAATGCTCGGATATAACGCCGATTCGGCGACAGTGGTTATGGCTTTAGCTTCGCGGACACGCGCAACGGCGATCCTAAGATCGTGATTGTTCGCCAAGGCCTGGGTAATCAGGGCGTTCAGCTTCTGGTCCCGGAAACCTTGCCACCAGGCTTTTAGATTGGCCGGGTTAACATTCGCGGCATCGGGAGGGGCATGACGCCAACCTTTTGGCGGTTCTATCCTGCTGATTGGATTGTCCACGCGGGTCGGGGTGCAGGCGCTCAAAAGCAGCGCCATGATTAAAACAACCGGAGTGCAGGCTTTGCCTGCCAGCGCAAGCAAAGCTTGCACTCCTGTGCTCGCAACAGGGGTTAAGTCGTAATCCGCAGTCCGGACTCTGTCAGGATGTTTTCGTACTTTTCGTGTCTTTCGTGGACGAATTAATGCTTTCATTGGGCAACTCCATTACCGGATGAATCAATCCGTTTCACCTCGAACCAAGCCGCATAAAGCGCAGGCAGGAAGAAAACCGTCAGCACCGTGGCGACAGTGAGTCCGCCCATTATGGCGATAGCCTGAGGCCCGAAGAAATCGTTGCGCGATAACGGGATCATCGCCAGAATGGCCGCCGCCGCAGTCAGCAGAATCGGCCTAAAGCGCCGTACCGTGGATTCGACAATGGCCGTCCAGGCATCGAGTCCGGCTTTTTGGTCCTGCTCGATCTGGTCCACCAATATCACCGAGTTGCGCATGATCATGCCGGACAGGGCGATGATGCCCAGCAAGGCCACGAAGCCGAAAGGCGCCCGGAACAACAGCAGCGCGAACGCCGCGCCGATAACGCCTAAAGGCGCGGTGACGAACACCAAAAAGGTCCGGGACAGATTCTGCAATTGCATCATCAGCAGGATCAGCGTAACGACCAGAACCAACGGAATCCAGACCAGGATCGATTTCTGGGAGATCCCGGCGTCTTCTTTGGAACCGCCGGTTTCCAGGAAATAGCCGATCGGCAATTGATCCTGGATAGGTTTGAGTTTCGGGATGATCTCAGCCGCCACGTCGGGAGCCATCTTGCCGTCGATCACGTCGGCCCGTACCGAGATGGCCGGAAAGCGGTTGCGGTGCCAGCGCACGCCGTCCTCGAACACGGTTTCGAACTTGACGAACTGCGACAGCGGCGCGGTCCGGCCGTTGCCGGTTCGCACCGTCACGTCGGGTAAGCGGTCGGCGGCGGTACGCAAGTCGTTTTGCGCCCGCCAGACGATGTCGATCAGCTTATCGTCTTCCCGGAACTGCCCTGCGGGAATGCCGGTGTAGTGCGCCTGCAAGGTTTTCGACAGGCTTGAGGTAGAGACGCCGAGTGCGCGGGCCTTGTCCTGGTCGAGCACCAGGCGCAGCGACGGAATCCGGTCGTGCCAGTCGTCGTTCACATCCACGGTGTCGGGATTGGCGCGCATGACCTCGGTCACCCGGTCGGCAATGTTTCGAACAATCTCCGGATCTTCTCCGAGCACCCTGAACACCAACGGATAATCCATCGGGGGGCCGACGTTAAGGCGCATGACGCGTCCGCGCACTGCCGGGAAATCGGTCGAGAAAGCCGAGCGAATGCGCTGCATGACCCGCTCGCGGGCCGCATTGTCTTTGGTCATCACCACAAACTCGGAGAGATTGGTATTGGCCAGCTGCTGCACGATCAGCAGAAAGAACCGCGGCGTGCCGCCGCCGATATAGGCCGTGTAATTCACCACGTCCCCGTCTTTGCTCAAGATGTTTTCCATGCGCCTGGCGGTTGCTTCGCTTTGCGCAAAAGAACTGCCTTCGGGCAGCCACAGGTCGATGATGACCTCGGGCCGATTCGACAGCGGGAAAAACTGTTCGGGAACTTGGCTCAGCGTCGCTACGCCAACGCAGAATAAGGCGACGGTAGCGATAATGACTTTTTTGCGATGCTCCACGCACCACTCTACCCAATGCCGCAAGCGATTGTAAAAAGGCGTGTCGAACAAGTCGCGATCGTGCGCACTATGGGGCTGAACCTTGAGCAACAGGAAACCCAGATAAGGCGTAAAAACGACGGCGCCGATCCACGACAGCAACAGCGAGATGCCCATCACCTGGAATATCGAAACGGTGTACTCGCCGGCTTGCGATTTAGCCAAACCCACCGGCAGGAAGCCGACGATGGTGACCAAGGTACCGGTCAGCATCGGAAAAGCGGTGGCGCGGTAAGCATAAGTCGCCGCATCGATCCTGTCCCAACCCTCTTCCAGCTTGCGCGCCATCATCTCGATGGAGATCATCGCGTCGTCGACCAATAAGCCGAGCGCCAGAATCAAGGCGCCTAATGAAATGCGGTGGATTTCCATGCCGAACAGCAACATGCACAGCAGCGTGCCCGACAGCACCAGCGGCACCGTCAGCGCGACCACGGAGCCGGTGCGGAAACCGAGGCTCAAAAAGCTGACCAGCAGCACCGCGGCCAAGGCTTCAAAGAAGGTGGACAGGAATTCCCCGATGGCTTTGTTGACTACGCGCGGTTGGTCGGCGATCTGATCGACGTCCATCCCGACCGGGAGTTCGCCCTCGATTTGAATCTTGGCGGCTTCCAGCGCCTTGCCCAGTTCCAGCACATCGCCGCGTTTGTTCATGGTAATGCCCAGGCCGACGGCTTCCTTGCCGTTGATGCGCATTTTGAGTTCCGGCGGGTCAAGGTATCCGCGCTTAATCTGGGAGAAATCGCCGACGCGCAGGGTGCGGCCTTGAATATGCACCGGCAATTTGGCGATGCTCTCCACCGAACCGAATTGGCCGGTGAGTCGGATCGGCAAATTACGCTGGGCGGTGTACACCATTCCCGCCGAGGTCATGCTGTTTTGCGCTTGCAAGGCCTCGGCGACCGCGTTGGCATCCAATCCCAGTTCAGCCAATTTTTTGTCGGAAAATTCGATGTAAATTTTTTCACCCTGGGTGCCGATCAGGTCGACTTTTTCGACATCTTTGACTCGCAGCAATTGTTGGCGGGCTGAGTCGGCGGATTTTTTCAGCTCGGCGTAACTAAAGCCGTCTCCCGAAAAGGCATAGATCAGGCTGTAGGTATCGCCGAATTCGTCATTGAAAAACGGCCCGATACTGCCGGGCGGCAAGGTCAGGCGAATGTCGTCGACCTTTTTGCGCACCTGATACCACAGATCGGGGATTTCCTTGGGCGGCGTGTCTTCACGCGGGGTCACGAAAATAACTGATTCGCCCGGTTTGGAGTAGCTGCGCAAAATATTCAGGCTCGGCAATTCCTGGATTTTCTTTTCCAGGCGGTCGGTCAGCTGTTGTTCGACCTCCTGCGCGGTCGCGCCCGGATAGAGGGTTTTGACCACCATGATCCGAAAGGTAAACTCGGGGTCTTCCCGTTGGCCGAGACGGAAATAGGCAAAAATCCCGCCGAACAGTAACAGCGCCATGATGAAACCGGTGAAAGCGCGGTGCTCCAGCACCCAGGCGCTCAGGTTGAATTCTCTCATAGACGAGCTTCCTCGTTTGCGTCAACGGCTGGTTTAACGGAGTGCGGCAAGCGTACGGGTTGACCCTCGACCAGACGGTTTGCCCCGGCGCTGACGATCAGTTGCCCGGCTGCAAGTCCGGTGATGGCAACCCGTTCGCCGCTCAGTGTGTCGCCGATCCGTACCGGCACGGCTTTGACGGTTGAGGTGCGCTCGTCAACCAGCCAGACGCTAGGCTGTTCAGGCTGATTCTGGGGAGTAAAAACGGCCGAGAGCGGAACGGTGGGGGTTGAAGGCGTGTTTGAAGGTATCCAAACCGTCGCCGTCATGCCGAGCCGTGCATCGTCTCGGCCTTCCAACAGAGTCACCTTGACACGATAGGTGCGGCTGGTCGAATCGGCTGCCGCTGCGATCTCTCGGATACGCGCCTTGATTCGCTTGTCGCCATCGGCCCACAGCGTCACGGCGACTTCCTGTTGTAGATCGATTCCGGTAACGCGATGCTCGGGGATGTCGATAGGGATTTCCTTTTCATCGAGTTGGGCGATCCTGATGACCGGCTGGCCGGGAGCGACGACTTGCCCCGCCTCGACTTCCAGCGCCGTCACCACGCCGTCGCGATCGGCCCGTAAATCGGTATAAGCCAATTGGTTGCCTGCCTCTCCGAGTCGGGCTTCGAGCGCAGCAACCTTTTGCTGTGCGCTAATGTCGAGCGTTTGGTGACGATCCAATTCAGGCCGGCTGATAATGTTTTGATTGAACAATTCCCGGTACCGGCTTAAGTCGTCCTGGCTATATTTGCGGTCGGCTTTAGCGGCTATAAGCTGGGCTTTGATACTTTGCGAGGCCAACCGGTAATCGCTGGGATCAAGCCTTGCCAGCATCTGTCCTTTGCGCACCCGATCCCCCATGTCGACCGAGCGGTTTATCAGTTTTCCAGTCACGCGGAACGATAAAGTCGTCTCAAATCGCGCCCGAACCTCGCCGGGAAACGGCCTGTCGTTCTGTGTCTGTTGGCTCGTTATCCGGATAACGTTGACCGGACGGAGTGTTTGCCGGTCTTGGTCTTGATGGCTGCATCCCGCCAGTATCAAAAGCAGCAAGCCTATCAATGGGTTGATGGCGGCAAGGATAGGATCGGCAATGACTAACTCATCGTTCCCACGCAGAGCTTGGGAACCATAAGTGAATGTTATTGGTGCTAGTTCCCAAGCTCCCGCTTGGGAATTCAGTGCGGGAAGCTCCAGCTTCCCGTCTCGCGAAGCTGGAGCTTCGTCATCCGGGTTCCCACGCTGGAACTTGGAAACCCGCGTATCTCTTAACTTAATGGCTATGACGTAGCACGTTGGGGCAAGGTGAGTCCTGGACTCATCATTCCCAAGCAAAACGCGGTAACCATAAGCGGACGTTATTTTTGCTAAAATTCTAAGTTGGGAGTGAGTCGCTAATCGGCAGCTGCCGACTAAATAGCGGCAGAAATTGCGGAAATTCATCTGTACTCCAGTTTAATTTGGCTACTCAGGGAAAACTTTTTATTAGACAAACCAATCGCGTTCAAAACAGATTGAACCGGCTGTAATGCCCTATGAGTCAACAATTTAAACCAATCGATTTAACAGCGCGTCACCCGTTCGGGTGAAAAAGGAAAATTATTAACTGATGTTACGCAGTTAGTTGAATTTCGACCGCTTTAATATTAAGGAGTCGCTAGCGCGACACTTGATTGAATCGGGTTGTCGCACCCGAATGCGAGTTACTTTCTTTTGCTTCGCCAAAAGAAAGTAACCAAAGAAAAGGCGACCCGGTTACCGCTTACTTCCTGCGCTCCTCGCTTTTATCGAGGGTCAGCAGAAGGGGCTCCTGCCCCTCTGCTGACGCGCGGCATCCCTGCCGCGCCCCTAACGGGCTGTTCTCGATAAAAGCTCCGGTGCTCGGCGCGGCAAACGGGAGAAATACCATCCGTGCGTAACATCAGTTATTGAGGTGAATTTTGGAATGCCATTTCGCCCAACGAATATAAGCAACCGAAGATCAATCTTTTATTAGGGCAGCCTTGGCCGGAGCTGCAAGCATGCCGAACCCCGTTGTCAGCAATTGTATGAGTTCGGATTGTCGATGCGTTCCCGTTTTTGCCAGCACCTGCTTTAGCTGCGTTTTTACCGTGTTATTGCTGATGGCTCGCGCTTGGGCATAATCGTTTGGCGTTTGTCCGCGCAGTAACGCGGTCGCGAGTTTGGCTTCGGCCGGAGACAGACCGTAGCATTGCGTCAACAGGCTGTCGTCTAAATCGAGCGGTCTATCCGGGTCATAAATAAATAGGGCAACGGATGGCCCCGATCCGATAAAAGGTACCGGCTGGTTTTGTAGAGAGACGACGATGGCCGATAACGGACGGTTTGAATGGTTCCGATGCAAGCTCATCGCGTTGCCTTGCCCCAGCTCTGCGGCATTGCCGATTAACTGGCGCAAAGCGCGGGTTTCGTTAGCGTTACCCGCCAGGCAGCGACCTGCGGCATTGAGGCAAAAGCCGTCTGAACAGCGGGCTAAATTTTCTGCCATCTGATTGACAAATACGGCTTGGCCGCCCTTATCGAACAAGACCAATCCGACCGGCAAGCGGTTCAAGAGGTGGGTGTCCGTAGCCAGCACCCGTTTAACTTCGGAAAAATTTTTGTGGATCATGCAAGAACGGCGCAAATGCGGCACCAAGCGCGCGAACCCTGCCGTTTCGTCGGCGGAAAACGGTTGTTGCTTGGACCTGAAAATCGACAGCCGCACCGCCAGCGTATCCTGCTTGAGAAGATGACCGATCATCGCATGAAAATAACCCTGAGGTTTAAGCCAATCGTTATACCATTCAGTCCTGACAAGTTCCCGCACGGGAAACAAGCGATCAGTTGTTATCAATTCGCCTTCAGGTAAATCCTTGGAGTTTTCAAGCCAGACATTGACCTTGGAATAATAACGTTCGTAAGACACAATGGTTTCAGGGTCGGTACGGGCGGATTGAATAAAAGAAACTTCATCGCTACGGCAAGTGGGACTGCGGCTGGCAAAATCCATCAGATAAATGACGGTGCCCCTGCTTCCGAAAACCTCTGACAGCTGCTCCAAAAAAACCGGCCATAACTCCGGCATGACCGCAGCATCGTAGATTTTTCCGATTAAATTATCATATTGGCTTTCGTTCATAACTGATGAGCTGGGAGTAGGGCGTGCCGTGCGCGCCTTGGTTTATAAGGCATGCACGGCACGCCCTATAACGGATATTACCCTCGTTCCCACGCGCCGCGTGGGAATGCAGTGCTGGACGCGCTGCGTCCCGTATACCCAAGAGGCTGGTCGTGCCTCGCAGCGCAGCTCGTGGGAACGCGGGTAAAGAAGCGGGTATCCAGTGCCATGGAGGCGAACTATGCATGTCCATGTAGCCAGGATCCCGGCACAAATCCGTCTGGAGCGGATTTGCATTAACCCAAAGGGTGTCGGCAGGATAGCCTGACATGAATCCCTGCCGGGATGACGCGCTTTAAAAATACTTGTGTATAACGACGAGCGCGGAACGTGGAAACTCTAAGAAGACGTTGTTTTTAGCGAAATTTAGATTCATTGAGCTTTGCTTCTACTCCCTGAAATTCTCAAACTGCAACGGCATTTCCAGCTTTTCTTCTCTCAGCATCTTAATCACATCCTGTA
>Ga0208752_100420_pt1 | contig 12629 bp, 7 predicted proteins | sample LakWasMet27_LOW6_2_FD_183871 | JGI IMG/M metagenome (GOLD analysis project Ga0208752, IMG submission 183871) | Freshwater sediment methanotrophic microbial communities from Lake Washington under simulated oxygen tension - Sediment Metagenome... | ecosystem: Environmental > Aquatic > Freshwater >... | reverse complement strand
AGACTTTCCAGTCGGGATTGCCGGAAAACAATTCGGCATCCCACCAAGTATTGCCCGCTTCCAGCGCTTCGCGTTCGGTTTGCGACATTTGCGGCAACATTTTTTTCATGATCTTGAAAATCACGCGGCTGAATAATTTTTTGCGGATAGCCGGAACATTGAGCGGGATAAAAACAGCATCGAAAACAACCCATAACAAAAGCACAAAGTTGCCGCCCCCTTTCGCCATCGAATAAAGCCCTAACCATCCGAACAAAACCAGCGTAGTCCAGCGTAGAGACGCCCGGCCATAAGCCAGAACACCGACAAGAATGAGTAATGCGATTAACCAGATCATGGGATGTTCCTTAAGTTAATTACTGATGTTAAACAAACATATAAAGACACCACGAAGTCACCTCGTTCCCACGGGCTACGCTCATCGTTATATGCAAGTGTCTGTGAGACAACGTAGGGCGTGCCGTGCGCGCCTTTGGCTCCGTTCGAAACGTCCCGCCTGTTCAGAACGTTGCCACTTAGACCTTCCAGGTTTTAAAAACCTGGAAGGTCTGTATATCGGCCTGTTTTCCGCCTACCGCCAGGTAAGGAACTGTCGGAATGGCGACAGCTCGCAGATACTTGTGTATAACGATGAGCGCGCTGCGTGGAAACGCAGTGAAGACCCGCTACGCCGCGAATCACGGTCAAATGTACATCGCATAAAACGGGACTTAGCGCGTGGAAACGAGAAAATTCAACTAATTTTTCTAAACTTAATTATTTAATCCTTCGTGTTCTTCGTGCCTCGGCAACTGCTCCTTGCGTCGCTTAAAGCACCTACTGTTGGTGCTCTACCTCCTGCATCCATGCAGTCGTTCGTGGTGAAAATTTCTTAGTCATTGCGTAATATCAATTACGTAAAGGCTTTCCTGTTTTAAGAAGATGCTCCAGCCTAGCCAGAGTGCCCGGCTGTTGAACTAAATGCAAAAACGCGTTCAGCTCCAGATTTAACAAACCGTCTTCGGTCAGCGGCTCGGTGATGTCGCACTGGCCGCCGCTGAGTACCTCCGCCAATTGCTGCGAAATTTCCACGTCATAATCTGTTATTTTTCCAGCCATCTTTAAGTTGTTGATTGCAATATCCATTGCAGCTCTGGCGCTGGACCCGGGCAATTGATAACTACTGGATTTAGGCGGCATATAACCCGGCACCAGCCGCAACGCTTTGGCTTTGGCGTCAGCCAATAAACGGTCTTTGTTCATGGTAATGCCGTCGGTGGTGGACAAAAACAGCATCTCCTTGGCTTCCGCTGCCGATTTGGATACCTTGGCCATGCCGATCGTTTCAAAAGCCTGGGCAATGCCCGGCATCGGGCCGCCGGGACGCCTCGCAAACTCCAACCAGCGGCGCAGATATTCCTTGCAACCGCCCCAACCCGGAACCAGACCCACGCCCACTTCGACCAGACCGATATACAGTTCTGCATGCGCCTGGATCGCATCGCAATGCAGCAGGATTTCGCAACCGCCGCCCAAGGCTAATCCTGAAGGCGCACCGACTACCGGGAACGGTGCATATTTCAAGGCCTGATAAGTCTGCTGGCCCTGTTTAATCAATTGCTCTACCGCAGGCCAGTCCTGGATGTGGATCGCCTGCACCAGCAAGGTTAAATTAGCCCCAGCCGAAAAATTGTCGGCATCATTATGGATGACCAAGGCGGAAAAATCGGTTTTGACCTTTTCGACGCTTTGCCGAACCAACGCCAGACTATCCATATCCAGCGTATTCATTTTGCTGTGAAATTCCAGGCAGGCAACACCGTCGCCAAGATCCCACAGACTGGCCGACGGGTTTTCCAGTGTCGCCGGAGCCGACAATTTAATATCGGCTAACAGCAGAACGCCGTCTGTTCGGCGGACGGTCTGATAATTGCCGGATAAATCGGCATACATGCGTTTGCCGGAATCGACCTGATATAGAGTGTGATGATGTGGGGGCGACTTTAGTCGCCCAGGGCGACTAAAGTCGCCCCCACAGGTTACTAGCAACGGTGGTACATCACGGTTTTCTGCGATCAACCGATCAACAAACCAATCCACGCCGATCCGATCCAGCAGCTCGAACGGCCCGAATTTCCAGTTATAACCCAAACGCATCGCGGTATCGACGGCGACGATGTCATCAGCAATTTCGGGGATAAGGCTGGAGCTATAAGCCAAGGTATTGGACAACACCTGCCAGGCATACCGGCAGATAGACTCATCACTCGATAAAAAAGCCCTCAATTCATCCTGCGTTTTGGCTACCTCCGGCAAGGCAAATTTTTCGCTAGTCTGATAAGCGCCGGTTTGCAGGTTAATCGATTCCTTGACGCGCTTTCCGCTTGTTTCGTTCAAACGATAAAAACCGCCCTTGCCTTTCCTGCCTGTGTAACCGTCGGCTATCATGGCCTGAACCAGTTCGGGCAGAAAATTGACCTGATGAAAGGCATCTTCCTTCGGTAAAGCCAGTTTCATGCCGCCCAAAATATGCGGAATCAAATCGAGCCCGACCAAATCCAGCAGCCCGAATATGCCGGTTTTCGGTATGCCGAACGGCGCCGACATAACCGCATCGGCCTGCTCCACGGTCAAACCCAGTTTGATCGCTTCCAGCAGCCCGCGTTGCAACCAGTAAATACCGATGCGGTTGCCGATAAATCCCGGCGTATCCTTGCAGGTAACGCTGTCTTTACCCAGATGAGTGTCGGCAAAACGGCTGACGGCCGCAACCAGTTCCGGCCGGGTCGCGGCACCTGAAACCAGTTCCAGCAGGCGCATATAGCGGGGCGGATTAAAAAAATGGGTGATCATGAAGCGCTGTTTGAAACTGTCCGACATGTCGCGGGTCAGCAGTTTCAACGGCAAAGTCGAGGTGTTCGATGAAATCAGGGTATCGGGGCGGCAGATGTTATCCAGTTTCCGGTAAAGTTCCTGCTTGATGGCCGGGTTTTCAAGCACCGCTTCAATCACCCAGTCAACGTCCCCCACCCAGTCAAGATGGTCTTCAATGTTGCCGGGAGTCACCAAACGGGCATAATTCTTATGCATGAATGCGGCGGGCTCGGCTTTAAGCAGCTTGGCAATGGCTGATTCGGCAATGCTGTTCCGGTTATCGGCATCTTTAGGCACGATATCCAGCAAATAGACGGGAATACCGGCGTTGGCGATATGGGCGGCGATACCGGCCCCCATGACCCCCGCGCCAATCACCGCGACTTTTTTGATGTCCATTAGATTGCCTCCAAAATAGTCGCTATGCCCTGCCCGCCGCCGATACATTGGGTGGCGAGAGCAAACTGCTTGTTTTCCCGTTTCAGCAGGCTGGCGGCTTTCCCGGTAATTCTGGCGCCTGACGCGCCCAACGGATGGCCTAAAGCAATCGCGCCCCCGTCCAGATTCAACTTTTCCAGCGAAATCGGCAACTCTTTTAATACCGCCAAAGATTGCGCGGCAAAGGCTTCGTTCAGCTCAGCGATGTCGATATTCTGTAAGGTCAAACCAGCCCGTTTCAAGGCTTTATGGGTGGCGCTGACCGGTCCTATGCCCATGATTTCGGGCGCACAACCGGATACTGCGATAGCCCTGATGCGCGCAAGTTTTTCCAAGCCGTGAAGGTCTGCGTATTTCTCACTGCACACCAGCACCGCGGCCGCTCCATCGGTTAACGGCGAGGAGGTTCCGGCCGTAACACTGCCGTTTTTAAGGAAGGCCGGTTGCAACTCGGCTAATGCCTGGAGCGAGGAGTCCGCCCTGATGCAGCCGTCGTATTGAACGGTTTCGCCATCAGCGCGTTTAATCGGGATGATTTCAGTGGCGAACAAGCCGTTTTGCTGGGCCGCGCCCGCTTTTTGCTGGCTGGCTACGGCGAAAGTTTCCTGGGCCAAGCGGTCGATATGATATTGCAAGGCCAGATTCTCCGCCGTCTCGCCCATGCCGATATAGGCTTGAGGATAGGCTTTATAAAGACTGGGGTTGGGCAGGTAATTAAAGCCGCCCATCGGCACCCGGCTCATCGATTCGACACCGGCGCAGATAAACACCTCACCGGCATTCATTTGAATCGCGCCTGCCGCATTATGTATGGCCTGCATTGAGGAGCCGCAAAAACGATTAATGGTAGTGCCGGCTATGGTCATAGGCAACTCGGCAAGATGAACGATTAATCGCGCCAGATTCATGCCCTGTTCGCCTTCCGGGAAGGCGCAGCCTAAAATTAAATCTTCAATATCTCCCGGATTAACGCCGGTATCATTGATTAAGCCTTTGATGACCTGTGCGACAAGATCATCCGGCCTGACTTTAGCCAATTGGCCTTTTTGCGCCGGAGTGAAAGGCGACCTGCAATATCCTGCGATAACTACATTTTTCATTTTACTGCCCCCATATTTGTTGTTTTCATCACGAAGACACGAAGGTCACGAAAAAAAAATCAAGGTAAAAAACTTTCGCGTCCTTCCCGAGTTCCCACGGACTCCGTCACGGCGATTAAGTTAAGAAATACACTGGTTCCCAAGCTCCAGCTCTCATCGTTATACACAAGTGTCTGCGAGATACCCTCGTTCCCACGCGCCGCGTGGGAATGTAGTGCCGGACGCGCTGCGTCCCGTATACGGCGTAGCGCGCCTTGACCGCATTCCCATGCAGTGCGCGTTATACACAAGTATCTAAGTAACGCGTCATACCCGCCGAGAAGCGGGTATCCAGTGCCATGGATGGCAAGCTGTGTACGTCCATGTAGCCTGGATCCCGGCACAAATCCGTCTGGAACGGATTTGCATTAACCCAAAGGGTGTCAGGCAGGATAGCCTGACATGAATCCCTGCCGGGATGACGCGCTTTTCAATACTTATGTATAACGACGAGAGCTCCAGCTTGGGAACCAGCACTCACTAAAATCCTTAACTTACTGGACAATGCCTTGTCATCTGCTTAACTCATTTAAAAAGTCATCAATCACACGCCAAGCGCCGCCGATATTTTCCATTAAAATACCGTGGCGCTGAGATTTAACGGCGTGGATTTGCTTATGTTTGGAACCGAGTTTAGCCATAAGGATCGGCGCGCCTTTGGGAGAGACAATAGGATCCTCATCACCATACATAATCAGCACAGGCAGGCTAATCTGCGGCAGTAATTCATCAAGCTGTGCGATTAACAGCCTCAGCTCATAAAGCGCCCTGACCGGCGTATTGCGATAGTTAATGCCGGGGTGTTCCGGTTCGTTATCAATAAACGGCTTTACGCCTTCAAAAGCCGAAACCCAAGCGACCAGCTTGTTGGTGCCATGCAGTAACGGCACCAGCATAAAAGCCGGATTAACGAATTTTAACGGCACCGAAACGGCAATAACGCCGATCATTTCAGGGTAGTGTTCAGTGGCCAGTTTTAACGCCAATGCGCCGCCCGTGGAAAACCCGGCAACAAGAATACGCGGGCAATGCACCTTGAGTATATTGAAACCCCGTTGCACGCAACGATACCAATCTTCCCAGCTCTGGTCGCGCAACGCATAAGGCGATGTGCCGTGGCCTTTCAGCCGAACACCCAATACCGTGTAACCTTGTTTAACCAGGTATTCACCATAAGCTCTTAATTCAGCGGGGCTGGCGAGCAATCCGTGAACCAGCAAAACGCCGAAGCCGTTGGCAAGTTCCGGCTGGATGAAAAAAGGCGAAGGATCGGCAACCGCTGCTTCTTCATAGCTGATGTCGCCAAACAACGGTTTAGAGTAAGCCTGCTTTTCCCATGCCAGAGTGCGGCATTCATCTTCAAAATGCCAGGCGGCCAATTTGTCTTTATCGGCATTTGAGCATTCGCCTATCGCATCAATCAGGGTATCGCGAACGGTATGCTGAGGCGCGGCTTCGTTGTTGTAAACGGCAATCGGATTTTCCAGGCGGATGGTATCAAAGTCGGATTCGACACAAAGTTTGGGCAAAAACCGGTAGTAATTTTCATCCTCCTTGATCAGACCGGCGTCTTTTGCAACGCACATGAAATAATCGAAACGCTTGTTAGCCGCCTTAAACAGGTCGCTGTAATCATCGGGATTAAGCAGGCTTCGGTGCAGATGAATCACCGTGTTGTTTTGCAAGTGTTTGATGGCAATGTACAAAATGCTGTAAAACTTGTCTTTCTCGATATACATCCGTCCCTGACCGACGTAATGCATGATCAGCGTTGCCGCCAGATGGCTTAAATTGATGGTGACATTGGCATAAATGCCTTCCATGTATCGATCGCGGGAACATTGGGCATTTTTTATAAAATACGATCCCAGTAAACGTTGCCTCCAGTTTTTAGGCCTGGAATTCAGCGTAAAAACATCGTCTATCGTGTTAATTTCCGGAATAACCTTGTTCATCAGATAACGGGTTCGCCAACCCCAGGCCCCACAAGGATCGACAGGGTTGCCCATGCGTATATCCATATCGGTATTCTTGAGCATAATATTGCCTTCAATCAGCAATTCCTCGGATTGGCGCAAACTCAGGCCATTAGAAAACAGCTCAACGCTTTTAAACAACAGGTTTTCAGAGGAACGAATCGGATAAAAAGTAATATTGGCAGGAACCATCAGCGTCGTTTTATTCGCTACGGCTATCAGCTGATCGATACTGTCGATTTGCAAAGCATCCTTCCATTGCCGAAGCAGTGCAACATCGTTTTGACTATGGGCGTGACGGATAGCCGCTTTAAAGGTTTCCAAGCCCTGCGCCAAAACAGCGGGTCCTGTGTGCAATTTGCGCCGGTTGCCGGTGACCCGTGAGTAAATGCTGTAATGACCGCGCTTGTCGATAACCCGCCGGTCTTTTACCATGCCGCCTTCAGGAAAAATAATGACTTTACGACCGCGCAGAATATGCCCTGCCAGCAACGCAAACAGTCGGGCATGGTTGTGAGGAAAAACACCAACGTGTTTTAAATACCGCGACAGTACATTGTCTTCTTGAAAGAATTCCGCAGAGGCAATGGAACAACTGTAAGCCCCGGTTTTCTCGTAAATAAGAAACTGCGGTATGAACGTTTCAAACCGGGAAAAATGATTGAACAAAAAGATGTCGCCTTCCAAAACCTGTGGATCGGCGTGCAGATCAAGCTTGACGCTCAGCATGTTTTTGACGGCGTTAAACAACTTGACCGACCTGTTGTAGAGCTTGGTATCTATATCAGGCCAGTCATCGGGGTAAGGTGTTTTATTCATGTCACCTTCTTTGTCTAAAGGTAGAAGTCTAAAAAATCATCCTTGTGCCAAACTCACACTTTCAATATAGATCTCTCTGCAAGCCAACCCGATGATACCCCTTACCTTTCATAGAAGATATTATTTCTACCATCTTGCAGGTAAAGATTCCAGGCCTCTAAGCACCCAAGTCGGTTCCCACTTTAGTTGCTCTACATTGTCGATAGTCAAATTCGGTAACCGGCGAAATAAGATTTCCAGCGCGACTTCTACTTCCATGGCTCCCAGCTTAGCTCCCAGGCAATAATGGCTACCATGACCGAAAGCGAGTGATTTTTTAAGGGCTGGCCTCTCAATCCAAAAACGATCGGGTTCGTCGAACACTTCCGGATCATGGTTTGCCGAATCAAGGGCTAGATAAATAGCATCCCCAGCCGCAATTTGAACACCATTAAATTCAAACGACTCCTGAACCGTACGGGCGGTAATTGGCGCCGAAGAATTAAAACGCAAGCCTTCCTCTACACAGCAGGGTAAAAGTTCCGGTTTGGCGATTAGCAATTCCCGTTGGCCAGGGTAAAGAAACAATAGGCGTAAGGTGTTGCACAATGCGTTGGCGGTGGTTCCGTATCCAGCCACGAACAGTATGATAAGGTTGGAGATAATTTCGTCTTCGCTTAAACGCTCACCATCTTCCTCGGCTGCCAGCAACTGCGAAACTAAATCTTCACCGGGTTGCTTGCGTCTTTGCTGACAAATTTCGCGGAAAAATCCCTCCAACCGTAATGCCGCAGCATTGGTAACATCCAATTCCGCCACAGTAAGCAGGTTGGGTTCAGCAGTTCTCGCCATCAGTTTAGTTTCCGCCAAAAAATCAAGACCCTGCTCCAGTTCGATGTTAAGCATATTGCAAATGACCTGTACGGGTAGCTGATAGGCAAAAACATTCATTAAATCAGCTTGTCCGCAGTCTACCCATTTATCCACCAATTGTTCCGCGCTTCTTTGTACCAGCGCACGTACCTCGCTTATTTTACTCGCATTAAGCGCTTTGACGATCAACTTACGCCGATGAAGTAAATTCATCGATGCCCAGAAATTATTATGAATACGATAAACAGGTTCAACATTCATGTCTCGCCCATAACGTTGATCATAGATAGAAGGAACATCTTTGTTTAAAAAAGGATTTTTCAACAATTGCTCAATATCGTGGTAACGGGTTATTAACCACACCCCGGGTTCTAACTGGTAGACTGGAGCTTGTTCACGTAATCTGGCGTAAGTAGGGTAAGGGTTTGCTATAAATTCAGGAGATTGAAAATCTAGTTGCATAAGTTAAGTATCTCTTTTAATTAGTGAATATTTTTCAACACGACAAGGGCTTTCTGTAGATTCCAATCAGACCGCCGACAACGCCACGCAAACGCTGAAAATGACAGCGATTAATCTACTTCAGTAGTTGCAGCATACTTCCGATGTTACAGCGTACAATACCCCTCTTGTCATGTTAAGGTATTTAATTTCGGTTAGACTTTTAAAAGTTTTCTGTGTTTAACGAAGATAAGCTTCAACCGAAACAGACCTAATTCATTTAATTATAAAGAAGAGTTTTGTATGCTTAATGATCTTAATAATATTTCAATCCAACAATCATCATTTGATGTGGATAAGCAGGTAAAGAAAATTGGAGCCAATGATTACAAAGTAAAAGATTTTGGCCCAGGTAATTATCAATTAACGAAAAAAGATATTAGCTACATTGTATATGGCGCGTGTTTTCTAGCATCCGGCGGCGGCGGACCAATTGGGTTAGCTCTGCTTTTTATGGACAAAATGATTAACGATACCGATGTTATGTATTATGTAAATCCTGATAACCTTGAGGCAAATAAAAACATAGCTTTTGTAGCAGGTTTAGGTTCACCCGATAAAATATTTGAAGGTTTCGGGCAAACAGTTTCACTAAATGCTTTTCTGGAAATGAATAATTATCTAACTCAATCCGGCCAAGAACCGTTAGGCTATTTGATACCCGTTGAAATGGGGGCAATGAATACGCTAATCCCTTTTATAATTTCAGCACGAAAGGGAATTGCGGTAATTAACGGTGATCCCTGTGGCAGAGCAGCACCGGAAATGAGTATGAATCTTTTCAATATTAATAAGTTACCCCTAAATCCTGTTATCTTAACTTCCGATACTGACGAATATGGGCATTATGAAAAAATAATTGTACAGGTAAAAGATGCAGATGATGCGGAAAACCAGGCACGGCAATTTGCCAAATCACATAACAGCACAGCTGGTATGGCATGTTATCCAATGCAGGGCGCTGATTTAAATTGTTCAAATTTATCTGACAAAAATGGGGATAAATTTATTCAATGGACAGTCGGTTTTGCATGGAATCTGGGCCGAAATATTATTGAATCCAAAAATTACAATGAATTCCTGGAATTACTGGATAGCTTTTCACTATCCAGTTATACATTATTTGAAGGCATAATCACCCATAAAGAAGAAAGAAAAATAAGCGGTTTTGATGCTGGAAAAATCACCATATCAAATGGGAATGAAACATTTTTTATCTATTATAAAAATGAAAGCCTGTTAGCATGGAACGCAACCAGAAAATGCTATGTTGCTATGGGACCTGACTCAATTAATTTTCTTGCCAGAAAAGACGCCCAACCATTCTCGAATGCCGATATAAATAGTAATCCTGAAAAAAACCCTAAACATATACCGTTAGGAACAGAGGTTGGTGTTATCGGACTGGGTGCCTATGAAAAGTTGCAAAATACTGAACTTGTGAACTTGTTTTTATTAAACATTCAAGAAACTCTGGCTGCGTTCCCTGAAGATCATGTACTTGTTCCCCATAGATATATTCCACTGTCGAATTTAATGTCGCATTGCAACGGATAGGAATATTTTGCATTGTTACGCAGTCAGGATCGCCCCAGCCTGATTTGCGTTTTTGATGTGGGGCAAACCGTTACTCCTTCGCAACGAGCGAAGGGTTTTTCACATTAACCTTTTTTGAAAGGAGAAATAAAATGTACTGGTAAAACATAACTCATAAGGTGGATCGCCGATAGGTAATCCACCTCCTTACGAATTACGAGCAAAATATCTAACATATCGTTTAACACTGGCTAGGAGATAAGAGCATCCTAAAGCTCATTAAACACCTAATAACTTCATGCCTTCCTGTTCGTGTATAACAACATCAGTTGTCCTAAGTTAAAACTTCAGGCTGATATGTCCAAAAAACGCTCTCCCGGCCATTTGATAATCGCCTATAAAATTCAAGCTAGTGGGAGCCGGATCGTAATAACGTTTGTCAAATAAGTTGTAGACATTAAAACTGATGTCAACTTTCTTACCGAGCATGTTTTTCCCAAGCAAACCCACATCTAATAAGGCGTATCCAGGCACATTGTTGCGCGTATCACCCGGATTGCGTAATGTACTGCCTTTGATTAGGACATGGGCAAAGCTGCTCCAGGTATTATCAAAAGCCCACAAAGCTGTCAGGTTGGTACGATGCCGTGGCACATCCGCTAGCTGCTGATTGAGCTGGACGCTATGCTGCAAGACATAATTGGCACTCACATAAGAACCTTTCAGATTGCCGTCAAAATCATAACGTGTCTCCAATTCAACACCCTCGGCGACTACGCTGCCATTATTATCGTAACGAAAAGCCGTTGTTTGACCAGGAACTTGCGAGATAAGCTGATTAATTGCAGAGTGGTAATACGTCGCCTGGGTTGTCAAGCCCTTTACGGGATGGGCAATAATACCGGCTTCAAAGGTTTTAACTTCCTCCGGTTTAAGCATTGGATTCCCCAATACCACAGGATTATTGACAAGACCGAGCTCACCAAAGGCAGGCGCTCGGTAAGCGGTACCATAGGAAAATTTCAGTGAATAATTTTTAACAAACTCCCAATTAAACCCCAGTCTGGGATTGAATGTGCCGCCAAAGTCGCTGTATCGGTCATAGCGGGCTCCCAAGGTCATGCGTACATTTTTCAATGGATCCCAAACATCTTCAATATAAACTCCCCACCGTCTACGTGTTCTTTCCTCGCTAGAAGACAGTGCCGTTATCAAGTGGGTTGGATCGGGCCCCGATTCATCAATAAGGTTACCCTGCTGCTCTTTTGCATAGGAGAATCCGCTGATTATAGTTTGGGTATCACTGATATGGTAGTTAGCTTGAATTTCACCGCCAGTACGTGTGTCTTGAAAGCCGGTACGAAAAAATTGGCTCGGTGCGATTTGCCATATATTATCAGCGCTATAATAATCATGAAATACCTGAGTATCTACCGTAAAATTATTTTGAATCTTCCAGGTTCGGCTCAAGCGTAGGAAATAATCGTTATAATCTTGTTGAGTTCTGGCGTCGCTAAGAATGGATGCTGCTCCAAAAAATGAGCCTGTTCTTTTATTGATATAACGCCCATCCAGTTTAAAGTCCTGATAACCTAACTGCCACTCCAAGTCGTAGCGGCCTTCGGTGAGCTGGCTTTTACCGGGCGCTGCAGAACTAAGGCCTTGTACGCTCAAACTGTCGACAGAAATTGGCGATTTAATACCGTTGGTATCGGTAAAATTAAAATGCAACGCCGCTTCAGCGCTGTTCTTAAATTGCTTGCCCCAAGATGCCCGATATTGCTGGGTATCGAAACTCCCCCACCCGGCAGAGGTATGCAGTCCATTCAAATCCTTGGCGTTTTGGGTGATGATGTTGATAACGGCAAGAAAAGCATTAGCGCCGTATAAAGCGGAACCCGGACCGCGCACAACTTCCACGCGCTTGATCGTATCAACCGGCAAATCATCATAGACCCAAGTACTGCCGGCATTTTGCAGGTTATGGTCCAGCGGGTGACCGTTCAACATAACCTGCACTTTTTCAGACGCCAATGTTTTAACTCCGCGAACTTCAATTTCACGAATCCCTAGCTGAGATTGAGTAATACCGATACCCGGAACCAAACGCAACACATCCAACAAATTGCGTGCGCCGATATGCGCAATATCGTCCTGGGTAATGACGGTGGTTGTTGCGACAGTCTTGTCCACATGTTCTTCCATTTTCGAAGCGGTGACCACGACTTGTCTTTCTGCTGCAAGATACGCCAATTCCTTTTCCAAATCGTCATTCGATGCTGCCGAGTCTGCAAAAGCACTCGAATTCAAGACCAAGGCGCCAACCAGTAGGGTGTATAAATATTTAATCATTTATTACACTCCACGATTTTATTAACCGAATCCAGGGCGTCTTGATTGAAATTGAGCCGCAAGGCGTCGAGAGCGCATTTATTTAAAGTAACCGTTGAGCCCGCGGGGTTTTGCACCGTCCCCTCCGGCACTTTATCCTTATCCACCATCAGGGCTAAACTTG